>Ga0157379_10000971_pt1 | contig 23272 bp, 20 predicted proteins | sample S25metaG_FD_121802 | JGI IMG/M metagenome (GOLD analysis project Ga0157379, IMG submission 121802) | Switchgrass rhizosphere microbial communities from Kellogg Biological Station, Michigan, USA - S2-5 metaG | ecosystem: Host-associated > Plants > Roots > Rhizosphere > Soil | place: USA... | reverse complement strand
CGCGCCCGCCGCATAGGCAAGTCCGTCGCGACGGGCTTCGACCGCCTCGCCGCCCGCTCGGGAAAGATGGAGGGCCTTCAAGGCAAGGATCGGAAATACACAGGGCATCAAGTTCAACAACACACCGCCGGCGATAGCCGACAACAAGATCATCAGTACCGATATCGGCACAGTGGCTGTGTTGCTTTGCGTAACTTGTGCGGGTGCAACTGGTGTTGCATCACTCACCAGATACGCCTGATGTATCTGCTGACCATCGCGTTGCTCAGTCAATGCAACGATGCCGGTGAATCGCGCGGGCGTTGGCAGTTCACCTTTCTTGGTAGCAATGCGGACACCCGATGTATCACGAGTGATCACTTGCGGCGCGGCGTGATCGACCACACCCCATTGCGCAGGAAAGAACTGCGCCGCAACCACTTGGCTAGCCACTTCAATCGTTAACGGCAATTGCAGCACCACCTGATCACCCTCACCGCTCAAGGTAGTGGCGAAAGTCGCTGCAACTGGCTGTTCAGCGCGCACCGATGCAAACAAGGCTTTTTCTGCAGCCGCCACTTCACTGCTGGCCGCCGTGGGAACATTCAACGTGAATGTGCCGCTCTCCGGAATGCACTCGTGCTCGCATACCAACCACGTCGCTTCAGCAGTAATCGTCAAGGGCGTGCCCACCGGCCAATTCTCCGGCACATTCACTGTACTGATTAATCCGACACTGTCGGAGTACCCATAGTTGACCAATGGCCCGACCTTGATGGGATGCGGTGTCGGCCATTGAATGGCATCGGCGGTTATGCCCGCAGGCAGATTCCAGGTGATGGCGGTGGGCTGGCCGCTGTCGCCGGGATTGATCCAATAGGTATGCCAACCGCTACGAATGGTTTGATGCAGCATCACCGCCAGATGCTGACCCGGCTGTACCACGTTGTGCTCTGAGACTAATCGTGCAGTGACGTTGGCGGTTTTCACCACTGCATCCGCCGCATGTGCTTGCCAGCCGCAGGCCATCAGCAATGCAATCATTGCACCGCGCCAGAGAGGATGACCACCAGAGAGCAAGGACAACTTCATGGTTTGCATTTCATCGTTGGTGTAGTGAAGTGCTGACACGAAACTACGGGAACAGTTCGAAGGTTGACGCAACCAAGATAGCAACGCCATGCGCGACGCAACAGGCGCACACCAGCAATGGCGGAGCGTAACAAGCTTCAAACAACAGCGCGGTTAGATTTCTGTAACCGCACAAAGGGCGGGTTACGGAACGGGTGCAATCTACCGCTATTTGTTGCAGACGGTGGCGCATAACCAGGCCCTACACCAAGTGGACAAGAAACCATCCTTGGCCGATGAGCGAGCCGGCGACGACGATGGCCCGGCACGCTGACGATCGATCGTCTAGCCCACTGACGGGCAAGCTTGCGGGTTCACACTACCCTTCAGTCCGCAGCAATCACTAGCGGTTAATCGTGACCAGTCACAACGCCCAGCCTATCGATCAAGCCATCGGCTACGACGTCACAACCTTACTTGCGAACATCTATGCAACGATCAGCAGAACCTACCGGCGATAGGTGGGATCCCATTACCGAACTAGTGAGCGTCGACGCCTATTGCGTGAAATTGTATTTGCAGACGGCATGCGCCTGGCTCGACAGGTGTTGTTCTTCGATACGCCCTCTGATGGACAATCGGACCTGGCCTTGCAACTAGGATGCAAGTTCAACGACAACGGCGGTGTTCAATGCACCGACTATGAAGCGACCAGCGTGGCGGGAGTGTTTGTCGCAGGCAATATTATTCGGAACGTTCAACTATCGATTGTTGCTGCCGCTGAAGGCGCAAACGCCGCCTTCGGCATTAACCGCGCGTTGACGCGCGAGGAATTTATAAACAAGTCGAATGGCATTGAGCGCGCACAGCTCGTGGATATCAACGATCGCGAATGTGATTAATACCATTACTGATTCTTACTTCACCTATATCGAAGGGATTGACACCTTCGAGGCATGCAACGTTATAGGCGTACGTGTTTGGGTCTGAACGCCTCTGATGATGCGTGTAAATTCCGCAGATGCTGCAGAAGTAATGACGTGCGGTGTGGGTGTTGAATTGATAGAGATGCAACACGTCCTGTCCTTTTTTAACGTGAAGCGCATCGAGCGGCACGGCGGCCATGATGATTCCTTTCATTCGACACAACGAACAGTTGCAACGGTAAGGATCGACGATGCCGTCAGGCAACTTCACCTCGATAACCACGGCTTTGCAATGGCAATGAAGCAGATGCAGAGATTTTATGTCCGTGTTGCCGACTCGTTTGATCATTGAATGTTTTCTATGTGGAAGCAACAAGCAACTCTTCCGAATTGTCCGGCGGACGCAAGCCGTCGGTTCTGTTTGCGAAGTAACGTTGTGCTAATGCTGCTGCGGATACATGTTCAACTTTCTTGAAGCCTGCTTCGCGCGCCATTGTCAATATTTCGTCGGGCATAAAGAAACTGATGAAGGGTGTGCCGCTGGCGCGTGCGCCTGCGGCGGCCCGTTCGACGCCAACGCGTATTTCCGGTTCGTTCATTTCGATGGGCAGCATGAATGACATTGCAAACGTTGAACCAGGTGCAAGCGTGGCTGTTTGCCGCAAGGTGGCCATGATGGCTTCGCGGGTGAGATACATGCTCACGCCGGTGGATGCCACGAACGATGCCCGCGTTTTATCGAAGCCTGCTGCGTCGAGGCGCTGCCACCAGGTATCTCCGGCTTCGAAGTCAACAGGTACGAGGTGCAAGTATTCAGGAATGCCAAAGCCACACTCGATAAGTCGTAACCGCTTCCACGCTTGTGCGCCAGGTTGATCGATTTCGAATATCGACAGACATGCAGCCAGCTCGGGTTTGCGTTGTGCAAAGGTATCGAGGCCCGCGCCGAGAATGACGTACTGCTGTACGCCATGAGTGATTTGTTCAATGAGCAAGTCTTCGACGCAGCGTGCACGCGCAATGATGGATGCACGAAACGGCTTGGTGAAATCGCTCATGTCCTGACGATTGCGCCAGTCAGCGTCGGGCGCTGCCAACTGCAGACCAATGAGATCTTCAAATACATGCGGCAGTGCATCGGCTTCGAGATGCAACGCCCGCCACAGTGCAGTTCTTATCGCAGTGTTGTCCGGAGCAGGTATGACTTCGTGCATTGCGGGTCCTGGTTGTTGCCGCCCCTCCGCATTGAAAAGGAGGGGAAAGAACGACACGGCATTTATAACAACTGAGCGCTGCGCAGTGCGTCAGCCACACGCTTCATATAATCGAGATGTTGTTCAATGGTGGTCATGCGTTGCCCCATGGTGGAAACGCTGGCATGCGTACCGCCGCTGTCGCGCCAGCGCAGCGCCATATCGACGACGGCTTGAGGTTCTCTGGCACGAGTGATGTTGCAATGAAAATCGAAACGTTGTTCCGATCGCCCTTCTGCTTTGAGTAACTCGCGCATGCGCGAGGCTTGTTCGAGCACTTCTGCGGTGCTGTCGGTGAAGATGAAGCCATCAGCCATTTTCCCAGCGCGGCGCAACGCGATGTCGGCAAAGCCGCCCATCAGCAACGGTATGTTGCGGCGTGGCTTTGGATTAAGTGCGGCGCGATCAATCTTATCGAAGCGACCGGAGAAGGTGACAACTGGTTCTGTCCACAAGCGTCGCAACACTTCGACTTGCTCTTCTATGCGTTTGCCGCGCGTGTGGAAGTTTTGGCCCAATGCGTCGTACTCGACATAGTTCCAGCCAATGCCAACACCTAATTTAAGACGCTGCTTGGATAACAAATCCAGATCAGCCGCCTGACGCGCAACTAGTGCTGTCTGTCGCTGCGGCAGTATCAGAATACCGGTGATGAAATCGATGCGTTGTGTGATGCCGGCCAGATAAGCAAACATCACAAACGGATCGTGAAACGGATGCTGATCGGTATACGCCCCCCATAACTTCGGCTCGCGATCCGGCGTCGCACCCAGCACATGGTCATAAGTCAGCAGATGATCGAAGCCGAGTTGTTCGGTCGCAACTCCAATGCGATGCACCGCATCAGGATCGCCATGCAATTCAATTTGCGGATAGGTGATGCCGAGTTTCATTGCGCAGACCTTTCGTTGAGTTGATGCAAGCATGCATCAGCGTGAAGGCTGCGTCGATAGTGCAAGGAAGGGCGCCATTAATTGCGCCGCTACGAGAGGATGTCAGCTTACAGTAGGGGCGCGATTCATCGCGCCCTTCTCAGGCTGCCAAGTTCTCAATCGAGATTGCAATCACTTGGATGCATTGACTTCAAATGTACTGGCCAGCTTTGCTGACGCATCGCCGCCCACCCACACATCGAACGTACTTGCATCTTGTATCCAGTCGCCGGTCACTGCGGTCCAGTAACGCAGATCATCTGGCTTCAAGGTGAAACGCAAGGTGCGCGTTTCGCCGGGCTTGAGCGTGACGCGTTGAAAGCCTTTCAATTCCCGTATGGGCCGCGACGACGTACCGTAGCGCTGATGAATATAAAGTTGCGCCACTTCATCGCCCGCGCGCGCACCGGTGTTCTTCACCTCTACCGACACATTCACTGCTTCACCCACGGTGTAGGCGGGTTTCTCAACACGTAGATTGGAATAGTCGAAGGTGGTGTAGCTCAAGCCATACCCGAAGGGATAACGCGGCTCGCTGGATTCGTTCCAGTAACGCTTGTTCGCGGTCTTCACATCATGCGAGATGAGGTACGAATAAATAAGCGGCACTTGAGCAGCATTGCGTACCCAGGTAAAGGGCAGCTTGCCACCGGGCACTGCATCGCCAAACACAAGATTGGCAATCGCCTTGCCGCCTTCGCTGCCGGGATACCAGATATCCATAATGGCCGGCGCCTTGGTGTCTTTAAGATCGATGGGTCGTGCGCTCATCAATAACACTACCACCGGTTTGCCGGTGGCAACGATGGCGTCGAGCAATTCCTGTTGACGACCCGGTAGATCGAGCGATGAGCGCGACGCCATTTCGCCGATCATGTCCTGTGCTTCACCGAGCACCAGAATGGCGACATCGGCATTGCGCGCCAATTCCACTGCACGCTGAATCTCAGCCGCTTCATCGAGCGGCGGCTTGCGTGGCGGTGGCCCTTCGATGAAGGCGAAAGGCGATTTATAGAAACGGTCCGGCATGCGCACGCCTTCGGAATAATCGATGCGAACGTTCTTGCCGAGTTTGGCGCGTATACCATCCAGAATACTGGTGGAGTTGGGGTTGTTCATTTTGAACACCCACGGACCTAGCGTATCGCGCGCCGCATCGGCCAACGGACCAATAACAGCGAGCGATTTGAGCTTGCGCGCGTCCAGCGGTAACACATTGCCTTCATTGCGCAATAACACCGCTGAACGTTCTGCTGCAAGGCGCGCCACTTTCAAATTGGCGGGATCATTGAACACGCTCGCTACTTTGTTCTCATCCACATAAGGATTCTCGAACAGTCCCATGCGAATTTTAGCTTCCAGCACGCCACGCACGGCGTTATCCAGTTCTGCAACGGAAATCTTGCCTTGTTGAAGTGCGGCAGGCAGCGTCGGAAATACGGCAGGCATGCCGGGAGGAATCATCTCCATGTTCATACCAGCCTTGAGCGCGCGCACTGCGGCATCACTCGCGTCGGCGGTCATTCCATGCGTAGTCAACGAATGCACCGCATCGGCATCGCTGACGACAAATCCCTTGAAGCCCCATGTCTCACGCAACACCTTGGTGATCAGCCAGTGATTGCCGGTGGCAGGCACGCCATTCAATGCCATGTAAGCCGTCATGATGTTGCCGGCGCCTGCATCTACCGCAGCTTTGAAGGGCGGCAGATACACATTCCACAATTCATTGTCGGAAAGATTTACTTCGTCGTAATCGCGGCCACCCAACACTGCGCCATAACCCGCGAAATGTTTTGGTCCTGCGATGATGTGCCCGGCACTGCCAAGGTACGAACCTTGAAAGCCGCGCACCTGCGCTGCCGCCATTGCCGAACCTAGATAAGGATCTTCACCCGCGCCTTCAACCATGCGGCCCCAGCGCGGATCGCGTGCAATATCCAGCATCGGTGCGAATGCCCAATGAATACCAACGGCACGCGCTTCGCGTGCAGCGACGGCTTGCGCGTCTTCGACTAACTTGGGATCCCACGATGCGGCCATGGCCAATGGCACGGGAAAAATCGTATGCAAGCCATGAATCACATCGAAGCCAATCAGCAATGGAATTTTTAATCGCGAACCTTCAACTGCCGTCTTCTGCAGTTTATTGATCACCGCTGCGTCAGTGGCAAACAACAAAGATCCCACGCTGCCGGCGCTGATCCGATCATTGATCGTCTTCGCCATGGACGGAAGGTTGGAGAAATAAAAATACTGGCTGAGCTGGCCCGCCTTTTCTTCGGGCGTCATTTGTGCGATCAACGCGTCGGCGCGCGCCCGTACCACGTCTTCACTCAAGGGTACCGTAGTGGCAACTTGCTCGCGCGCCATCGCTGCATTGATGAGCAGCGTCAAAGATGCGGCCGCAAGAATTTTACGAATTGATGAACGGCAAAACATATTATCCTCAGACGTTTGATGAGTTCTCGACACAGCGACTAGATCTTACGCGCGAAAGCCCTTGCCAGAGCGTTATTGAGTGCTGCCTTGAATTGTTTCGACACCGTCGCTCTCGGCGCCAGGAGTTGGAATCCATGAAAAGCACCGGGCACCACATTGAGTTCGGTTGCAACGCCCGCATCGATCAATCTACCGGCGTAGGCAATATCTTCCTGTACGAATAAGTCGATAGAGCCCACACCGATGAAAGCCGGCGGTAGATTGCGAAGATCGTCGACACGTGAGGGTACCGCGCCATACGGCACCTTGCGAGAACCGGCCGGCACACCGAGCAGCGAGCTCCAACCGAAGCGATTACTCTGCGGTGTCCAGATCAGTTTGCCTATGTGCGGCGGCACTACACGCATGCTGCCGGTTCGATCATCGAGCATGGGATAGATCAGCGCTTGCAACACCAATGGCACTTCGCCGCGATCGCGCGCTGCAATGGCTAACATCGCAGCATGACCGCCGCCGGCACTTTCGCCCATCACTGCGATTCTCGATTTATCTACGCCGAGTTCATTCGCGTTGTTGTAGAGCCATTTAAGCCCGGCATAGTTATCTTCGAGCGAGCCGGGAAACGGTGTTTCCGGCGCAAGCCGGTAATCAACCGTCACGATCACGCAGTCGAGCGCTGCCGCGATCTCCTGAAGCCCACGCAATTCTGACTTTGCAGTGCCCACGACGAAACCGCCGCCATGAGTGTGGAGTATCGCGGGCCGCAACTGATCACCGGTCCCGGCATTGATCACGTAAATACGCAGACTGTCGGCGCCACCGGGCCCTGCGATCATCCGCTCGGTCCATTGCGGTTGCGGGAGCAACGGAAGGCCGAATACACGCTTGCGGGCCTGCTCAAGTGTCTGCGCCGAGATCGGATCAGACATCTTCAATAATACCGGCACCATACCGCGCAGCTCCGGATCGACATGAATGGCCGGATCGAAAGCCGCCGCAGTGGTCACCGGCGTCGACGTTGCGCATCCGCCCAACATCGAGCTCGTGTTCAGCGCCATCGCGCCGACACCTGCTTTAATCATGAAATCGCGTCGTGTCATTTCGATCATGCGGCTCTCTCTTTATTCATTAGATCGATCGCGTATCTCAATGCAGCGCGGTGCTGCGCTTCGTCATCGGCCTGAAGGCCGATAATGGGAATTCAAACATGAAACGACTCAAATTCAGGCAAGTGAGTTGCAGGCGCCAGCATGCAAGCGCCCTGTTGCCTGCCCCATCCCCGTGCTTGGTAATTATTGAACGATACCGTATCATTAAACCGAACTTTCTCCTTTCCGTGGCATTGCTGTCAATCTTTATTGTGAATGCGGCGGCGCATCAGATCAGCGTTAATTGGAACAGGATGCGATGCTCATTGCCAAGCACAATAGATTTACTTATTGCACGGCGGGCAGACTAAGGAGCTGCCAATGATTACTCATACTATTGATAACTCAGTTTACTTGACCTACTGTGCCGCTTGCTGACCTCGCCATAACACACAATGCGTCAGCCATCAGGGGCAATATGTCGCGGAGCTTCGCTTGAAAGCATTCACCTCGTTCTCACCATGGCGCAACATGCCGCGCACAACTCAAATCCTCGCTAGCGCGGCCAGCCTGCTGCTGTTGTCCATGCTCGGATCTGCCTGGGCAGCCGCAACGAATAAGCCGCAATCGACTGCACAAGCCATCGATTGTCCGCTGCGCGATGAACGCTATTCCATCGACAGCCCGCTCATCGATGTGCTGTTGAAGCCGGAGGCAAAGGCGACGATCGACCAGGAGATGCCGACGCTGTTGAAGGGTATGCCGGCTATGTTCATCGGCACGACGGCGCCTACTTTCAGTTCGATCCTCACATTGAAAGCGGCAGGCGCCATCAAGCGCATTTCCGAAGATGCATTGACGCCGCTCAACGACGCCCTGCTCGCGCTGCCGGTGACCGACGCCGATCGCGCGGCCCGCTGCGCGCGCTATGACATCGACCGACCCCATTTCGACATTCCCAAAGGCAAGCCACGGTTACTGCTGTTCGAAAAGATGACTGGCTTTCGCGATGGCCCTTCGGTCGAAGCCGCGAGTGCTGCCTTCCGCGCCATGGCCGAGCGTAAAGGTTGGGCACTGGTTGTTACCGACAAGGGTGGCGCGATCACGCCAGACGTCCTGAAAAAATTCGATGCGGTTATCTGGAACAATGTGAGTGGTGACGTACTGACGTTGAGCCAACGTCGCGCGTTCCAGAAATACATTGAACATGGCGGCGGCTTTGTTGGCATTCATGGTTCCGCTGGCGATCCGGTTTATTTCTGGGATTGGTATGCGGACACCTTGATCGGCGCGCGCTTTATCGGTCATCCCATGTCGCCACAATTTCAAAAAGCAACGATCAATATCGAGAGCAATAGCGAAGGCGGTAACGCCATCGGTGGCGATCTCGCGCCGGGCTGGACCATGAACGATGAATGGTATTCGTTCAAAAGCAGCCCACGCGCTCACGGTGCGCACGTGATCGCCACCCTCGACGAATCGACCTACTCACCCAAGGGCATGGGCGGACAGGAACTACGCATGGGCGATCATCCCATTGCCTGGACCAACTGTGTCGCTAATGGACGCGCGTTTTATTCTGCAATCGGACATCGACCCGAAGGGTATGCCGAGCCTCACTATGTGGCACTGCTGGAACAAGCCACGACATGGGCAGCAGGATTGGGTGAGACTCGGTGCAAGGCTGGCAAGGAAGTGGCGCGCAAGTAGCGTGTTCTTGTTTTCAGTTGCTTCGGGCGCGCACTGCGTTCATCTCGTCGTAAAAATTTTGATGAATCAAAATCTGTAAAGAGAGTTCACTGCATGACGCGTTCGCTTCTCTGCATCCTCTTGTTCCTGAGTGTGCAATCCATTGCTCAGGCGCAATCGGCAGGACCGCCGATGATGGCGACGCCCGCCGATCCGGCAGCAATTGCACTGGGCACTGGCGATGTTGAAGGCGCGACGGCAGCGGAGAGTTGGTATTCAATGGCCGGCAAGGCCACCGTGCGTAATGTGCGGCAGGCAACGCTGACGCCGGTGCTGCCGGACAAACAAAAGGCAACCGGCGCAGCGGTTGTTATTGCGCCCGGCGGCGGATTCATATCACTTTCAATGGAGAGTGAGGGTTGGGAGATAGCCCATTGGCTTGCCGATCGTGGTATTGCAGCCTTTGTTCTGAAATATCGTCTGCGCCCGATGCCCGAAGATTGGCAAGCCTTTTATGCGGAGAGCGGTAGACGAATCAATCCTAAAACTCTCAACGATCCCAAATCGCTGGAAACACCGGTCGACGCCATTGCCGACGGCGAAGCAGCACTACGCCTGGTGCACGCACGCGCGCAGGAATGGGGGATCGATCCAACCCGCATCGGCATGTTGGGTTTCTCGGCCGGCGCTATGACCACGCTAGGCGTGGCATTGAAGGCCACCCCCGAGACCATGCCCGCATTCATTGCGCCGATCTATGGACCCATGAGCGCAGTCACCGTGCCCGCTGAAGCGCCGCCGATGTTCGTGGTGTTGGCGGCCGACGATCCGCTGTTTGCCAAACATGGCTTCAGCTTGATCGACAGTTGGGTCGATGCGAGGAAACCTGTCGAGCTGCATTTTTATCAAAAAGGTGGTCATGGCTTCGGCATAGGCAGGGCCAACACCAGCACGACCGACTGGCCGGAGAGTTTTTATCGCTGGCTGGAGATGAATGGCTTTTTGAAAAAGCATTGATAAATACATTTCACTGCAACGCATTGCCTCATACGCACGGGTAGTTGGATGAACTCGCTGAACACTTGTTTGCCGGATGCATGGCAAGACGCAGTACTGCTGGGTCGTATCGATCTGGGCGATGGTCCTACACCTGTCGTGATACGCAATGGGCGTGTGGAAGATCTTTCACGCATTGCGCCAACCATCGCCGACCTGCTCAACTCGTTTACCTCCAGCGAATCCATTCCAACGGGAATCGATCTCGGTTTGCTGCATGCAATGCAGTTGAGCCCTCGCTCGATGCAAGCTGCGAGTTCCAGACAACCGCAGTTACTTACACCGACCGATCTGCAGTGTATTAAAGCCGCCGGCGTAACGTTCGCGGCCTCCACGCTCGAACGCGTCATCGAAGAACGCGCGCGCGGCGATCTGGCGGCCGCCGAACGCATTCGACAAACACTGGCAACGCGCATTGGTAGTGAGTTGAAGTCGGTACGCCCAGGTTCGGAAGCAGCAAGCAAATTAAAGACGGCATTGATCGCGGACGGTCTATGGTCGCAGTACCTGGAAGTAGCGATCGGCCCGGATGCAGAAGTGTTCACCAAAGCGCCGGTATTAAGCACCGTGGGCTGGGGTGATGTGATCGGCGTGCGCGCCGACAGTCACTGGAACAATCCCGAGCCCGAAGTGGTGTTGATCTGCGATGGACAAGGCCGTGTGCGTGGCGCAACGCTGGGCAATGACGTCAATCTGCGCGACTTTGAAGGCCGTTCCGCGTTGTTGCTCGGCAAGGCGAAAGACAACAATGCGTCCTGCGCCATGGGCCCGTTCATACGCTTGTTCGATGAACGCTTTACGCTCGACACCATTCGCAATGCCGTCATTCATCTCGACATCCGCGGTGAAGACGGTTTTGTGCTGCGTGGCGAAAGCTCGATGCAATTGATGAGTCGCGATCCTTTGGAACTGGTGGGCCAGACTGTCGGTAAGCATCATCAATATCCGGATGGCTTTGCGCTGTTCCTCGGCACCATGTTTGCCCCCATTCAAGATCGCGATGTAGCGGGACAAGGTTTCACCCACAAGACAGGCGATCGCGTGCGCGTCACCACACCTTCACTGGGATCACTGGAAAACACGGTGATGCATTGCGATGCCGTGCCGCCGTGGACATTCGGCGTCAGCGCACTGATGCGCAACCTCACTGCACGCGGCCTGCTGAAATAATTTTCAACTTCGTTGCTTCAACCCATGACCCAAGCCATCTATCCCAGCCTTAAAGGCAAGCGCGTCCTGATCACCGGCGGTGGTTCGGGCATTGGCGCCGGCATCGTGACTGCGTTTGTACGTCAGGGTGCGGCAGTCACCTTGCTGGACATTGCCGTTGCCGACTCGCAAGCATTAGTTGCTTCACTGACCAATGCCGCGATCGCGCCGATATTCAAGCAATGCGATCTGACCGACATCACCTCGCTGCAAACCACACTGGCATCACTGGGTGAATTCGATGTGCTGGTCAACAACGCAGCGAACGACGATCGCCATACGCTCGAAACTATTACGCCTGCGTATTGGGATGAACGCATGGCGGTCAACCTGCGTCACATGTTGTTCTGCACGCAGGCGGTGGCGCGTGGCATGAAACGCAATGGCGGCGGCGCCATCATCAATCTCGGTTCCATCTCCTGGCATCTGGGCTTGCCTGATCTGGTGTTGTATGAAACCGCCAAAGCCGGCATCGAAGGCATGACGCGAGCACTGGCGCGCGAATTAGGTAACGACAACATCCGTGTTACCTGTGTGGTGCCGGGCAATGTACGCACGCCGCGCCAGGAGAAGTGGTACACGCCGGAAGGTGAAGCACAGATCGTTGCCGCACAGTGCTTGAAGCAGCGTATCCATCCCGAGCATGTGGCTGCGTTGATTCTATTTCTTGCATCAGACGATGGCCGCCTCTGCACCGGACATGAATACTGGATCGATGCAGGCTGGCGTTGATGCGCGATGCAACAACTCAGCATGTCGTGAGACATGACATTAAAAATTTTCGGTTTGTCATTCCCGCGCAGGCGGAAATCACAACAGTTCACCAAGTGCGAATCGTTTGGCGATCGGAATAACTAAACAATCACCGGAGAGATCATGGCCGTACACATACCTGTGCAATCCACTACTTTAACCACGTTGGACGACGCACAGATAAACCATTCCTTCGTTATTCTCATCAGCGTCATCGCCACCATCGGCGGATTTTTGTTCGGCTATGACAGCGGCGTGATCAACGGCACGGTTGATGGTTTACGCATCGCTTTCCATTCTGATTCCATGGGCACGGGCTTTAGCGTGTCGTCGATGTTGCTCGGTTGTGCCGCCGGCGCATTCTTCGCCGGTCAGGCCGCGGATAAAGTGGGCCGTTGGTGGGTGCTGATGATCTCGGCCATCTTGTTTGTTATCTCGGGTTGGGGCTCGGGGGTCGCCGCCGGCTCGTTGGAATTTATCGTGTATCGCATCATCGGCGGATTGGCGGTGGGCGCGGCCAGCATCATTTGCCCCGCGTACATCAGTGAAGTAGCGCCGGCTCACTACCGCGGCAAACTCAGTTCGGTGCAACAGATCGCGATTATCTCGGGCTTATTCTTTTCCTTTCTGAGCAACTACTACCTGGCAAAAACTTCCGGCGCATCCACCGCCATCTTGTGGTGGGGCCATGAAACCTGGCGCTGGATGTTCTGGATGGAAATGATTCCTGCAGGTTTGTTCCTGGTGATGCTGTTGTTGATTCCGGAGAGCCCACGTTTTCTAGTGTCCAGCGGCAAACTCGCTAAAGCTGAAACGGTACTTAGTAAAATCTACGGCCCAACGACCGGCAAGATCAAAGCTGCAGAGATCCACAACTCCCTGGCGCACGATCACCAACCGAGCCTCACCGATCTAATCGACAAAGCCAGCGGCAAGATTCGTCCGATTGTATGGGTGGGCATTGGTCTGGCCGTGTTGCAACAATTTGTCGGCATCAATGTGGTGTTCTATTACGGCGCAGTGTTGTGGCAAGCAGCCGGTTTTTCGGAAAGCGATGCGCTGCTGACCAATGTGTTGTCCGGCGCAGTGAGTATTGCTGCATGTCTGGCGACTTTTTTCCTGGTCGACAAGATTGGCCGCAAACCCTTGTTATGGATTGGCTCCGTGGGCATGAGCATTACGCTGGGCCTCATTGCCTATGCGTTCTCCGGAGCACCGGTAGCTGCAGCCGGCAATCTGCAGCTATCCAGTTCTTCCGGTTTATTGGCGTTGATTGCCGCCAACCTGTACGTAGTGTTCTTCAATCTCTCCTGGGGACCGGTGATGTGGGTGATGCTCGGCGAAATGTTTCCCAATCAGATACGCGGTTCGGCATTGGCGATTGCCGGACTGGCGCAATGGCTGGCCAACTTCGTGATCACCTGGACATTCCCGATGCTGCTGGCCTCCACATTGGGCCTCGCCGGCGCCTACAGCATCTACACCGCGTTCTCCGTGATCTCGGTGTTGTTCGTGATCAAGTACGTGCATGAAACCAAGGGCAAGGAACTCGAACACATGCAAGGCTGATCAAAACATCTCTAGCGGATTGGCATAGCCCAAACGCCGCAGCCAGGAGACTGTACCGATACCAACGCCCACGACTGCACCGATGATGGCCAGTGCAAATCTGGCGTTGGCGCCGAAAGTGGCGTTAAACCACGGCATCAGCAGTGCTACCGCAACACCCGCGGCAAAGGTGCCACCAATCAATGTGCCTAAGGTGCGATAACGCAGGCGAAGATAACCGGACTCCAGCTCCGCCAACTGTTGTTGATATTCATCATCCAGACGTTGCCGTTCGCGCTCCATGGTGGTCGCGCGCTTGAGCGCAAGGTTGAGTTGCGCACGAAACATGATCGGCAATGCCGGCGCACGCAGCGCCTGAGCAAGCATTGCATCGAGTGCGTGCTCAGCATCGTCCATCGACTGGGTTGGATCTTCATTACTCATCTGTTTGTCTCCAGCCAGGTACTGGGTGTATCGAGACCACGACGCCGTAACTTTTCCATCAATGCAGCCCGCGCGCGATGCAGCGTGGTCTTGATCGTACCTTCAGGTATCGCCAGCATGGCGGCTACCTCGCTGATGGAACGATCTTCATAGTAGAAGAGGGTCAGCACGTGTCGATATCGCTGCGGCAGTTGTCCAATCAACGCATTCAGCAGCGCCGACCGGTCATCGGGGACCACATCCTCGACACTCACCTGCTCCGCTTCGGCTGCAGAATCAAGCACGGCACTCTCATCGCGCCGTCGCGCCATCGCCGTCAGACAACGATTGCGGGTAATGGCGTACATCCAGGTCGACAGCGAGGCGCGTCCATCGTAATTCGGCAGCGCTCGCCAGATTCTTACCAGCGCCTCCTGTGCTGCATCTTGCGCAAGCGTCGTGTCGCGCAACAGCGCGCAACACAGCCGATACAACTTGTGCTCGTAACGATCAAGTAGCTGTGCGAAAGGCCTGATCGCGTGCGCCCTTGTGCAGCAAATCAAGAATGTCGCGGTCTTCCAGCGCGGCATCGGCCAACCCTGCCTGCATAGTTTGTTACCTCGTTGCCTTATTACCCGCCGCGGCAAAAAACGGTTTCAATTATTTGTTGAAACCGTTTGCCGACAGCGCGGGTATCAAGTGCACGCAGGCTAAATAATGAGGAGTTTTCCATGACAGACAGTTCAGATGCAGTCGCAAACTTCGCAACGGCAGCGCACGATATATTGGGCATGTTGATTCCGATTGTCGCGATCGTCATGGGTATCGGTATTGGCATGCTTGCCATATGGCTGGATTATCGCAAGAAGCGTGAGATCTATCAGTTGCATCATGCTGAGCGCATGGCTGCGATCGAAAAAGGCGTTGAAGTACCCCCACTGCCCCCGGAGTTATTTCAGACAAGCAGGCAGGCGAACGCTACGCCGGCGAAACGTCTCTATCGCGGTTTGTTGTTCGCACTACTCGGCGCGGCCTTCTTCATCGCGCACTATATGAGCGACGCGGAGTATGGCTACTGGCCTCACAAAGGACAGACCTTGACGGGCTTGTTGTTGCTTGCCGTGGGCGTGGCCAACCTGCTGTCGTATGCGATCGAATCGCGGCGTAGTGCGGCCAGTGATCCCATCGCACCGATTGTGAAAGACAACCAGCGCTGAAACTACCCACGTTCGGCGGTGCAATAGCTGAATCGAATCGTCATCCGATGACGATATACATCGTTCGGATACAACACCGCTGAGGGAAAATGCGCCACGTTTGGCGCATTCGGAAATGCCTGCGTCTCCAGACACAGTCCACTGCGTTTGCCATAGCTCACCCCATGACGTCCCGGCTGCCTGCCATGCAGTGAATTGCCGCTGTAGAATTGCACCGCCGGCTGGTTGGTATAGAGCTGCATGACGCGACCCGACACTGGATCCATCAACGTAGCCGCATGGCGTTGCTGCGTATCCTGCTGGGACTTGAGTACCCAGGCATGATCGTATCCATTGCCAAACTTGAGTTGCTCGAACGCCTCGTCGATGCGCGCACCGATGCGTTGGGGCTGACGAAAATCCATGGGCGTGTTCGCGACGCTCGACACTTCACCGGTGGGAATCATGTCCATACCCACCGGCAAGTAGTGGGCTGCGTTTAACGTCAGCCAATGTTGTTCAATGCTCATTGCCGGATCGCCGCTTAGATTCCAGTAAGCATGCTGCGCTAGATTGACCACCGTGGTACGCGTGGTCGTTGCTGCCACTTCCCAGCACAGCTCATTGTCATCGGTCAACCAATAGGTGGCGCGCGCCGTCATCTCGCCGGGATATCCCTCTTCGCCATCGGCGCTAACGTAAGTAAGCGTGACGCCCGTCGCTCCGGGACGCTGCACCAGTTCACCCCGCCACACGACCTTGTTAAAACCGCGCGCCCCGCCATGCAGATGACAAGGTTGATTGCTCGGTGCGTCGTTGGTCGCAAGCAGGTGCTCCTTGCCGTCCAGTACGAAGCGGCCTTGCGCGATACGATTGGCAAAACGTCCGACGATCGCCCCCATGAATTCGGTGTCGTTGCACCAGCCCTCGAGCGAATCGTAGCCCAAGGTTAATTCGGCACGCTCATCGGCAATGGTCGGCACCGACAATGATGACAGGATGGCGCCGTATTCAATGATGCTGGCTTGCATGCCATGGGCATTGCGCAGTGTGAAGCGTTTAACCACCGTGCCATCCGGCAATGTACCGTAGCGATCTATCGGGCTGGAGGACTGGCCATCGACCATGACGTACCTCGCATGGCGATAACACTGCGCCTATTGCGGTGACGTATCGCAGACAGCTTGAATGTTATCTTGCTAAACAATCTAAGTACCCTGCGTCATTCTGGTGATGCAATATTACTCAGACTTTTCAGCCGGTGCGAGTTGAATAAATGGTGCGGTGTACTCGCGGCCTGTCAGTACGGTGTCTCTGACAAGTTCGCCACTACGGAGCAGTTGCAGACTTCGGCAACGTGACCGCGCGATAGCCGCCACGCCGGCGGAAATACAGCAACAGCGCCACGAACGCAGCGAGTGTGATCAACGGCAGAATGGCGACTGACTGCAGCGCAAGTTTTTTGCTGCTCGCTACCACTGATGCAACGGTCTCGCGAGTCGCGGCATCGGCGGTGGCCAGCTTGGTTTCATCCAGCGCAACATAGCGACCGAGGATGCCGTTACGTTCGCTGGTGAAATAGGTGTCATGCAGATGGGTGTTGTAACGTGCATCATGCGCGGCCAATGCCGTATCGACAGCGCGATCTTGAATCGAACCGAGCACGACGGATCCAACGATGCCGACTGCGAGCATGCCGACACCCGCAATCACGTTCATCGTCACCGCGCCGCCACGGGGAAACTGCTCGGCAACAAAGCCGATGGAAGTTGGCCAGAAGAAACTTTTGCCGAGACCGTAAAGCGTCGCGGCAAGCAGCACGGCGGCACCGGTTGCAGTGGCCAAACTGTACAAACCTACGGCGGCAATCGCTGAACAGATTGCGAGCAAACCCAGCGGCGAGAAACGATGCACCAACGGTCCGGCGAATAAACGTAACACCAGCATCAGTGCAGAGGTGTACACCAGAACCCAACCAGGCTGCAGTCCGAGGTTGGCCATTTCCGGTTCCAGAAGAGATGCAATCCAACTATCGGTGCCAAGCTCGGTAGTCACCAGCGGCATCATGATCAGCAACATCAAGACGAATAACAAACGTCCCGGTGAACGTGTGTACCACGCAAATGTGCCGGTCGATAACCCAACCAGCAGCACTTGCAGCCAGGTCGGCCACTGGAATACGCGACCCAGTTCAATCACGATCAAGCACGCGACGATGAAGGTGCTCACGTATCCGGCTTCGGCGAGCATGTCGCGATACGACACGCCGGCGGCGACACGCTCACTGACCGGGAAGTGTTGTTTGAGCAGCATGAACGAGTACACCAGCACTGGAATGATCACCAGGCCAATCTTCCAGCGCCAATCCAGCGTATTGAGAAACAGCGCGAGCAAACCACCCAGCACCAGTCCGCCGGGCCAGCCGGAATGCAGCATGTTCAACCACTTGGTTTTATCGTGACGATAGGCGGTGGCAACCAGCGGATTCGCAGCGGCTTCCACCGCACCGTTGCCAAGCGCAAGGATGAAGGTGCCAATGTACAAAGGCCAGTAGCCATGCGCGGTGACAAGCATGAGCGTGCCGCCGATATGACAGGCAACAGCGCACCACAGAACAACGCGAAAGCCGAGTCGGTCGATCAACAAACTGAGTAGCACGATGCTGATGGCAAACGGCCACAGACCGACACCCAGCAATTCTCCCTTTTGCGTCGCGGAGAGATTGAACTCGTGACCCCAGTCATCGATTACAAACGCGCGCGTCACGAAACAGAACGCGGTGGTAACGAGTGCGGCGTAGCAGGTCGCAAATAGCCTATGCGACACCGACTGTGTGGTTGCGGTTGAATTCATCTCTCCCCCATGACCATGATCGTTTGTTATTTATGTAAGAAATCTACAGTGCAATCCATGCCGCATCGCGACGACTCGACTCAACCGCCGCATGAATGAATTGCACGCCGCGTAAACCATCTGCTGCAGTCGGTACCAATCGGGCATTCGACAGCGTGCGCGCATTGCCATCGGCAGCGATGAGATCAGCAATGTCGCGATAAATCTGCGCGAACGCTTCGATGTAACCTTCGGGATGTCCAGCGGGCACGCGAGTTTCATGCGTTGCAGTTGCACCCACCTGCGGTCCGCCTCGAGTGATGAGCACGGGAGCCGCACCTTGACGTGCAAAGCGCAAGTGGTTCGGTGATTCTTGTGACCACTCGAGGCTCGCTTTCTCGCCGAACACGCGCAGGCACAGATTGTTTTCGCGGCCAACCGCCACTTGACTGGTCCACAAACTGCCGCGTGCGCCGCCAACAAAGCGCAGCATCATATTGGCATTGTCATCCAGCATGCGTCCCGACACATGCGTCGATAAATCGGCCGCGAGATGCGACACGCACAAACCGGTTACGAACTCCGCCAGATGAAACGCATGCGAACCAATGTCACCTACTGAGCCGGCCACACCTGCCTGTTCGGGATTGGTTCGCCACTGCGCTTGTTTGTCGCCTTGTGTTTCCAGTCGGTTCGACAACCAACCTTGTGCGTATTCGACTTGCACCACGCGTAGCGTGCCGAGTTCGCCGCTCGCGATCAATTCGCGTGCGTGTCGCACCAGCGGATAGCCGCTGTAGTTATAGGTCACGGCGAGCACGCGCTGCGCACGTTGCGATAGTTCCAGCAGCTCACGCGCTTCACTGACGGTATTCGTGAGCGGCTTATCACAGATCACATGAAAGCCCGCTTCAAGACAGCGGCGTGACATCGCATGATGTAAATGATTGGGCGTCACGACGACAACAGCATCGATGCGATCTGCACGTTGTGACTCCGCCGCCAGCATGGCATCGACTGACGTATAGGCGCGATCTGCCGCCAGCAACAATTCGGCGCCGCTGCTCCGTGCGCGCTCCGGCGTCGATGACAACACGCCAGCAACCAACTCATAACGATCGTCCAGACGCGCTGCCATTCTGTGCACAGCGCCGATGAATGCGCCCTGACCGCCGCCGATCATGCCGAGGCGCAGACGTCGCCGTTGCAAACCGGAGTTTGTTTCGCTACCCATACGTTACTTCAGTCCCAACATGTGGCGATTGGCCGCTGCATAGCCGGCGCTGGCGAAATCGTCAAAGGCGTGTTCGGTGGGTCGAATCAAATGACGCTGGATGAAGCTCGCGCCTTCAGCGGCGCCTTGCTCGGGATGTTTCAAACAGCATTCCCACTCAAGCACGGCCCAACCCGTAAAGCCGTATTGGGTTAACTTGGAAAAGATGCCGTTGAAATTTATCTGGCCATCGCCGAGAGAACGAAAACGTCCAGCGCGTTCAACCCACGGTGCGAAGCTGCCATACACCCCTTGTTTCGCCGATGGTTGAAACTCCGCATCCTTGACATGAAACATGCGAATGCGTTCGTGATAGACATCGATGAAGCCGAGGTAGTCCATCTGCTGCAACAAGAAGTGACTTGGGTCGTACAGGATGTTGCAGCGTACGTGATTATTTACGCCGGCAAGGAAGCGCTCGAAGGTAAGACCATCGAACAAGTCTTCACCGGGATGAAGCTCGAAACACACATCAACCCCAGCGGCATCAAACGCATCGAGGATCGGCTGCCAGCGTCGTGCAAGTTCTTCGAACGCCGTGTCGATCAGCCCTGCGGGACGCGGTGGCCACGGATAAAGATATGGCCAGGCCAGCGCACCGGAGAACGTGGCGTGCGCTGTTAATCCCAGACGCTGTGAGGCCCGTGCTGCGAGTCGTAATTGTTCGACGGCCCATTGCTGTCGTGCTTGCGGATTGCCACGCACTTGCGGTGCCGCGAAACCATCGAATGCAATGTCATAGGCGGGATGGACGGCAACCAGTTGCCCCTGCAAGTGAGTCGACAGCTCACTGATCACCACGCCTGACTCGGCGAGTATGCCCTTGATCTCATCGCAGTAATCCTGACTTTCGGCCGCTTGCTGCAAATCGAACAGTCGAGTATCCCAAGTTGGAATTTGCACGCCTCGATAACCAAGGTTCGCTGCCCATTGTGCGATCGAACGCAGCGAGTTGAAGGGCGCAGCGTCATCGACAAACTGCGCAAGAAAAATCGCCGGACCCTTGATCATGATTAAATCCGAGCGCCGAGATTGGCCAGATATTCAAAGTCAACCCTCACCGCATCGAGCGGCGGGCCTTCGAAATTTTCCTGTTCAACGAAGTAGTGCCGGACCTGTTTGGGGTTCACGGCTTTAAACAGCGTCGGCCAATCGATCAAGCCTTTGCCGAGTTCGGTGGTCTGCGCCTTGATCTGATCGACCACCACTTGCAGGTCCTTGCGTACTTCTTTCAGATGCAGAAGTTCGATGCGATTCGCGTGATCATGCAGGTAGTGCAATGGATCTGCGCCACCGGTAACGACCCAGGCGATGTCCATTTCGAAAGCGACCAAGGCGGGATCGGTAAGACGCAGCAGTTCGTCGAATGCGAGTTTTCCATCAAACGCACGAAACTCCAGATTGTGGTTATGATAAGCCAGACGAATGCCGGCCTGCTTGGCCAGCGCGCCGATGCGATTGAGCTGCTCGGCGTTCCATTGCCAATCCGCCAACGTCATCCCTGCAGCAGCCTTGAGAGGGTTGGTCGCAAAACGCGCGTCAGCAGTCGACGGAAACGCACAGACCAGATACTGCGCATTGAGCGCTCGCGCCAGCTCTATTTTTTCCTGCGCATTGGCCTGCAATTCCTGCATGCCGGCGTGAATACTGGGACACGAAAGACCGAGATCCGCAAACAGTTTGTTCACCTCGGCAACCGGCTTGCGCATGGGTCCGCCGGGCAACTCGATTTCGCGATAGCCGATCTCGGCGAGTGCGGCGAGCGTACCCTGCAGATCCTTTGCCGCTGCTGCTGCCAGTGTGTATAGCTGAATACCAATGGGTTTGCCGTACGGCCCCACCTTTGCAGTCGCTGCATACGAGTTAGGGATAGTCATCGATGCCAGGGCAAGCGAAGCTTGCTGCAAGAAGCTACGGCGCGACCACATGGTTGTTCCCCCTTGCTTGTCTAGAACCTATCTCAAAACGTAGCGAGCGACGGTAGGTTGCGTTGCGCCGGAGCGCAGGCACCGGAGTTTATGCGTAATAAATGAGGATGCCGAGCACCGCCGCGACGCAAGATACCGAGCGCAGTAGTTTTGAGATAGGTTCTAATTAGCGTCTCCAAGTTTTCATCTCATGCGGGAGCTGCGAGAATAAAAGCACACGACGGGTGTGTATATCGACGTATTTATTTCGTCAATCGACGTAAAGCAAAACGAGGACGCATGTTGCCCTGGCTGAATCTCGGCTTGCATTCTACTTCGGTCGCGCAAGTTGAACATGTGCAACATATGAGTAGTTACCTTGCGCGTCTGGTCGCTTCCGGCGTTGCAACCTCCCGCTCGGATCTCGCACGGGTCACGAGACTGGCTCGCTCCACGGTATCGCAGTATCTAGCGCCATTGCTGCGGATCAATCTGTTGTCGGAGCATGAGGGAGCAGCCGTCACGCGTGGCCGACCACCTACGGTGTTGAGTCTCAACCCGCAAGCGGGAGTCATCCTTGTCGCGGATATCGGCGCAAGCCACGGCCGGCTGGGCGTGGCCGATTTTGGCCAGCACTTCATTGCCGAGCGAGCCATCGCCACTCACGTGGCGCGCGGGCCTGAAGCCGTGCTGGCGGACGTGCGCAATGAATTTCATGCATTGCTGCAACAGCACAACATCAACGCCGACAGCGTGCGTTTGATCGTGGTGGGATTACCTGCACCGATCGACTTTGCAACCGGCACGCCGGCTCATCCGCCGATCATGCCGGGGTGGGATAACTATCCCTTGCCCAGTGCCTTCAAGAAGGACTTTGCGATGGCTCAAGTGCTGGTCGATAACGATGTTAATTTGATGGCGTTGGGCGAAGCGCGCTGTCGTCCCGCATCGCAGTGTCCCATTCTGTTTGTCAAAGTTTCTACCGGCATCGGCTGCGGCATTGTGACTCATGAAGGCGTACTCCATCGCGGCGTCGATGGTGCGGCGGGCGATATCGGTCATGTGCGCATGCCCGACCACAACGAGCTCTGTCGCTGCGGCAACACCGGCTGCATCGAAGCGTTTGCCTCATTCAGTGCCATCATGAGCAAGCTCGGACTGGATGAAGATGCGCCGATGCCGCAACCGGATTCATCGACGCAGATTGCTGCAATGGTGAGAACGGCCGCTGAAGATATTGGTGAGCTACTGGCAATGCTCGTGCATTTCTACAATCCCAACGTCATTGTGCTCGGCGGACGGATGACGGAATTTGGCGCTGAGATGTTGGCTGGTGCGCGTTCGGTGGTGTATCGACGCGCGCTGCCACTCGCCACGCGCAAGTTGTCGATCGAACTTAGCCTTCTAGGCAAACGTGCCGGCATCGTCGGCGGCGTTGTGCTGGGTGTTGAACACGTGTTATCGCCGAAAGGTTTGCAGTCGTTGATGATCAGTCAACAGAGCGTGGCGTCGACACGGTGAGTTGATGGAACTTGGTGGTGAGAAGTACTTTTATAGCTATCCGCGAGCCTGCGACGTCCTCCCAATTTTGAGTAGCACTGGTGATTAGAGTCCGATCCAATAGCCCTGAGGAGATCGGACATGAAGAAGCGATATTCGGAAGAACAGATCATTGGTTTTCTGCGTGAGGCAGAT
>Ga0157379_10000969_pt1 | contig 23279 bp, 18 predicted proteins | sample S25metaG_FD_121802 | JGI IMG/M metagenome (GOLD analysis project Ga0157379, IMG submission 121802) | Switchgrass rhizosphere microbial communities from Kellogg Biological Station, Michigan, USA - S2-5 metaG | ecosystem: Host-associated > Plants > Roots > Rhizosphere > Soil | place: USA... | reverse complement strand
TCAGGCCAACTAACCTTATACCATGTCCTCTTTCCGAATCGTACACCTCTCGGGCCACGAGTCTATCGAGATAGCTCTTACCAAGTCCCAGAGCCAAAGCAACCGAGGACCTTATAATTGGCCCGAGCTGCTTGGGATCACCAGACAGTATAATGTTTGTCTGAAAGTTCAACGTAAGAATAAATCCAGTGCCGTGCAAAAGCATCTTACGTCGTTATTTGCCATCGTCTTGATAGGAATCATGGCCTCCGGCTCCGAAGCCTGCCCAGCTTCATCAATGAAAATATGAGTGAAATGCCCCCTTCGCATCCCGAGTCCATAGGGCACCGAAGCAGATATACAGGTAGACACAACAACTCGATACTTGTTCAGTTCGGTAAGTGGCGGGACGGAAAATGTTCCATTCTCGTTGCTCCGAGAGTACTCTATTAATACCTTGGGGAGCGCTTCCTTGGAACGGGAAGGTGCATTGAGACGGAATAGCTCGGAGGGGCGAAGACGTTCCTTTAGTCGTTCGGCGAGGAGGTCTGCAGCTGAGTTACTTGGTGCACAGGCGAGGATACGAGCAGTTGAATCCTCAAGGAGAATCTGATTCATGGCTTCGACAATCGTCACTGTCTTTCCTGTTCCAGGCCTTTCCAAAGCAATTTCATGAGTAATTAACCATAGGACTGATTCTTGTAGACTCACGGCCCAAAAACAACAAACGGAATACTTCCTCTAGACATATTGCGGATTGCTGTAACAGCAAGTAATTGGGGATAGTTCGTCTCAATGTTTCGATTAACACAACGAATCCGGGATGTCTCGATGCGACTCGGCGCTTTTCTCCCTCCGATATTATCTTCGTTAGGGAATAAAACCCTCTCGCTCGTAAATGCAGTTCCCAGAGCTTGATGCATCCTCCGCAGAGGGAGTCTTCCCAGCTTGAAGCGGATATTATACCGCTGTCCCTTGTAGCTATTGAAAGAAGCGTTGAATTTGAGGTCGACCTCACTTTGTCGGACACGGTGCACGAAGCCTTCAAACCAATGGCCGGATGTACCGCCGACATTTTGCACGAGGATACGATCACCTACGATGACGCTGGGGCGTTTCTCGGCAAGTCCTGGGACCGACAGTCTGATGGTCTAAATGAGCAGGGATAGTTAAGGATAGAGTTTATAAGGATAAACGAACCGATAATATGGATGTACTGGCTCCATGGTGACATTCCGCTCGTCGTATCTCTGGATATCGATACTTTGAAGACAGTTACGATTTAAATATATTAGGGTGAATAAAGTGCTTACTTCATCTGAGCCTCTTCAACATGAAGTAGGGTCTTGAAATGTCGTCCATAGCTGTCAGAGTTTAATTCCCTAGGAAGCCATGTCCTCTTCAATGTCTCGATAGCATTCTTGATGCCCATCGTCGACAGCAAGGCCTCCAGTCCCTTCGGTACAAATGCCTGTGGAAGATCGACCACCCATTCGATATCAGCGATTTGTGGTGGCTTGATTCCTCGAACAACAGATGTCACAGCAGCTTGTTTTTCCTTTTTCTTCCGTTGATATGGGGCGGAGGGTCTGAGGGCTTCCAAATCTGCTTGATTACCCACCACTGCTGTAATAGGCCTGGTGATAGCGAATCTTTGGGAAAGACTACGGTCGTATAGGACGACTTCCAGTCGGTCATTGAATCTCCCTGGTTGGGCTTTGGGTTCGAAGTTGATTTCGAAGACGAACCATTGATGAAGTCTTCTCGGAATTCTCGTTTCGAGCTCCTGTTCCAATGTGAATCTTTTTATCGCAGGTCAATATTGACTGTGAAACGAATAAAGAAAACTCACCCTGATGGACGAACAGCGGTGGATTTCGTGGAAGAGAGCCTAATATCTTCAATAATGATCCTGTCCTCAGTAGTCAACTCGACTATGACCTCTAGTTCCTTTACCGAATTTCTGTGGAGCGAGTCTAGTTCAATGAAACCAAAATCAAGCTCAGGTTTCAAATCATGGTAAGGCCTTAATTTAACCCCATGCTTGTCTTTGTCCGCTTCCTCAAATGCCGCCTGAATGGTAACATATCTTTCCTTTTTCCGATGTCCTAGGCCTGTAAGGTGGCGGGTCCACATGTGACTAAGGATGCGCGTATTGCATATTTCGCAATGAACATGCCCTGGAGGCGTGCTCGAGGGATCGTCGTCGTCGTCGTCGTTCGAAATTACACGACCTGAGTCTAACTGCTCCTGCAGAAGCGTCCGATGGTTTCTGCCCCTTATGTGCTGGGGATAATCCCATCCTGACGCTAAAGAAACGTTGCAAAGTTTACAGTGCGATGGATGAGGACACGTTTGGGCACGAATCCTCCTGGAATGCTTTTTCCCATTGAGGTGCATTCTCAATGCGAAGTCTGTCGTGCAAATAACGCGACAATCTGGACAAAGGTAGACATCATGTCTGTAAGGACAGGCATCCGTCATACAAGTACCTTGGTGTGTCAGATTTGGACAAATATCCGCCATTGCAATTGTAGTTAAGATCAAAAGGTGGGTATAATCCAGAGGATGGCTGGTGCAAGGCAGACACGAGAAAGCCTTCCAAGTCACCGTCACGGTAGCCTAAGCCACCTGCCCATTTCGCACGAACCCTTCCGCGGCTACGATTGGCTGCGTTGACTCGAAGTCAGCACAAATCGGAGTTCAAACTGGCTTCTTACAAAACTTATTTCAAGTAAATGAGGAATATAATTTGTTTAAAAACTTCAATTGCATAAGGTTCAAGCTGGAGAATAAAGCGTTTCCTCGATAATAAGCACTAATTATGCGTCAACACAATATTTAGTTGTAGATGGGATAGAATAACAAGGTCATAAAGAGGGGATCCCATGCAGAGCGCAGGGTTAACTCTTGGCACTGTTGCCACTCCAGCGGAGACAATCAATAGATAACCCTGGAATTCTTGAAATAAACGAGCTGCCCATCAATCACCCATCACTGCAGGAGGAGTAGCATCATCAACGGACCGGCCGTGAACCGAACGGCGGAGGTCCGCCTGGCGTACCAAGAGAAACATTATTGTTTCGTTGGTGCTGTTGAATTGTCGGATAAGAACATATTGTATCTTCGACTTGTTGAATATTTATGCTACAGTGCAAGTTGAGGCCCCTTGTCCCGAATGCATTAGTGACCCTGCGGTATAAGAAGATCACCAAAATGGTCAATGTAAAGCCCTGACGATCAGCCCCGTGTTGTTCATCGAAGCTCACAACGAGCAGAGGTCGAGAGCGCCGTTGGACATAACCCTGCGGAAATGGTCTTCCGACCCTCAGATTGGTGGAGGCACAGCGGGCGCTTGCTACGTTACAGCAGCATCTCGTTCCACGTTCCCGATCTTCTCTTCAGCAACGACACCGAGGCAGGCTCAGGTCTCGCTGCATCCTTTTCGATGGTGGAAGACAAGTACATAGGCCTTGCATTGGCCGTATCGAGCTCATTAGCTATTGGTACAAGTTTCATCATCACCAAGAAAGTGCGCTTCACTCGTCAGGAATTCTCGTATCTTATCCGGAAGTCGTTGACCGGTTGGCTTATAGGGACTAAACGATGCTGCGAAGCGAAATCCGAATTTTGCTCAGGCATCCGATGATAGGTCATACTTGCGGAATCCTATATGGTGGGCGGGGATGTCGACAAGTGAGCTCACACCAGAGTTTTGGCTGGATGATTGCTGACCATTATTTATCAAGTGGTTCTTGGAGAAGGTCTATAAAATTGAATTCGAAAGTTATTTACCACATCTAAACGCTTGTTTATTCAGTGGCGAACTTTGCAGCATACACATTCGCGCCACCTGTACTGGTGACACCACTCGGTGCTCTCAGTGTACTTATTGGGTGCGTACCTTCTTGCTTTAGCCTTATTCCTACATTAATACATACAAATAGTGCCGTTCTTGCGTCCTTTTTACTGAATGAAGAGCTTGGCCATATTGGTCGGATAGGCTGTACACTATGCCTCCTCGGGTCCCTAATTATCGTCCTGCATGCCCCGGAAGACAAGGAGATCGTAACAGTAGACGAAATTCTCCATTACGCTGTACAACCAGGTGCACCACACTTCCACTGTTGTTTTCGGTTTCTGAAACCCTCCCAGGATTCCTATTGTATTGTCTCACAGTTCTCATATTCTCACTGGTCATGATATACTATGTCTCTCCTCGATATGGTACACGAAATCCATTAATCTACGTATCAATCTGCTCCATGGTCGGTTCAATATCCATCATGGCCGTCAAAGGGTTTGGCGTTGCGCTCAAGCTGACATTGGCGGGAAAGAACCAACTAACACATCCAAGCACATATGTCTTTGCAATTGTCGTGGTGGTCTGCATTCTGGTTCAAATGAACTATTTCAACAAGGCATTGGATACGTTTTCGACTAATGTGTACGTCTGACTGATGACCTGTACTCTCCGTAGTCAAGCTAACACTGCCACTTCCGCAGCGTGAATCCAATGTACTATGTGTGCTTCTCTACAGCGACCATCATTGCGTCCTTGATACTCTTCCAAGGGTTCAACACAACAGGTGGCACAAACACATTTTCGCTCCTGGCAGGCTTCATCGTCACCTTCCTCGGCGTCCATCTTCTTAACTTATCACGAAGTGACTCCGACTCCGACTCCAATGCCTCGGAACACCACATATTAGAAAACGGTCTCATGGATCCTCGAATCAGCACCTCCCGGTTAAGTACAGAGGGTGGATGGCCAGCATCACCTCACGCCATTGCTTTTAATGGCGCCCCAGGACACGTCCGACGAGGAAGCAGAGGAAGTCTACGAGGGAGCATAGGTGGCAATACAACACTATTTGATGCAGATGGAGCAATGCCATTAGAACGCTTACGAGAAGAGGACGAGTGGTCAGGAGACGAAGCTGATGAACGGTCGCGGCTGAATCCATCGAAAAGAAGGGACGAGAGTCGGCCCCCACGAATATCTCCTAACAATAATGCGAATGGAGGTGGGATAAGAGGTGGTCGGTAGCAATACCTACGCCTGGAGCGCAATTCACTTCACCTCTCTCTCTTTATTTCAAAAATGGACTTGCGTGCATTTTACCAAGGCTACAATATGTTTATAGTACTGCACACCTGTTTTTATTATTTTCCTTCTCTTTTTTTTTCTGGCATATGAAGAATCCGATTGGTTTATTGGGCCAAATTGTACGCGGGTTCGAGATTTGAGATCCGTATGGGCGTACGCGTGGGACCCTGCACATGCTCTTCGCTTTCTTGGTTCGCCGACAGCTTACGGCTAATTGTCAAATCCCTGCTCGACTGCCACCGCCGTGTTCCTTTGCACGTATATATCGTCTTCGAATTAGGTGGTCATCGACATCGACATCTTCGGAAATGGGTGCTGTTGGAACGCAGACAGTCGATACGAGTGCGAGGCTGAAAGCGTTGAGGGAGCTTATGTCTCAAACGCATAACGTGGACGCATTTGTGGTTCCTAGTGAAGACCAACGTATGTTATCCCTTGGAGATTGTAAATTGTAAGCTGAAGTGTGGTGGTATGCGTAGATTCGAGCGAGTACCTTGCTGATTGTGATGCACGACGGTCGTTCATCTCAGGTTTCAATGGTTCCGCTGGTCAGTCGACAATACACACCCTGCCTTCGCTTCTGGTTTAAAGCCTTTTGCTTTCCAATAGGTTGCGCTATTATAACCCAGAATGAAGCCTTAATGTTCACGGATGGAAGATATTTCCTCCAGGCCGCACAACAAATGGATAGGTAAGTTCATGAGTCTTTCGCGTTGCTATATATTCATTATGCTCTTCACAGTAATTGGACTCTTATGAAACAAGGAATACCAGGCATGTCATCTCCAAATTCTCACCACGCGCCAGAATCCAACCATCCCAACTTGTTACAGACGTCCCAACATGGCAAGAGTATCTAGCCAAAGTATGTTCTATCTGTCTGCGGTAATCCCATTGAAAAGGTCTTAAATGTTTCATATTCTCAGAATCTAAAGGACAAGGCTCGCATTGGGATTGATGCTACCCTCATTTCAGCTAGTATGTCCAATCCATTTCATCTCACTTTCCCTGCTAACGACCATATAGCGGACGCAAACGGTCTCAAGGACACTCTCAAACCAAAGGAATCCGAATTAGTCCCTCTAGACGCAAACTTGGTAGATCAAGTCTGGGGAAAGGAACGGCCGCCAAGGCCTACAAACCCGATTTTCCCTTTGGAAGTCAAGTATGCTGGTAAGTCTTCCTACACTAGACCGAGAATTCAACCTTATTTTATTGAAGGTACTTCATTCTCTGATAAGATAAAGCAATTACGTGAAACATTAACGGAAAAGAAGGCATCCGGAATGGTTATCAGCATGTTAGATGAGGTGGCATGGCTTTTCAACCTCCGTGGGTCGGATATTGCGTACAATCCAGGTTTGTTTCTTACGATCACTATATCAATCAACTTATTGACGGTTTAATTTTAGTTTTCTTCGCATATGCCGTAGTGACTCCCTCAGAAGCTACACTATACGTCAACCAGGCTCAAATCAGTGAAGAGGTCCGTAAGCATCTTGGAAGTGAGGTCACGATCAAGGATTACGATGCCATTTGGAGCGATTTGAAGCAAATCGGAGCGTCATTTGTTGACAAGACTGACGTATGTTCAAAAAGTCTGGTTTGGGAACATAACTCAGATTTTGACCGATATATTAGGCCCAGAAGATCTTGCTGGGTACCAAGACAAGTCTTGCCATTGCAAAGGCAATCGGAGAAGTACCGGGATTCTTATCCTTGTTTGGACATTGTTAACCTAAGAACCAGGCCAATATCACTCTGTTAAAGTCTCCCGTCGCTGATGCAAAGGCCATCAAGAACGATGTTGAACTTGAAGGCTTCAGACAATGCCATATCCGCGATGGTGCCGCCCTGGTTCGTGTTATCATTACATGGGCGTGGCGCTTGCCTTTGATATCCCTGTCCTTTCAGTGCAAATACTTTGCTTGGTTAGAAGAAGAGCTCAAGTCCGGAACGACATTGTCTGAAAGTCAAGCAGCAGATCAGCTGGAACAATTCCGATCGTGAACTAGTTCTTTCATATTCTCTTGATTTAAAATTGATTTAAAACGCAGGGAGCTACCCTTATTTAAAGGTTTATCCTTTGATACGATCTCATCTACGGGGTCAAATGCTGGTAAGCTTCACGTAATATATTCTTCGGCACCATGCTGATAAAATCAAAGCTATTATACATTATTCTCCTGATCCTGTCAGCAGTGCAGTGATTGATATAAATCAGGTAAGCGGCTTGAATGTGTCATCGTGATTTATTCACGAATCTCCTAAGATTTATCTATGCGACTCTGGAGGTATGCAACACGATTGATATTCCATCTACATCGCCATCTCTAAATCAATATTCCTTGTGTATTTTAGCGCAATTTTGGGACGGTACCACAGACACGACTAGAACCTGGGTAAGGGCTATTTAAACCTTTTTTTAGCGAAATGTCTCTTCTTTCAAGCCCGTAGCTGAACTTTATAATCTAGCATTTCGGGACACCAACTGCGGAAGAGAAGCGAGCATTTACAAGGGTTTTACAGGGCCATATTTCCATCGATACAGCTGTCTTCCCTCAGGGCACTTCTGGGTATATACTGTATGAGAACTCTGCGCTTTCATTAATTAACTGGTGCTCAGCATGAATATTTTAGGGATTCATTTGCTCGTCGTGCGCTTTGGCAGGATGGTCTCGGTATGTACAGTCTCACCCATTCACGGTGCGGCCATCTTTAACAGACATTCCCAAACTAGACTATCGGTAAAGCATTTCACTTTGCTTCTTCATGCGTACTCATGAAGTGGCGTCCGTCCTCATCTTAGTCATGGCACAGGCCATGGCGTTGGGCATTTCCTGAACGTGCATGAGGGGCCGCAAGGCATTGGCACTAGAATCGCTTACAACGAAACACCCTTGAAAGCGGGGATGACAGTTTCAAATGGTAAGTCGTTTAGTTCCTAAGAATTTGAAGATAATATTTCATGTCACACGACCAGAGCCTGGTTATTACGCTGATGGAAAGTTCGGTATTCGGATCGAAAATATTGTTTTGGTCCGCTCAGTCGAAACGCCCAATAATTTTGGCGGGCGTGGGTACCTTGGATTTGAGCATGTTACAGTGGTTAGATTTTGTTTTTCACATCTGTGAGGTTGCCCCCTTGGTTGACAACCATATTCCAGTGCCCTATCCAAACGAAGCTCATCGACATCAGCCTCCTCAGCGCAGATGAAGTACGCTGGGTTAATGAGTACCATGCTGAAGTCTTTTCAAAAGTATCGCCCTTGCTGAAGGATGATCAGCGGGCACTCAAGTGGCTTGAGAAGGAAACGCAAAGTTTGTGAGTCCCTTGTGGAGGATCGACCGAGAGATTATCACGCACGTTCGTTCTCTATTTTATATTCACCTCTGTCGCTTCGCTTGTATATTGTAGGCTATGGTGTGTTTCTCGATTGAGTTGGAATAACGATCACATGTCTACTTTTAGAAATACCCTCTGACCGTGGGCAGTGGTCAAGAAGGTAAGTGGATGCCTCGTGTCTTTAGGACTGCGCGTTTTACGGCAGTCCGGCAGACCCAATGGTATTCGACGCAACTTACATGGCTGTCGAACCACTATACGCCACAAATTGGGCGATATGAAGGCAAAACACATCTGCCGGTAAAGAACTTTGAGCAAGTGCATCTCAAAGTCTAGAAAATCGCCCTGAAAACGACAGCAATCTTCAACAACAAAATATGTCACTCGCCCAATTTGAGTACTCTTGGGCTATAATTGGACCAGCTGTTTTCTGAATCATGTTGCCCGACAGTGTAGCTGTGAAGTGGGTCCTTCCTCTGCCACTCTATATCTGATTCATTAGAAGCGTGGAGGTAAAATGATGCGGAGACCATATGCACTACTGCAGGTGCAGTCAAGGGACATTCGAGGTTCACACCCGACTGCAGCCAAACGAAGGAAAACTTACGGCCCATGAGGCCGAAGAGCGCATTGATGTCCTTTGCTTGTGGCTTGTATTGACTTCTGCACGCCTATGGATGCCAATTTAACGGTATTGAGTACCGTTGTTACCCCAGAGGCGATGCCAGGAATGCCTTTTCTTGTCACACGACGAAAGGTCGAGGAGCTGATTTGGAGCGAAGTGCGCACTGCGTTCGTCATTTCATTGTGATTTTATACTGTCGAATTTTAGAGCGTGTAAGCCATACAAGCCGTATAGAGAAGGTTAGGTGTGGCATGAGAATTATACATCAACTGTGAAATCACCTGACTTGCTTTCACCCCTGGCAAATACGATAAGTCCTCTCTTCCTCCGAACGAGACGCTCAGATAGGGTATATAACTTACTGTTTTCCTGCAGTGCCCGGCAATTATCTCCCATCCTCCGATGTCAGGAGCTTTACCTATCATCATTCCGGTTATTCAGAAGCTGACTGAAAAACCGTTATCCAACTCTCCTTCCACTGAGAGCCCTGGCGAAGACCCTGACGGAGAAACGGGGCGCCGCGGTCGACGGTAAGCTCCTTGTTATAGCTCTCCTTTTTAATCTTCTAACTTCATATTAGTGATAGTTCTTTGGAAGAAAAACAAGCTCGACTAGAAAACGGTGACACTGAAAAGCCTACGACAGAACAACACCCCCGTTTCGGTCCTAATCATGGGCGAAGAGATGTTCGTTTTCGCTCATTTCCTTCCACTTCCACTTGGAACTCTGAGCTGGATCCATTCCGTCCAAGACGCAATCCCCTTCGAAGGCTCTGGAATTTTATCCTGCAGCATGATCCCACCAAATTAGATATCGTCGAGGAGTTTATCCCAAATTATCGATGGTTACCCATTCTCAGTGGAGTCACAATGCCATTTTCCCTCCTCCTACAAATACCTGGTTGTACAGAACGTTGGTAGGTGCTCTAAACTTGTTGGTCAACGTCTAGCCAATCCCAGTGAATAGGTATGTCCGTACCATGGATAACAAGACCATTCAATCGCAGCCTAATCCTTCAATATTGGTGGCCGCAAACATAATTGCTATGACCCTCGCTCTCGGAGCAAATATCTCCCTTATAGTGAGGTTCCTGGAAAAAAGGGTTAAACAAATGACCATCATTTCTCTGTGTCTTCTATTCCTCCACGGTATGTACGCCCCTTCTCCTTTCCGCGTACGATATTAATTTCCACTCAAAATGGTACAGATATCATAAACGCTGTTACAGTTATAATCTTTGGAATAGAGCATAGAGTGAACGATGGTTTTACAGAAGGACAACCGTTCTGGTTAGTAGTGGCATCGACTGTGTAAGTCCCTGGGTACATTACCAATGGGTTTTGATTGATTTCCTCTCCAGAGTTTCTTTATTTACGACTGTCACTTTGATATGGGACCTTTGGGCTACGCCTGAATTTTCGAAGAGTGGTAAGATACTATGGTATTGTTCCTTAGGTCTTGGGAGCTGACCGTCACTCAGGGAGTGGTCTTACACGCAAACAGGTGGGTTATCTAGTATATACTAGCGGGTCCGGCTAATCAGGCTCTTAGCGATCACTCGTTATTATTGTCATGATCCTTCTATGCTGGATTACGCTAGGAGGGATTGTGAATTCAATCCTTCTGCATCTATCATTCATCGATGGATTGTACTTCACCGTTGTGTCTATAGAAACGATTGGATTCGGTGATATCCACCCAGATTCAACTGGCTCACGTATTTTTGGTGCTCTCTACACCATGTACGTTTCCATTCATTTTTTTATTTAAATTTATATCTGGATTTAACAAGAAACCATTCAGTATAGGGGTCATTAACATTGGTCTCGCCATTTCAACTGCTAGGGAAACGATCATAGAATCTTTCGAGACGTCTTATAGACGTCGTGTCAGCGAAGTTGCGGCAAAGCGACTCGAGTATAAAAAACATAAAGAGAGGCAGCGGGCACGCAAGATGGCCATCGAACGAATGCTACATAATGCAGGACTTCCATTATATATTCCAGATCCGAATAAGCCCTCGAAGATGATACTTAATGAAGAGGCCCTCACACCATTCCAGATCTCTTCCGCCGAAAATGAAGCACTTCACTTCGCTTCCAAACGAGCAAACACAGCAAATAGCACCAAATTCGAACGGACATTCTCATTAGAATCTTCAAAAGACAGCTTTAACTCAGAATTCGATGAAGAGAACTATAAAAACTTTAGAAGATCAATAGTTAAGGAGGAAAGACGTGAGTTTGCTGTCAAGGTTTGTCATTTCTGTGGTGCTCTGTGGTGATATCTAATTTCACTATTAGATTTTGGTGGCCTGGATAACCTTCTTGACTTTCTGGATGGTAACTCGATTTTGTTGACTTACTTATACGTACTAACTCAGTTCCAGATTGGTGCCGGTATCTTCTCTCTCACAGAGAAGTGGAGTTATGGAATCTCTTTATACTTCTGTAGGTACCCAATGTATTTTTTTTGGCTTATCTTATACCTTGGGGAGAATAGGTTTCATAGCATTCAGTACTATTGGATATGGGGACTACAGTCCTGCAACGCCTGCAGGTCGTTCAGTCTTCGTCGTATGGGCATTGCTAGGAGTCGGAGCCATGACGATATTGGTCTCAGGTAAATTCACATTCCTCCGAGCAGTGCCGATGCAAGGCTGATGGGTGCGTTCTTCAGTCGTTTGCGAGGCGTTCTCCTCCCGTTACAAGAACGCGCTTTCCAAAGGATCTTTCGCTCGTGCCGTTAAAAACTTCAGAGAAAGGCGGGCAACTTCACCTTCACCGCATGTTGCCCACCATCATATACATTCCCGATCTCGTTCTAGAGAAATGTCCCCCGATAGAGATTACACTGCCGAACACGCGAAACGTGATCTGGAAGCGTTACCTGGGGAGCTCCTTAACCATGCGAAGACCTTCCATGAACATATTTATTATTTCCTTAACGGCGTAGATGGCGGAGAAGGCCCTCCCCCAACATTGCAACGATTACTAGAAGAAGTGGCAGAAAGCGAGCACATGGATGATGCGTTGAAATTGGAAGTTATGGAGGATGATGGGGCCAGGAAGGTTTGTCCATTTTGGAAGTACTGCTCCGATACTATAACTAATGAGTTATCTTTTCTTATAGGCACTTTTCATGATGAGCTATGAAGGTATTGTTTAGCGTTTCGTTTGATGATCTGTCCTGACATTCTTGAACAGGAGCGCTGAGAAAAATGATTCGAACTGCTGAACGAGCGGTTGCAATACTGTCTCGTCGCGACTTGCTTGGCCAATCCCGGGATAAGGAATCGGGACGATCATCAGGAATCCAGAAGGAAGAACCTCTTCACCTCAATCTTGACAATCAACGGTATATACAATTACATCGGCAGGGATTAGCGTCTGAACCAGATCTCAAAATGACACTCTCAAAGGACTAAATCACAACCCTCCAACCTTTCTTTATATACGGCACTAGAAATAAATCACCTGTAGATTTACAAGGGCAGTGCCCTTGTATCTATTGCAAAGCAATAGAAGCTTTGCGGAATCCCAAGATATTTAAGATGCCTAAGCCTGACCGTTCATCTCCTGTGCCATAAATTCTACCACACTAGCCTCGCCAGTGTCATACACATTCAAGAAGGCCAAACCTGCTTGTTTGCTGTAGAACATGGGTCAATTATCAATATTACGCTAAAAGAGAGAATTCAGACCAAAGATTAATGTATTCTTGGAGGGAGCGCTCCTTTGAGTTTGTCAAGATGAGCATAGTATAATCCAAGGTATATTGCCGTAATTTTCCGGCACCATAATTTGGAAGCAGTGGCTCTGGAGCCTAAGTGACGAGAATATAAGGACAGGGTTCAAACAGATCTAATTAAGAGATATTACCTGAGGGAACAAGGCTTGCTTATCAGGCACTCGATTTGCCTGCTGAAGGATATTCTCGTCTTTAAAGAGGTGGAAATGAAATTAGAGAGATCCAGCAAACGGGCTGATTTAGCACATACGAATGAGAACTCTACTGCCAGGCTTCATCGCCTTCCTCACATTCTGCAAGATGAGCAAACTTTCCTTATCAGGCCAGTCATGGCTAGCACGCTCAACTTTAGATGACCTGGTAAAAATATTTAGAAAGAACTTACATGACATGTCTGATCTGGACCCAATTAAATATTCAGCTATCCTCAGATAGTTAACCATGTTACTCACGTAATAAATATCTTGATTTTCAATAGGCGACTCTTTGAAAAAGTCCAAGGGTTGGAATCTGATTCGTCCTTCCTCCAGCGCTTCAGGATATTCCTTCCGCCACAACTTTAGGTAATGTTAGACCCGGATATTTGGAATGATCAGAAATGCATGATACCTCCTGGCCTCGTTGAACCACCTGTGGGAGGTCTTGGACCACAAATTTAAGATGGGGATGTGCACGTGAAATTTCCATGCTGGCAGATCCTACACCACCTCCAACATCGACGATGGTAGTCCCATTGGGTAAATCCGACCAGAGGTAGGCTAATACATTTGCAGGATTGCTGGGTAAGCGTGTGTCAGTTCTGAGAAAGAAAAAACTTACCATTGGGAAGAGTACCTGGATCTAATTTTCCCCATGCAACCATAGCGCGGCCAAAGGCCTTGGATGGATTTAGTATAGGAAAAAACTCACAAGGATTCCAGAAAACATACTGCTCCGCGATCCGGACGCTAGAGTTAAATTCGGTAAATCATCTACATATGGAAGGGAATTCTGTAAATAAACAGCTGCTTACACGTTGACTTAGCCACCAAAATATATCATTTCCTTTATCGATATCCAAAGCTTTCGTAACCGGAGCGTCCTCGGCGGCATATGATGCTCCGAGGTTAGCATCCGTGAGAGTGTCGTACACATGAACTGCGCCTCTGTTGCACTCGTTCGCGCTGGGAAAAGAGGTTTCAGTTAAGATACTCCATATTCAAAAAAGAAATGCTGTACCTATATGATACGAGAGATGCCATATCTTCATCTGTGCCAAGAAGAATCGAAAGCCTATTATTTGCGAAGACGTCGGTGTCGACTATCAAGACACTGTGAGTAGGAACAGAATCTGAAATAGGAGGAATAGAGACCTTCTTTGAATATGTGTTTAGTTGCGAGAAGCCTCAGGATTCTGCTCAGTTTTCCCGATTCAATGCCGGTCAGGTCTGAAAGGATAGAGGCTGGCATTCCCTTTGTTCCAGCAGTTTCCAAAATTGCGGCGACTTTAGTTTCAGTGACTAGTCTCAAACAGCTGGCAGTGAATCCCTAACAACAGAAATTAGACATTTCCACATAATTTGCCAACTCGAACTCACTTCACTAGTAATCTGTGGAGGTATATGCATGTAAGCAGCTGGAATATACGCAGATAAACGTACATTGAGGAGGGCAGAATAAGGATTGGACACCGTGGTACTGAGCTGCGTACAAGCTCCATGAATTATCTGTATCGCTTTCCGTAGCTCTGGCGAAGGCCGTCCAGCGTCGAACGGAGACCTGTGTATGGAATCCAACGAGGGTACCGGGCTGCCAGCTTGAGCATAAGCAGCTTTGATGACCTCCACTGACGACGAAATTAAGGATACCAAAGCATCTAAATCGTTTGCAAACGGCCCCGGTTGCGCCATAGTTGAGTGTCGTTGTTTAAGGAGACAGGTGTCCTTCCCGAGGATTTGTATTTAAGGTCATCGCGATATTTTCCGCAAGTACTGGTTTAGATTAGGTTCCAAAGGTCAGTACCCACATTTCATCATCTGTAACGCAAGGCAACCTACAGAAAGAAGAGGCTTACCTGGTTGCGAAAATGGATAATCTCTGACCCGAGATTCGAGAATAACGTTTTTGACTTTCTTCATTACCGCGTATTAGTCCACACGACGCATCCCCCCTGTGCATCCACTCAATTGTGCTATGTCAACAGGAGACCATCTTCTAGATTTATTGTTGACAAGTTGTCAGTTGTCAGCTACAGTTGAACCCACCAGAATTGTCAGACTTCCAAAGGTAGAGATGGTGATAACCTACTTGGACTAATCTTCGTATCTATAGAATGAAGATACAACTTCATTGGAATTGATAATTTTTCCTCCAGGAGAGGCAAATAACACGTCAATATGACAAAAGTTTTTCAAACTCAGATTCTTCTTCCCTTAACTTTCACCAGACCCGCTACCACAAACACTGGCCGGAATACCCAGAGGATGGCGTTTCTTCAAGTGTCCAAATCTAGTGGCTTTCTCCTCTGTCGTCTCGGACTTGAGTTTATCGTGGGCCCGACAAGCATAGAATCTTCCACTTTGGATATCTTCCTCTGAGAGCACCTTGTTAAATCAGGTTAAGGTTGAGGAGATCAACTGGCCTCCTGTCTCATAAATGAAATATAGGGCTCCTCTAGGACAGCACTTTAAAGAATGCGTCATCCGTCAGGTTCAACTGCTAAGAAGTTCTTCTCAATTTTGGAACTTTGCCAACCTCGGTTTGACTCACTTTCAGATCACAACTGGCCGCTTCTTAGTCAAGGGAAAACTCTTACTCATAGGTGCATACGACACTGACATCAAGATCAGGCCGAACCTGGTAGTACAAAAGGACGGAGGTGCTCCGTAAGGTCATCCAATTACCTCGAAATGGTCATCACTTTGTTTAGCCAGCTTTCTGTATCGCGTCGCTCTGCGTCTATGCTGCTGCCACTAGGACAATTGGGGCTACCTACCCTCAACCAAGTCTGGGTACCATATTCGACTGCGATCTTTGTTGGTAATACGAATCTCATACGGAGATTATTACCGCCGGATCAGCACGCATATATGCTGATCCATACTAACGCTACCATCTCCCCGTACCTTCTAACTATTTCTTTTATTCTTTATATTTTCATATGACTCGTTTTTATTACGAATTCAAGTATATTACTAATATTTCTGTAGGCTATAAAAGCCGTTAGTTAGTTGCGAATACACTCAGTTCACTACATTTAAATAACATTTTAAGTCCTTCGCGCAACAATCTTGATACCGATGGCATGGCAGACTCCTCTTTCTTCCGACATTTTCGTTGATGGCAAGAAATAGGGTTTGCCTACTGCTATTAAACTGTTGGTTATAAGGCTCTCAAAGGTTCGTAGCATACTGGACGCCTGGATCGAGCCTGCCTCAACATTCGTAGGCGTTGCGAGTTGCTAGCCTGTCGATGTTTTATAAGCTTAGTTCTCCAGTGTATAGGGCTTCAATCCGGCACTAAAAATGTGGCGAACCAACATTTGCTGCACAGACCCCGAAGGAAATGGATTGGTGCGTATTTCAATTTTTGTTTTATTTTTATTTCTATCAAAATTTAAGCTAACTTTATGAACAGCTTGCTATCAACTGGCAGCTGGCAGCTGGACTCCTATTTCCTGGACGATTTCTAAGGAGATTTTTAATGCCATGTGAACCACTACTCATTATCTTCAAATTTTGTCGGACGTCTAAGAACGATATTCAGGTCATTTACTATTAGTAAACAAAGCAGAGAATTTACTGTCCCTGTTCTTGAACGAATGGATTTTCTCAAAAAAAATAAGGGTTAACGTAAATTCTGAATTATCCACATCACCTTGGCAATGAAAAGAATTGAAAATAAATAAGTAGTCAGTTAACTGCAATTTAGAGGAGAAGCTGAAGGCCGGTGTTGAGGACCTTTTTATGTTGTGCGAGGCGCTGGCAGCTATGTTTACTGGAGCCTGTGACAGCGACTGAAGCTCATACTTAGCCTCGGATGGCAAAAATAGCTGGTAGGAACGGGTTGAAGCTTGCGATGCTGCAGAATTTTCATCCCGCGTTAGTCAGTGTCCTCTAAGCGCTCTCCTCCTGGTTGTGCTCAGTGGTGGTCCTGGTGGAGCATGGACGTCCAAACTTTCCGCCCTCCCAATCGTTCTAAATCGACCCAGGCATGCTAGAGTGCGAATGGCGACAAAACCTTGCTTATATTGAAGAGCAACCTGATTCTGACAACAACAACGACGTAAGTTGTAACAACAGTATCGAAGCATCGTTTAATCTGCCGTTGTGGCTTCTAGTGGGAATTATCATAACAGAAGTACTACGAAGAAAAGGATTGTTTCATTTTGGGATTGTCCTGTGGAAAGCCAATCTACTTGTTTGATCACCAAGGAGAGGAGTCATTGCGGTATCTACCAAGAAGCACTGGTGTCATGGGTGAAAGCTTTGGTATGTCACTATATAGAATCCTTCACACTGGTGTGAAAGAGAAGCTGCTATCCAGACATCATCTGTAGAAGTTATTCGACTTGTTGCGCTCCGCCATGGGGCTTCCAATCCCTGTATTGAGGTCATCCTTCCCCCAAACTTCAGACGGCTCACACTCCTTCATCCGCTTCAACCGTCGGACCAGATTGCTACGCTGCGAAATGGATAGATTGGCTCGGGAAGTGTGAGTATCACTAAAATTCAGAATTTGATTATGTTAATTCGTTTTCGGAAGTATGGGACGCGTTTAAACCGTCTGGAAGAAGATATAGATTCTAGCAAGAGGATCTCGATAGATAATTGCTTATTGAAATAATTCAATTGCTTCTTCGAATTGTTCCAGTGAGTTACTCTGTAGACAGATATTACCACATAAGAATTATTCACCTTCTTCCAGTATTATTTATTCAATGAATATCCAGTTCGAAGGATTTTTAATTTCGGGCGGATTGTTCAATCTTCTTGTTAACGGTCCGGTGGTTGTGGCAGTCATGGCTATGGCTTAATCTTAAGAGCCACCGTTATTTGCAGTGTATTACTGTAAGTCAACTCAACTCCTTCTAGAAGCCTTTTTTTATTTAAATTTAATTCCTCAGCCATTCCGTTGCTCGTCGATGGGGTGAAAAAGGTCACATTATGGGTGAGCTTCGAGATATAATGTCTAGAACACCGCTCTCTTTGAACGATTTTACATTTCGATTAGCACCTTAGCTCACGAACTTGACTGTCTAATTTCTTGCGATCCCTTCAGTTTCGGTGCCATTTTGGCGTGTTGCTTGTTATCGCCGCTACGTGTTACAAGGTGTCTCGGAACCATCATTTCTGAGGGAACTCTACGCATACTTCGTGATCTTGCCGAGGCTAGATGTCGGAGGTATTTCTCTGCTGAATATATTAATGAAGCTGTTGGAATCAACATCAACCCCTTCTTCTTTTAGGTTCTCCGAAGAAAGCAACATGACATTGCTTGGGAGACTAATGTTTTCGCCCACACACCGGTATTGGACCCGTGGTTTATAGACTTTATTTCTGGAGAAGATGGACTAGCCGAGTTAATTTCCCCACTGGAATATCGTGCTAAAATGCGGAAGCCAACTGGACTCATCGATAGACAGAAGGCTCCACATCTATTATGCCCTCAGGGCTGTGGATGATATTATCAAGAACATCTCTCACGCCAGTGTTTCAGAAGGCATGTGCTTCGCTCTTTTCAGCCGGATGTGGTGCTGAGATTCTCAATACGCTTATTATAATGCAATTTTATTCTCTCTTCTTTCTAGTCCAGAGATAGTCGAAGCCTTTCCCTTGTTATAAGTTGGGGTGCGCCGTCCTAACGATTGTACAAGATCGACCGGATTCCTTTGCCGCATTTATCTGAGAATATGAGGCAACAATTCCTCGAATCTTGGTCCCGTTGAGATTTTGGGAGGCATTACATTGACAAAGACCAGATACTTCTTACGTCGTTTTACAGATACCAGAAATGTCGATACGTCTCGTGGAAACCCTCACTGCTCAAAGGGATGAGTGGGCCCTTTTTTGTAAATTCAGTCCTTGGTATCTGTTCCGTCAATGGAATGAACGACAATGGTGTAAGAAAGGAAGTCATAAGCCGCCTTCGAACCCCGAAGCGGAGAGGCGCACTGATAAAGAGAGTGGTCTGGATACTGAGAAAGAACGTCTGGCGTAGTTAAATGAATCTATTCTAATAGTAAATATAGAGATACAATGAATTATATACTATTATCATAATTTATAACTGGATTGCATAATTTATTATATTCTGTTGGTTGTGAAATTATAGATAACAGTTGACCAAGGTGGACAGGCCGCCTAGAAAATCCGAAGTAATAGCCGAAACTTCTTACCCTGTGATATGATGAAGCACAACTACAGATGAAATTTGATGGAAGGTTAAACTAAAGCGGGGGTCGAGGAATTCATTATTCTTAGACGTCATATAGGGATCAGTAATAATTGACGTTTGGAGACTACGGGCGCCTCAGGAAGCTGTGCAAAATAGCCGATGATTTTCTTCCCTCCAATGCGCAGAACTATCGATGCATCAGCAACGACGTGTGACACCCTGAATTCTCATCCTCCAGCATTGTTTGCTTGTATCGTCTATCTCCCGTTATCTCGTTTGGACTAGAAAGGTCTCTGGACCAAATCATCTCCGTCTAACGACGCTGCTGAAGACCTAAAACCACCGATTTCTGAACATTTAAAGGTGATGGAGGATTATGGTCAAGGAAATGAGAAACATGAAAATATAGATCTGGTCTCTTCACCGTATGTTATCAACTTCTTAAGTCAGAGCTGATGGAACCGATATCTTTTCAACGGAAGACCTCATCTCTCACTTCTACAAGAAATATTGGATACTATCCGAAACAGTGACCTGTTCTCGCAACGAGAATCTGACACTCGCACCAGTTTTTGGAAAACCTATGAACGAGTAGCGAAGCAACACGACGACGAGTTCCTTGAGCGACACAACAATGACTTGGATGTTTTACTTCTATTCGTAAATTCCTCATTTATAAAGCGATTATGGCGATATTTACGAAATCCGTAGGCTGGTCTCTTTTCAGCTGTCAGCTCTGCATTTATCGTGGACATGGGATCTGACATCAGGTCCGATCCGAGCGACACTACTAATGTCCTTTTGAAGATATTGGCACACACCATCAATAACAACACATTTTCCGCAGAAGACCTGATATTACCTACTTGGACTGGACCGGGTTCAACAACTGTCTGGATACAGTCCGTGGCCTATGCGAGTCTTTCTACGAGTCTTCTCGCTGCATTCGGGGCAGTTCTAGGCAAGCAATGGCTTTCCCAATTCAAATTGACCCGGTTTGGACGTGGGGCCTTGGAGGAAGGTTGTCGAGAAAGACAACTGAAAATCCGTGGCCTTCGCAAATGGCATTTCGACGCTCTCCTGGATGCGTTACCAATACTACTCCAGCTCTCTCTTTTATTCTTTGGTGTCGCTCTCGCGGCTCGGATGTGGTTATTAAATCGGACTTTGGGTGGCATCATCCTTGGGACCACAGCTTTTGGTGTTCTCTTCTATTCTTTCACATTCTTAGCAGCGTTAATATTTGAAGATTGCCCATTTGAATCAAGATCATCCACCTATGTCCGCCGCCTCTCGATCGGAACTTTTGGCTTCGCCAGGAATTATGCAGATATGGTTCTCACCTCCCTCGGTAATGGGTGGAAGTCTTTGCATTCAGTAGTCGTGACAATAGGTCCTACAACATCGGTTTGGCGGCGCCGACGGGCGGTTTCTTCGGACGCTGAATCTCATACGGTCGAGATGCATTTATCCAAGAATCATAATGACGTCTCAATCTCGGAAACCTCTGGAATCTCTGTCGTTTCTAAGGGTTCAACCGTCAACGAAGAATATATTAACCTCGTGCTCCCGGAATCCCCGAAGGACACGCTGGATGCGTTGGCTATCCAGTGGATCCTACAGAATTCAACAGATCCAGAGATTATAACTTCCACCGCTGCAATGATTCCCTGTGTGGAATGGCCATATCACTTGGACGTATCCCCCACGTACCAGCAGCTTGAGAATATTTTGCGTTCTTGCTTTAACCGTCATTTCCAAGTCATTCCACACATGCGGGAAAGAGCATTTGTATGCTTCAAAGCATTAACACATCTCTATTTCGAAGAACATCTAGAGCAGACTATCGAGTCGGCTCCGAGTCTAACTCTCCCGTTACCTTGGTTGGTACGACATATCCACCTCCTGCAATCGCATCCAGACCAGTCTGTACTGATGGTATATGCCATGATGGGGATATATCGGCAACCGCACTCCTTCGATTGGAGTTATGTTTCTACTTCCGATATTGCTTGGCTTTCGCACATGCTTCCATACGCCATTGGATTCCATAAGGAACATTGCTCTAATATTCCAGATATTTGTTTTCAAGTCATCACTAACTGTCTTTCAGATCCTCGATCTTCTCAGGCAGCATTGACGGATAGTTTTTTGGCGACTGGACTGATATTCAGGCCGAATATGGATAAACGATTCTTCGTCAAAGTCGATAAAAGGTCTGTTGAGGAAATAAATCAAATAACTCATATTGACACATCCGCAGCCATGTGTATTTTCGTCTTCGGCGCATTGTGCTGCATGATGTCAGAAAGACCTTAGATTTTCGAAGATCCATCCCGGATCTTCAATTGGTCTCGCGGGCTTTGAAACTTCTGACCCCATTACCACTGTATTTTGAAAACCTTCCACAAACACGAGACTCGGCATGGGAAGCTGTGGACCTCATAGATTGGGGCGTGCGAGTGTGCCTCTTCGCTCTACGAGAAAGTCCGGATTTTAGAGGTAGAGATTTCATAGAGGACGTTCAACCAGAGGATCTCAAAGAATATGCGCGCTCAGCATTACGCCTCAGCATTATCGCGATTATACACTGGACTAGGGAGACGGATCACACGACGATTTGGAGGTTACCTAGGACACTGAAGGAGTATCGGAGCCCTCATGATTTCCAACCGCTCATTCCTTATCTTATAGAGCTTTGTCGAGGACGCGACTCTGTAGCCCTTGGTGATGCACTTTTGGCCCTGAGTAGCATGGATTGGTCTACCTCCTCTCTGGATAGACGCCCTTATATTGAGGCCCTGATTCAATCAATGGATGGGGAAAGGCCCGCTCGTGTTCGCCACGCAGCTTTAAAAGCAGGGTGGGTTATCAGGGCTGATTTGGCTTCCATCGAGGACGAATCCAGGTGCGCTGCCTTTTCATCGGCACTCTGCGATGCAGTCCGTACGCACGAAGACACTGGTTATCTCCCACAAACATTCGATCCGGATGCCTTCTTGTACGACTCAAGGGATATCTGTTATCTTCGCCTTCTCTGCACGTTATCCCAAAAGACGGTATGGAGGTCTCAACTTCGGGAATACCTTCACTATGACCGATGCGTCAAAATTGCTATCAAGATCCAAAGCCTCAGCAATTCTTCCGTTGGTGTAGCTTCCGGTAGATACACGGTCTACCTGGCATATCTATTCTCCATAATCGATGACCGCGATACAAAGACTGGATCCACGAGCCTTCCGTACGAATTTGACGCATGGCCACTGGTTTTGAATGCGTGGAAGGCCTTAGCGGTCGAAGGACCCTACTGGTTCGAACAAATGTCACAGGACTATACTGGGGGTCACCAGATCCTGGCCCATCTTTGCACATACACGTCTAGTTTTGTACAAGCCGGGAACAGCAGTGGAGATATCCAGGTTCATCTCGAGAATATTACGATCGAATTATCAAAGTTTAGCGAGGGTAACAAGGGCGCTCGCCGAGTCGAAAAGCTGAATGATCTCCTCGAAAGATTGGCCAACTCGGCTTCCTCCAGTTTCCATATCCAGAAGTAAGCATTTTTCACTAAAACCAGAACCATCGAATTGAAAGACGTCTACATAGCATTCCTCAATCCTTCAGCACATGGACAACATCGGCTTAACCAGTTTCCCGATCCGAGTATATTCAAACCCAAATTATACCATTCCTTGTAGTCCCAGAACACTTGTTCCAGGATATGAATTATTCTGTAATGATGGCGTTTCCTGTTGCGTGTAATAAATTGAACAATTTTTTTTTAGGCGTAGAGGCCTTGAAATCAATTTAGCAGTACCGAAGGATGGAAAAGCCTGCCAGCAGTGCCTAATTTTTCCCCCTTACATGACCTCCTCAGAACCCGACAGAATGTGATTAATTCCCATGTAAACAGCCCTTGCTCTAATGTTCTTCATTTCAAATATCGTCACTAAATTTCTTGGGATGGTTTCTAACACTGGAGGCATAACTAAATTTTTGAAAATGGAAAATCTTGAGAAAATCTTGAAAGTAGAGCTCCTTTCATTAGAATTTTTAGGGACTGAAAACCCTAAAGAAATTGTAATATTTTTAAG
>Ga0157379_10000967_pt1 | contig 23322 bp, 22 predicted proteins | sample S25metaG_FD_121802 | JGI IMG/M metagenome (GOLD analysis project Ga0157379, IMG submission 121802) | Switchgrass rhizosphere microbial communities from Kellogg Biological Station, Michigan, USA - S2-5 metaG | ecosystem: Host-associated > Plants > Roots > Rhizosphere > Soil | place: USA... | reverse complement strand
GGTCGGGCGGCCTTCGACGACGTGGTCGGCCATGACGCCGGTCGAGGCTTCCGCCACTGGATTGGTCGCCAGGTCGTCGGCCTGCGGGCCGGCGGCGTAGCCGCGGATATGGCAATAGATCAGCTTCGGATTGACCGCCTCGAGATCGTCGGCGGTCACCTTCAGCTTGCGCGCCGCACCCGGCGCCAGGTTGTGGATCAGGATGTCGGCGGACCCGACGATCTTGCGGAACGCCGCCTGCCCGCCCTCCGAGGTGAGGTCGATGGCGACGCTCTTCTTGGAGTGGTTGTAGGCGATGAAGGTGCCGCTCGGCCCGCCGCGCACCAAAGCCCGGGTGGTGTCGCCGGTCGGCGGCTCGACCTTGATCACCTCGGCGCCGAGGTTGGCGAGGATGTGGGTGGCGAACGGTGCGGCGACCATGGTGCCGATTTCGACCACCCGACGGCCGGCAAGGGGAAAGGACTTCATGGCGCTCCTTCGCAACAGCGTGCCAAGAATGCATTATACATCAATGGCCGCTGCGTACAGGCCCGCCGCGCCTCTATGTGCCTGCAAAATCCTGCTCTGGAAGCCGCCTCAGCCGGCGGGAAGCATCGCCACCACGTCGTTGGTCTGGGCGATGAACCGCACACCCTTCAGCCGCGCCTTGGGATAGTTAGCCCACTCGCCCTTGACCTCGACCGGGGTGACCGCCTGGGCAGCGGGGCCTTGCGGCTTATAGCCGACCACGTCCACGTCATAGACGCCGTCCGCCGGCGGGGCCGGATTGATCCTGGGCAGGAAAGCCAGGTCGTAATAGCCGCCGCTGGCGGTCTTTCCGCTCGCCTTGAGGTGCAGGGCGCCGTCCGCGGACGCCTCCACCGAGGCGCCCTCGACCTGCAGGATAGGCTCCTGCCCGGCGTAGAACTGGGCCGAACGCGACAGGTATTTCTTGGGCGCCACCGCGGTCTCGGCGGTGTCTTGCTTCGAGGCCTGGCAGCCGCTGAGCCCCAGCGTCAGGGTGAACAGGACCATGACGATGCGCATGATGTCGAACCTCCCCCTTTTTTGTAAGGTGAAGGTTGCGCCGCGCCGGCGGCGCCCGCAAGGACCTTGTCAGCCAGATCAGGGCTTGGGAGCCGCCTGAGCTTCGCCGGCGGCCAGCAGGCCGTCGAAATAGGCGATGGTCCGACGAAGCCCCTCCTCCAGCTGGATGGTCGGCTCCCAGCCCAGCACGGCCTTGGCCTTGGAGATGTCCGGCTGGCGTTGCTGCGGATCGTCCTGCGGCAGCGGGCGGAACTCCATCTTGGACTTCGAGCCCGTCAGCTCCACCACCTTCTCCGCCAGGGCGCGGATGGTGAACTCGCCGGGATTACCCAGGTTGATCGGACCGGTGATCTCGTCGCCCGTCTCCATCAGGCGCAAAAAGCCGTCGGTGAGGTCGTCCACGAAGCAGAAGGAGCGGGTCTGCTGACCCTCGCCGTAGAGAGTGATGGGCTGGCCCTGCAACGCCTGGACGATGAAGTTCGACACCACCCGCCCGTCGTTCGGATGCATGCGCGGGCCGTAAGTGTTGAAGATCCGCGCCACCTTGATGCGTAGGCGGTGCTGACGCCAGTAGTCGAAGAACAGCGTCTCGGCGCAGCGCTTGCCTTCGTCATAGCAGGAGCGGAAGCCGATCGGATTGACGTTGCCCCAGTACGCCTCGGGCTGCGGATGCACGGTCGGGTCGCCATAGACCTCGCTGGTCGACGCCTGGAAGATCTTGGCCTTCCGCCGCTTGGCTAGGCCCAGCATGTTGATCGCCCCATGCACCGAGGTCTTGGTCGTCTGCACCGGGTCGTACTGGTAGTGGATCGGCGAAGCCGGGCACGCGAGGTTGTAGATCTCGTCCACCTCCACGAAGAGCGGGAAGGTCACGTCGTGGCGCAGCAGCTCGAAGTTCGGATTGTCCAGCAGGGCCGCGACATTGCGCCGGGCGCCGGTGTAGAAGTTGTCGACGCAGAGGACCTCGTGCCCCTGGGCCAGCAGGCGCTCGCACAGATGCGAGCCGATGAAGCCGGCGCCGCCGGTGACCAGGACGCGCTTCATTGCGCGCCGGCGCGCTCGCGGGCGGGGGGCTGAGCCGCCGCCGAAGGCCGACCTTCGGCCGCCGCGATCGCCTCAGAAGTCCAGAGCCGGCCGTCGGCCGGCAGCGGCCGGGCCAGGTGCCGCTTGGCGAGCTTGGCCTGATAGAAAGCCTCGTAGTCGGGGGCCAAACCCAGCATCTCCTGCGCATCGTGGTCGAACTCGATCGCCGCCTGCAGATACGCGTCGAGATTGGCGAGGTCCGGCTGCGGGCGCTCGCCCCGCTGGTGGGCGGCGGCCATCCCGGCGTAGAGCGCCTCCAGGCTGGAGACCAGCCGCTCCATGTCGAACAGCACGCAGCTGGGCCGGTTCATCTCCAGCTTGGCCTTCAAGGCCGCCACCGTGGCCGGCTCGGAAGCCAGTTCGATGGCGCGGCGCACGAAGTCCTGCGGCGTCTCGCACACCAGCTCGGGCAGGCCCGCGGCCCGCACTAGGCTGCCGCAGACGCGGCTGGCGAAGCTGCGGCCGGACATGGTCAGCAACGGCACGCCCATCCACAGGGCGTCGGACGCGGTGGTGTGGGCGCCGTAGGGGAAGCTGTCTAGGAACAGGTCGGCCAGCGGATAGCGCGCCAGATGGAAGGGGTTGGCCAGCTTCGGCGCGCTGATCAGGCGCGCGGGATCGACGCCGCGCGCCTCGGCGTAGGCCTTGAGGCGCTCGAAGGTGTCTTCGACAGGGTCGAGCATCCACAGCACGCTGCCGGGCGTCGCGCGCAGGATCTCGAGCCAGCGCTCGTAGGTGAACCGCGTCAGCTTCTGCGAGCCGTTGAAGCTGCAGAAGACGAAGGCGTCCTCCGGCAGGCCGCATTCCGCGCGCGTCGGGCGCTCGGCGACGGCGCGGCGGCGGTCGTTCGGCTGGTAGCAGGGAAGCCGCACCACCGTCTCGGTGTAATAGCGCTCCGCCTCCGGCGGGACGATGTAGTCGTCGGCGATCAGGTAGTGATGGAAGGGCGTCCCCATGGTGCCCGGATAGCCCAGCCAGTTCACGATCACAGGCGCGGGACGGCGGGCGATGACGTTGGCGCGGGCGTCGCGGGTGTGGCCGTTGACGTCCACCAGGATGTCGATCCCGTCGGCGGCGATACGGGCCGCCGCCGCCGCATCGCTCATCTCCCGGATGTCGACCCAATGCTCCACCGCGGCCTGGATGCGCTGGTTCAGCGCGCCCTCGTCCTTGCGGCCGCAGTAGTAGGCGAAGACCTCGACGCGGCTTCTGTCGTGCAGCTCGAAGAGCTCGGCCATCAAATAGCCGATGGCGTGGTCGCGCAGGTCCGAGGACAGGTAGCCCACGCGCAGCCGCCGGCCTGAAAGGTCGATCTCGGCGTCACGGCGGTCGCTGCTAAGGTCGTCGGGATCGGGCGTGGATTGCCGGACGAAGCGCACCGAGCTGGCGAGCTGCAACACGGGATCGTCGGCGTAGGCCGAGGCCGAGAGCGGGCTGATGGCGTTCATCAATGTCGTACGCACCACGCGCTCGCTGGGTTGCATGATGGGCCATTCGCACTGGCCCATGCGCAACGCCACGTACTGCTCGATGACGTCGCGCTGGTCGGGAACCAGTTCCAGCGCCTCCCGCAGCGCCTGCTCGGCCGCCTGCGCCTTGTGCTGGTCGGCGAGCACCCGGCCGGACTGCTTCAGCGCGGTGACCTTCATGTCGATCGAGGCGCCGGTGACCGCCGCAGTCCGCTGCAGCAGCACCCGCCAGGTGTCCACGCCCGCGTCCGGATTGCCGCCCCGCTCCAGCACCCCGCCCAGATTGATGTAGGCCGGGAAGAAGTCCGGCTGCTTGAGGATCGCCTGCTTCAGCAGCTCGGCGGCCTGCGCGAGCTGGCCGGTGTCGCTCTCCAGCACGGCGCAGTTGAACAGCGCCACGTGCCAGAAGGCATCATCGGGATTGAGCTTGGCCCACAGCTTGTAGAGCTGTTTCGACAGCTGGACCTGGCCCGAGGCGTTGAGCTGGCCGGCGGCGTCGATCAGCTCGCGGACCGGCAGGGCTCCGTCGGTGATCTTCTGCAACGCCTCAAGGAAGACGGTGTCGGACATGGAGCTCCCGGCGGTCAGCAGGCCCGCCTCCGCTCAGAGCTCAGGCTGGCGCAACGATTCGACGGGGCGACCATCGCACGATTCCGGCGCGCCGGAGACCCGAGAGGCCCCGGCGCGCGCGGCGCGTCAGCTCGTCAGGATGTAGGCCTCGGCCTGCGCCTGATCCATGGTGGCCACCTGCGCCTGGGTGAAGCCCGCGAGCTGGGTCGAGCTCATGGCGCTGATGTTGGTGGTCGTGAGCTGGTCGATCTGCAGGGTGGTGAGCCCGCTGATCTGCGTCGAAGTCAGCGACCCCGCCTCGGTGGTCGACAGGGCGCCGATCACCGTCGTCGAGAGCGCGGCCACCTGGGCGGAGGTCAGCGACTGGATCTGGGTCGACGTGAGCTGGTTGATGTTGTCGCTGCTCAGCGCCAGGAGTTGGGCCGCCACCATCGCCTTGAGTTGGGTGATGTCGAGTCCGGTCACCTGGGTCGTGGTCAGCAGCCCGACGTTGGTGCTGGTGAGCGCCGCCATCTGGGTGGAGGTCAAGGCGCCAAGCTGGGTCGAGGTCAGGCCGGCGACGTTGTCGCTAGTCAGGCCCTTCAGCTGGGCCGCGGAGATCCCGCCGATCTGGGTGGTCGAGAGCTGGCCCACATGCGTCGAGCTCAGGCCCGTGACCGCCGTCGAGGTCAGGGTGGCGATCTGGGTGGCCGTCAGGCCGCCCACCTGGGTGTCGGTCAGGTTCCCCACCACCGTCGAGGTCAGCGCGGCGAGCTGCAGCGCCGTCAGGCCCGTGAGCTGGGTCGTGTCCATACCCTGCAGCGCCGTCGAGCTCATGCCGTTCAGGTTGGTGGTCGAGAGCTGGCCAAGCTGCGCCGAGCTGAAGCCGTCGATCTGGGTGTCGGTCAGTTCGCCGAAGTCGGTGGCGTTCAGCGCCTTCACCTGGGCCGCAGTCAGGCCGCCGATCTGGGTGTTGGTCAGCGCCTGCACCTGGGTCGAGGTCAGGGCCGAGTAGGCGCCGGTCGCCAACGAGCCCAGCTGGGTCGAGCTCAGGCCCGCCAGCTGGTCGGTCGTCAGCAGCGCCAGGTTGGTGTTGGTCAGGGCGCCGAGCTGGGTGGTCGTCAGCCCGCCCACCTGGGTCGAGGTGAAGCCCGCGACGTTGTCGCTGGTCAGCGCCTTCAGCTGGGCGGCCGTCAGGCCCTTGATCTGGGTGGTCGTAAGGCCGCCAACCTGGGTCGAGGTGAAGCCCGTCACCGCCGTGGACGTCAGGGTCGCCACCTGGGTGGAGGTGAGCCCGCCGACCTGGGTCCCCGTCAGGTTCCCGACGACGGTGGAGGTCAGCGCCCCAACCTGCAGCAGGGTCAGGCCCGCGAGCTGGGTGGTGTCCAGGCCCTGCAGGGACGTCGAGGTCATGGCGTTCAGGTTGGTCGTCGAGAGCTGGCCGATCTGGGCCGACGACAGGGCGTCGACCTGGGTGTCGGTCAGCTCGCCGAAGTCCGCCGAGCTCAGCGCCTTCACCTGCGCCGCGGTCAGGCCGCTGAGCTGGGTGTTGGTCAGCGCCTGCACCTGGGTTGAGGTCAGGGCCGAGTAGGCGCCGGTGGCCAGGGACCCGAGCTGGGTCGAGGTGAGGCCCGCCAACTGGTCCGTGGTCAGCAGCGCCAGGTTCGTATTCGTCAGCGCGCCCAATTGCGAGGTGGTCAACGCCCCGACCTGCGTCGAGGTGAAGCCGGCGAGGTTGTCGCTGGTCAGCGCCTTGAACTGGGCCGCCGTCAGGCCCTTCAGCTGGGTCGTCGACAGCTGGCCCACATGGGTGGAGCTGAGGCCCGTCACCGCCGTGGAAGTCAGGGTCGCGACCTGGGTCGAGGTCAGGCCGCCGACCTGGGTGTCGGTCAGGTTCCCCACCACCGTCGAGGTCAACGCCGCGAGCTGGAGCGCGGTGAGGCCCGAAAGCTGGGTGGTCGCCAGCCCCTGCAGGGCCGTGGAGCTCATGGCGTTCAGGTTGGTGGTGGCGAGTTGCGCCACCTGGGCCGAGCTGAAGCCGTCGATCTGGGTGTCGGTCAGCTCCCCGAAGTCGGTGGCGTTCAACGACTTCACCTGAGCGGCCGTCAGTCCGCCGAGCTGGGTGTTGGTCAGCGCCTGCACCTGGGTCGAGGTCAGGGCCGAGTAGGCGCCGGTCGCCAGCGAGCCGAGCTGGGTGGACGTCAGGCCCGCCAGCTGGTCGGTGGTCAGCAGAGCAAGGTTGGTCGTGGTGAGCGACCCCAGCTGGGTCGTGGTCAGCGCGCCCACCTGCGTCGAGGTGAAGCCCGCCACGTTGTCGCTGGTCAGCGCCTTCACCTGGGCGGCGTTCAGCCCCTTGAGCTGGGTGGTGGAGAGCTGGCCCACGTGGGTGGAACTGAGCCCCGTCACCGCCGTCGAGGTCAGGGTGGCGACCTGGGCGGAGGTGAGCCCGCCGACCTGGGTGTCGGTCAGGTTCCCCACCACCGTCGAGGTCAGCGCCGCCAGCTGAAGCGCGGTGAGCCCCGAAAGCTGGGTGGTCCCCAGGCCCTGGAGGGCCGTGGAGCTCATGGCGTTCAGGTTGGTGGTCGAGAGCTGCGCCACCTGGGCCGACGAGAGGGCGTCAACCTGGGTGTCCGTCAGCTCGCCGAAGTCGGTGGCGTTCAGCGCCTTGACCTGCGCCGCGGTCAGTCCGCCGATCTGGGTGTTGGAAAGCGCCTGCACCTGGGTCGAGGTCAGGGCCGAGTAGGCGCCGGTCGCCAGCGAGCCGAGCTGAGTAGACGTCAGGCCCGCCAGCTGGTCGGTGGTCAGCAGCGCCAGGTTGGTGGTGGTCAGGGCGCCAAGCTGGGTGTTCGTCAGCGCGCCTACCTGGGTGGAGGTGAAGCCCGCCACGTTGTCGCTGGTCAGCGCCTTCAGCTGGGCCGCGTTCAGGCCCTTCAGCTGGGTCGTGGAGAGCTGGCCGACGTGGGTGGAGCTCAAGCCCGTCACCGCCGTGGACGTCAGGGTCGCGACCTGGGTGGAGGTGAGCCCGCCGACCTGGGTGTCGGTCAGGTTGCCGACGAAGGTGGAGCTGACGGCGCCGACCTGAAGCAGCGTGAGGCCCGCAAGCTGGGTGGTGTCGAGGGCCTGCAACGCCGTCGAACTGATGGCGTTCAGGTTGGTCGTCGAGAGCTGTGCGATCTGGGTGGAGCTCAGGGCGTCGAGCTGGGTGTCCGTCAGCTCGCCGAAGTCCGCCGAGCTCAGCGCCTTCACCTGGGCCGCGGTCAGGCCAGCGATCTGGGTGTTGGTCAGCGCCTGCACCTGGGTCGAGGTCAGGGCCGAGTAGGCGCCGGTCGCCAGCGAGCCCAGCTGGGTCGAGGTCAGGCCGCCCAGCTGGTCGGTGGTCAGCAGCGCAAGGTTGGTCGTGCTCAGCGCGCCCAGCTGGGTCGTGGTCAGCGCGCCCACCTGGGTCGAGGTGATGCCCGCCACGTTGTCGCTGGTCAGCGCCCTTACCTGGGCGGCGGTGAGGCCCTTGAGCTGGGTGGTGGTCAAGCCGCCGATCTGGGTCGAGCTGAAGCCCGTCAGGCCGGTTGAGGTCAGGGTCGCCAGCTGGGTGGAGCTAAGGCCCCCCACCTGGGTGGAGGTGAGGTTGCCGACAGCCGTCGAGTTCAACCCGCCCACTTGCAGCAGGGTCAGGCCGGCGAGCTGGGTGGTATCCAGGCCTTGCAGGGCCGTGGAGCTCATGGCGTTGAGGTTGGCGGTCGAAAGCTGAGCGACTTGGGCCGAGTTCAAGGCGTCGATCTGGGTGTCCGTCAGTTCGCCGAAGTCGGTGGCGTTCAGCGCCTTCACCTGCCCCGCCGTCAGGCCGCCGATCTGGGTGTTGGTCAGAGCCTGCACCTGGGTCGAGGTCAGGGACGAATAGGCGCCGGTCGACAGCGAGCCGAGCTGGGTGGACGTCAGGCCCGCCAGCTGGTCGGTGGTCAGCAGCGCCAGGTTGGTCGTGGTGAGCGAGCCCAGCTGGGTCGTGGTCAGGGCGCCCACCTGGGTGGAGGTGAAGCCCGCCACGTTGTCGCTGGTCAGCGCCTTCACCTGGGCCGCGGTCAGGCCCTTGAGCTGGGTCGTCGACAGCTGGCCGACGTGCGTGGAGCTCAAGCCCGTCGCAGCCGTGGACGTCAGGGTCGCGACCTGCGTCGAGGTCAGCCCGCCGACCTGGGTGTCGGTCAGGTTGCCCACCACTGTCGAGGTCAGCGCCGCAAGTTGGAGGGCCGTCAGGCCCGAGAGCTGCGTCGTTCCCAGGCCCTGGAGGGCCGTGGAGCTCATGGCGTTCAGGTTGGTGGTCGAAAGCTGCGCCACCTGGGCCGACGAGAGGGCGTCAACCTGGGTGTCCGTCAGCTCGCCGAAGTCGGTGGCGTTCAGCGCCTTGACCTGGGCCGCGGTCAGGCCGCCGACCTGGGTGTTGGAAAGCGCCTGCACCTGGGTCGAGGTCAGGGCCGAGTAGGCGCCGGTCGCCAGCGAACCGAGCTGAGTAGACGTCAGGCCGGCGAGCTGGTCGGTGGTCAGCAGCGCCAGGTTGGTGGTGGTCAGGGCGCCAAGCTGGGTGTTCGTCAGCGCGCCTACCTGGGTCGAGGTGAAGCCCGCCACGTTGTCGCTGGTCAGCGCCTTCAGCTGGGCCGCGTTCAGGCCCTTCAGCTGGGTCGTCGACAGCTGGCCGACGTGGGTGGAGCTCAAGCCCGTCACCGCCGTGGAGGTCAGGGTCGCGACCTGGGTGGAGGTGAGCCCGCCGACCTGGGTGTCGGTCAGGTTACCCACCACCGTCGAGGTCAGCGCCGCCAGCTGAAGCGCGGTGAGCCCCGAAAGCTGGGTCGTTCCCAGGCCTTGCAGGGCCGTAGAGCTCATGGCGTTCAGGTTGGTGGTCGAGAGCTGAGCGACCTGGGCTGAGGTTAGCGCATCGACTTGGGTGTCCGTCAGCTCCCCGAAGTCGGTGGCGTTCAGCGCCTTCACCTGGGCCGCGGTCAGCCCGCCGATCTGGGTGTTGGAAAGCGCCTGCACCTGAGTCGAGGTCAGGGCCGAGTAGGCGCCTGTCGCCAGCGAGCCCAGCTGGGTCGAGGTCAGGCCCGTCAGCTGGTCCGTGGTCAACAGAGCCAGATTGGTCGTGGTGAGCGACCCCAGCTGGGTCGTGGTCAGCGCCCCCACCTGGGTCGAGGTGAAGCCCGCCACGTTGTCGCTGGTCAGCGCCTTCAGCTGGGCCGCCGTGAGACCCTTCAGCTGGGTGGTCGTCAGCTCGCCCACCTGGGTCGAGCTGAAGCCGGTCACCGCCGTGGACGTCAGGGTCGCGACCTGCGTCGAGGTCAGGCCCCCCACCTGGGTCGAGGTGAGGTTGCCGACGGAGGTGGAGTTCAGGCCGCCGATCTGCGCCGAGGTCAGTCCGGCGAGCTGCGTGGTGTCCAGGCCCTGCAGGGCCGTGGAGCTCATGGCGTTCAGGTTAGTCGTGGAGAGCTGCGCCACCTGGGCCGACGACAGCGCATCGACCTGGGTGTCGGTCAGCTCGCCGAAGTCCGCCGAGCTGAGCGTCTTGATCTGGGCGGCGGTCAGCCCCGCCACCTGGGTCGCCGAAAGCCCCTGGACCTGGGTGGAATCGAGCGCCGACAAGCTGCTGGTGGTGAGCGCGCCGAGCTGGGTCGAGGTCAGGCCGGACAGCTGGTCGGTGGTGAGGCCGCCAAGCGCGGTGGTGGTGAAGGCGTTGAGCTGGGTCGCGCTCAGCAAGCCCACCTGGGTCGAGGTGAGCTCAGCCAGGTCGGTCGAATTCAGCCCCTTGAGCTGGGTGGCGGTGAGCGCCTTGAGCTGGGTGGAGGTCAGGCCCTGAACATGGGTCGAATCCAGCGACGACAGATTGGTCGAGGAGATGCCGGCGATGGCGCTCGTGGTGAAGGCGTCGAGGCCCGTGACGTCGAGGGAGGCGAGTTGGCTGCTGCTGAGGGCGGCGGCTTGCGAAGGGCTGAAGACCGCAAGTTGCGTGGCGTTGAACACCACCGAGTTCTGGAAATAGGGGATCTGCGCCGCCGTCAGCGCCTTGGCCTGGGTCGAGGTGAGCGCCCCAACCTGGGTCGCGTCCAGCGCCCCCAGGCCCGTGGTGGTCATCGCCGCGATCTGCGTCCCCGCCAGGGACTGGATGTCTGTGGTCGAGAGGCCCTGAATAGCCGTTACCGACAGCGCGCTGATCTGCGCCGTCGTGAGCATGGAAATGGCCATTAAAACGCCCCGGAATGCGACCTTCGCGAAGGCACCTAGAGCCGAGTCGTCCTTTCCAAATGGTTACGGTTGTTAACCTTGAGGGCGCGATTTAGGCGTCACAGGCCCGGATGGCGTGGGCCACATGGAAGGCGCCTGAATGGGAGAGCACGATCCAGTCGCCGCAATGGGCCAACACCGGGCCATCGGGCGTGCGCACCTGGATGGCTCCGCCTCCGGCTACCACCTGGGCTTCTTCGCCCAGCCAGACCCACAGGGCCCGCCAATTCTTCGAATCGTGCATCGGCGGCACCCGCAGGGCGGCGCCGTGGTCGAACTCAAGCTGTAAACGACTGGTACGCATGGGTCCCGCTCGTTGCCCGCGGAGCCCCCGATTCGTCCGTGCTTCGGTCAAGAAGAGCTTAACCGCCTCGCGTCAGCCGGCGCGCCTGGGCCTGCAAGGCCGTCGTTCGCCGCTGGTAGAGCCGGGCGAGCGCGGCACGGTCCTTTGAAGCGGCGTTGACCCGGGCCCGCCAGCGGGCCTGGTCCCTGGCCAGCCGGTGCGGGTCGGCGCCGGCGGCCAGCGCGAGCTGATATGCGCCGCGCATCCTCAGGTCGGCTTGCCGCAGGCGCGGGCTGGCGCAGACCACTTGGCGCGCGGGCGGGCCGCGCTTGCGGCAGGCCGCCGCCACGCGCGCCAGCCGCGCGCGCTGGGCCGCCTTGGCGCTTTGGGCGGCGGCCTTGCGCACGTTTGTCGGAGCCCTGGGTCGCTTTGGCCGCGCTGCGGCCGGCGCAGGCGTCTCCTCGGACGACGCGGAAGCCAGGCTGGTTCGCCGGGCCAGAGCTTGGACAGCGGCGAGGCGGCCCGGGGCGTCTGCGCCAGGCGCCAGCGCCGAGCGGGCGAGCGCCAGGTCGCGCGCCGCATCGACGGACGCCCCGTCCAGCGCGGCGGCGAAGTGGTCGAAGGCCAGGCAGAAGTCGAGCGTCGCCGGGTCGCGGGCCACCTCGCGCCCGCACGCCGCTGAAAAGGCCTGCACGCCAGCCAGACCTTCGTCGGCATAGCTCTCCTGCAGTTGGTCGTAGGCCCGCAGCACCTGCCCGGCGTCAGGCCTGGCGGGGGCGTAGGCGCGGGGCTCTGGCGACGGAGGCGTCACCGTGGCGGGCGTCAGCCCCCGGTCTTCCGAGCCGCCGATCCAGTACACCAGGGCGGCGGAGGCGAGCGCCGCGCCGGCCGCGCCCAAGACGGCGCCCCATCGGCCGGCGCCCCGGGAGACGGATGCGCCCCACCGAGGATCGATGGCGGGCGTCGGCGGGGTGCGAGCGCGCATGGAACATGCAACACCCGACCATGGCGAAGGTTGCCCCTAGGGCGGCCGGACGCTTTTCAAACCCCGGGCGTCATCGGCGTCGCCAAGGGCGTTCCCCGGCCGGCAGGGTTAGGCCTGCTTGCTGACAAAGCTGATCGGCCGGATAGGGTCGGTCACGCCGTCCCAGTCGCGAGCGGCCTGCTTCATGACGTCCGAAAGCGCGCGCACCTTCTCGGGAACCTGAGCCACTTCGAGATAAGGGCCGTTTCCGACTTTGGCGTAGAACACCCCGCCGCCCGGCATGTCGTTGGTCTGGACGACCTCTCCGCCGTCAGCCGCGACCTTGGCGCGCGCCGCTTCGATATCCGAGGTCATGACGCAGACGTGGTGCAGCAGGAACGGGCCGCCTTCCCAGCCGTGGTAGATCGACGGCGCGTCGTTATGCTGCTTTATCAGCTCCACCTGGAGGTCGCCCCAGTAGCCGATCATCACGTTGATATCGGGTTGGCTGGGCTTGCCCATGTAGGTGCCGTCGACCACCCGCCGGGTCTCGAAGAAGGGCCCCGCGCCCATGATCCCGCACCAGTAGTCGAGCGACGCCTGCAAATCGTCGGTGACGAAGGCGATCTGGATCATCTCGGATTCCGCCCACCGGGGCGTCGTCGCCTGGGAAGGGGATCGAAGGGTTTGGATGTTCATGGGTTCGTCGGCCGCGCGGACCGTCCTCTCAAGAGCCTCAATGCCTCGTCGACTTTGTCGCTCACATGCTCGGCGCTGACCAGTCGAGAATGAAATCGCGCATTTCAGGGCGTTTCAGGCCGAGCCGCCCGCAAAGCTGATCGGCCGGACAGGGTCGGTCACGCCGTCCCAGTCGCGAGCGGCCTGCTTCATGACGTCCGAAAGCGCGCGCACCTGCTCGGGAACCTGAGCCGCTTCGAGATAAGGGCCGCGCCCGACCTGGGCGTAGAACACCCCGCCGCCGGGCATGTTGATGGTCTGAACCACCTCGCCGCCGTCAGCCACGACCTTGGCGCGCGCCGCCTCGATGTCCGAGGTCATGACGCAGACGTGGTGCAGGAGGAACGGGCCGCCGTCCCAGTCGCGGTAGATCGACGGCTCGTCGTTATGCTGCCTTATCAGCTCCACCTGGAGGTCGCCCCAGTAGCCGATCATCGTGGTGGTCTCCAGTCGGCTGGGCTGGCCCCTATAGGCGCCATCGACCACCAGCCGGAGCTCGAAGAAGGGCCCTACGCCCATGACCCCGCACCAGTAGTCGAGCGAGGCCTGCATGTCGTCGGTGACGAAGGCGATCTGGATCAACTCGGATTCCGCCCACCGGGGCTTCAGGGCCGGGGACCGAAGGGTCTGGATGTTCATGGGTTCGCCGGCCACGCGGACCGTCCTCTCACGAGCCTCAACGCCATGGTCGACTTTGTCGCCCACATGCTCGGCGCTGACCAGTCGAGAATGAAATCCGCGCGTTTCAGGGCGCTTCGGCCAGCAGCTGGTCGATCACCGCGCGGGCGTCGGGGCCGCTCCAGTCGGCGCCGCCCGACAGCCTCGCCTTCTCCAGCCCGTCGCGGCCGTAGATGACCGTCGTGGGCATGCCGACCGCGGCCGGCTTCAAGGCGAACGGCAGCTTCATCTCGCGATCACCGTAGTAGGCCAGCGGCGGATGGCTGGCGATGAAGGCGCGCGCCTTGTCGGTGTCGGCGGCGGTGTCCACGCTCACCGGCGCCACCACCACCGGCTTGCCCGCGTAGTGCGCCGCCAGCTTGGCCAGGGTCGGCATCTCGGTGACGCAGGGCGCGCACCAGGTGGCCCACACGTTCAGCACCACCACCTTGCCCTTGAAGTCGGCGACCCGCACCAGCCGGCCGCCTGCGTCGACGAAGGCGTTGGGCGGCGGAGGGGTCGGCTCGGCCGGCGCGACCAGCTTGCGCATCTCTCCTTGCGCCACCTTCGAGATGGAGTTCTGCGGCTGAGGTTTGAACGATGCCTGGGCGATGATGTAGACAACCGCGGCGACGCCAACGACAGCGACGCCCATGAGGGCCCACGCCAGCACCCCGCCCCCTGCCTTCTTGGCGACAGGGCGCTCCTCCTCGGAATTTCCGCTCATATGACCGACGACTCCTCCGAATCCGCCAAGACGCCGTCCGCCCCCACGACAAAGGCGGGCCAGGCGATGTGGGGCGGCCGCTTCTCCGACAAGCCCGCCGAGCTGATGCAGGCGATCAACGTCTCGATCGGCTTCGACCGGCGCCTGGCCCGTCAGGACCTGGCGGGCTCCCGGGCGCACGCGGCGATGTTGCGCAAGGCCGGAGTGATTTCAAGCGAGGACGAGGCGGCGATCCAGAAAGGCCTGGAGGCCATCGAAGCGGAGATGGAGGCCGGCGCCTTCCCGTTCCGCGAGGAGTTCGAGGACATCCACATGAACGTGGAGGCGCGGCTGCGCGAGCTGATCGGCCCCGTGGCGGGGCGGCTGCACACCGCGCGCTCGCGCAACGACCAGGTGGCGCTGGATTTCCGCATGTGGGTGCGCGAGGCCTGCGACCGCACGCAGGGCCTGATCCGGGCGCTGCAAGGCGCGCTGCTGGCCAAGGCGGAGGCGCACGCCGCCACCTTGATGCCCGGCTTCACTCACCTGCAGCCGGCCCAGCCCGTGACCTTCGGCCACCACCTGTTGGCCTATGTGGAGATGTTCGGCCGCGACGCCGGCCGCTTCGCCGACGCCCGCGCGCGGATGAACGAAAGCCCGCTGGGCGCGGCCGCCCTGGCCGGATCGCCCTTCCCCATCGACCGCGAGATGACGGCCAAGGCGCTGGGCTTCGAGCGGCCCACCGCCAATTCGCTGGACAGCGTCTCCTCCCGCGATTTCGCGCTGGAGGCGCTGGCCGCCGGCGCCATTTGCGCGCTGAACCTTTCGCGCCTGGCCGAAGAGATCGTGGTCTGGATGACGCCGCAGTTCGGCTTCGTGAAGCTGACCGACGCCTTCACCACCGGCTCGTCGATCATGCCGCAGAAGAAGAATCCCGACGCGGCGGAGCTGGTGCGGGCCAAGGCCGGCAAGGCGCTGGCCGCCTTCCAGCAGCTCTCGGTGGTGATGAAGGGGCTGCCGCTGGCCTATTCGAAGGACATGCAGGAGGACAAGGTTCCGACCTTCGAGGCCTTCGACGCCCTGGAGCTGTCCCTGCGGGCCATGGCGGGCATGGTCGCCGACCTGGAGCCCGACGCGGCGAAGATGGCCGCCGCCGCGGGCGCTGGCTTCTCCACCGCCACCGACCTCGCCGACTGGCTGGTGCGCGAGCTGGGCATGCCCTTCCGCGACGCGCACCACATCACTGGCGCTGCGGTGAAGCAGGCCGAGGCGAAGGGCCTGACCCTGGCCGAACTTCCGCTTTCCGACCTTCAGGCGCTGGAGCCGCGCATCGACGCGCGCATATATGATGTACTGACGCCGGAAGCCTCCGTCGCCAGCCGTAAGAGCTACGGCGGAACCGCGCCCGACCAGGTGCGCGCGCAGGTCCGGCGTTGGAAGGAGATCCTGAAATGAGCCGCCCCTCGCCCCTGCGCGCCGCCGCCCTCGCCGCGGCCCTGATCTTGCCGGCCGCCGCCCTGGCCGGGTGCGGCAAGACAGGTGAGCTGCAACGGCCCAAGCCCCTGTTCGGTCGGGCGAGCGCCACGCCGGCGCCCGAGCGGGCGCGCAACACCCAGGACCCGTCCCAGCCGATCGAGACCATCGACGCCCGCGACGTCGGGCGCATGTCGCCCGCCCCGTCGAGGTCCGACCCAATCCAGGGCCAAGGCCCCGATCCCATGGGGGTGGCCCCTCCGACGGCGCTTCCGAACCCCTACGCCCGCCCGCCGCGATGAACCATTTCGAGCTCCGCGGGGGCGAGCTCGCCTGCGAAGACGTGCCCCTGGCCGATATCGCCAAGGCGGTCGGCACGCCCGCCTACGTCTATTCCACCGCCACTCTGGAGCGGCACTTCACGGTGCTGCGCGAGGCGCTGTCGGGCGCCGGCCGCGGCGAGCCGCTGATCGCCTTCGCGGTCAAGGCCAACTCCAACCTGGCGGTGCTGCGCACGCTCGCCCGCCTGGGCGCGGGCGCCGACGTGGTGTCCGAGGGCGAAGTGCGCCGCGCCCTAGCCGCCGGCGTCCCGCCAGAACGGATCGTCTTTTCCGGGGTCGGCAAGAGCGCCGCCGAGATCGCCTTCGCGCTGGACGCGGGCGTGGCCGAGCTGAACGTCGAATCCGAGCCGGAGCTGGAGCTGATCGACCGCATCGGCCGCGAGAAGCGCCTGCGCGCGGCGGTCGCGATCCGCGTCAACCCGGACGTCGAGGCCGGCGGCCACGCCAAGATCTCCACCGGCAAGGCGGAAAACAAGTTCGGGGTCTCCTTCGCCGAGGCCGAGCGGCTCTACGCCCGCGCCGCGGGCATGGCGGGCGCGCGGCCCGTCGGCGTGGCCTGCCACATCGGCAGCCAGATCACCGACCTGGCCCCCATGCGGGCGGCCTTCGAAAAGATGCGCGGCCTGGTGGAGCGCCTCCGCGCCCAGGGGCTGACCGTCGAGCGGCTGGACCTCGGCGGCGGCCTGGGCGTGCCCTATTTCAACCAGCCGGAGCCGCCGGGGCCGGCGGCCTATGCGGCCATGGTGCGGCAGGTGGCCGAGGGGCTGGACGTGCAGCTCGCTTTCGAGCCCGGCCGCATGATCGCCGCCAACGCCGGCGTGCTGCTGGCGCGGGTGGAGCATATCCACCTGCGTCCGGAAGGCCGCCGCTTCCTGGTTCTCGACGCGGCCATGAACGACCTGATGCGGCCGGCCATGTACGACGCCTACCACGACATCCGCCCGGTGAAACCGAGGCCCGGGGCGCCGCTGGCCTATGACGTGGTGGGGCCGGTCTGCGAGACCGGGGACACCTTCACCCGCGACCGGCTGTTGCCGCCGCTTGAGCCCGGCGACCTGGTGGCCTTTATGAGCGCGGGCGCCTACGGCGCCACCATGGCCAGCGAGTACAACAGCCGTCCCCTGGTCCCGGAGGTGCTGGTCAGAGGCGGCGACTACGCCGTCGTGCGTCCTCGGCCGAGTTACGAGGAGATGCTCGGCCGGGAGCGGCCGGCGCCCTGGCTGTCGCCGGCTCAGTCCAAAGCGGCGACGTAGGGCAGGCCGCGGTAGCGGCCCGCGGAGTCCATGCCGTAGCCCACCAGGTAGCGGGCCGGCGCCTCCCAGGCGACGAAGTCGGGCTCCATGGCGCGGGGCGTGGGCCAGGGCTTGCGGGCGAAGACCGCCGTCAGCACCTGCGCCGCGCCGGCGTCGCGCACCAGGCGGGCGGCCTCGCTGAGCGAGAGCCCGGTGTCGAACACGTCGTCCAGCACCAGCGCCTTGCGCCCGACCAGCGGCCGTTGCAGGTCCGCGCGCACCTCGCAGCGCCCGCTGGAGACCCGCTCGTCGCGGTAGGAGGCGAGCCACAGGGCGTCGAACCGGACGTGTCGGCCGGCCCGCGCGAGCGCCCGCATCAGGTCGGCGCAGAACCAGAGGCCGCCGGTGAGCAGGCACACCGCCACCGTCTCGTCGTCGATCTGCGGCGCGATCGCCTGGGCCAGCCGCTCCACCCGCCGGGCCACCTCGGCCTCGCTGAGCAGGAGCGCGCCTGGCGCCTCAGCCATGTTCCGTGCCGGGACCGGGCGCCAGAGGCTCCGCCGTCGCGGGCTGCGTCGGGGCGCCCGTGTGGGGCGGCGCCTCGCCGTGGGCCTTGGCCTCGCGCCCGGTGGCGAAGCGCACCTCCAGGTCCCGCGCCGTGACCGGGGGGTCGGAGATGGCGATGACGAAATGCCGGAGCGCGTGGGGCGGCACGGTCGGGTCCACCGGGCGGGCGATGGTCGCCGCCACCGGCTTGCCGGCCCGGTTCAGCAGGGTGACGCGCATCGGCGGCGCCTCCACCGGCGAGCTGCGGACGTTGCGGATGGATCCCGTCACCGACAGCACCGCCTGTCCCGCCTGGAAGCTGGGCTCCACGCGCACCCTCTCGATGACGAGTCCGCCGCCATCGACCGCCAGCCCCAGCGCCTCATAGGCCGCCGAACTCGCCGGCCATAACCGCACCGCCTGTTCCCGGAACACCACCGCGCAGGTCGCGAGCGCCACGAAGAGCCCCCCGACGCCGGCCCAGACCACGGCGTTGGAGCGCTTGGCCGGCCGCCGCGTCGGCTGCGGCCGGCGCCGACCGGGCAGCGGTCCAAGCTCCGCCGCGACGACCGCAGGCTCGACGATCGCCTCCGGCGCAGCCTCGGCGACGTCCCCCGTCTCGGTCGCGGGCGCCTCAGCCTCCGCGGTGGGTGCGGGATCCACGGCGATGATGTCGAGATCGTCCAGGCCGCCCGTCGAAGGCGGCGGCGGCTCCCGCATCGCCATCCAACGATGCCCGCACTCCGCGCACTTGACCTTCCGCCCCGCCTCCGGGACGCGCGAGTCGTCCACGAAATAGCTGGTGGCGCACTCTGGACAGGTCAGTATCATGACGGTCGAATCGGACGCTCCAGCAACCTCCTTCGAGGTCGCCGATTTCGGCCCCCATGTCCAGAAACCCTGTCGCCGCCGCTGCGGCTGATATTGACGAGGTGGTGCGCTTCGATGCGGTGTCGATGCGCTATGGGCGAGGCGCGGAGGTGCTCCGGGACATTTCCTTCAGCCTGGCGCCGGGGAGCTTTCATTTCATCACCGGGCCGTCGGGGGCGGGGAAGAGTTCTCTGCTGAAGCTGATCTACCTGGCGGCGCAGCCGTCGGCCGGGGAGATCCGGCTGTTCGGCGAGGACCTGGCGCGCACGCCGACGCGGCGCTGGCCCGAGCTTCGACGGCGGATGGGCCTGGTGTTCCAGGACCTGCTGCTGTTGGACCATCTCACCGCCTTCGACAACGCCGCCGCGCCCCTGCGCATCGCCGGCGCGCGGCCCTCGGATTACCGGGCCGACGTGGCCGAGCTGCTGGCCTGGGTGGGGCTGGGCGCGCGGATGGGCGCGTTTCCGCCGGAGCTGGCGGGGGGCGAGAAGCAGCGGCTGGCCATCGCGCGCGCCGTGGTGGCCAGGCCGCAGATCCTGCTGGCGGACGAGCCCACAAGCAATGTGGACGCCGAGGCGGCCTTGCGCATCTATCGCCTGTTCGTGGAGCTGAACCGCCTGGGGACGACCGTGCTGATCGCGACCCACGACCAGGATCTGGTCGCCCGTTCCGGCCGTCCCGCCCTGCACCTGGAGGGCGGCCGCCTGGCCTGGCGCGCGCCGCAGGGGCCCGCCGCCGCATGAGCGAGGCTTTCGACGTCGCCCGCTGGCGGCCCGCCCCCTTTCTGCCCGAGCGCGAGACCCGCGACCGGGCGCTGGTGTTCGTGGTCGCGGTGCTCTGTTACCTGGCCTGCGTCACAGGCCTGGCGGTGATCGCCGCCGACCGCGCCGCCAGCGGCTGGAGCCGCCAGCTGTCGTCCGAGGTGACGGTGATCGTCCGTGGCGGGGCGGGGCTGACGCCCGACGCCGCCGCAGCCGCCGCGGCGGAGACCCTGGCCGGCGTTCCCGGCGTCTCGGAGGCCCGGGCGCTGGAGGCGCGCAAGGCCTACGACCTGGTCCGGCCCTGGATCGGCGACGTGGCCGAGGTGGAGGAGCTGCCGGTGCCGAGGTTGGTGGCGGTGAGCCTGGATCGGAAACGGCCCCCCGACGCCGCCACGCTGCGCCGCGCGCTGAAGGCCCAGGGCCTGGACGCCATCGTCGACGACCACTCGCTGTGGCTGAAGGACGTGCGCCGCGCCGCCGGGATCGCGCGCGGCCTGGCGGCCGTGGTGTTCCTGCTGGTGGCCGCCGCCGCCGGCGCCGTGGCGGCCTCCGCCACGCGGGCGGGCCTCGCCGCCCAGCGGCCGGTGGTCGAGGTCTTGCGCCTGGCGGGCGCTGAGGAGGGCTTCATCGCCGGACTGTTCCAGGCCCGCTTCGCCCGCGCCGCGGCCCTGGCGGGAACGATCGGCGCAGGGGCGGCGGCGCTCACCGGAGCGGCGCTTCGACTGGCGGGCGGCGGCGAGGGCCTGACCCCCGCCCTCCCCTTCGCCTGGGTCGACCTGCTGGCCGTCCTGCCGTGCCCGGTCCTGGCCGCGCTCGTGGCCGGCCTCGCCGCGCGGCTGGCGGTGCGGCGGATCGGAGACGGGACGCCATGAAGTCCGTCGCCGCCTTCCTGGTGCTGGCGCTGATCTGGGCGGCGGGGCTGCTCGCCTTCGCGGGCAGGGTCCAGCAATCGACCCCCGCGCCCGACCCGCAGCCGGCCGACGGGGTGGTGGCGCTCACCGGCGCCAACTCTAACGAGCGCATCGCCGCCGGCCTGCAGCTGCTGCAGGACGGCCTGGGCAAGCGGCTGCTGATCTCCGGCGTCAACCGCGACGCCAGCCGCGAGGACATCCGCAACGCCTCCAAGGCCTCGCGCCGGCTCTACGACTGCTGCGTGGACCTGGGCTTCACCGCCGCCGACACCGTGGGGAACGCCCGTGAGACCGCCGACTGGGCGCGCAGCATGCGCTACCGCAGCCTGATCATCGTCACCGCCGACTACCACATGCCCCGCGCCATGCTGGAGCTGAAGGCGGTGATGCGCGAGCCGGAGTTCCAGCTCCAGACCTATCCCACGCCGACTGCCTCGCTGAAGGGCCGCCGCTGGTGGCGCTCGCCCCGAAGCGCCCGGTTGATGGTGGTGGAATACTGCAAGTATCTGGCGATCCTCGCGCGGGAGGCCGTCCTGGGCCTGGGGCCCCGCGAAACCCCGCAACAGAAGGCCGCGTCTTGACCGTTCTCCGTTCCGTCCTGTTCGTCGCCGTCTTTTATCTTTGGTCGAGCGTCGTGGCGGTGGGCTGCACGCCGCTGCTGCTGGGCCCGACGTCGGGGCTGCTGGTCATGTTCCGCATCTGGAGCCGCGGCGTGACCGCTCTTCTGCCGATCTGCGGTATCCGCGTGGAGGTCCGCGGCCGGGAGCATGTGCCGACCGGCGCCGCGCTGGTCGCGCCCAAGCACCAGTGCATGCTCGACGTCTTCGCTCAGCTCGGCGTGCTGCCCGCCGCGGCCTTCGTCATGAAGAAGGAGCTGATGCTGATCCCATGGTTCGGCTGGTACGCTGTGCGGGCCGGCGCTGTGGTGGTCGACCGCGACGCCCACGCCTCGGCGCTGCGCAAACTGGTCCGCGAGGCCAAGAACCGCTTCACCAGGAACCGTCAGGTGGTGATCTTCCCCGAAGGCACCCGCACTCCGCCGGGCGAGGAGGGCGACTACAAGCCCGGCGTCGCCGCCCTGTACCGCGAACTCGGCGTGCCGGTGCACCCGGTGGCCACCAACTCCGGCGCCCACTGGCCCCCCCACGGCTTCGTGCGCCGGCCGGGCGTGATCGTGTTCGAATACCTGGAGCCGATCCCGCCCGGCCTCAAGCGCGCCGACTTCATGCGCCTGCTCAAGGCGCGGATCGAGACGGCGTCGGAGAAGCTGCTGGCGGAGTAGGGGCGGACGGAATCGTCGCCGGGCGCGACTCAGCTCTCGCTGCGGACGCTTTCGCGGGCCTGGGCCAGCAGCTCGGCCATCTTCATGCGCACCTCGCCCTCGGTGACCTGGACGCCGGCGCCCTTCAGATCCTCGAACACCTTGTGCAGCACGTCGTCGTCGCCCGGGGCCTCGAAGTCGGACTTCACCACCGCGCGCTCGTATTCGCCGACATGGTCGCCTTCCAGGCCCATCAGCCCGGCGGCCCACTGGGCCAAGGCCTTGTTGCGGCGGACAGCGGCTTTGAACTCCTGCTCCTGATCGTGGGCGAACTTGCGCTCAAAGCCCCGTTCCCGATCGTCGAAGGTGGTCATGCGGTCCCCAGGCAGCAGCTTGAAGCGGTCACATATCCCGCCCCGGGCGGGGCCGCAATCGGCTGGCGTCACGCTTCAGGCAAGTTTGCGCCCGCGCCCGCCATCCGCTAATTTCCGGCAGCCTAAATTGAGCGAGAGGCCGAGTCGGACCCGCGCGCGAAAAAGACCCGCGCGCGTTTTTCGTTTCGCCGAACGGCAAGCCCCGCTCCTGGAGAAGGCGAGAGATGACCCGCCGTAAGAAGATCTACGAGGGCAAGGCCAAGATCCTCTACGAAGGTCCTGAGCCCGGCACCCTAATCCAGTATTTCAAGGACGACACCACCGCATTCGATGCGACCAAGAAGGCCGTGCTCGAAGGCAAAGGGGTCATCAACAACCGCATCAGCGAGTATGTCATGACGCGGCTGAACGCGATCGGCGTTCAGAACCACTTCATCAAGCGCCTGAACCTGCGCGAACAACTGATCCGCGAGGTGGAGATCATTCCGCTGGAGGTGGTCTGCCGCAATGTCGCGGCCGGCTCGCTCTCCACCCGCTTCGGCATGCCCGAGGGCCAGGCCCTGCCGCGCTCGATCATCGAGTTCTATTTGAAGGACGACAAGCTCCACGACCCGATGGTCGCCGAGGAGCACATCACCGCCTTCAACTGGGCCACCACCCAGGAGATCGACGACATGATGGCGATCACGCTTCGGGTGAACGACTTCCTGTCGGGCATGTTCGGCGCCGTCGGCATCACCCTGGTGGACTTCAAGATCGAGTTCGGCCGAATCTGGGAGAACGAGTTCTCGCGCATCATCCTGGCCGACGAGATCAGCCCCGACAGCTGCCGGCTGTGGGACACCCAGACCAACGAGAAGCTGGACAAGGACCGCTTCCGTCGCGACCTGGGCAACGTCATCGAGAGCTACACCGAGGTGGCGCGCCGGCTGGGCATCATGAAGGAGATGCCGACGGTGATCCAAGGCGGCCTGCACTGATGAAGGCCAAGGTCCACGTCTTCCTCAAGCCCGGCGTGCTGGACGTCCAGGGCAAGGCGGTCGAGCAGGCCCTGCACGGCCTGGGCTGGGGCGGCGTCGAGCACGTCCGCGTCGGCAAGACCATCGAATTCGACCTCGCCGCGGGCGACGAGGCCGCCGCCGAGGCCGAGGTGAAGGCCATGTGCGAGAAGCTTCTCGCCAACACGGTCATCGAAAGCTACCGCGTGGAGCTGGCGTGAGGGCGAAGGCCCAGAAAACCCCCTCAGTCAGCTTCGCTGACAGCTCCCCCGCAAGCGGTGGAGCATCTTGCTGGTGAGATCCTCCACCGTGGCGCGGGGGAGGTGGATCGGCCGGAAGCGCCGAGACGGAAGGGGCGTCGGCATCGCCGCCTTCGCGCTGCTTTTCCTGGGCGCTTGCGCGCCCAAGCCGGCCGCTCCCGCCGTGGTGGCCCTGAACTGCGCCCAGGGGTTCGAAGGCCTGAAGGCGGCGATCACCGCCCAGCCCGGCCTGAAGGCCGCGCCCGAGGATCCTTCGGAGCCGTACCGCGCCTATTCCACCACCGACGGCCAGGCGTCCTACTTCCTCACCGAACCCGGCGCTCCGGCCCATCCGGCGATCCTGATGCAGCAGGTGACGCCGCAGGGGATGCGAAACACCGGCTGCGCCTTTGGCGACAAGGCGGCCTACGCCCAGTTGCAGGGCTATCTGCAGAGCCTGGCGGCCGCGCGGCGGTGACCCGCTTGACCCCGCCCCCGTCCCCCGCCACTTGAGGCCCCATGAAAGCCGCCGTCATCGTCTTCCCCGGCTCCAACTGCGACCGCGACTGCAAGGTGGCGG
>Ga0157379_10000966_pt1 | contig 23337 bp, 21 predicted proteins | sample S25metaG_FD_121802 | JGI IMG/M metagenome (GOLD analysis project Ga0157379, IMG submission 121802) | Switchgrass rhizosphere microbial communities from Kellogg Biological Station, Michigan, USA - S2-5 metaG | ecosystem: Host-associated > Plants > Roots > Rhizosphere > Soil | place: USA... | reverse complement strand
TTCAGCATAATTCTATGGAGACATCACCAGGATTGAATTTCCCTTTTGAAGTCAGTGGGTGTACACTTGTCACTTGACATGTATACTTATATCCGATTGATACATGTGATTAGTGCGACAGAGTTCTTACTGGGTACATGAAGGGAAATGAAACATATCTCGATTTTATTTTAAATAGAGTGGAATGTGAGAATCCATGAAATCGCTATGGTTGGATACGGCTATGGCAAGGAACCAGCCCTGCCCTTGAGTTGGACTCTTAACCCAATTTGATCATGTTTGCAATCTCCCTTTTATACCCCTTCAACGCCACTTTCAAGTTGTCTATCCTCCTCTAGAATTGCTGACCGCCAAAGACTTCTCCTTTTATGCATATGTAGATCCCAAGCTATCTGGTTCCCCTCAAGACAGGTAGGAGAGGGGGCTCTTTCTGCCCCCTAGTGCAGACAACTGGTTAGTGAGAAAGAAATAGTATATTACGTCGGCAGCAGAGTTGATAAGGAAAACGGAGTGAGGCCGGTCTTCTTTCCTCGCCGTGTTAGAACTGTACCCCAAGTACCATAGCACAGCCACATTTATCCCGTCCACACATTACGGGCACTTGATCACTTCGTCGGGAGCCATTGGGTCAATCTTTTTATCCCTCACAGTTAAGATTATCAATACCATAAACAAAGGATTCTCTTCACCTTGCCATTTCTGTATACCAGCGGATTTGCTCACTGGTTTCTGTCGCCATATGGCGTGGCTGGCGAGAGGCCAGATAACTACCGAATATCAGAGTGGATCATGAGTGCCTTACCTGTGCGTAGAGTTGTGACAACAGAAGATAGAATCACCACTCTTCGACAGTTTGTAGCAAAAATCTCCAATATGATTATTGGAGATTCCCATCGGTAGAATCCTCTCTAACAGGAAAACACTCCCTGCACACTTCGTGCTTGCTTGAGAAGTGCGCCTCCCACGGGTTTTATCGCTTCTTCACATTTGGAACACAATCTGACTAGAAAGCACTTTCAAGCTCACCACTTGCGCCGACGGCACTGTAGTCTCCAATAACAAATATTGTGCCCTCAGTCCTATCTTGAAGGACCTACAAAGAAACTTTTTCGGTATCAATGAAGCCTGCCCGTCGTTGGTGAGAATGCAGTCTCTCTTACAAGGCAAGAGGGTACTATTGCCACGTTGATGATTGTAGGCGCGAAGCGTTTTGAGGCTCGCTTCTCATGATGCCATAGGATTTTCAAACACCACCCACTCTGGAGGTGGTGCAGATGGCTCCATCATTACATTGAACGAGGTCAAGCTGAAATACGCTGCCAATAGTGACCTAAAGATTACTGTTGCCTTGTTGAAGTCATTTATTGAGAGGCATAACATTTCTCCTGGAAATTTGTGAGTTTGGTTTGCGTTTATATTATACACTAAGTTAGGGTGATATCCTTAGCGTTCAGTTTGCAGCGGCCGTGGGACTCAGCACTTGTCCCGGTGCTCCGCGTTTACGATTCCTACTCGGTAGACCTGTCGCCACGGCTCCCGCGCTAGATTTGAGTATCCCTGAGACTACCGGTAGTTATCAGCCTCATATCAGCAATAAATAGAGCAGAAGTTCTTCCACTTGCAGAATCTGCTGAAACCATTATTTCGAGGTTTGCCGATGCCGGGCTTAGTCCTACATAGCTAATCGCCCTAATGTCATCCCATTCTATTGCAATTGCAAATGTTGAGAGTGGACCTGGAGTGGCGTTGGTGAGACTTCCCCCTATGTAGATGCTTTCCTGAGTCACTCTCTGGATCTAGACCTCCCTTGGATTCCACACTGAAGATCTTTGACACACAATTCTTCTTAGATGTTCTTTTCCCTAGTCGCTTCGGTAAACCGTTAGTAGTCGGATCTGTTTAACATTCGTAAACTAATTTTGAAGGTAGTCGTGTTCCTGGACGTACCCAAATAACCTTTTCTCCTCTTGAAGGAGAGGTTCGGCTTCCCTCTGACTTCGCTCTTGCTCATCACCCCGAAACCGCCTGCGCCTGGCAGGGCTTCATTAACGAGCAATCTGCAATGAATAGCGAATTCAAAGAGGCCATGTTCAGGTTATCCAATCTTGGACAGAATATTGTTGACATGGGGGATTGTTCCGAACTTATTCCCATACCCCCACCTTTACCTGCCAGATCCGCTCAAATTCCTGGGGAATTCTCAGTGGAGAATTTGACGCTATCCTGTTGAAAGAGGTCTTCGTTGGTGTCATTGCATGTTGGACGAGTAATGTCACCAATCCCAGAGGAGTAGGTCAATCTATCCCGGTCTCCCAGAAGTAGACATTCAAATACATAGTAGCTGCCCGTTCCACGTAGGAGTGTCTCAAAATTCGGCTCCGCCCACCATACATTCTCGCCAAGTCTTTTCAAATGTTTGTTGTACGCAAGGTGTGTGTTTGCTCGACAGTCTGGATCAGTTTCTTAAATAAACATCCTGCGGCTGGCCTGACGTCTGATCCAGCAAGATCACCTGTGCTGGCATCCGTAGGCGCGACAGCACTTAGTCCTGCAAGTGGTTTAGCCAGAGGTCAGCATTAATTGCGTGTCTGAGTAAATACTGGTAATTAACTTGCATTTAGTGAACTGTGCAGCACTAGGAAGTTCTTCAATTTCTGCGTGCTTGAATTCAGGAAGCTATCCTTTGATTTGTCCACGGTTCCTTGAAACGACCGAAGGAGTTGTTGGAACCTCATGCTTACCGCTGAGGGATTTTGTTTGAGATCTTCCATGATGTTTTGCATATGGTGCGCTGGGGGGGTATATCTATTTCTGGGGTCCAAAGAATTGTTCTGTATGGTATGTAAATATACCCAATGAGAGTTCACTTCGGACTTCCAACCAACAATGCAAATTCAAGAACTTATGTCAATAGAAACTCACCTAAGACTAAGAGCAGCGCAGTATTCCAATGTCTTCATTGACCGGAATCTGTTGACTATGTTGGGTTGAGGTACTGTTGTATCACCGGTGGATATGAAGATAGGAGGTATATAAAGTTGAACAGATGATTGAAGAGAAGGAATTCAAAAAAATCACACCGAGCGCTAAAGTTGGTTTTGCGATACCGACAACTTGGCTTCACCTTTGTCCCCATCGTAACAGCACAGCTTATGCCGGTCTGCTTTCGAAAAACGGTATAATTGCGTATGCCCATATCCCATACTTCACTCACTCATTCGCCAAATATTAGATGAAGTTCTCACCATGGCCCGGGTACCTTCGAAGTTCGGACGCTTGTTTGTTCTCATTTTTGACAGAGGCCAAGGGGTTTAAAATCAACCACTCTCATAAATATTACCTATCTCAGGACCTCGGATGTCAACACTTTTCCTTTTACGACTATTTTGCTTATTTTCATCAGAACGACCGCTAATTTCATGGAATCCCAAACATCTTTCAGGAAACTGGAGGGGCAAGATATAACCGACAACGCTTCACAAATGTTGCTTACGATATTTGGGCATTTATAGAATCAAAATCTTTCATCAAGGTCCACATGGTTCATGGTCATTGCGACATCCTTCTTGCCACACTCTAATGTAATCGATTACGAACAATGAACATGACAGTCCCACTGTGTGTTCGAGATTGCATCATATGACCCTTGGCACGTGAGTTTTCCAAATATTTCGGAATCTCTTTGCCCTTACATTTCTTAACACTCCGCAAACCTAACATTACAGAACAGAGACTATTGAAGCAGGGACGGAGTGTATGGACTAGTTTATTTATCAACGAATTCTAGTGCCCATCGTCACCCGAAATGATTTATGGATAGCTATCCCGGGGTTCTCTAACTTTCATGGAATCCACTGGTCTCAGGACTTTAGATGGGTGATAAAGGATCACCTACTTTCATCTTCTATCACGCGTACCATTCTTGGATCCACGTCACGGCCCGACGCATCGATTTTAATCTTCGATTAATCCACTCCCACTCCGAGTGCCATGTCGACCTTTGATTTAAACATTACTGAGAATGGTATTACGGCACAGAATTCTTCTTCTCTTAAAATAGTCATTCCATCATGCGGTCTATCGAGGACTAGTACGCTGGAACTTTGCGAATTCGTCGATTATCTTTCTTTCTGGCTCTGGTGATCTGCTGCGTTGGCATAACCGCATGATTTTGGGTCTTCCGGAAGCCGTAATTCCATTCTTCTGAGAGATAGCTGTGCCGAAAAAAATCTTCGAACAAGATATGTTCCGCTCCGTACAAGACCAGTAAAATGATGAATATAAAATACTCTGCGGCCGCAACAGGGATAACTAACCGTCAGAAACTCCGACATGAAGTTGTGGCTTCACTTGCTTTTTGGCTCTGCTCTATGTTTTTCATCTGTGCTGGGTAATAGCATCCAGGAAGGGATGGCGGAGGCTATGGCTATCCAACGAGAGTCTATATCTAGGATGACAGAGTTTCTGGGACCTGTCGATGATGGACCTGTTAAGAGGGAGAAAATCAAATCTACGATTAACTTCAAAAATCCCAAGGCCAAGCAATTTCTCGTTGATGGAACTAAACTCCCAGAAGGTATTCCCTTTTTCTCCTCCTATACCTCGACTATTAACAATCTTCTACTTGTGTAGTAAAATTCGATGCTGGGCCATCATGGTCGGGTTTGATGCCAATTTCAGGGGCCAAAAACGAAACGAGGAAACTATTCTTCTGGTTCTGGCCTACTAACAACCCTGCTAATGGTGATGAGCTCCTCTTTTGGACTAACGGTTCGTGATTTTACTATTGCTATTGGACCGATATTAAAAACTCTGCAGGTGGTCCTGGCTGCTCTTCCTTGGAGGGATTCTTCCAGGAGAATGGACCCATCAGTATTTGTCACGTTACTTTCCACCGATAACATGGTTTTAACCTAGTCCTTATAGCTTGGTCTTGGGGGCAGGCCGCACCTACTGTGTATGTTAATTAAAATATCACGGCTCTCTTTTCTCTTATATAGTCGCCAGTAACCCTTGGTCATGGACAAATCTTTCCCATGTCCTCTATGTTGAACAGCCCGTTGGTGTACGTGAAGTAACCGATCACAGTAGATTCTTGCTAATCCGAATTTCAGACTGGCTTCAGCCAGGGACAGCCTAGCATCTCCAACGACGATGAATTGGCCGAACAATTAACTGGATTCTTTGAACAATTTTTAGAGGTATTTAGCGAACTTAAGGGAAAGAACTTCTACCTGTCGGGAGAAAGCGTAAGTTTAGTTCCATGTCCCGCTGTATAGTATTTTGACCGATGAGATTTAGTATGCTGGCTTTTGTGAGTGATTTCGCTGATGTCTTTTATCACTCAATATTAAATCGACTTCATGAAAGATGTCCCATACATCGCAAACTGGATTTATGAACATCCAGGTCTCGATCTCAAGCTGAAGGGCATTTGGATTGCTGACCCCTCCCTCTCATACGGGGTCGTTCAACAGGAAATCCCGGCCCTAAGATTCGTGCAGGTATTATATTTTCCTTTAAATGATTTCTGTTTTGACATTAACCATGTCTTTCAGGCGAATCGCAATCTATTCCCATTCAATAGTAGCTTCATGGAATCCTTGCAAACCATTTCAGACGAATGCGGTTATACCGATTACTTGGACCAATTTGTTACATACCCGCCGAAGGGACAACTTCCCTTGCCAGTTGCCACGAATGGAACCTTTTCAGTAACACGTAATTGCCGAATCCATAGTCCCATTCAACGTGAAGTAACTCGGTATGGGTCTGGCTTTATTTGTATTCATTACCTAATTGACATATCCTCCAGGCTGAATCCTGCGTTTGACGTATATCGTGTTTCTGATACATGGCCGAACTTGTGTGAGCTTCTTAACTTCTGGTCCATTTTATTTTCTAATGAGTCATTTCCACAGGGAGCGTACTGGGTTTCCCTAGATCTACTCAGGAATTCGTCTACTTCAATCGGTATGAGTGTTATACTCCCCATTGCATATGTGTTTCCTAATCGTTTTATAGCACTGATGTCAGAAAAATTTCCCCCTTCTTGCTTCGGGGGCTCATACTCTATTATCCAGGTCCAAGATGCCATCCATGCTCCCCACATTAACTGGAACACCTGCGCCAACGGTAATGTGTACATCGACAAGACAACTGGAGGTCCTGGAAATGACCAATCTATTCCATCGACGCTGAGCGTCCTTCCCAATGTCATTGAGAAGTCAGTTCGCACTGTTATTGTTCACGGTCTTGCGGTACGTTGGTTACCAACCCCCGATTATCTCTCCTCCAACTTATTGCATACATTCCTAGGACTTTATTCTTGTTGCCGAAGGGACTCGTATTGCGATCCAGTACGCAAATGGTTCAATTTAAAGTCCCTTTCATTAATGCGCTTTCTTAGAAACATGACCTGGAACGGCGCTCAAGGGTTCCAAACACCCATTGAAGAGGAGAGCTTCAAGTTGGCTAATATGGGTGTCTACGGGAGCACCCACACTGAACGAGGCTTGACCTGTGAGTGTTATGCAGAAGATAACCGAATGAAGTTGAATTAACCAAACTTTCATCTATGATAGACGTCGAGTTCTTCTATTCCGGACATATGACCCCTCGTGAGTAATCTGGTTAATTGATCGTCTTCGATCAGCTTAATTTTGTGTAGAATTTGTACCATGGGCTGCATTCTCGACTATTGCATACCTGTTGGGTCGTCAGGATAGTGTCAATACTGCATGAGGTACTGAAGGGCGACCAATGTCGGCAAAGAAATAGAGACTCGAGAAATGCATATTGTTTTTCACCCGAAATTTCAATAAATAAACCAGATGTCTCCATATACACAAGTATATTGCGTAAATCAGGTCCTCATAATGCTGACGAAGTGAGCGGAGTTAGTGTTATCGGAGTTTGAACATTTTGGTTCAGGCTAGTGAATATTCTACTCGCCTCAACTTCAGAGGCAGCGAGTTCATCTTCGCTGCTTCACGATGCATCTCTACAACCTCACTCTGCAGCCAGCCACTGCTATAACCCAGGCCATCGTTGGTAACTTCTCTGGTGTCCGCCAACAGGAGATTATCGTCTCGCGAGGCTCGAGACTGGAGTTATTAAAGCCTGATGTACAGACTGGCAAAATCACGACTGTGCTTGCGCAAGATGTGTTCGGATCTATACGTTCCCTGGCACCGTTTCGGCTGACGGGTGGGACGAAAGGTGCGCTGAGAACTTCCATGAATGTTGAGGGAATTGTGTGTGGCTGACGCTTTGTCCACAGATTATGCGATCGTAGGCTCAGACTCTGGTCGCCTCGTTATTCTCGAGTATGACCCTAAAAATAACAGCTTTGTCAAAGTCCATCAAGAGACCTATGGAAAGTCCGGCGCCCGTCGTATAGTCCCTGGTCAGTACTTGGCAACAGATCCTAAAGGGCGTAGTGTAATGGTCTCTGCCATGGAGAAGGCAAAGCTAGTTTATATTCTCAATCGCGATGCCTCTGCAAACCTCACGATTTCGTCGCCTCTTGAGGCTCACAAGAATGCTGCGATCATCCATCACATCGTAGGTCTTGATGTCGGTTTCGAGAACCCGTTATTTGCAGCCCTTGAAGTGGATTATACGGAATCTGATCAGGATCCCACTAGTGAGGCCTTCAATAATGCCTCAAAGGTATGCATCATTTTCCTTGTTGTTCATTATTGGCTAATTCCTATTTCTACTAGATGCTGACGTACTATGAATTGGATTTGGGTCTGAATCACGTCGTTCGCAAATGGAGTGAACCTACGGACCCGCGGGCGAATCTCCTTGTTCAGGTTCCAGGTGGTCAACTGGCATCCTCTGACAAGTTCGATGGACCATCCGGCGTCCTTGTTTGCTGCGAAGATCACATTATATACCGTCACATGGATGTCACCCAGCATCGAGTCCCCATTCCCAGGCGACGAAACCCTCTGGAAGACACTGACCGGGGCTTATTGATTACTGCGGCGGTGATGCACAAGATGAAGGTATTTGATGGTGCCATACGAGCATGCTTGTCGACTAATGTTTAATTCCAGGGTGCTTTCTTCTTCCTATTGCAAAGCGAGGAAGGCGACTTGTACAAAGTCACTATTGAACATGAGGACGAGGAAGTAAAGGCTCTCAAAATTAAGTATTTCGATACTGTTCCCGTTGCCTCAAGCCTTTGCATCCTCAAGTCTGGTTTCTTGTTTGTGGCGTCTGAATTTGGTAACCAGTGAGTTATATCGTTCTGGGCCTATATATACTCTCTCTGACATGGTTCAGCTATCTCTATCAATTCCAGAAGCTTGGTGATGATGACTCTGAGTCTGAGTTCAGTTCGACATCCTACAAAGATTTCGGCATGGCAAACCCAGATGTTCCTCTTCCGCGCGTGTATTTCCGTCCGCGACCTCTTGACAACTTGCTTCTCGCCGAAGAGCTGGAATCTTTGGATCCTATCATCGACTCTAGAGTTGCGAATTTGTTACCTAACTCCGATACTCCTCAAATATTCACCGCTTGCGGTCGCGGCCCTAGGAGTTCCTTCAGGATGTTACGGCATGGTTTAGATGTTGAAGAGACAGTTAGTTCCGATCTGCCCGGTATTCCAAATGCGGTGTGGACAACTAAGCTTAAGGAAGATGGTGAGTGTACACTATCGCTATAACTTAAGATCTAACTCTTCGTCCTAGATCTTTACGACTCGTATATTGTCTTATCATTCGTTAACGGCACACTCGTCCTATCTATTGGAGAAACAATCGAAGAAGTCCAAGATACCGGTTTCCTGTCTTCAGCACCTACTCTCGCTGTCCAACAAATTGGCACCGATGCTCTCCTACAAGTCTATCCTGCCGGCATTCGACACGTCTTGTCTGACCGCAAAGTCAATGAGTGGAAAGCCCCAGCTGGGAAGTCAATCGTGTGTGCCACGACTAATAAGAGGCAGGTTGTGGTTGCATTGAGTAGCGCGGAACTAGTCTATTTCGAGTTGGATTTGGAAGGGCAGTTGAATGAGTATCAGGATAGGAAAGCGATGGGTAGTACTGTTCTTGCGATGAGTGTTGGAGAAGTCCCAGAGGGACGGCAAAGAACCCCATTCTTGGCTGTTGGGTGCGAAGATCAGACTGTGCGAATTATTTCGCTTGATCCTGAGAGCACATTGGAGACTATCAGTCTTCAGGTGAGTGATAAAGCTTTTCTTGGCTATCTTGGTTGACTAACGTTCTTGCAGGCTCTAACATCTCCTCCGTCGGCCATTTGCATAGCTGACATGCTGGATGCCAGTATCAATAAAGTCGCACCCACCATGTTCGTCAATATAGGCCTCCAGAACGGTGTCCTATTACGGACGGTGTTAGATCCTATCAATGGCCAGCTCACCGATACTCGTACGCGTTTCCTTGGAGCCCGCCCCGTGCGCCTCGTTCGTGTTTCCGTGCAGGGCAATCCATCAATGTTAGCTCTATCATCCCGATCATGGTTGAACTACACCCATCAAAATCTTCTGCATTTCACGCCACTGATCTTTGAAAACTTGGATCATGCCTGGAGTTTCTCAGCTGAATTGTGTCCGGAAGGTTTGATTGGAATTTCGGGTAGCGTTTTAAGGTGAGCTTTATATTCCGCTTTCACTTCTATCGTGCCGTTCGGTGTGAGCGGATGATTTCAATGATGAGTTAAAGGGATCGGAGAGCGCACACAGTGTGCATGCCGAAAATTTTATAATTATACCAATTGTTCCTACTGAGGCTTTTTATTTGGTCGATTATCGTTATGAAACCGATACTAATTTGTTTCATCTTATTAAAGGATTTTCCAAATACCCCGGCTGGGTATGAAACTCAAACAGGATTCCATGCCTCTTGATTATACCCCTCGCAAACTTATCTCCCACCCGTCTCTGGAATTGTTCTATACTGTGGAGTCCGATCATCGCGTTTATAGTGAAGATGCAAAGGAGAAAAAGCTTCAAGAATTGGTGTGTCTTCTTTTTCTGATGTTTTAACTCCTTGAATAATTTATTTCAAAGTCGGCAAAGGGTCAGAAAGTCGATCGAGCGACACTTGACCTACCTCCAGATGTCTTCGGGCGTCCTAAAGCACCTGCTGGGACCTGGGGCTCGTGTATTCGGATCATAGACCCTGTTAAGGTGAGTTAGGAGCGTTAATGTCCCTTTGAACAACTACTAATCGGTTTGCAGGCCAGTACTGAATTGAAATTGAAACTGGATGATAACGAAGCTGCATTCTCCATCGCTGTGGTACCTTTTGCCGCAAGGAATAATGAACTTCACTTAGTGGTTGGTACGGCTGTGGATACATTTTTAACGCCGAGGTCCTGTAAAAGCGGATATTTGAGGACATATAAGATGTCTGAAGATGGTCGTGGACTCGAGTTGCTGCATGTGGTGAGTAATTTGTTGATTAGAGCCGTGTTAGCGATAAGCTAATTGGTATTTCACAGACTGAAACGGACGATGTTCCGATGGTCCTGATGGCCTTCCAGGGCCGATTAGCAGCCGGAGTTGGCAAAGCGTTGCGGTTATATGATATCGGAAAGAAGAAACTTTTAAGGAAGGTCGAAAATAAGGCAAGTTTTATTTTTGTTTATTTAATTATTTAATCTGATGGTTTTTTAGAACTTCCCTTCTGCCATCGTCACTCTGAACACGCAAGGCTCCCGTCTTATTGTTGGCGACATGCAAGAATCGATATTCTTCGTTGTCTATAAACCCCCAGAAAATCGCCTTCTGATTTTCGCAGACGATGTTCAACCTCGGTGGATAACTGCGTCGACGATGGTGGATTACACAACTATTGCAGCTGGTGATAAATTTGGGAATGTTTTCGTAAATCGGCTTGCATTGGTGGATTCGAATCAAGTTGACGACGACCCCACTGGTGCTGGTATATTACATGAAAAGGGCTTGTTTATGGGTGCCCCTCACAAAACGAAGATGCTTTGCCACTTTCATGTTGGTGATATTATCACTAGCATCCACAAAGTATCCATGATCGCAGGAGGTAGGGAGGTGCTGCTTTACACGTGTCTTCATGGCACCATTGGTATTCTTGTTCCCTTTGTCTCGAAAGAAGATGTTGACTTCATCAGCACGCTTGAGCAACATATGCGGACGGAACAGCTTAGTCTGGTGGGACGGGATCATTTGTCGTGGCGAGGATACTACGTGCCCGTGAAGGCGGTTGTTGATGGAGATCTCTGTGAACAATTTGCGAGGTTGCCACCGCAGAAGCAAAGTGCGATTGGTGGTGAGTTGGATCGCACGGTAGGAGAGGTGCTCAAAAAGCTTGACCAGCTGAGGGTCACTGCTAGTGGATTCTAAGTAGAGTTATTATTTTTTCATTTGTGAATTCAGAGCATGATGTAGCGAGCTGCTTGTATTATTCTGACTTAATATTACTCTGTATGAATATCGTTGCCGCTCCTCGTGCCTCTGGGGATATTCCTCGTTGCCTGATACATTCCTTCAATGTCAGAATTAGACTGACCAGTCTGTCAGCGTCAGATATACTTAATGGCAGCCTTGGACGTTGCTGAACTGCAACGGTGGAAACGTCCTTCCACTGGGGTGAGCTAGAGTTCCCACGCTTCTGAGGGATAGTACTTCTGCATCCGCCACGATGAACCGTCGAGGACCTGGACTAGCAGCTTTCGATAGACATACACAATCATTAGCATCCTATGAACAACTATCCAACACAATCTCTGCGCAACAAATATCCCAGCTCCAATCCCAGCTCGAGCATTTCCGTGGCCAACTCTCCCGTTTTGCCGTCGAGCATCGCCAAAAAATTCTCAAAGATCCATCATTCCGTCAACAGTTCCAGCGCATGTGCGCTGAGATAGGAGTCGATCCTCTTGCCGGGCCTCGAAGAGGAGGGTGGTGGACGGAAGTGCTTGGTGTGGTGGGAGATTGGCAATATGAGCTTGGGGTGCAGATTGTGGATATCTGTGTGAGTACGCGTGAACGGAATGGGGGGATGATAGAGATGAGTGAGTTGTTGAGGTTATTGACTAAGTTGAGAGGAGGCACGGAAGAGGTTACGGAAGAGGATGTGGTGAGGAGTACCAAGGCACTCAAGCCGTTGGGGGCAGGATATGAAGTGGTGGAGGTGGGAGGAACGAAAATGGTTAGAAGTGTGGTTAAGGAATTGGATAGCGATGGGGTTGTCATTCTTGCGTTGGCACAGGAGGAAGGAGTTGGTGGTAGGGTGACGGAAGATATGCTCGTTCGGAGGAAAGGATGGGGATACGCAAGAGCGAGGGCGGCATTGGAAAACATGTTGTTGAGAGACGGGCTCTGCTGGGTTGATGAACAGGATCAAGGTGGAAAATCATATTGGATATTGTCGGCAATTACTTGGGAGGAATAAATGGTCCATGTGGGTGCGGTTTGCTGCCATGTCTACTCTCATACTCTGATGGGTCTGTGGTCTAGATCGCAAGCTCATGCGCAAGTTCCATAATTCCACCCTCGCACAAGAATGGCAATTGCATCCTCACTATATTCCTTCCTATAGGCCTATCACGAGCGGTCAAGTTATCCGGGCAGGGAATATCCTGACTTAGTCATGGGCTGCTTAATCTTCTTGTCAGACGGTAATTGCCCCCAGCAACTCGCGCAGATGACTTCATGAATAGAATCGCTAGCCCCAATCATGCGGCTAACAAGGAACACCATTTATATTAATTTATGGCCTTTTTCTCTGCTGCGACAATTTATCTTTATGATACGATATAATATACCTGTACAACATCAAACCGAGAGAAAAATGACAGGGATGACTGAGTAGCGAGAAACGGATCTAGAATGAACTTGAGATAGCAACAACAATGGAATCATTAGATGATTTATACTCTATGAAGGCTTGGATGGTGTGGATGGTGAGTCCAGAGTATATTGAAGGATGAGCCCAAGTCTGGTATTGCTATCGGTCGCACTCTTTAGCCACCATTGTAGCTTTTGGAAATGTTGGTTGTATGGGAGCGCTGATTCAGATACGCTGGACAAGGATTCGTGAGCCATAAGGGGAAACATTTTGTTCAAATCCGACTTACATTCCACGAGCCTCAAGAGCTTCGACAAGCTCACGCGAGTTGAGGCGTGCTCCCATATCCTCTTTAGAGATAACGGCATCATCAAGGGCAAGTCTTGTTAGGTATGCTTGTAGTCGCATTCGTTGGATAAATGTCGGGAACCACGTGGATTGTCCGACGATGCTAATAGCAGATTTAGAGAAAGGAAAAAGAAGATTTATGAATATGGACTTACCCAGTGATCAATGGAGTCAACCCAGTGGGCAGACCGTCAATGCCTTTCTCTGCCAAGACTGATATAGAAGGTTGCATATCCTTGAGGACAGTCTTTGCCACCGCAAGGTTAGCAAGCTGCTTTGCTCGCCGCTTGGCACGTATGCGATCGCGCTGCGTTGGAAGCAAACATGTCGATGGCAAAAGTGCGGGTGCATAAAGGACAACGACGGGGATAGCCTCCTCCAGTAAAAGCACTGTGACTATGAATGGTAGGAGCCTAGAGTATGCGTCTTCAATACAATACCACCATTTAAATGAATATATCTTACCGGAGAATATCCTGCTTATACGTCCGCACAAAACGTGCTTCTCGCCTTGTCATCGAAACGTCCTCACCCTTAGCCTTTGCGTCATTGACCCGCTTCTGGAGAGCAGCAACCTCTTGCCGATTGGCGACGAAAATGGTCTTCACGCCTCCATAATAGAACCAGAAAATCTGCTTGAGATTATGCCATAAGACCGCGACTTGACCAGTCCCCTCGGGAGGTGAAGAGAGGATCCCAATCCGTCGGGCCTCTGCGAGGTCATACTTGGTGGCCTCAATGGATCCTTGATTCGCTAGTTTTGGGTCTGGAACTGCGATAATACGGTCCGTATGTGATGTGTTCGTTGTGGATGAAGAAGAACCGGCAGTCGAATTAGCAAATCTATCTGCTATTGCAGATGGCGGTGGAGGCGGGTTTGAAGAAGCAAGGGTATCCTTCGTCACCTTCTTGGGAGCTGGGCGAAGATCAATCTTGGTCTTTGCTGCAGCGGGTGCAGATGGTGGCGGCACGTCTGCCTTGCCCTGCATATCTGGCCTGTCAGGTACCGTAGAATACCAGGCATTACGAGCATTTGGAGTCTTCTGCTGCACGATGTGATATTCTAAAAAGACTAAAGAGGAGTTTAGGTTGATTTTGCCATGTCGACATCTTGAAAAAGAACGAGTCGTTGAGCTGGGAAGCTGCTTCAAGTTGCCTGCCGAAGTCCTAATTGTACTGGTGAGCATATAACGCAAAACCCAAATAAGTGAGGAGTAAAAGACTTGCCACTCCTTTATTAATGGCTTCCGTATAGACCGAATCATTAAATAATGTTTGAAAGAAGGGAGGTGGAGGCTGGAGACCGTCTACGAAAATTATGAACGACTATGAGAGCGACGCGTCTACAGTGGCGGAGTGAGAAAAGAAGTTTGTCAGCTCAGTTTTTGCCGCATTAGGAAGGCCCTGACTGGTCAAAGCCTTTATCTTGTTCTTTGCTCTTGTCCTCACTATTTTATCACATAAAATTCCTGTTCATGTGAGTTTTTGTCATTTTGTTAAAAATCCCTAGATCGGTTTAAAACCATTGACTGTATTTCCCCCTCCAGATTTTCGTATCACTCACACGAACACCGTATGCCGGATGGTGACGCGGTCTCGCCCATGTTATTGGAAATTACAATATTTCGACTTCGAGGCACATTTCTAGTCTGCATTGGTATCGTTTCTCCTCTCTACCTCTACTGTCAATTTGTCAAATCGAAATGTCCATAACACAACGGCCTGTTTTAACGGATCAATCATTATTGGTGATAACTAAAACTGGAAACCTACCTTCTTTCTTTCTCCTGGACGGGCTCCTCGACAAGACTCTAATTCTGGGGATAATTCTGGGGAGGGAGACGGATGGGGAGCTGACTCCGGCAAAAAAAAAGCGATACGGTGGTGATCCCTATTCGTAATACGGTCAGGGTATGCCAAATATTTTCAAATGTGTACGGATGTGACTCGGCCTATCATCACCATGCCGAAATTGGTTCGGGCTTGTGCAGTTTGTCGTCGCCGCAGTTTATCTTCAGGGGGAGAGGTCCTAACTCAGCCGTATGTCGCGTTTCTACTGCAACCTCGCTAGGCGTCCTCTTCACTACGTATAGCCCATCCTTCAGAATCATGCAAAAAGCAGAGTACGTCCTTTTCCAATAACTGAAGGAGACACGACGCGTTACGCTTATAAGACCCAAATTGGACTACATTTCTTTCATCCTATTTGGGAAAGCTGATCGAGGTGAGTGCAACTGCGACGGAGGTGAGAGAGGTACTGCGGAATCTGTAAGTCGTTTTCATAAACCTTCTGGGAATGATGGCCCTGACCCCATATCCTAAAGGTGTTTATAGGCAACCCCGTTCAGATTTGGATTGTATATACGATCGTGGTACAAAGGATCTTTTGTGGCGTTTTGTATGAGTCTGTGACAGTAGGCGATTCCCGGGATCGGTCGTGGAAGCCAGCACATCCTTTTACCTTGCCCCTGGTGTGGAGTCTACCAATGGAGGGGGAGATTATTTAGTATGTATATGTCTACCTTAGTAGTAGTCGTATGGTGTCTGGTAATCGCGAGAATAGTAATAGCCGTTTCTAGTGTTTGTGATTGTTCTTAAGAAGATCCCATTGTACGATGCTCCGACTCACCCGCAGAAGATTTGAAAGACCTTCATCTCCAAAGGGTCTTTTGTTCAGTCACGCCTACATCATGGTCTTTAAATAAAATGTAGAGATGCATCAATCGAGGACTCGGCTCAACAAGCAATTCGCGTAGGAATGTGGCGATTCATTGCCTTCGAATGGTTACTATCATGCTGTTTGGAGAGATAATTATCGAAGCGACTTGCTACCTCAAAGTGAAGGCTTCTTGTAGGGACTAGTAACGACCTACCACCGTAGTTCGTGGCTCGCTGAAGAAGTTGAAAATAAAAGGATGGTCGCAATTTACTGAAACAGAAGGTTGATGATTAGCGAATCATGTTTCCCGGCCTATGTGCCCTGACCGTACCAAATTTATTCAAAAATAAAGTGTGATTCGAGGGCTCATGGTAAATTACAGCTATTATGAACTATAATTAGCTATAACCAACCGCCAGTGTGACAACATCCGCCCGCCAGAGTTCATAATGAGCTTTGGGGAGATATGGCCTCATCAAACGAACATTGCAAATGCCTTAAAGAACTTTGAATTTCTAAAATTATTGAATAGATAACATCAAAAGAGTCAGACCCCTTCTAGTTCCGTTACTGTTAGGCGACTTGATAATTTTCTGTAGACTCATGAAGCCGGCTACCTGGTCCCAGGTTCTTCTCTCACTCAGTGGCCTTGTGCCTGGCTATATTAGCCACGTTCTACTCTTTGGTTTTGACCAATGTCCTCAGGCTCTCTTTCCCCCATAAAGTTGTTCGGGGCAACCCTGCGCTCGGGCTCGGCTCTCTGTTTCCCAATCATATGCACACCTAGAAAGTCCAATTTGATCCTGTAAGTCCAGCTGTCAAATTAACAGACACATAAATTCGAGGTATGTTTATATTTACTCACAGATTCACCGCATTTTAATTCAACTATGGTAACGCTATTATGAAGACCGGACGGAGGGCAGGAAGCATCGACACTATTGATTTACCGTTGGTTTGTTGATGAGTTGAGAATGTGGCCTACCCTTTATCATCTGGAGTGGCCGATTCGTGTGGCTGACCCCTATATTCTAGTTGCATAGGCTCGCGTGCGCGACGATGAGCGGTCGGCCACACTCGGATCTAATAATGGTCCTCAGCCGACTTGATGGCGTTCAGGTTCGGCTGCATTAGGTAACCAATATTCTATTCCTTATTATATGAAAGTATTCTTACCTTCTAATTCCTTTTAACCGTTGTCTATGTCTGTGCAGATGCTATGACATTCATCTTCATAAAATCACTTCGGAAGTATGCGTATGCAACGCCTCCGTCATTATCAACTGTCGCTATGGCTGTATCCTGCCCATGTGCTGGTAAACGGAGATGCTAAATCTGGAAATCAATCAAGTTGTTCAAAATCTGTCCGTTCCCCATGGGAAGAACAAGAGGGTGGCTCGATGTGGATCTTTCCACAAACTGCGTCCGTCTCCTCAAGTATTTCTCCGAAGGTTGAACCTATCTTTGCATGCGGATAACACCTCCATCTCCCACGATATGCGTCCCTTGGGGTGATATCGGCAAAGGAAAGCATACAAAAGCATTGAATACTGCCTAAAGAAACCCCCCCTGCAGTCTTACTATGCACTTCAAGCTACTCGCGGTCTCCACGTCAGTCCTCAGTTTTGCCATTAGCACAGCGAGTAAGTGGGTATTCACCCTTGTGTTTGTTCAATAATAATATCATGTTTACAGCTACGGCTACTTGCCCCGATGGCACCTCAGTTGCAAACGCTAAATGCTGCACTCTCGTGCCAGTGTTGCATGATTTACAGAAGAACTTCTTTGGTGAGGGGGAAATTTGCCCTTCATTGGTATGTGCATGGGTACCTGTCTTTGAGCGAATTCGGAGAGTGTAACGACAAACTCCCTAGGCGAGAAAGGTGTTGAGAGTGGCGTTCCATGATGCCATTGGATTTTCCAAACGTGACTCGGCCTCAGGAGGTGGCGCTGATGGATCAATCATCGCGTTTGATGCTGTGGAGATGAAAAACGTCGCGAACAGTGGGCTAAAAGTTACGATCTCCCTATTGAAGAGGTTCCTCGAGAGACATGATATCTCTGAAGGCGATTTGTAAGTTTTCTTTCCTCGTAGTTTTATGTCCTTAACCTTTGCCAAGCCTTCATTTCGCCGCTGCTGTTGGATTGAGCACTTGCCCTGGTGCGCCTCGTCTGGAATACCTTTTCGGCCGTCCCCCAGCAACATCACCTGCCTCCAGCGACTCCGTCCCCGAGGCTACAGGTTCGTCATGCTATTGATTCCAGACAGGACATAGTCTGAGTATTGTGTGCAGATTCGGCCGACACGATTATTTCCCGTTTCAGAGAAGCTGGTTTCTCACCCAATGAGCTTGTGGCGCTCATGTCTGCTCACTCCATTGGAGTGGCCAATGTTGATGACATCCCCAGAGTAGCGTCAGTGACTTGCCTTCATCAGGGATATTTGGATTCTAAATTTAGCTTTCTTAGACCGCCTTTAGATTCAACACCAAAACTCTTCGACACTCAGTTCTTCCTTGAGACTCTTCTCCCTGGCCGTTATGCAATGCAGCAAGTGTTCATTTGTTATTGAGTGAAATGGCTCGTCTAAAGATAAATAGGAGTTTGGCAGGAAAGACGCAAGTGGCTCTCTCTCCGATTAAATGGGCTGCTCGTCTTCCCTCTGATATTGCACTTGCCCGACATGCTGAGACTTCATGCGCGTGGCAAGGTTTCATCAACGAACAGGAAAAGATGATGGAGGAATTCAAATTTGCGATGCTGAAGCTCTCCACCCTAGGCCAAAATCCCAGAGACCTTGTCGATTGTTCAGACTTGATTCCCAGCCCTCCTCCATCACCCCCTACTTCTGCTCAATATCCTGTCGGATTTTCCTCTGAAGACGTCATTCAGTCCTGCAAGAAACGGGCACCATTGCCTTCGGCAGTAGAGGCAAGAAGTCCGGTTCCTACCGACGGGTAAGGACGATGACGTATAATACATGTACATGAAGGTCGTTCTAACTTGGTGAATATTCAGGACTGTTCAGTGCGCGTTCCACACGAAGAGAGCGCTACCTCTGCAGGATAGGTTGAACTATTCGCAAAACTTTACACAGGTGTGCTGCGATGGAGGTTTGTTATCTTGTAACTCAATTCTGCAAATGTCCTAACCTACCGCCAAGTGGGAATGACATCCGATCCCTCTATCGCTCCAGTTCTCGAGGCACTCGGAAAGGAAGATCTGAGCCCTGCCAGTGGCTTTGTGGGATGTACGTCGAGTGTTTTTCTGTGCCTCCCCCCTCACTCATCGCTAATTCTATCTTAGTAAATTGCGCAAACTTTGACGATGTTCTCGCATCAACATGCGCCAATAAGCAACCATTGGCATGCCCTGTTTTACTGGACTCCAAGAATGGTCTCGTTGGCCTGGCCTGTTCTCCACTCGAAATCTCCCTCTGAAGGAGTTATTTCGTATTGGTGTTCTGACAAGGATAAGATATAGATTATAAGTTAGATAAAGCCTTGGGTCTCATGTTACGGATATTATATTACCTCTTTAACCATCGCTATCCACACTGTTGCCCGGTGGCCACGGTCAATTAGTAGTTCGCTAATCTAATTACATAGATCGTCCAAGAAATTCATCACAAGGTCGTGTCGGAGAAATTCGGGCTGACTTTGAACTCTAAATGACTGTTTGAAATTATTCTTGCCTCGTTAAGAGCTTGTTTAAATATCACCCGCAGTTCCCCTCTCTTCAGGCGGAGATGATCCAGGAGAAGAGAGGAATTCTCTCCTGGATTGCCACTTGTTTTTGAGTTAGTGTATGCTCTTGCAAATGTCATTTCCAATGCACAGGGCGATTGCCTCAGTCAACCGATCACTTGTATGTATAGGATGGTCGGAAATTCGGCGGGAGATGCCCTTCGCCATCCACCTGGTTTCGGGGACGCACTCTTGATCATGACGTCGACCATAACCACTGATCTCTCAGATCACCTCCTCTCAGCCTAATATCCCCAACATCATTGCAATCATTGCACAATTCCCTCATCGCCGCCGTGATTAGGAAGGTGATGACCATGGTAGCTTTTCGAAAGAGCTCGGCATCGACTATTTCTGCAACATCAAAAATAAGACAGTTCTCTCTCTACAGCTCTATTCCGTCGAAGCCGCTTCTGCTATTGGCTCTAATGGTGCGCCTTTCGACACTGATATTACTGAACCTAAGCTTTCCTGATGTGACTCAAAGTTATCTCCAAGGAACAGCCTCCATGATGGAGGATAACGCCTGGTGTCCGTTTGGATCATGAGGTCGTCTCTATGCATGATTCCGTCAAAGTCTTCGACGATGACCTGAGGTCAGGCCTTACTGCCAGGGCTACCAACTAAATCAAGGACAAGGACCGCCTGAGGAGCGCCCGGGCCTGGGGCTTCACAAGATCGTGTGGATGTACATTTTTCGGCCGTTCGGTGATAGGGTATATCCCTATTATGAGTATTCACCACTTTTGTCCAAGTTGAGAAACATCCTTCATTACTATGGTTTACGGGATAATACTTTGCATAGATGGTCTCGTCTTGTACTGCAGAACTCGAACGCTTGGAAGTCGTTGGGTCCACATTTTGGACGACTCCTGTTAGCTGTGCACGAACAATTAGAAAAATTATGACCAATAGTATCAATTAGGGAAATCTCTAATCGAAGAGATATCATCGGAGGGCAAGCCAGTGATTGATTTTCATCACATACAATCATTTTTTTCAAAATAACATTCCATTCCTGTGTTAACTGTCACCAGAGCCTCCTATCTCAATGCCATTTAAGTATCTCACACTTCTCAGACCATTAATCTTCCCCTGATTCTTAAAGCAGAAGGTGATATAGTATAAAAGGAGAAGGAACTACGTATCCCAGCGTGCCAACCATCTCAACTCAGATATGCTTAGTTCTTTTTCTTTTATAATTTTGACTTCTGTCCTCGGAATATTTTCCAGTAGAGGTAAGTAAGATGTCTGTTAGAGTACTGGTTATAGATTTACTGAATTTTCTTTTTGAAGATGTCTTAGTGTCCGCCGCCACCTGCGTCGACGGAACGAAGGTGACCAATGCAAAGTGTTGTGCGGTAGTTCCGGTCGTAAAGGATCTCCAGAAGAATTTCTTTGGGTCGAATGAAGTTTGTCCTTCCTTGGTAAGTTTGCTTCTTCAGCTGCCACGACGCAGAGTAGATGACAAAACCTTTGTTAGGCGAGGAGTGTATTACGACTGGCCTTTCATGATGCAATTGGGTTTTCCAGCACCGCAGATGTCGGGGGAGGCGCGGATGGTTCAATAATAACCTTTGATGATGTAGAAATGGAGAATCCGGCCAATAGTAATCTTCAAATCACAACATTCCTACTGAAACGATTTTTGGGGAGACATGGCCTTTCTGCAGGGGATCTGTAAGACTTCTCATTAACTGACAGCGTATCTCTAATTTTTCCTAGTCTCCATTTGGCAGCGGCGGTTGGTCTTAGCACATGTCCAGGATCACCTCGTCTGTCCTTCATGCTTGGTCGATCTGCAGCAACCGTGCCAGCCGACATCCATACGATCCCCGAGACCTCAGGTCTGTGAAAATCATGCCTGTTGTAGGTATCTAACCATATTACAGATTCCGCGGACTCTATCATCTCCCGCTTCGCTGACGCTGGTTTCTCTCCGCATGAACTCGTCGCCCTCATGTCGGCTCATTCCATGGCAGTTGCTAATGTCGGGAATGAGCCTGGTATTTCGTGAGTTGGATAGACGATCATATCGCCGCTGTCTCTTAACTCTTCCCTCAGTCCTCCTTTGGACTCTACACCCGGTGTTTTTGACACGCAATTTTTCCTCGAAACTTTACTTCCTGGACGCTATGCCACAGGGTGAGTATTTTGTTTGAAAAAGAAAATCATTATTAATCAACTGGGTAGGTCTCCTTCGGATAGGACTCAGGTGACACTCTCTCCTCATCCTAAGGTTGCTCGTCTTCCCTCCGATTTGGCAATTGCTCGTCATCCGGCAACTGCGTGTAGGTGGCAGGGTTTCGTTAATGATCAAAGCAGCGCAGCGCGCGAGTTTAAGGCAGCAATGTCAAAGCTTTCCACACTTGGCCAGAATTCTAGCAACTTGATTGATTGTTCAGAAGTAATCCCAGTCCCCCTTCCTCTCCCCCATGCTTCCGCTCAGTTCCCCCCTGAGTTCTCAGAAGAGAACGTGTCAAGATCTTGCCAAAAACGAGCCTCGTTTTCGTCTCTGAGTAAGCAAGCGAGAGGGACTGCTATGTGAGTGGTATTAATTATGAATAAATGGTGTTATTTTCTGATTCCTTTTAATGTGTATAGAGTACAGAGCTGTGGCTTCCACATTAAAAGAGCCCGCTCTACTGAAACGCTGTTAAGCTCTTCCCGGAGGTTCACTCAAGTCTGCTGCAGTGCCTGTAAGCTGATTCAGTGGAAACGCAGAATTGTGATTTGATTGACCCCTGTAGCTGGTCTGCCCGCCGATTCTTCTATAGGCCCTGCCCTTGAATCAGTTGGAAGAAGTGACATCAATCCGGCGAGAGGGCTTGTAGGCGGTAAGTACATCCTGCAGAGAAGCTTGGTGAATCACTAACGACCTTTCGTTTCGTTTCAGTGGGATGTAAAACCTTTGACTTAGACCAGGATTCCCTTACCGGATGTCCAAGACATCGACTGTTGGCCTGTCCAACTCTCCTCAATTCCACCGAAGGCCTTCTTGGCTTAGGATGCTCTCCTCTGGGAATCTAAATCTACATTCGCATTCTTCTTGTTTTCTTTCTTTCTAAGAAGCCTATGACCTTAGTCCTAATTATTTATTAAAGAGCCCAAATTTGTATTCATAACTCGGGGTTACTATACTTCCCATCTCTCTATTTATCCTATGGCTTTAAATAAAATTGTATACGATGCTGAATTGGATTGAGCACTTGTCAACGGTGGAAACAATAAGATAACCCGGGATGTAAGAAAATATTTCGTTGATTCCCCATGTTGTAATGGTCTCAAATTCACCAATTTCGCTGCCAGATCTATATCCAAAAACGTCAGAACGACTACAAGTGTTGATAATGAAGGTCTCGTGACTGAGGCCCGATACCCGGAACCCGCTCAACAAAGGTTCGGTTCTACCAATATCGCTAGAGTTTAGAGGGCTGCCGAAATAATTTCTCCCGCAGTTTCAATCCTTTTATAGGCGGTTTTGTGGTAGTATCTGGACGGGTCTGATGCTTATCTTGATGTCAAGTAAATATCTTTGACTTCCCGTGCCTCATGTTTCTCTCAGGGTAGAGGGCGACTAGAGTCAATGAGCTCTTGACCAAGGGGAGATACGAAAAGTGTAAAAGTGAAAGTCGCCTAATGTGAATGTAAAAGTGCGCCGCTAATCACTCCGCCCATCAAGATCCACTGATGGGTCATCCCCTTAGCCATTCTGATTCTTCTTCTGTATTTTGTCCTTACTAAAAAATTCACCCCTGTAAAGTAAAAAGCTTTTGGA
>Ga0157379_10000964_pt1 | contig 23365 bp, 24 predicted proteins | sample S25metaG_FD_121802 | JGI IMG/M metagenome (GOLD analysis project Ga0157379, IMG submission 121802) | Switchgrass rhizosphere microbial communities from Kellogg Biological Station, Michigan, USA - S2-5 metaG | ecosystem: Host-associated > Plants > Roots > Rhizosphere > Soil | place: USA... | reverse complement strand
TTGAATAGTTCTTCGATCATTACAATGGAATACGTCCACGTTCTTTTAGGTCATGATTAGTATTTAATAGGCACATTCTCTCTGGTATTACTGATATACTAGGTTGGTGTGGAGAGGAAAGAGGTGTAAATCGTAAAATGGAACTCTTTTCGAAATGTCATCAATATCACCGTTTTCACCCTCTGTCCTAAATTCAGGACGCCCATTGACTGACCAGACTGAGATTTATTCAATTTACTACTTTGTTAGCTCTTGTCAGCTAAATGCCTTTTATAATTCAGGTAGATATTTATACTGGTTGGTGTACTCCCAAGTGATTCGTCGATACTTTCCGGAAGTTAAGATAGTCATCAGTCACATCTCAGTCACTGCCACACTGGACTGTTTCTCCCTCCAACTTGCACGCCTACTATGGCTTCCAGAAAAGCAAAGAATGCTACATTGGAGGATCGTAACGAGGAAATGGAAGTTTCTGAGAAGATTTGTAAGTAGTCAAATTAGCCTTACTGTACCGATGGCGAAGTTCTAATTTTACTCTAAAATCATTAGAACAAAGAATTTGTTGTAGCCTGATTAAAAGACCCATATTAAGATCCAGTTTTTTAGGGGATACCTTAGTCCATATCTCCGTTAATTTCAATCTCTCAGATTTCCTTAACTCCCCATGAATAAATATTCGAATTTCGCCATTTTCTATAGTGATCCAACTTTGTGCCTGTGATATAGAAAGTTTTAAGCCATAGTTAACCTGGATGATTGAAATCACATATGAAAAACTATTGCAACAAGCCAGAGGCCTTAACTCGTCCATATTGTGGCCATATTCCGCATTCTCTGACTCTTTGAAGCACTGCAGGCAGGGCAGAATTTTCCCAATAGGAAAACTTTTCAGAAATTAGCTGGAAGGTGGTGGGTTTTCTAGTTGTTATCCGGATCTGGAAATTGCCTGGATTATTTAATATTTTCCTGGCACTTTCCCAACCAGGAATACACCTGGAAAACAGATTGGAAAAGCCTTGCATTATCAGCGGAAAAACATGAGGAATATATGATGCTTTCCAGTCATTTTCCAGTCCTGGATAACAAATGTAAGATGATACATTTTCCTGTCATTTTCCAAGTTAGGAAAGTAAATAGAATATCTATGGAAAATTGTATGAAAATGGGGAGAAAATTCAGAAGATTCCATAAAATGATAGAAAAATGTATCATCTTGCATTTGTTATCCAGGCCTGGAAAATGGCTGGAAAGCATCATATATTCCTCATGTTTTTCTGCTGGTAATCCAAGGCTTTTCCAATCTGTTTTCCAGATGTATTCCTGGTTGGGAAAGTGCCAGGAAAATATTAAATATTCTAGGCAATTTCCAGATCCGGATAACAACTGGAAAAACTACCCTTTCCAGCTATTTTCCAGATAGTTTTCCCATTGGGAAAATTTTGCCTTGCCTGCAGTGAAGAATTCACGCGAAATTCGAACCCCGCCATCGGTACTTAAACTAGGGCACTAAAGGATTACCTTACCAGATATGTCCTCCCTTCCAAACGAGATTTTAATGCAAATCTTCAACCATTGCTCTTACTCTGGAAAATGGATTTCGAACTCGGCAGTACCAGTGAACCTACTCGCCGTCTCGCGAAGGTGGCGGGCAGTGGCACTTGACACACCTCCACTCTGGCAACAGATCAACATAAAGTTCAAGGGGACTGGCGACTACAGACTATTATTAGCGATGTTTCTTACGAATAGTCGGGGTAGGAAGCTGGATATCAACGTTTTCCGTCCTAGCAAGGAGGGCAGGCCGCGGAGGTTTTCATACCGTCAACCGAAGAGTCTCTTGAAATTCATCGCACGTGAAATGGGTCGCTGCGAACGACTCTCGGGATATTTCTCAATCTCAGAGCTTCGTATGCTCTTGTCTTCTTCAGCTAACGGAGAATATGAAACCCACCTCCCTTTCCTTCAGGAGCTCGACCTGGCAGCTGATCCCCGCACACTTTCTACTCACTTCGAACCCCCCCTCTTTCTCTTTTCGACACTCAACCCCAACCTAAACACACTCAAATTAAAAGATCTCTACTTTATTGCGTGGAACGGTCGTCCTCATCAGATACTCCTGGAGTGTTGTCCAAACCTCGAGTTCCTTTCGATGACGTGGTCTCGATCGACCTCTGCCCCGTTCCCCCCATTGCGAATCGAGCATACGAAGCTCCATCATCTCGAGTTACGACTCGAAACAAGTGAAGATAATTTCAGGATTCATGACAACTGGACAACGAAATTCCGCGCGCCGAACCTGAAACATTTATCGTTCACGCATCCAGCTGGCCGTCTCCAATATCAATGTCAGAGCGATGCAATGGTTCTTATGGATAATTACTTCCACATAGCGCCTGTGGCAGCGAGGATTTCAGCCGTTTTCCTTCCGGTCTGTGTCCTTCTCGAGGACAAGGACTCTATGGTCAGATACATGAAATTGGAGCTTCGGGATAATCTGCAGTTGTTGCAAGTTTACGAACATAGGCATTGTTCTGAACACGAGCTTGATCAACTCGCCATGAAATATGATGAATTTAGGGAGGCTGTTGAAACAGGTTCAAAGATCAACTTTAGATATGATGAAGGCCCGGTGAAACTCGACGACGTTAGATCGGAATGTCAGAACTGTTGTTATGAAGAGCACAGCCACAGTGGTATGTCTGATTTCTCACTGAAGAAATTGAGAATCATTTAAATAATCGTCACCTCATTTCCAGATTGTGATATTCACATGATTTTTTCCTAGGTCTCTCTTTAACTTCTTTACTAATAGGAATATTTCAGATTTACTATTAAAACTAAGCAATTGCGGAGAAGTGGCGGGGACAGTGGATGGGTTTCTACTCGGTGTCTGGTTCTACTAAAGCAGTGCCTGCCTCATGTGAGTTTTGATCGGGTTAGAAGAGAAGGAGAAAAATGGTATTATCTATTCTGGTTGCCCCTTTATGGTCATTCCATTCTTCTATCGTAAGTTCGCGTCCTCTATGAGATGGACCAGAAAATCGATGCCTCAGGACGTCTCCAGCTTTTCTTTCTGTGAAGAGTTAGAAATTGTTCTAATTATAGTTTGATAAATAGACCCAAATACTAAGCGATTTGGGATCCATCCATCCAATCAAAAGACCCAACTAGTAAAGATATAAGGAGCATCAGTGATAGTGACTCGCCGTTTGTTTCTTTCTGTTATCTTCACCATGTTTCCAAACCGTACAAATAAGAAGCAGCCTGCATTAGGGCATCGTAACACTAAGACGCATCTCCTCCCAGTTGAGAAGAGTAAGTACTTAAATTCGCCTCAAAATATTTCCCACTTTTATCTCTCCCAGATGTACCGTCTCTTCCAAATGAGATCTTAACACGAATATTCAACTATGCCTCTTTCTCTGGCGAGTGGATATCACGCTCCTCCGTACCCGTCAATCTTGTCGCCGTCTCTCGAAGGTGGCGGGCAGTGGCAATCGACACACCTCGCCTGTGGCAACAGATGAATATAAACCTGAAGGAGGGTCAAAATTTCGAGCCTCTGCTAACCCTGTTCTTCACTAACAGTCGGGATAGGAACTTGGATATCAGTGTACGTCCTCGAATAGAGCACAGTTGGCGCAAGGCTACACACGATGCATCCGAGCGTCTCTTGAAATTCATTGCACTTCAAGTTCATCGATGTGAAAAATTATCCGGACATTGCTCAATTGAGGAGCTCCGCGTTCTCTTGTCCTCATCAGATAATGGAAATTTTGAAACCTATATGCCATTCCTCAAAGAGCTTGATCTCACAGCTTACCTCCGAGCCGGTACAACATTAACTTTTGCCGCAGGAACTCCCGCCCTCTTTTCAACCCTTTGGACCAACTTAACCGTCCTCAGATTAAAGGATATTTATTTCATTTTGGGTGGCGACGGGCGTGGTGAAGCCGAATTCTTAGAGTACTGTCCAAATCTCGAATTCTTGTTAGTGGGGTGGACAGGGAGAACGATATCTACCTCGCTCCCACAGTTACGCATTAAACACGAGAAATTGCGTCACCTGGAATTACGACTGGAGACAAGTGAAGACGGTCACAACATTCACGAACACTGGACAACCCACTTTCATGCGCCGAACTTGAAGCATTTATCTTTCACCCATCCACCTGGTCGCGTCCCGTATCAATGTCAGAATGATGCAAAAAATCTCGTGAATAATCATTTTGGCACATCCCCGGAAAGGATTTCTGCTGTCTTCCTTCCGGCCTGTGTCCTCCTCGCGTACAAGACCTCCATGGTCAGATGCCTGACATCTGACCTTCGGGATCATCCATGCGTGTTTAACGCTTACAAACATAAGCATTGTTCTTCAGATTGGCTTGATCAACCTATTACGAAGTTATTCAGGGGGATCGTGAATGGTTCACCTATAGACTTCAAATTTGCCGATGGACCCCCGAATCTCGAGGATATTAGGTCAAAATGTCAAGACTGCTGTTATGAAGAGTCTCGTTTCAGTGGTATGTTGATTCTCCAACAAAGAGACCTGATTATTATTTGAATTTATTTCTCTTCATATCCAGATTGCGATATCCACGTTCTTTTTGCCTGAATGGTTTTATATATATACCAATATCTATTGATTGCGTTAGGGTAACCGAGAAAAAAGAGGACGAAAGTAGGATTCATTATATAAGTTGCTTGCCAGTTCAAGAAACTTTCATTTTCCATCCATTTATGCTTCGTTATAATTTTAGTGCAAATAATCATTGAAGTAACGCGTCGAACTAGTTCTTCAAGGTTCCATGAAATAAATCGGGACGTTGATCAGTGGTATGGTCCTCACGCTTTTAAGCGGCGGTTAACTCTCTCTTTGTGCTTTGTCCGTCTGTCATTTCTCAGCTTACCTTTACCACGTCTCTCAAACTTACGAAAAGAGCGAGGAAGACTCCATTCGGGCATTATAACACGGAGACGCATCTCCTCCCAACTGAAAAGAGTAAGTATCCCTTTCAAACTAACCTCAAAGCTCTTCCGGACGTCTATTCTCTGAGACATACCTTCCCTTCCAAACGAACTTTCACAAAAATCTTCAGCTCTACCTCCTTCTCTGATGGGTGGTCATCATGCTCCTCAGTGTTACTGAATCTTCTCGCGGTCTCGTCTATGACAGCAAACTATTATAAAGATTAAAGAGGGTCGAAACTTTGAGTCTTTGTTAACGACGTTCTTCGCTATAATTCGGGGAGAAACTTGAATATCAATTACTTCCGCGAATAGAGCGCAGTTGGTCGTCTCGACAGCATGAATCTGAGAGTCTCCCAATTTCGGATCCTTTTCAATAGGCTGGTTCAATGAGACCCAGGACAGACGTTTGTCAACGGCATCAATACGCAGTACGATAGAACACAGGAAACTGCACCATCTCGAGGCGTGGTTCAGGATGAATACATGTCTCTCCAGGCATGCGGCTTCTCACATTCGTATGCCGAACTTGAAGCATTTCTTCTTCAGTTGCCTATTCTACAACACTACATAAGAGTGACGCACGCATGGAGAGCTCCTGTTGGGATTGTTTTACAAAATATAGAGAAGGGTCTCCGGTCTTTTTCTTCCAGTTCTGTGCTCCTTGCCCACCAGGATGCCAAGTTGATCAGTCATCTGTTCTCCGTTCCCCATGCCTAGTGATTGAAGCTTCATGGAGCCTGTGATACTGCTGTCCACAGTGATGTTGACCAAGCGGCTTTGAGCCTCGACAGGCTCAGCTGGGAACCTTTGGCGATAGACTGCAAGTTTTCTGAGGACCCGCCGAGAGTGAAGAACATCAGAGCGGCGTGTTATGACTCTCGGTACAGTATGAACAACATTTCCCCGATGGTAAGTCGAATTCTCGAAGAAACAAAATTTTGGTCCATAATTTAATACCTGCCTCCAGCTAGATGTCGTCTTATTCTTTTGTCCAGCAAAGGTGCAGGGGAGGCAGACGACTCGAATTGAGATCGCGGTAGAAAAGCAGGACAGATTGTTGGGGAAAGTCTGCTTAATATAATTCATAAAAATACTATTTAGATGCCTAAACACCAATGTGGACCTGTTTAAGTGCCTTAACATTATCTTGTGGAGAGACAATGACTCAATATAGCCTGAAATATTATTCTCAATTTTGATGTCCACTCTTTTTCCTCAGAATGTTACGGACACAGAATGCCCAGTAAAATCCGTAAGTATTCATTTTCTCAAGCTTCTTACATATCATCGTATACACATACAATTAAAGAAGCAGGATGCTGACATTCTCATTCGACCTTCAAAGGAGTGGTCCTCAAGTACGGCTGAGGAAACACGAGGTATTAGTGAATGCAGAGGGAAAATGGTATAAACCAACCTTGTGGATAGTGAAATTAGGGAAGAGTGACTTGGCCTCGTCATTCGATACAGATGGATGGACAATAACATCATCACCCTTTTTCCAGTTCACAGGGGTAGTAATGCGGTACTTGTCCCCTAGTTGTAAGGAATCGATAACACGGATGATTTCATCCTGCATTGGAATATCAGGATTTTGCAGGGTCTGACTGAATCGATAGATCAATACGCACGAAGTTACGTCCAGTGGAAGCAGGGTAAGAGATGGTCAAACGAATGGTCTTCTTGGGGTCGATGACGAAGACAGTGCGAACGGTGAATGGCAGACCCTTGTTGTCGACGTTCGTCGCATCCTGGTAGTCCAACATATCATATAGAGTCGAGATCTTGCGATCGGGATCCGCAATCTACCCAAACCGCATTTATTAGAAGTCATTCGTAGACAGTGGGAGTAATCAAATACTCACAATGGGGAATTGCACATCGGTAGGACCGTCAATCTTCGATCCGTAGTCATTGATATCCTCGACCCACTTATGATGATCCGCAAGGCCATTAGCAGAGATACCAATAACCTTCACATTGCGCTTCTTGAAGTCCGGAGCACGACGGGCGACCTCACCAAGCTCGGTTGTGCAGACAGGTGTGAAATCTCCAGGATGAGAGAACAAGATGGTCTACAAAATGATTAAATCATGAATAAACGAGTCCTCGTGAGGTATTATAGCCTCATATCTGAACATACCCATGAATCACCAATCCATTCGTGGAACCTAATTTTACCCTGGGTGGTATCAGCTTCAAAATCGGGGGCAGTGCTTCCAAGACGGAGATGAGGTGCAGTCATTTGTGTCGTAATGTGTGTTAAGGGAGATAGGTGGGAATTAAACAAAGACACGATACTTATAGATCTCTGGTTGACATAGTCAAGCCAGCCTTGCGCGATTGTGTTTGCGGGATTGCGTGATTATCTGAATTTGAGTCCGAGCACGTCATGGTTAGCCGGCAGGATCCTTCAATTCAGTAATGACTGCCAGTTTCCCACGACTAGGGCCAGGAATAGTCCACCAGTGAGATAATTAGAAATTCCAAATTTCTGGTAGGGCAATTCTTCAATTTCGAGGATATGTAACTGTGTAGTTAGTAGGAAGTTACCTATCCTCTGGAACCCTCTAGAATTAAATCTTTCAGCATCATTATTTTAAGAAGTTCCTTGATTCCAACGAAAAAATATTAAGTAATTCCGACACACCTGGAGGGAAGCAGAACGTATTAATTATTCTCCTCTAAATAGACTATACTTAAATTTTGTGGTCTTTTCCACCGGGTTCAAGCTCACTACACCGTTCTTCGACTTGTCGTCCTCATAAGTCGGGAGAAGATCCAGATACCCTTTCTGTCTATTTATGAGCGCGGCGGGATTCACTTCAATAGCTAAGGTTCAAGTGCGAATTAAGGTCAACTAAGTTCGTCAATGCAGAATAAAGCTGGCACCTCATTACCCGCTTGCACTCAATGGCCGACAGTCCCGCGTACGTTCAACAACTGCGGTGAAGATTTCATGCTTCACAACAACTTCTCTTGGATGAAAATTAAAATCACTTTTGAACGGATAGGGACACGGAATCTCGGTCCCGAGCCAATTGATCGTGTGCATGGCCACAAGTGCATCTCTCCATTGGGATGACAGCTAGCGCTTCTACGAAACTCTGCCTTTGTCATCCTCCTAAACCTTTCTATGCAGCTACCAAAACTATTCCCAGTAATATTTGCTCTTTCCTTAACTCTTAGTACTCAAGTAACCTGCAATTCTAAATCAAATGATGAAAACGAAACCTCTACCATCACTGGCAACTCGAATGACACTATTTTCGACGACTCAAGTTGCGCAGCAATTGAAGATTCTCTAGTTTATAACCCGGTATGTGTGGATTATGTATCATATTTTGCTGTACCAACCTGATATGTAATGTCACATAGCTATGTCTAGGACCCGAGAGCTTCTCCGAGGCAGAAATGCTCCTCCCCGTCCCATCTCTTAATGCTCCTAATTCCCAAATACCCTTTCAAGCACCCTCTAGTCCTCCACCTATTGTAGAAGCGTTTGAAACGGCGCGTACCAATCACGAAATGGGGTTCCTCGTCTTCCGCACGGTATACGATGATGAAGAGAAATGGACACGGTTCCGAAGCAAATGGGAGGAGATTTACGAGGCCAAGAGGAAAGCGAAGGACGACTGGGAGCCTAGGATGAGAAACAAGATAAACAGGATCAAGTTCATATGGGTTGAAGATAAAGGAAGGTTGAATGATGCAGGTCCAGATGAAGTCAGAAGGTTAGTGGAAGTATATCAATAACGAGTCTTCATTAATGGGGCTTTTTTTTTTCTCCCCAGTTATTTCCTGAAATTGAAAAAGTCTCATGAGGCCATATTCCCGTTCGGCTACGACACATCTGCCGTTCTCCTCGTGTCAAAAGACTCTGTCTCATCTCTCCTCAACTCATCCCCCTCTAGACAAGACCTCCCCTTCGCCATCGTTGTCGATGTCTACTACAGCGAAGAAGGAGATCACGAGGATTATTATTTCGGACACTTTAGGGCGTGGATTCAAGTCTTATTATGTGATTTATTCGATATATTGTCAAGTAATATCTTAACGCCATTCGAACTTGCTGCGACGTTGGACACTGACGATGAGGTGTGGATGGGCCACTGATCGGGAATGGAGAGTTGGATAATACTTTCTCTGCTTCGGAAGTGGTTGCTTTCGTGTTATCGTTCTCATTTTATATTCGAAACCTTTCGACATATACATTTGAGAGTTTATACCTCAGTGCGGACGTTTCCATTCCTATCCTCTCATGTGTTCCTAGATCAATCCATATTTCCAATTGCCCCTGCGTCCTCTATTCAATACACTTATTACATATATATCATGTCAACAGCGCTGTTCCATAACAACAAACGGCTCGCTCTTAACCAAGAACAACCTTCGCAATAGCCAATTCTCGGAATCTCCTCCTGGCCGTGAAGCTATGATTATTCAAATTCTGGAAAGCCCATGTAGCATCATGCCAAACAATACCGTCCTCATCCACTCGCAAAGCATTATGTCGCAACAGAGCCCCTCCACCGGGCTGCAGAAGAGAAAACTGTGGGTCGGAATGAAACCGGAGACGAACGGGAACTCACATGCTCTCCGAGATAGGTGGTTGCATCCAGTAAGAGATCGTCAATAATAAGGCAACACCTCCCTGGCTTCTCCTTTATATATCTAATAATCTGTTCCCGATCCCAAGTCGGTCCGTCCCATTCCTTCTCTTCAGTCACTTTCTGGATCACTTCCTCTGATCGCGTCGAATCTAATTGCTCTTTCTTCCGCATGCATTCCAAAGCATAAATGATATCTTGCTCGCGTGCGCATCTAAGTCTATTGACGAGCTTTAAAGCGTAGAGGCCCCGAATAATCCATTTGGAGGGGTCCCAGTCGAATAAGGAGGGTCCTGCACGGAAATCGTGAGGGAAGGCGTGCTGGTTGTTTGGTCAAGTGGAGAGAAGGGACAAATTGACAAGGATACACACATGCTAGGGAAATATTAATACAGGAATGGAATAATTGACGAGGAACTCACGAAATTATGGTTTCCTTCTCCACAGGTTAGCATAGCCATTATCTGACTTGGTTTCAATCCCTGGGCTATATAGTCTGAATATTAAAACCTACAAGGTTACCTCTAGCACTCATTTCATCGGTATACTTTTGGAGACCCTCCCAATGGGCAAGTCTATACCCAGAGGGAATTAATAACCTTGATTCAAGGAAAACAAAACATACGAATTCACGAGGAACGTGCAATGCCATACTGGCCAGTTATTTTAGTATGGCCAGTTATGACCTCACTTGATACGCACCAGCTATTCTAGTCACCAGCCCACCCCATATAAACGCCCCCAATGGATCGCCCCACGCCGATCCGATGACAGTCGGAAGAACAAGGCCAGAAAACAAGGCCAGAGGGACTAAACGGTGCTTTATATTAATATTCTCTTTGATAATTAATACCTCGACGGATATTTACCATAATATTTATGCTGAAATCGGACGACTAGAAGTATATTATTATTTCAGCACTCGAATAGGATGCAGATATGGGACGATACCCACCTGGATCTTTGTCTAAATCCTCGCGATCAATTGATTCCATACGGGGATATGATGGTTTGAAAAATATCCATCCCATATGTGACCACAGAAGTCCTTTTGTTGCAGCATATCTAAGAGCCAATAGTTAATGATCGAGTTGTCGCTGAAAAGGTGCCGTTATAATTGGACGGCAGTACGTACGGGTCGTGGATAGGATCATCTGTGAATCTCTATTTGTTATCTTAATGATTTTCATTTACGTAGCGGAATGCTTCGGACGTACATGGTGTAATCTGTGCCGGAGACACCTGAGGAAAGGATAATTTGTGAGATGGGAAGGGGTAATACTTGGGAGGAAGGATTTGTGCTGACCACCACTTTTGAGGTGGGTGAGATCGGGATACAAGACTAGAGATATATAAATACCAACGAACCTTTATAGATCCCTGGAAGGCCATTGACCCTAAGATCATTAGAACAATGCGAACACCAAGGGTTGCGCGGAAGGAGCGATGGGAATATAGTCGATGATACCCTATTGTAATCCTATAACAAGTGAGTAGAATCAAGTAAAGCTTCGAAAGAAAGAACTCACCCAAAGCACGAAAGTTGCCAAAGAATCACAGCCAGAATCAAAGTCTTTACTGGAGTGGTATTAATGGGTGAGATATTGAGAACTCCATAGACGGCACTGATATGAACTGCGACAAAGAATGAAGCATTCGCCCACCAGATAGGCGGGCTACGAGTTGTAGAGTCGACAGATTTTTGCATTATCAGAGTAAGGACAGCCGAGTTGGCTGGCTGTCTTCCTCAATAACCGTAACGACAAGGAACACCGAGTGTTGCCAGAAGTTCAAGACCAAGACCTGGGGTATGGGGTGAAGAATCAAGACGCTGTTGATGCTTCGTTTTTATATCGCTTCCCTGGCGATAGTCGTCCGACCCCAGCCGAATCCGCGCAAGGCTTCTTGACTTGAAAGGTAAAGTTTAGTCAGGCTGATGACCGGGGACTTCATGAAGGGAGTATATGCAGACGTAATTATATTACTACGAAGGTCTTACCGGAGAACAGTGGGAGCATCGCCCCCCGAGGGCGTGCGGAACACGGGTCCTTGGGGTCAAGACACAGATCATCAGGATATCTTTACCCTGAATCTTCCCAATCGACTATGCTAATCGAAGCCGATAATGGGAGTGTGCCTTGACTCACTCATAGAGGGTCAAACCAGTAGAGAGGAATTCTTTTCGTGAATAACATCTGATAAAATACTGAGGGAAAGGATAACGGACCAGAGCCAAAGTGAATGCAGGGGATGTATTTCGAATTCCAATTATTGGGGGTTCTGGCGTCAGCTGGCTGTGCAGATTTCATAGACAGTTGTACGGGCTTTCGTCCCTTCTGACGGGAGACTGATATATAATATTTAGAGGGATATATGATTCGAAGAATTCGCTGTCGTCTTGTGACACCGGAAGAGTTGGCATCGTTGCAGAGCGATGTTCTGAACAACAGATATAACGCGCGGTCTAGTCGGCGCTACCGAACCCTGCTGCGCTGAACACAACCTGCTACCCACACCGATCCCGAAATTTATCATGAATGAACAATGACATCTTCAAACCCACCCCCTGAACTCACTGTTTCTGACGACGACGCAGCCTTTCAACAGGAACACAATGTACACATGCAGGCGCGAAAGCTCAATCTAGACGATGCTTTCTCGCTGAACGACGAAAACAACACTGTCCCATTCGACTTCGATGCGGATTCATTTTTGAATCAATTACGCTCTAGTGCAACGATTGGCGCCAATGAGGACGAGGAGGGCTCTTGGAACGACAAGAAGGATGCAGGGAGAGAAGCGAGTGAAGGAGGAGATGGTGGACCCCCATTTGGCTCGACGAATGCCTCAGTATCTACATTGGACGTCTATGGTACTCCCGATAAATCACATAACCAGGCAGAGACATCCCCTAGGACTGCTGCATCGCCAAATTCAACGCAGTCGGATGCACTTCCACCCACTCCTCCAGAGGAATATCCACACACGATCCCATCTCCCCACTATGGCGCCGACTCCCCCAACGGAGTATCTCATATCATAAAGACCCCAACTGACACGCACAATCACTCAAGGACACACATGGATGCGGTACGAACTGAGGTAGCTCTACCCTCGCCCATCCAACATGCCGCATCCAATTCCACATCTACCATAATCTCGGAAACTTCGCAAGGGACAGCGGAGAGTCCAAATGGTAATGGTGTCCGTCATTCGCTGGAATCCAGACATTCTCAGCCAGACACCTCGGACACCAATTCTGCGCCAACACATGCCCGGAACTCTCATTCCCAGTCAATCCCTGGCAAGAGTCGACCTAACGGACCATCCGTATTCCAGAAAGTGGTGTCGAAGACTCGGCCACCTTATCTTCCTCCGAAAGAAAAGGCTGAAGATATTAAACATAATAAGGAATGGGAACAGATGATGCATCAGAGTCGTGCGGCAGGTACCAAATACGTTTTTATGCAAGGGTTAAGCTCTGAGTCTTATTTTCTTCTATGTCAGAACAGAAAAGACGCGATGACTTGCAGGCACGACGGCTGGCCCGCGAGTTAGCCATTGAAGCCAATACACCATTGTGGGAGCGATCAGTCTTGCCCGACTTCAAAAAGGCTGTTCGAGATCCTCAACTACAGAAGCTATGGTGGGAAGGTGTGAAATTTTTACCTCTCGGAAGAATATCTTGATATATATTTCTACTAGGTGTTCCTACAAAGCTACGTAGCATCGTCTGGGAACGTGCTGTAGGGAACGGACTGGCTTTGAGCAAAGGTACGCTCATAATCTTATGTTTTATAACACCTTTCTAACCTTTGGACTCAAGATACATATTCCTCATCACTCGCCCGAGCCAAAAGTCTTCTGGCAAATGGTCGGTTCCCCAAGACAGCCCTGGGCCTGATGGAAGCAGACATTGAAACTACACTGCCACAACTGCACATATTTAACAGTTTGACCGGACCTTTATACGACGACTTACGAAATCTTCTATGTGCGTGGATTGTCAGTCGAGCTGAGGAAGGATTGGGTTACGTTGAGGGTGCTGCGAAGGCACGTCTTGATGTGATACGTGGAACAATAAATACTGACTTCGATGATAGATCGGTGGGATGTTACTGCTGAATTTGAACGGGCCAGCTCAAGCATATGTTGTTATGCGCAATCTGCTCGAAAGGAGTTGTTTGCGGGCATTCTATGGTGGGCCATCATCTCGAGAAGATGTGAGTAGCCTAATGTGATGCATTCTTTTACGATACTAAATATTGCTTTAGGTTGAAGCTTATTATCGGTATGCAATCGCTATCCAGAGTGTTCTCTCAGCTTTCTAACCTTTTCATAGAATATTTGATACCCTGCTAGCGGATGGGATGCCGAAAGGTTTACAATATCCTTATCAATTCCATTCTATCTCTTACTCATGCATATTCTTATGTTAGTGTACTTCAATTTCAAGCAACATCAAATATCACCCGCCGACTACCTCCCAGATTGGATCCTCTCCCTCTTCCTCAACCATCTCCCTCTGGAAGCCTGTTCCCGAATATGGGACGTCCTCCTTCTCGAAGGCGACGCCTTCCTCTACCGCGCAGCTCTCGCTGTCCTCTCCTCCATCGAATCCCGCCTCTTCTTCCCAGATCGAAAAGAGCTCCTCGAAGTCCTCAAAGGCGAAAGTCGTCCCGCGCTCGAAGTATTCAGGCGAGAAGCACCTCGGGCATTCATTGGTCCCCAAGGAGATATAATTGGACCGAAGTATGAGATTTATGGTGTGAATGAGGAGACGGTATGGGAACGGATCACAGAGATGTCCGAGTGGTGGAAGGAGAGTACGTGGCAACGGTTGATCGTAAGAGAGTTGCCGGACTTATAGGAAGATGAGGGTGGTAGGAGGAGGATGTTCGCATTCATTGGCTTTCGTATTCTGCATTGTTTATTTATGCGTTTGTTGTGTTATCTCAAGCATCGGAATTATCTTCATTGTGGTTACAGGTGTTAGAAAGTGTGAGGATTGGTACTTGACCTGAAACATATTGATGTTTTATTTTTACGGTGGATCCTCTTAAGAACCATCCAAGAGAAGATTACATGCAATTGATCAAATACTCCAGACTAAATCTTATCCCACGAGGGATTGAGTAATAGAGCGGATCGCGGTAGTTCAAGTACATAATACATAGATCAGGACTCGTCATCGTACAGCCCCCAGAACAAACAAAAACAAGATTGGATGGCAAGAAATCCTTTAGAAACGACCATTCTCCATAATCGGGTTCGTCAACACCTGCAGTAACCATGTCTCCAGTTCCCTCTCATTCTGCCTCAGCTCCCTATATTTTTCGTCCAATCTATCCGTAGTACAACGGACAACATCTTGAATATCCACATCACCAGCAAGTCCATCCAAGAATCGCGTCGCATCGGAATCGCTGCCTATTTGACTGACACTGAAACGAACAGCTGTAGACGGGTATCCCGCTCTTCTGATAGTCTCCCTGCATTCCACAATGGCGCTCTTGAACGCCCCCTCGTATTCACCTGTGGGACAGCCATCAGTTATTGCACAGACAAGAAGGGGTCGTCTAAGTATCCTTCCTGGGTCGGACAGAACATCATAAACGAGAGGTTTTAAAATCCTGCGATGCAGATTCGTCCCAATTGGTGTGCCTCCAGAAGGATCGATAGACCGAAGAGCTACATCTACCTCTTGAGCAGTGCGATTATGAAACGAGCCTCGATTGATAAAATACAAATCGAGTCCATAATCCTCTGGGACAATCTTCGTTGCGACGCGAGCAATCCTAGAGATCAGCTCTCGTTGAATGGCAAAGGGAGACCCACACATGGAGCCGCTGTCATCACAATAAATGACGAGATGGTAAAGAGAGAGACGTGTAAGTCGAGGGATGTTAGAGGGAGTCCCGAGATCTGTTGTGGGGTCATTTCGCAAGGCTGCTGCTTTTTGTGCGACCGCGGCAGTGAATGAGTCGCTGGAAGGGAAGAATTTTTGAAGGCCAGTATGTTTGACATAGATGTCAATATTTTCTTGAAAATCGGCTTGTGTAGTAAGAACAGGGGTTGCAGGCAACGGAGGCAATGGAGGGGATTCGGATCTTTCATCTGCCTCATACTGTTGGGACAGATTTTAGAACTGAGAGGACCGGAAACGCAAAGGCAGGGTACTCACAATAGATACACGAACTTCGCTATCTGAAGACGCCTCATAATAGTAAACTGGTGACTCGGCAAGAACACTTGGTTCTTCCTTTGCCGTCAGAACTGAAGCTTCCTCGCAAATAAATTCAATGGGTCCGTCCTTCTCTATAGGAGTAGGTGCCCGCTCCGTCAAAGGAGTCAAATCTTCGTCTGCTGGTACTTCCTCTATAGGAGTAGGTGCTCCCTCCGTCAAAGGAGCTAATTCCTCGGCTGCTGGTATTTTTACTACCATGATTTCAGATATTTCAACAGACGCTATAATGCGTGAGATGGGTCGCGAATGTCGACGTTCAACATAGGTAGAATAATTTTCTGTTGTCGACATTTCTTCTGACGAGAGCTGTGAAGATATAAGCTATTAGATCCACTATAAAGGCGACTTCCTAAACGTTACCATCGGCACATCTGGTAATTTACCAACCACTGTACGGAATTCAGGAGAAGTAGGAACAAACGTTATAGTCTACATAAATATCGCGTTCAAATGTATTTACATAGACGAATATTTTAGCAAGGGCTTACACCTCGTAGAGACAGGTGAATAATCGTTGCTGGATCTCCATCTCCACCAGGCTCTATGACACCAAACTCCCTATCATCGGTCGAGCTGCCTCGACCGCCTTCCGAGGACTGTTGAGATTATGCCTGTAAGATTCTAAAATATATTAGGATACACAGAACACGCACAGATCCGCCTGTCTATCATAATGGAAAGATTATAAACTTCAATGTCCCTAGAAAAAAAGAAAAATTACCTGAGATTTCTCTTTTGTCCCTTCACTCGCCAATTGCTTTGTAGCCTCAATATCATCGGAGTTTCTTGCCAGTTCACGGCGGCGCCTTAGAAAGCGCAACAACATTCGACAACACACGAGAGTCAACGAAATCCCTGCAACTGGGAGGTATCATCAGCAAAAGAAATTCCGGGTGGTCTTGTTGAATTACTCACTGACGCATAGGACGATAATGACAATTATTCCACCACATCTCTCACCACGGTGCGCGGAGGGTCTGCAACGCGCGGCCGAGACCACTTGGAAAAGTCCAACCAAGGTGAAAAGACACAATCCTAACATCTCTTAAAATCGGGGAAAGAAGTGCACAGCAGGAAACAAGCACTCGAAAGGCATTCCGGCTATATAAGTATCCTCACCCTTGCAAGAATTGGCCAAGGAAAAGAATCCACCCATTCAAAAAGGACGCCGTTGGACTGTATAAAGAACGTTCTCGGAATTCGACCTGCAGTTCATGGTGTTTCATCTCAAAAAATGGCGGCTGTTCATGTTGGGTTGAATTGATTTGTAGAAGCTCTTGCTGTGTACGACTGGTCTTGAGCCCGAGGTGGAAAGTAAGGAGGATGCCGATGACATGTGTGGTCCACGTTTTGTTGTTGGCCAACGGCCGTAATGTACATCAAAAAGTGTTCCCCGAGACTCGAGAGAGCAAGGCAGTCGAAGCCACCGGGTTGCGACCCTAATGCAGGGGAAGGGATACTCCCTTAAGCTTGCATCTTGATTACATGGTATAAGGAAAGGCCATATCTGTTCGACTCCTTTACCCATATTATGCTGGGAATAATAAACAAGGAATTTGACCCAACACACCTGGTATTCGATTTACACTGTGGATCGGTCGCCACACAGTGATGGATGTGGAAGAAAACCAGACAACTCCGGAAGTAAGTGTTCGGGACGCTGAATGATAAGCTATATTTCCTGTTGTAGTATGATTCTCGGATGGCAACGGGTTGAATCATTGACGATAGGAAAGCAGATCATCGTAAGAAGTCGAATATTCACCTAGAAATGTGACAGAATTTGGCGAATTGCAATGAAAGATGTGAGGAATGTTGACAATGGTACCTTCGATCATAGCTTCTGATCGCCTGTGGTGAACGAGAAGTCTATAATAGAGCTGCAGAAGCAAATTTAGCCCACCGAAGTCAATCCGGATGCTGTACGTAAATCATGAGTTCGTCTTATTTCGAAGTACATCTTGTTATATTGGTGATCTTCATGAAGTTTTCTAAACAGAAGAGACGAGCTTCGGACCTGTCCTGGCATCCAAGTGGCCTTGGAACAGGTTTAAAATAGCACACAAATTAACCGCACACCTCCAACGTCTCTGACATTTGAGGATGAATATTTGGTGAAAGTCACAGATGAGTTGGAAAGAAATGAGCATTTGAACATAAATGCAGGATGATGAGGTCATGAGGTCATGAGACAGACAAGGAAGCAACAATGAAGAGCAGCAAGATACAAAGCAAGGCAATGGATCAAGGAATATAATAGAAACTGGGATAGCGAGAAAGGGTCCAAAATCATTCATGTAGTCCTACCTTCAAAAAGCATCTTCAGCTGACGGACACCTGGACAAATAGCAAGTCGGACCCTCTCATTCTCAGGATAAAACCGACCATGTCCTTCGAACCAGGCAATCGCAGACCCACTACTAGCTCCACCGGACTTGCTTCTATAGATCTTCGCAAGTCGATCACGTTGTATATTCCATTTAAGTTGATGCACGATAGGAAGAAGGATGCGTGACATGCGTGGAGTTGTCGATGCCGCATCTGGAAGGATAATCCGGGCAGTAAGGACACCCTTTGCAGGGTCCGTAGGGCGAGAGACAAGACAGGTGGATATACAATGGCTGACATGTGTTCGTTCAAGGCGTTGGATATTCCAGTAAAGCTTCACAGACTGTCGCAAGACAAAGTCATTTGAGCAGCAACTCATCCGAAAAAGGTGTCTTTAGGAAATTTACCTGGGGAGAATAAAGATATAGTCCATTTCTCCAACGACGTTCGATTCCGAGACCACGCATGACGCCTCGGTGGATTAAATCTCCCACATTGGAGCGCAAACTGCCGCCAGCAGCACAAAGGAAGTGGTCAATTCGTGAAGGAGCTATCACCAGAAGTCGTAATCTATGCAGAGCTGGATCCGAAGCAATACTGGCAAATATAGATGAGATAGACGAAAGCTGAGCCAGGTCCGGAAGATCCAGGAATGTAACTATCGTGGTTAGATGTGGTTGAATTAGAAATAAAATGACGCTCTGGGTTCATGGCACTCACAGATGTAATACAGAATTTCTGGGGGTATGCTTATAAGCGTAGGTTTATGCATGGTGGTGTCTAACATAGTGAAAAGCTGCGGGGGAATTGGCGGTAGTTAGCTGAAAGCCTCGTGGAGACGGTGCATTTAGCAATTTAGGAGCTGCGTAGGAGGGAATAGGCGAGACGGGCCGCACCGCAGTTTCTAACTCGGATGTAAACTCCGCTTCCCCAAAACTTGAACTACATTTCCTCTGCGTTTGTTTGCAATTTCTGTGGCGTCCATTGACACTATCCCATTTCGGCTTTGACCTTGAACTTGGCTGAACAACTTAGCTTTGCTGGCACCCCGGGCTTGTCGCATGTCAAGGCTGTAAGTTATTCAACGTCGCCGTTGCAGTGTTGTGTCCTGTCTATCTATAGAATCTCGATGGGGATTCACACTCCTACAAACTACTTTCTTGGTCTTAAGCTTTGTTCACGGAGCTCTCATTTGCTTGCTCAACTCGATCCCTAGAATCTACCATTTTCTGAACATTTTCTTTGGCTGCGGAAAAATGATTGTTATCACAAACAGTATCTGTTGGCCATACTCGGCGAGCATTGGCATCGTAGTACCCTTATAGAACTTGAGTGTCAACCACTTTTCTAATGCTCTGTGAAGTTTTGTGACCATGCAAGAGCTTCTTCGGTTCAATGGATGTCGGTCGACCGGACAACGGTGCGGCTTGTACAGATACATTCAGCGATTCCTATGAAATCTCCGACTGGTGGAAGCTGGAAGAAGTACCAGCACAGGCCTGAAATGGCTCTGGAGTATTCCGGGAACCTGCTTCTGGAGTTTAAGAAATGGTTTGACAGCACAGATGTGTCTTGGTAAACCATAGATGTTTAAGGCTATCCTCAGTTTTATATTCCGAAATTGTGCATTCTGTCATTTATTACTTCAAATATTTCTATGCCTTACCACTTCCTAGACAGGAAGCTATCCTTTCCCAAATATTTAGATAAAGTACAAGTTACACAAGTCTGCTCACCATTGTCAGGAAATATCTAATGGTTGATGCAGATACGATCACACTATTATTTCCGGATAGGGTTACATCATTCCCAGAAGAAGTATTCTAAGCTTCCTTTGAATCTGAACATATACGCAAAGAAATTTGCTGGCACCAAAAAAAAAGAGAATTAAGATGAATTTATTTTGTTATTCCCCTTTGAGAGGTGCCCACATTCAGACTAAAAATAAAACATGGCAACCAGCCACTGAGGCGTTTATCAGTTTGGGCGAACTGATCACTGATGTAAGCCGACTCGATGCCTGAACCGAGGGGTATCCCAAATGACAGGCCTCAAGGTGATATCTCTATCCCCTGGCCTCCGTTCCACGCCCCACCCTGTGTTCCCCACGTTCTTTCTTTCTAACTCTCATTCCCTCAAAACATGCCTAGGACCAACAGCGAGGATGACTTTGGAGGCTCCTTGACTAGTGATGCCAGTGACGACGAGATAGACATGGGCCCATCTTCTCCGGTCCAAGCAACACCAGATTCACACCCGTTTGTGGACCCTTCCACGACCCATGAACGTGGCCGACTTCAAATCGACACCTATGTTAACCCAACTGAAGCTGTCGTCTCTCCAAATGGGCAGCATAGAGCAAACTCCCCAACCAAATCTCACAAAGCGCGTAAATCTATCCAGTCTCCAAGGTCTGTTCGTTCCGCCATAAGACACGCCGCCTACGATGGAGCACCAGTATCTGGTCTGAAGGGTGTCGATCGTTTCCGCTCTGTCGTTCGCAAAGTTATGGCCATGAGAAGAACTTCCACCTATCTTGGCGCCTTTAGGGGCGCAGGTGCTGAACCTGGCATCGACCCTCGTCGCCCATCCGCTATCGCAGCCTATGGTCACATCAGAGAAGCATGTTCCATTCAAGTCGTGGACTATAGCGGCGTACGGAGCAAGTTTGAGAGCTTTGATAATGGGTCCTTTTTACAGTTCCTCGAATCTAATGGAGGCGAAAAGCCCGAGTGGGCCAAGGTGCGGTGGATTGCCGTTGGAGGTATCAGTTGGGATGTCATTAGTGCACTAGCTCTGACCTATGGTACATTGTCAGATACATCTTCTATTCAAATGGCGCTAATCGCAGCCCACCTTCTTTAGATCTTCACCCGCTCTCTCTCGAAGATGTCCTCCATCGTCGTAGCGGCCATATCCGATCCAAGGCAGACTACTTCTCGAAGCATCTCTTCCTCCGTATCCTCTGTCATTCCCTTGGGAACCCAGCAGACGATCCATTAGAGAATGGACCAGCCTATAAAACTGGCAATATCACTGATGCTCCTCGTTCAATGTCCCCGTCTGGTTATAATCTCAATGAGAAAGGGTTCGAAACCCAAGAAGCCACACTTATCAACCGTCGCACCAGCATGTTCCGTAAGAACACGATGGCCTCGCGCAAATCGACTAAGAGCGACATCGAAGTCGGTCCTAAGGAAGAATTCACTATACTAAACCGTGTTGTACGTACCTCATCCTTTCCCTCATCCCACTTTCAGCAAATTAAACCTGTCGCAGAATTCAGAAGTCACAGCCGAAGCATTGGCCAACCTCGAAATACTCAAAGCCGGCCAACGTGTCAACGTCGTCCATAGAAACTTCTTTACTTTCCTAATGCGTGACGGCACGCTTATCTCCATCCATCAAACCCCTACTTCTGAGTTCTCAGAGCCTATTCTGGCGCGGTTGAGGACTAGAGATACGGTATTACGAAGCACTGCCGATCCGTCGTTGCTCCTCGAAAGTTTGCTTGACTTGGTCGTTGATCAAGCTGTCGAGATCGTCGAGGAATACCGAAAGATGATTCTCAAGTTAGAGCGAGACATCCTCGTCAAACCCAAGATGAACGCTGTTCGACGATGTACGTGGTTCGCATTCGTCGTATGATAGGTATGGAACTGACATCATATCAAGTACATATCCTTTCTGGCGACCTCAGTGCTCACAAACTCACCCTCGAGCCTCTGAAATCCCTCATCTATGGCCTACGTCGTTACGATCTTGATCGATGCGTCGCCGTCGCCGCCTCATCAGCAGAAACGCCTGAGGAGGCCGCTGCAGAGGCTAAGAGAGTCGTTGGTTATATGAGCCATAAAAGCAAGGTCTATCTTGCAGATGTACATGATCATGTGGAGTATATCATCTCGAGCCTTGAGATGTTCGCTGGTGTATCAGAGAATTTGATCAATTACACGTTCAATGTATGTATCAGTTTATTGGCTGGTAGTTTGACTGATTTGAGTACAGATGGCGAGCTATCAAATGAATGAGGTTATGTGAGTTGTTATTAGTTCACACTAAACTGTCTTGGATAACTTACCCTTTCTTAGGCGAGTCTTCACTCTAGTCACTATCATCTTTTTGCCATTGACATTCCTGAGTGGTTATTTCGTAAGTAACGGACCACTCACTTCTCGACACGCACCCTGACAAATTCTTTTCAGGGAATGAATTTCATAAATTTCAGTACGTATTTTGTTTGTAGATCCTCGACACATTTCTCATCCCACAACCCACACCATTATAGACGGTGTCCAACACCGTAAGTTTATTTGCTCTAATACCTTATCTAAACGTACCTACTGACTCATATTTTACAGATTCCGACGTATTGTATGTCCATGTCCACATACACGTCCACGCGCGTCTTTCTTACCATTCCCCTCTAGCTTCTGGCAAATCGCTCTCCCAATCCTTGTTGTCATTATACCCATATTCATGTGGTCGGACATTATCCGCGGAAAACATTATTTGGAAAAACATATTCTTGGAAGAAGTGGAATTCACCGGGTATGTCGGCCTTTATATATATTCTTTTACTCCGCTTCCTAACACTGGTTGCGATATTCCAGCCCCATGGAATGTAGATATCTCCTTTCAGTGATACCTTTTTCTCTCCTCCCTTGCTTATTACATCGCATCTTGCTTTCGATATACGAAATATTCCGATCATCTGCTGTACTGGTATTGCATCTTTTAAATTTACGGGTTCTAATGGACATTCATATTTTTGATTTATTCCACAAAACATATAGGTGATACTTGACTGGCCCTTCATGCAAAAAGTATCGAGGAATGTATAAGTTTCCTTTAGGGGGATAGGACGGGACAATGTATTGTCCACAGTGAGCTGCTAAAGTCACTTCTGAATTTACGCGGACAATTGATTTGCCAGAGTGTCTACCTTCTCCCGCTATCAGCACGGGGAATTCTAACTCGGGAAGGAAGATCTCCAGCCCAAAACACGTCAATTTTCCAACTGCATCAAGCCTTTATCTTCGGCAATAAAGAAATACAAGCACTCAAAGGTGTATAAGATTGCACCAGACTCTCCTGTCTACCGATAGTCATCGGAATCTTCCTCTGTGTTATTTCAGACGAAGAAAGTCTCGTTGTACAGCATTAACCAACCTTGTTTCCGTCGGTCGGGACTCGGTGGCGAGAG
>Ga0157379_10000961_pt1 | contig 23396 bp, 20 predicted proteins | sample S25metaG_FD_121802 | JGI IMG/M metagenome (GOLD analysis project Ga0157379, IMG submission 121802) | Switchgrass rhizosphere microbial communities from Kellogg Biological Station, Michigan, USA - S2-5 metaG | ecosystem: Host-associated > Plants > Roots > Rhizosphere > Soil | place: USA... | reverse complement strand
GCTATGTCGTTGAAACGCTTATTGGAACGGACGCGTTTCTCAGCCTTCTCGAGGAAGTGAATAATGAGCTCTCTATCTGACATCGAATGGACGAGAGCCTACCACAACCTACGGGGCGATGGCGCGGACATTGATGGTGTTCGTGAAACCCCTTTGAACGACCACCTTCGTCGCCTGGTTTTCCACGGCTTTCAGGAAGACCGGATCCAGGTAAGCCTTGCTTCGGCTATCACTCCAGGCGAGCACACCGTATTCGCCGGGAGGCACGCCCGGAATCGAGAAGACGCCGAACCGATCCGTCGAAGCGGTGCGTATCAATTTTGGATTGTCGCTCCCAAACGGGTACAAGAGTACGGTGCCATTGGAGATAGGCTCATCCTTGGCATTCCGGACAACTCCCGCCACGACGCCACCCGAACTTGCGATCGACAGGTCCAAATTGCTTTCCCCATCGGGGGAGACCATGAATCCTGTGCTGAGTACTTCGCGACCACCGTAGCGCGCGGACGAGAAATACACCTCCGGTGGCAGGCCAGTCAGGTCGACTCGGAAGCGCCTCTCCGGAACGCGTGGGATGACGAAAGATCCATCGTCGGAGACCTGGGCCGAAGGAACCAGGAAGATCGATCCATCAAGCGGACGAAGCGTCACCTGAAGCTGACTGCGCCGGACTCCGACCGGCAGTTGCTCAGCGGCTGTGACGTGCCCGCGGAGCCAGGCACCGGGCCCGATCACGACTTTTCCGGCCTCCACGTCGCGGTTTTCGATTTCGACCGTCGTGTGCGCCCACCGGATCGGATCGGGATCGCGGAGATACACCTCAATCTCATACGACCCATTGGCGAGGAGAGGACTGACATAGGCGTTTCCTCCAGCGCTGTGGAATTGAACTGCGCCGGCCGTCGCGGCGCCTCCATTCCGTTTGGGCGTAATGTAGAACGACAGCTCGGGATTGCTGGGCGCTGGTGGGGTGACTTCCACGGTGAGGCGCACGGAGTGCAGGTTTCCCCTTGTCAAAGACAGATCGATACCGCTGATGTCTGCGCCATCGCGGACGGTGATGGGCGTGGCGAAGCTCGAATCGGTCACCCCGGGGAAATACACCGCCAGAAAGTCGCCCGATCCTGCACGGGGCCGAACCCGCAGGTAGTATTCACCTGGGATCAATCCGGGAAGACGGTATTCGCCGTTGGCGTCCGTGAGCATCGAGATATCGGTGGTTAATAGCGTCTGTTGGCCATCCCGGAACTCCATTCGCAGAAGCTCGACATGCGCCGAGGCCTTCGACATCCCTCCGACATCGAAAACGCGGCCGGAGATCGCAGGACCGCGCATCAGGTGAAGGTGAAGCGCTTCCGGAGTTTGCCCGTTGAAAACGGTTAGCAGCGGCGGTTCCGAGGCGCTATGGATATCCACAAAGCCTTCGCGAAACATGCTGACACGATATTGGCCCGGCGGAATATCTTTGAGGGAGAACGTGCCATCGGATCGCGTTTCCACGTCGTAGCCGGGAACGCTCCCGCTCTCGCTACTTTCCAGTGGGGTGAGGACCAGAAGCGCTCCCGCAATCGGAGTCTCTGCTCCGAACTCCCGAATCGATCCGCGGACGTTAACAGGGACCTGCTGCGTATCAGCCGCTGCACGAAAGTCAGGAGGCAGGCCGGGAACCATGGGGTCCAGATCCAGGAACAACGTGCCTGGCTTTGCTGTGAGCTGAAGTGTCGCGACCAGGAGCGTGAGGGCCGTGACGATGAACAGCACCAGTCCGGACAGCAAGCGCGAAACGGTCTGGCGACGAGTCCGATTGTCGAGTATCGAAAGCAGCCGCGTTTCCAGCTGGGATCGATGCGCCATCGCTACCGTTGCCAGCGAGAGACCGCTTCCCGGATTAAGGGTCCTCGCAACCTGTAGAAGGTGGTCCGCATAGTCGTCGGCGTCCGCGCCGAGCTTCAGGACGCGATCATCACAAGCGCATTCGCGCTCGATGCGGAGCCTTCGTGCGGCATACCAGACGATGGGATTAAACCAATGGAGACTGCATACGGCTTGAAGAAGGAGTTGCAGAATGCCGTCGTTCCGCTTCACGTGAGCAAGTTCGTGCGCAAGGACAAGCTTCCGCCGGCTCGGGCTCCAGTCCATTGCGGTCGCGGGCAAGAGAACAATTGGCCGGAAAATACCCCATGTCATCGGGGGAATCGTCTGATGGGAAATCCGAAGCGTGACCGGTCTTTGTAACGAAACCGTTGCCTTGAGATCGTCCACGATATCTTCCCACTCGGATCCTGCAATCGGAACAGACTGACGTCGAAGCCGGCGGATCGTCAGGCTGCCAAGCGCAAGCCGAAACAACACCACGCTGGCGCCCATCGACCAGAGAAGAAGCAGCGTATGTTCCTGGCGAAAGGACCTGCGCTCCTCGTTCTCGGGAGTCGCCTGCGGCTGAAATTGAGCAGGACTGGCAACCGATACAGCCACCGGATTCTTTGCAGGAACTTTCTGCGATCCTTTGGTCTGTTCGGGCCGCCGTGATGTCGCGACATCCTGTGAAGGAAACAGTGGATTTGCGGCATCGATTGTCTCTTCGGGAAGAACGGGAAGGCTAAGCTCAGGAAGAACCGACGAGGCAATCGGAAGGATAAGTGCACTCAGCAGTGCGATCGCCCAAACGGCGTGACGGACGGATGCAGAGGCACGACGAAGCGCGAGCGTCATCAGGCTGGCACAGGCCAGCAGTATCGTGGTTTTCGCGATGACGCCAAGCACGAAATTCATTTCTTGCTGTCACCCCGAGCGTTTTCGATTAACAGAGCAAGGCGGTCCAGTTCTTCTTGAGAGAGCTTGGACGAGGAAACGTCCAAGAGGGCAGCAACAGCTTGCTCGGGAGATCCTTCAAAGAACGTTTCCATCATGTGCCGGATCGCGGACCGTCGAGCTTTGTCGCGATGTAGCTTCGGAGTAAAGATGTAGCGGGGGCCGTCCTGCTCGTGCCGGACATGGCCCTTGTCCTCGAGGATTCGAAGCAGCGCCCGGACCGCGGAATAGCTCGGCGGATCCGGTAGACTTTCCTGAACCTCAAGAGCAGTCGCTCTTCCCCTTTGATAGAGAACGTCCATAATCTGCCGCTCACGGCGGCTTAAAGTATGGTGTGACGTTGACATAGTGACCGCACGCTAACACCGCCCGCAGATGCGGTCAATCAAAATTGCTAACCGTTTAGCAGGTTTGGATTCGAGAAGCGTCGCTCCAATTTGACGCAACAGCAGCGGCGATCGTTGGCCATTGATCGAGTTCGCGCGCCTGGAGCTTACGGGCGCTTAATCCCTGGCTACCATCCTTTCACGCCTCCGGCGTGCTCTATCCAGTTTTGGGGTTGAGTAGCCCGTCCCCTTATTAGAATCGCGTAGAGGAAGCCTCGTTGAAAACGCTGTTGTTAGGTGCCTTCATTCTGTTGACCGTTCAGCAGAGCACGACTGGTCGTGTCGAAATCCTGGTCCGCGACGCGAATACGAACGAAGGTGTTCCGGGCGTCCCCGTCACACTCACCCTCAAGGTCCCGGACGAGCTTGCAAGCCCATCCATGACATTGCTCACAGACCCGCGAGGGCTCGCCGCTTTCCCTGCACTCGGCGAGGGCACCTACAGCATCAATGTCGGTGAGGAATTCAGGCCTCTTCCATTCACGGACTATCTCGTGCTGGATCCAGGAGGGCAAAAGCGCCTCGATCTTGCGGTGAACCGCATCGGGACTATGGGTGTTCGCGTGGTGGATCAAAACGGACAGCCACTGAAGAACGCACTCGTTACCTTGCCGTCGCTGAACTATGTAAACGGTCGTCGAGCGCTTAAAGAAGTGCCGGGAATTGTCCACAATGACGATGGTGACGGGACCTATAGGCTCACTGGAGTACCGTCGGGCGCGTACTATCTGCGCATTGAGCAGGAGGAACTCCCTGCCGGCAGCCGGGAGGGACCGCCGCGAGTTGCCTGGTATCCCGGTGTCCGTGATTTTGCGGATGCGGTGCCGGTTGTCCTCCGCGGCGATGATCTATTGCTCGGCGAAGTCAGACTCCCACTGCAACCCGTGTTCAGGATTTCCGGTACTGTCGTGAATCCCGTTCCGGAGAAACCACTCTCCGTAATGTGGCTCTCCATCACATCCGCTGATTCGATCGAACCGGCGATCGACCCAAGAATGCGGTACACCGCGGCAGCTGACCCTCGTGAAGCGGCGTTTGAGTTCAACGGCCTCACGCCTGGAACATACGCCCTATACCCGGCTACGGTATTTGATGATTCCGGGACGTTTACAAATAGGACCGTGGTGACGATTGAGGATCGCGATGTTGAAGACCTTCGAATTGTCCTGAAGCCCAGAGCGACCGTGAACGCGAGAGTGACAACAAAGGGTGAGTTGGCAAAAATTCCTGAAACCTTGAAGTTTGGACTCATCCCCGTGGATCCGATTCCGCCGATCCTGTACGACGTTCAGTCTGCTGCGAGCTATGAGCCCGATCTGCAGACAGGCGAACTTCAGCTCCAGGCGCTGGTCGAAGGAGTGCGGTACGCGTTTAGTGTCTCGGGGTTGGCCGAAGATGCGTACATAGCCGATATACGAACCGGGAATCTCAGCATCCTTTCCGAAGGCTCATTTGTTGTACAGCCTTCTCACGAGCCCATTGAAATACAACTGGAGGGGCAGGGCGGCTCTGTCCAGGGCGTGGTACGCGATAGTATCGGCAATCCTGTGGGGAATGCCTCAGTATTGCTGGCGCCCGAATTTGCCAGGCGGAAGAATTCGTTTCTCTATAAGCGGACAACGACAAACTCTGCCGGACAGTTTAGCGTTCGCGGTCTCGCGCCTGGAGATTACCAACTGTTCGCGTGGCCATCGAGGCCACAGGGAGCCGAAGAGGATCCGGCTTTTCTGGAACGATTCGAGAGCCGAAGCACGACGATAAAAGCCAACTCGGGGATGACAACGGAGGTTGACCCGCGAGTGATTCAGTGAGTGCGAATTGCGGCGGCAATGCGGTGATGCACTCTCCTATCGCGAGTTCTTGGCGTACGTAAACGGCACCTGCGTCAGAATCTGCAGTCCATACGCCTTCAACGCAATCAACTTCCTCGGATGATTGCTCAGAATCCGCATCGAGTGAATATTCAGCGATGCGAGAATCTGGGCGCCGATTCCGTATTCGCGCTGCTCACCGCGGAACGCGATCGTCTCATTCGCATCGACGCCCTTTTTGCCGTGAGTCTCAATCTCTTGAGGAAGATTCGTTTGTCCCGACCTCGTCATCTGCGACAGATACAACAATACGCCGCGGTCTTCCGATGCGATGATCTCTAGTGCGCGATCCATCTGTTGATGGCAATGACAGGTGACCGATCCGAACACGTCGCCGACAAGGCACTGCGTATGTACCCTCACCAGGACGTCCTCTCCACTGCTGATATCGCCCTTCACCAGCGCGTAGTGGGTTTCATTTCCGAGAATGCTCTGAAATCCAATGATCCGAAAGTCGCCGTGCTGCGTCGTGAGGATGCGCTCCCCGACCTTCCTTACAAAACTCTCCGTGCGTAGCCGATAGCGAATCAAATCCGCGACCGTGATGATCTTCACGTCATGACGGTCGGCGAATTCGACGAGATCCGGCACCCGCGCCATCGTGCCGTCTTCCTTCATGATTTCGCAGATGACACCCGCAGGGAACAGTCCTGCGATCCTGGCAAGATCCACGGACGCTTCAGTCTGGCCTGCGCGCACCAGCACCCCGCCATCTCGCGCTCGCAACGGAAAGATGTGACCCGGCCGCGACAGGTCGCTCGGCTTCGTTTTGGCATCGATCGCCGTTAGAATCGTTTGCGCGCGATCATAAACCGAGATGCCGGTAGACACGCCACGCCGTGCCTCGATCGATACGCAGAAGGCCGTACCGTGTGGGGAGGTATTGGCCGTGTCGGAAACCATCAGAGGAATATTGAGGTCGTCGAGCCGCTGTCCCGTCATTGCCAGGCAAATCAAACCTCGTCCGTGTGTGGCCATGAAATTAACCACCTCGGGAGTGATCTTCTCGGCCGCAACCATCAAGTCGCCTTCGTTCTCACGGTCCTCGTCATCAACGATGATGACCTTCCTGCCGTCCTGAATATCAATGAGCGCTTCTTCGATTGTGGAAAAATTCATAATTAGTCTCGATGCATCATCCGTTCGACGTACTTTGCAATGATGTCGAACTCCAGATTCACAGTATCCCCGGTTTTGGCGTGGCGCAAATTCGTATTCTCAAACGTATGGGGAATAATCGCAACCTCGAGCACGGATGTTCCTAATGACGCGACGGTGAGGCTAATTCCATCAACCGCGATCGAGCCCTTGTGCACGATGTAGCGCGCGGCGTCCTCGGGAAACTCGACCTGAAGTTTCCAGTTATCTCCGTCCCGATTGAAGCTTCGAATCTTACCGACGCCATCCACATGGCCTTGCACAATGTGGCCGCCGAACCGTCCGTCTGCGCGCATCGGTCGCTCGAGATTTACGGTGGTCCCGGCGTGGAGCGCATTCAGACTCGTGCGTTCGAGCGTTTCACGCGAAAGGTCTGCCGTAAAAGATCCGGAATTGAATGTTCGAACGGTCAGGCAGACGCCGTTGACGGCGATGCTGTCGCCCGCTTTGATCCCATCGAGGATAGCTCCCACCTGAACACGCAGCGTTCGAAAATCACCCGAGTCTTCAATAGAAACGATCTGGCCGACTACTTCAATGATTCCGGTGAACATAGGCAGTGATGGTGATGTCCGTCTTTCCCGGCATCACAGTCCAGTCGCGCAAGGGAATGGCATCGGAGAGGCGCTCAATACCTGCTCCGCCGATCGCGGGAACTTCTCGGCCTCCGAGGATACTCGGCGCAACGAACGTTACGATCTTATCAATGATTCCACTTTCCAGGGCGCTGAAAGCCAGATCGGGCCCGCACTCCAGCACGAAACTCTGAATCTGGCGGTTATTGAGTTCTTCGCGGAGTACGTCAAGTCCGCCTCGAATCAGCAGCCACCCCGGAGTTTTCTCCACACGTTCTCGCCGGTCGAGGACGACTCGAAGCAACTCGCGGCGGCGAGGGAGTCCGGTGCGATCGGTCAGTTGAGGTTTGTCTTTAAGAAACGTTCCACTGCCGGTGACGACTGCGTCGACGCTGTGCCGCAGACCCTGGACGGCTGCGCGAGACTCCTCGGAAGTAATCCACTGGGATTCACCGTTGCCCGTAGCGATCTTGCCGTCGAGAGTCATGGCGATTTTGAGAATGCCGAAGGGCCGTTTCGCCCGAGTTTGCGTCAGGAAGGCTTCGTTCATGCGCGAAGCTTCGTCTCCGAGTATTCCGCACTCCACGGCAATGCCCGCTTCTCGAAGCATGGCGAAACCTTTGCCTTGGACTCTGGGATCGGGATCTTCAACCGCACTGACGACGCGGGCCACCCGGGCTTCGATGAGAGCAAGGGCACAGGAAACAGGGCGTCGGCCGGTATGCGCGCAGGGTTCGAGCGATGTGTAGACGGTTGATCCGCGAGCGGCATCGCGGGCCTGTCGGAGCGCGATGGTCTCCGCGTGCTCGATGCCGTCATAGGTGTAGAAACCTTCGCCGACAATCGCATCCTTGTTGACGATGACGGCGCCGACCATTGCGCCCGGACTGGTTAGGGCGGTGCCTCGGCGGGCCAGTTCGATCGCGCGTTGAATGTAGTCCTTATCATTCATGGGTCGACATTGAACGGATCAACTCACGCGGCAAACAGGCTCTCCACAAAGTCGTCAGCGGAGAATTCCACGAGGTCGTCGATCTTCTCCCCGACGCCGACAAACCGAATCGGAATCTTCAACTCCCGCGCGATTGCCGTCACCACGCCGCCCTTGGCAGTCCCATCCAGTTTCGTCAGTACTAAGCCTGTTACTCCCGCGCTCTTTGTAAACTCCTTCGCTTGCGTTAGCCCGTTTTGTCCCGTTGTTGCATCCAGGATTAGCAGCACTTCGTGGGGCGCATCCGGAATTTCGCGCTTCGCCACACGCGTCATCTTCTCCAGTTCATTCATCAGGTTGTGCTTCGTGTGCAACCGGCCTGCTGTATCCACAATCACGACCTCGATCTTCTTCGCCTTTGCCGACTGCAACGCATCGTAAAGGACTGCTGAAGGGTCTGCGCCCGGCTTCTGTTTGACCAGTGGAACATTGGATCGCGTCGACCAAACTTCAAGCTGCTCGATGGCCGCTGCCCTGAACGTGTCGGCGGCGCAGAGCATCACACTCTTGCCCTCTTTTCGAAATCGATTCGCGAGTTTTCCTATCGTCGTTGTTTTGCCGACACCGTTCACACCTACCATCAGAATGACGAACGGGCCGTCGTCCGCGATTGTTCTTGGTGCCAAGTCATTGATGTTGAGAATCTTTCGGAGCTCAGCCTTTACGGCTCCCCGCAACTGGGCCGGATCTTCCAGCGTCTTTCGCGAAACCTGATCGCGAATGGATTCGAGGATTTCCCCCGTCGTCCCCACACCGATGTCCGCACCGATCATGATGGCTTCGAGTTCTTCGAGCATCTCGGGATCGATCTCCTTCCGACCGATGACGAGATCCTGCATCCTTTCGGTAAAATTCTCCTGAGTTTTTTGTACAGCCTGCCTGATCTTTTCAAAGACTCCAGGCTCTGTCTTTTCCTCTTTGTCCTTTTTGTTTCCAAACAGGTTGAAGAAGCTCATTACTCTTCCTTCAGTTTCCGTTCCATTAAGTCCGTGATTGCTTCCTGCGGCCGAAGCCCTTCGTAGAGCACAGCGTACATTTTCTCCGCAATCGGCATCTCAATACCAAGATGCTGAGCGAGCTGCACCGTGGACTTCGTGGTTCTGATACCTTCTGCGATAGCACGCATGCCCGCGGTGATCTCTTCGATCTTTCTGCCACGCCCCAGTTCCAGTCCAACGCGTCGATTACGGCTGATATTTCCGTAGGCAGTGAGTACCAGGTCGCCAAGCCCGGCGAGGCCTGAGATGGTTTCGCGACGTCCCTCGCAGGCAAGAACAAGTCGAGTCATTTCGGCGAGTCCCCGAGTGACGAGCGCTGCGGTGGCATTTGAACCGAGTCCCAATCCATCGGCAACGCCGGCGGCGATCGCGATCGTATTCTTTATCGCGCCGCAGAGCTCCACACCGGTTCTGTCCGAATTCGTGTAGAGCCGAAACCGAGGCGTCGATAATTCTGTCTGCAGTCTCACACGGAGCGCCTCGTCACGGGATGCGATCACCAGGGCGGCCGGTTCGCCTCGAGCGACTTCTGGAGCAAAGGTCGGGCCGGACAGAACAGCAACCTGGGCTGTGAATGACGGCGCGGCCAGTTCCTCCAGGATTTCTGTCATCCGGCGAAGCGTGTCGTTCTCGATGCCTTTCGTAGCACTGACGAACACGGTGTCTTTCGTCACCAGCGGCAATAATTGAGTCGCGACTCCGCGATAAAACGGCGATGGAATCGCAAGGATCACAACGCCGGCCCCGGTCGCAGCGTCGCACAGCGAGTTGCTGATTTGCACGTCGTTCGGAATCTGAACGCCTGGCAGATAAACCGCATTCTCACGCGTCCGGGCCATTGTTGCCGCCAGATCGCTTTCGTACACCCACAACCGGACTGGGCGCTGAACGCGAGCCTGAGTTATCGCGAGCGCCGTGCCCCAGCCGCCGGCGCCGATGATCGCAATCGGCTTCACAAAGCGTATTCCTTCAGCTTCGTGTAGACGGAGCCTCCCGGCTTCAGTGTGCTCTGATAGAGGTAGAACCGGTCTGCGACAAACGTGCCGAATTCGGTTTCTTTGAAGGGTTCGGCGGATTTCACCAGCGCGTTTTCCAGGCGCGTTTCCTTTGTGCGTGCGAGCGTCAGGTGCGCGCGGAACGCGCGGTTTTCGCTGTCGAAGCCGGCCTGCACCAGGCGAATATCCACTTCGCTGGCCAAGCCTTCCATTGTGGGACATTCCACTCCCGCCCACAGGATGCGAGGCGATCGTACTCCGGGAAAAAAGCCGACACCACGCACCGAAACGGACATCGGTAACCACGTGAGCCCGGTTAGCGCGCTGTCGATGTCCTGCCGGCGCTCTTCGGGGATCTCTCCCAGGAATTTGAGCGTGATGTGAACCGAGTCCGTCGATACCCAACGGGCGGCTGTCGAGGCCGGCCGAAGCTGATCCTGAATGGCAGCGAGCCGTTGGCGTATCTCGACGGGAACCTCTATTGCGATAAAAACCCGCATTACATCTCCATCGCCGCGCGGCGCGTCATATTCAATGCAGCCTGCGCGGCCTGCCAGCGGATACGCTCCCGATTTCCCGGAAAAAGAAAAGCCTGATGGCGCGTACCAGCGGGCGACGTCACGGCAATGTGAACAGTGCCGACCGGTTTTTCGGGAGAACCGCCTGTCGGGCCCGCAATCCCGGTGATCCCAACGCCGATGGTCGTTCCGATCCTTTCGCGCACACCTTCCGCGAGGCCTCGCGCAACTTCTTCGCTTACGGCGCCCTGCATTTCCAAAAGCAACGGAGGAATATCGGCAAGGCTAATCTTGGACTCATTGCTGTACGTGATGATTCCAGACATGAAGTACCGGGAACTGCCGTCAACACCCGTCAGCCGCTCGGCAAGCATGCCTCCTGTGCACGATTCTGCGACAGAAATTGTCGCCCGCTTGCTCGCCAGTATCGTACCCACGACTTCTTCGAGCGATTGTTCCGTGTTGGTGAAGATGTATTCGCGCAGTTCCTGTTCAATTTCGACAGCCAGATCCTGGACCGCGCGATCCGCATCCGCGGCGGACTTGCCAATGGCGGTGAGCCGGACGTCCACCTGTCCGGGTTTGGCCAGCACGGTTGTCTGAACGTTCCGATGCTTTTGATAGATTGGCGCGATTCGCGCATCCAGCACAGACTCGGCTAAACCTGTTGTGCGAAAGATTCGACGCGCCAGCGCCATATCTCCGGCGAGTTTGCGCAGCCTCGGGATGCACTGTTCCTCGAACATGGGCATCAGTTCCGACGGCGGGCCGGGCAGAAGAATGATGTGATTGCGGTCCGCGCCGATCCATAGTCCAGGCGCAGTGCCGTTCTTGTTTTCGAGGACATCGGATCCTGTGGGGATCAAAGCCTGGCGCGCATTATTTTTCGGCATTTCGATGCCGCGGGCTTTGAATCGGGTTTCGATCGCTTTCAGGCTCGCATCATCGAGGATGAGTTGACGCTGCAGAACACGTGCAACGACTTTCTTCGTGACATCGTCTTCCGTGGGGCCGAGACCGCCGATCGTGATGATGACGGGCGTTCGTTGCAGACATCCGCGCAGGGCCTGTTCGAGATAGTTCTCATCGTCTCCGACGATCGTTTTCATCACGACAGAAATGCCGACTTCATTAAGCTGCCGTGTGAGGTACATGGAATTGGTGTCGACGAAATTCGGCATCAGCAGTTCCGAGCCGATCGCGATGATTTCGGCGGACAGCATGGACGTCAGGGAAGAGGTTTGCCAGTAATGCCGAGGGGCACGGAGAACACCGATCCAGACTCTGCCACGATGAGATTGTCATCGAAGTCAAACGCAATGCCGACCAGATTGACGCCCGCAATGATCGGTTCCGGGCCGGAATCCTTATTCTTCAACCGGAGAATGCCGCGTCGGCCGCGGTAAGAGGCCACAACATAAAGGCCGCCTTCGATGTCTACAGCGAGCCCCTGTGGGCGTCCAAGTCCTGTGAAGAATTTCTCCACCTGGCCCGCTGGAGAAATGCGGTAGATGCAATCGAAGCTGGATGTCGTCGGCCCGGTCACATAAAGATGATCGTCGAGGCCGAACGCGAGGTGGTACGCTGCAATGCTTGGCTCGAGCGTGGCAAACACAAAGATTTCTTTTTCAGGACTGATCTTGAAGATGCTGCCACTGCGATCTCCGACGTAGAGATTGCCACCTCGATCGAACGCAATGCCGGTCGCAATCCCCATGCCTTCCAGATAAAGCGCGACACTTCCGCTGGAATCGACGGTATAGATACTGCCGTCATACCGGCTCGACACAAACAGGTCTCCGGTAATGCTGAACGCCAGGCCTGTCGCATTCATGATCTCGGTGGCGAACGGCGTGACGGCGCCCTTGGGCGTTACCTTGTAGACCGAAACAGGCGTCTTCTGGCCTCGCCGGTTGCTATAGGTGACGTAAATATTCCCCTCTGAGTCGATCGCCGGATTCGCCACAGGGTGCACGTTCGTCGCCAGACGTTTTCCCACTTCATATTCAAACGACTTGCTGGCGCTTCCATTCTTTGTGACGCGAAGATCCGAAGTTCCCGTCTCTGCAGAAGATTCCGGTACCTTCACGACAATCAGTTCGCTGGATGCAGAGGTCACCTGGCCGGCAAAGTCACCAAAGCGAACTTCAGGTATCGATGTGCCCTGAAGGGTAATCCCGGAACATTGGATCGTGACTTCGCCACCCGGCAAAGCTGCCCGAGGTGAAACGCTTCTGATAATGATTTCTTTCACGTTTAAATGTCGAAAGCCTGCCGAAGCAGAGTGAGTGCTGCCAGGGCATACAGCCCCGCGCCGACATCATCGGCGATCACCCCGGCACCGCCAGGCACGCGCTCCAGATGGCGTACCGGAAAAGGCTTCACGATGTCGAAAACTCGAAATAGAGCAAATCCGGTAATGACGGAGGCCCAAGAGAGCTGCGTCATTCCCACCCAGCTGAAAGCAATCATTTGCCCCACCACTTCGTCGATAACTATGCGCTGAGAATCGTGCCCCCAGAACATCTCGACGCGCTGCGCTGCAAGAATGCCCGCGAAAAAAAGAAGAAGTATAGCATGCACGAACCACGCGCCCATGCCCGTTGCACGCATCAGCAGATAGAGAAAAACGCCGACAACAGACCCCGCAGTCCCGGGAGCCTTGGGAAAAAAGCCGGCTCCACCCGCAGTGGCAATGAACGCCGCAACCCGGTCAGTCGTCGTCTTCGGGCTTCCCATTCGATCGGTGGATTTCTTCAGAAGGCTTCTCCTCGGAAGGAACGCGATAGTCGCCACCGGCCCAGCGGCCGAGATCGATCATCTTGCATCGCTCGCTGCAGAACGGCCGGAAAGGATTTTCGGCGAAGGTGGTTTCTTTTTGGCATGTTGGACACTTCATGGGATTGGTGTTGAAGTTTCCCCGCCTGGGGTCTTTCGCGTATTCCGCGGTCAAACAATCCTTCCGATAAGGTCGTACTCCATACTCTCGGTTATCTCAACCTGGTAGAACTCGCCGCCTCTTACCGCCTGCTCGCCCGTGTCGTTAATCAGAACCTGCCCGTCAATGTCGGGCGCCTGAGTCTCCATTCGGCCCTTTAGCAACAGCTCCGACTCATCGGAGGCGCCTTCGAGAAGTACTTCCACGTGTCGGCCCACCATCTTGCGGAGCTTTTTCTTCGATATCACTGCCTGCGTTTTCATTACCTGGTTGCGCCGCCGCCCTGCTGTTCGCCTTGGAACCTTGCCGTCGAGGTCGAACGCTCCCGTTCCTTCCTCATCTGAATACAGAAACACTCCGACATTGTCGAAGGCGGCATTGCGCATGAACGTCAGGATTTCTTTGAAATCGTCTTCGGACTCGCCCGGAAAACCTGTGATAAAGGACGTTCGCAAGCCTGCATCCGGATTCCACTTTCGAATATTTTCAATCTGTCGCTCGTACACATCCCGGCTTCCGCCGCGTTTCATCCGATCCAGGACATTTTTGCTCGCATGCTGGTACGGAATATCGAAGTACTTGCACAACCGTTCTTCTTCAGACACGAGCCGCACCAGGTTTTCCGTAACCGTGTTCGGATAGCAATAAAGGAATCGGACCCACTTCAAGCCTTCAACACGCGCAAGCTCTCGAAGCAGGGTCGTGATGCCGTCCGCCATGCCGAGATCCTTGCCATAGGCCATCGTGTCCTGCGACACCAGGATGACTTCGCGCACGCCCTGATCGGCCAGCCGGTTGGTCTCCGCGACAAGGTCGTTCACGGAACGGCTGCGAAAGCGGCCACGAAATCCGGGGATTGCGCAGAAGGTGCATACGTGATCGCATCCTTCGGAGATCTTCAGGTACGCCATGTGTCCTGGAGTGGTCAACACGCGAGGAATCGTGGGCACTTCCGTCGAGGTGTACAGCGCATCGATCGAGATCGCGGTATCCGCCGTATCACCCTCGAGCTTGACGGCCTCGAGGATGCGTCCGAGCTCATCGGGCCCGAATACGAAATCGATTTCCGGAATTTCTTTCTGAATATCCGAGCGATAGCGCTCTGCGAGACAACCGGCAACCACGAGCTTCTTGCAGTTGCCGCTGTTTTTCATCTCCACCATCTCGAGAATCGTATCGATGGATTCCTGCTTTGCGGTATCGATGAAGCCGCACGTATTGACGACAAGAACGTCGGCTTCCTGTTTGTCAGGGGTGATGGTATAGCCGTGTCGTGCGAGCGTACCCAGCATGACTTCACTATCAACGAGGTTTTTCGGGCAGCCAAGGCTGACGAAGCCGATGCGGGGCGCCTTCCGGTTATCTTCGGTCACGCCCGCTATTGTAGCAGGGACCGCAGTTCTCGTACGGCTTCTTGAAGAGTGGCGACGTCGGCTGGAGATGAAGGATCGGGGCTGTATCGTGATCTTTCAAACACTTCCAGTGCGCGCTGAAGAACAGCCCGGCATCGTTCATGAGGAACGATGCCAATCCATTCCCGCCACGTTTCCGATCGCTGGCGGTGTGGACCGTTCTTTCCGACAATGGCGACAGCGCGGTAGAACAATGCATCGATGACTCTCGCATCCACGCGGCCCGTTCGCTGAAGGCGGAACAGCCACCATCGACTCCAGAATTCCTGGCGCTTCTTGTAGGCGAGAATCAAGGCCACCGGAATCGTGACGTAAATCCAAATCGCGCCGGTCTGAATTCCGTTGCGAACCGCCAGGGAAGTGCGTCCGATCAACGCCTGTGTCCAACCTATCCAGCTGTTTTTGCGCGACTGGAGATCGGCGTGAAGTTTTTCAACCGAGTCCTGAGCTTGCTGGAAGAGTTGTCCCTGGCTGTCTGAATCATAGGTCAGAACGTATGTATTCCAGAAAAACCCCACCGCGTCCGCGTAGTTGTGGAGCTGGGCCACCAGCCCCGTGTCGAGTTCGTCTCCGGCCGGCGGCGTCGGATCGAACTCCGTCCAGCCGGTGTCCGGCAGATACACTTCCACCCAGGAGTGCGCATCGGATTGACGAATGATGTAGGTATCACCGACCGGATTGTATTCGCCCATCAGAAATCCATTCACGAGACGCGTTGGAACGCCCGCAGCGCGCAGCAACACCGCCATCGCGGATGCGAAGTATTCGCAATGGCCGGATTTCGCCGTGAAAAGGAATTCTTCGAGCGGATCAGTCCCGGGATTCCATGTGAGATTCAAAGAATATTTATAGTTTTTCCTTAGATGGTCAGCAATGCCCTGAGCTTTTTCGCGCGGCGTACGAGCGTTTCCGGTGATCTCCGCCGCAAGCTCTGCGACGCGCGGGCTGAGCGTGTTTGGAAGACGAAGGTATGTTGCCTGAGCGTCTGCTGAAAGTTCAGGCGCGTTTGTGGTTGCTTTGCTTCGCGCCGTCGGCGGCTTGACGAGTTCCGACTGAACCCGGTACTGCATCCGTTGGCCCTGCTGGATTCTCGTGAATATGGCTCCATCGGCATCGATTTCTATTCCCGGAAGCTGGCGCCCCGAAACCTGGCGCACCTGGAACGGGCCGAAGAGCGCTGTTGTGGCAATGGGTTCCAGCAGAATGTCATATGTGACGAGCTCTCCCTTGGCCTGATCGAGACGGAAAATGAAATTCGAGTTTTCGGCGTAAACGTGTTCTCGACGCTTCTTGCTTCTCGACCACGTGACGCCATTGAACGTATCCAGAGCCACGCCGCGCCACTTCAGCACCGCGAATTTTGCTCCCTCAATCCGTTGCGCGTGCATTACGACTGCGGAACTCTGCTTGAGGTTTCCGATTTGTCCAAGTTCGACGCTGTCGGAAAACCCTGTGATCAGGAGCGGCGGCACTGAGGCGCGTGTGAAATATCCGGTTCCCACACGGGGAATCAGGAAAAATAGTCCAGCTCCGATCGCGATGATTCCCAGCGTCGTCCACATGCTCATGCTGCCCAGAGCGGCTGCTACTTCGCGCGAAGAGGTTCGCGCCTGTTGTTCGCTGCGGTAAATGTCATAACTCATCAGGGTGGAGACCAGAGCGATAAGGAATAGAAGCAGCGTTCCAACGAAAGAGATGTCGACCGTCAGCGAAGATGCGGCAAGAATCTTCAGAAATGCAAGAATGATGAGATACAGATAGTCCCGTTCGCTCTTCTCCTGGTGCAGTTTGATGAGCTCTAGAAAAAGCACCATGTGTACCGCGGCTCCGATCAGGGAACGTGAGTACACGCTGACATCCAGAAGACCAAACGCGATGTAGGCACAAGACAGGTAGAATGCCGTTCGCGCCGTTAGAGCGCGAGGCAGTGTGCGGATTGCGCGATACAAGCTGACTGCCCAGCCGATAGCAAAGACCGTGATGGCAGGAAGGTCAAGCCGGCCCGTGAGCATTAGAGCGAAGAACGCTGCGCCCACGAGCACGTGCACGGAGATCTCGCAGTATCGCTTCACGTTAGTCTCTTCCGTATCGCAACGACAGCATCAACGCTCCCGTCTGCGATTCAAAAGCCGGCGCCGGTGCATAGGCGGACATCTGCACAAGCGCCAGATAGTTCAGGATTGCTTCCAGCGATGCTTCGGAGGACTCTCCCGGAGATTTCCAGTTGTCCGACACGAACGCAACGCCCGCACCTTTTCGAATCAGATGAAATGCGAGCGACGCGGCCTCCGACACGAGGGCCTCGAATCGCTCGGCATCCTGAGACTGCCCATATCGGTCGAATACAAGAACGATGTTGTGGCTTTCTTCTGCGGCAAATTCCCGTGTCTTGAGGGTTGATGTCTTTGCCGTCGCTTTCCAGTGGATGTGCCGGACGCTGTCGGACGGCTCATAGTCGCGAATCGTATAGAGATCGCTGCCCATTCCCCGTTGCAGGCGCTCCTGGTCGCCGAGGACATCGATGACGGAAAATTGCAGCTGCTCGGGAGGCAGAATGCGGGGATAGCACAGGCATTCAGAATCCACGGGATAGTTGCGGGCTTTCACAAAGAACCCGAAAGGAAAACGCGATGCGGCCCGGAGCCGCTCGAAGCAGTACCGCCCGCGCCTGGAAAACTTTGTTTCCCCCGGATGGAGCACGGACTGCCGGGGTTGAATCATGGAAAAGTAGAGGCTCTCACCCGGAGGCTGTGCTTGAAGTGAAAAGGCCGGAAACATCCGCCGCCGATTGCGGATTCGGACTGAGAAGGGAAGAGGTTCACCAGCGAAGGCCCGCGCCGGAAGCAGCAGTTCCATGTCCAGTGCTTTGAAATTCATCGCCGACAGGATGCCCGAGAGCGCCAGCACCGCAAGCAGCGCCGATAGGACCATATACAGAAGGTTATTGCTGGTGTTGATTGCTGCAGCGAGGACCACAGCCAGGGTGGCCAGGAAGATTCCGCCCTCGCGGGTGATCTTGTACTGCGCGAGGCCGGGCATCCATCCCCAATCGACGCCGCGGGCGAGCCTCGGCACGAGCCTCATTCCCACCCAGCCGGCAAGCAGCAGAGACAAGAGCGCCGAAATGATCGTTCCGGGCAGATTCCCGTCGGCGGACGTCGCCGATGAATAGAGCGCCGCACCCAGGGCTACAGCCAGGAGCCCCATCGAAAGAAGAAAGCTTTGCCACATGGGCGGATCGCGTCTCTCGGCGTGGGGCTTGGCGATTGACGACATGGGGTCTTACGCAGGAACGGCAGCTTCGTCGAGAATGCGCTGGAGAATCGCCTGCGCATCGGTTCGAATCTTTGCGCCGCTTCGAGCGATGAGAAGGCGATGCGCAAAGACACAGGGCACAAGTCGCTTGACGTCATCTGGAAGTGCGTAGTTGCGGCCGTTCACCAGAGCCAGGGCCTGAACGCTACGGAAGAGCGCAACCGTGCCGCGCGGGCTCACGCCGAGTTCGATTTCGGGATGCCGCCGCGTCGAGTTGACGATCTGAAGCATGTAGTCGACGATGGCTTCGTCGATGTGCACCTTGCGGCTGTCTTCCTGCAAGGCCATGACGTCCGCTGGACTGAGCACTGGATCCACGACGCTCTTGTGATTGCCGTTGGTGTACCGCTTCAGGATTTCTTTTTCGGCTGTTGCGTCCGGATAACCGACCTCGATCTTCATGAGAAAGCGGTCGAGTTGCGATTCGGGCAGCGGGTACGTGCCGTGATGCTCTGCGGGATTCTGCGTGGCGAGCACCATGAAGGGACGAGGCAGCTGGAATGTACAGCTTTCAATCGTCACCTGATTCTCGTTCATGGCTTCCAGTAATGCACTCTGTGTCTTCGGTGTTGTGCGGTTGATTTCGTCCGCAAGCACGATATTGGAAAAGATGGGGCCGGGTTTGAATTCGAAATCGTTGCTCTTCGGATTGAAGACCGAGATGCCGAGCACGTCGGAGGGCAGCAGGTCGCTTGTGAACTGGATGCGATGGAAGTTGCAGCTCAACGCGCGCGCCATCGCGTGTCCGAGGGTGGTTTTGCCGACCCCGGGCACATCCTCTATAAGAAGGTGGCCTTCGGCAATCAGCGCGACTACGGCAAGCTGGATAATCTCGTCCTTGCCTTTGACGGTGCGGGCCACCGCGTTACAGAACGCACTGACCTTCGTGTTCATACCCTCGGCGGATAGTAGCATGTTGCCCTCAAATCAGATTCGGACGCAAGCCGCTGACATTTCTGTAATTCCTTTTAGACACAGATAGCATGGTAACGCGGGGTCGTCAAAAGACCAGTGGCACATAACACCCCAATTGGTACCAATATGGATATTGTGTGTCACTAGCCCTTGACTATTTTGAGCCGGGAGTAGGAAGCTGAGCACCCAACGACAGTTTGCCGGAAACACTGGTGAGCCGTGTTGTTGCTGGAGTCTGAAGCATGCAGCTGGGATTGACGGTTCCAAGAAAGCCAAAGTCGGGATTGCCGCTGATTGCGCGCGTTCTGCGCCATCCGATAGTTCAGACGACTTTGTCGCCTCTGGAACATATCACGCGAAATGCCAGGTTCCAGACGGACGGCACGCAGGTCGCGGTCGCAAATTCTCTCACCCCCACGCTCCTCGAAGCGCTTTTTGCCAATCAGATTCTTGGAATCCACATCCCCGGCTGGTACCACGCCGATTTGTGCGATCAGATCGCTTCCAACGTGCTTCAAGTCGATACCGAAAACTGGAACGTCTACGACGTCAAAGACGGGTATCGAAAGAGTGACGTCGAAGTTGTCGGCAAGCCTTTCAACATGGCGATTCTAGACGAGGATCGCTGGCACCGATATTTCACGGAAATGCGAAGTATCACGAACCGGATTCGCGCCTTTTCGGGCCTGGCGAGCGGGCCTCTGGATCGTTTCAGATTGGAGATGGACGAAGTGTGGCCGTACGGATTGATGGTGCGGAGATTCAAGGGCGCGAAAATGACGCCCGGACTGGTTCGCGTGATGAACGACGACGCTACGGGACGAACCGACGTTCCTCTAAATTGCCACGTCGACGATTCTCCGCTTTTATCGTCCAGAACTGGCTTGTACTCCGTGAACGTGTATTTGAAGCTACCGTCCCATGGGGGCGATTTGTTTCTCTGGAACGCCCGGATGGAAGGCCTCTCCGGGGTTTTCAAATACTGGTATGTGGTGAAGAATTTTTTTCTAAGCTCGAGTTATGCCGACGACAACATGCAGCGAATGTTCCAATCTCGCCTTCCTCCGCCGTCTCGCATCAAAGTTGGCACGGGAGACCTCGTCATACTGAACACAGGAAGGCCTCACGCGATTGAACCGTTTTCCGGCGGACCTCGCATCTCCATGCAGGGATTTTTGACTTACAGTAAAAAACGTCCGATAGGCTTTTGGGCGTAGTGCTGGACTAACTCCGCTCGAGTTCTGCGCGATTCCAATGCGCCAAATCGGCGGCTGCCGTATATGTGGTGGTCAGAAAGGCTGTCAAATCCGCCTCCGGCGAAGGGGAAACACGCACTGCCTCATACGGCAAAAAGAATTCAGAAAAGCCTGTGCTGTAGTAGGCGGCGGAAGGCTTCACCGAGACATTTTTGAAACCTGCAGGCTCCGGCGCGGAATACGCATAGAACGAGGGTTCGGCGACCGCGCCGCTGCCGGGCCAGAACCCGTGGCTGATGACTTCGTGCGAATAGGATTCCCTGGTTACGGAATCGGCTTCGGGCCGTTCAGGCGCAAGCCTCCCGGAAAATCGCGTTACCGCCAGGTCGAAGCTGCCCCAAAAGAAATGTACCGGACTGCATTTGCCCACGAATTGACACCGGAATTTCTCGAAGACAGGTTTGATGGAAACGAGAGCGCGCCAAAAGGTGTTTGCCACCGCAGGATCATACGACTGATGTATGACGTCTTTCTCGAACGGAATGGGATCAGGAATCTCAACGGGCGTCGTCCAAATACGCGCGTCGATATTCATTCGGTTTAATGCAGACATCACGAGGTGGAAGAATTCGGCCACGGTTCGGGACTCCAGAGAGATCGTTTCGAGCTGACCGTCTGTGGCCTGAACAAGAAGCTGATGAGAAATGAAGTCAAACGTTATCGTGAACGCCCGCTGCTGATAAAACATCACAGGGGTCGTCAGCCCTCTGGATGTGACCTGAAAGGCAATGTTCCAGAAGTGATTTATTCGTGGTGTGAGCGCAAGACAGACTTTCCCTACGATTTGCGACCACATGTGCAGGGTTGCGTACGTTTCCGTTTCACTTCTTGTTTGCAGCTTTGGCCAGACTTCCATGACCTTACACCTTTGGATCGATTCTAACGGTTTAGCTTTTCTGGCGCCGATTCCTAGGATTTCTTCGACATTCGGCGTCGTCTTTCAATCCAGTGCTTTTTCATAGCTTCCGAAATAGCCTTCCGGCCTTCCGCATTGATTTTCCTGGACTGCAGTCTGCTACTTTGCTGACGCGTTCTGCTCCTTGGACTGCCGAGCCTGCGTTTTAGATCGTCAATCTCCTCGTCAAGTTTACGGCGCTCAACGTACAGGGCTTCGAGTGCCAAACTCAGAATCCTTCTGGTGGCTTCCACGACATCACCTCCATTCTCGATTATGCTCCCGGGGTTCAAGTAACGAGTAAAGTGTAGGATCCAACTCCTGCGCGCATCTCGCGACCGTGCTAGTCTGCGTTTTAGGCCATAAGTTCAAGGAGCGCCGGTGAGCGGATACGATCACTGCAAGAATGGCAATCGGATGTCCCTAGCCATCGCTGTGCGGCTAGCAATCGCCTTCCTTATCGCGACATCTGTTACTGCCCTTGCGCAGAAGAAACCGTCGACTTCTCTCCTGAATGATTTTGAAGGTCCAACAGCGCTTGAAGGCTGGCGCTTTGTTGGCTCGCATTCGGATGTACAAGGAACGCTGGCACCCGGGCCAGGACACAATGGGCGTGGAGCTGTGTTGCAGTACCAAATACCTTGTGCGGCAGGCAACGATTGTCGCAAATCGGCCGCAGCGTTCTGGAAGCCAGGGTCACCGATCCCAATGGGTCGCCGGACAAGAGTATCGGTGCGGATTCGTCGTGGGGACAATGTAGCCGTGCTGTTCCAGTGCAAGGACGCAGCGGGCCACACCACCGAGTTTTCCATACCTACGGCCTCACTGGAGCACCCGCGGATAGGTGAATGGCAGAACGCTGTGATTCCACTGACAGAAGGACCGAATCGCGTCAAAGGCCAAATTGTGGAGTTGGGCATCATGGTGCGGACAGGCTCTCCGGCAGCAGGTGCACTGGGCATTGATGACTTGCGAGTGGAAGAAGCGGCTGAAGTTTTCGAACTCCGCCCCGACGCTGCAGTGGACGCACCGGTTGCTGGGACTGAGGCCATCACACCGAGGTTGGGCGTAAACATTCACGTGCTCAACGACGATGCGGCCCTCGACCGTGCGCGAAACGTGGGCTTCAGCTTCGTGCGCATGGATATGTTTTGGGCCGATGTGGAACGCAATGGCCGCTATCGCTTTGACGGATACGATGCCCTGTTGGCTGCTCTGGATGCCCGCGGTATGGGCGCGCTCTGGATCCTCGACTACGGGCATCCGAATCATGGTGGTGACACGCCGCGCTCGGCGCAGGATGTCGCTGCGTTCACCCGATTCGCTGCGGCCGCGGCGGCTCACTTCCGTGGCCGCAATGTGCAATATGAGATCTGGAATGAGCCGAATCTTCCGCAATTCTGGAAGCCTGCGCCTAACGCAGCGGAGTATTCCGTTCTGCTGCGTGCGACCGTTGCCGCAATGCGTGCGGCCGACCCGGCCGTAGTGATCTCGAGCGGCGGAGTGTCGCGGTTCGACGGGAAATTTCTCAGCGACATGCTCGACCTGGAAACGGCTCGCCAACTGAACGCCATCGCTATTCACCCGTATCGCAACAACGCACCCGAAAGCGTGGCAGAGGAATGGGCATTCGTCTCAAATTGGGCGAGACGCGTATTCGGCGCCAGGCCGGAGATCTGGAATACCGAATGGGGTTATTCGTCGGTCGATCCGTCGGATGATTCAAGCAACGGACACTCCGTTGCCGGCAGGCAGCGTCAGGCGGTTCTTGCCGTTCGGGAACTTCTGACAGTCTGGGCGCTCGGCATGCCGCTCGCCGTGTGGTACGACCTGCGAGACGACTCTTCCGATAGCACGGACCCGGAGAAAAACTATGGCTTGCTGGATGCAAAAGGCAATGACAAGCCCGCAATGTCCGCGTTGCTCGCGCTAATGAGAACAGCCAAGAGTCGGACATTCGCCGGGTGGGTACGAGACACGCCGCCCGGAACACACGCGATGCGCTTCGATGGCGCGACCGACACGGTAGTGATTGTGTGGAGCGATAAGCCCGGCGCTCAGCAGTCCGTTTCCGCTTCGAAAGCGGGGCTGCTGTCTGCAACGTCTCTAACAGGAGAGCCGCTCAAGACGAAAGAGAAGCCGTTAGGCTTCGTCCAATGGGTCCTAAAGGACTCAGCAGGTCCCGTGTATCTCAGATGGACACGTGCGGGACAGTAAGACTACTTGGAACCGCAAGGCCTATTACTATTTCGACGCAGAATCCGTCGCGGTCACCGATTTTTTCTTGCTCGATTCACCCATCAAGTCGAAGATGCTCGACAATCGTGAGCTGATCACGAGATACAGGCCGCCGCGCGCTGCG
>Ga0157379_10000958_pt1 | contig 23408 bp, 14 predicted proteins | sample S25metaG_FD_121802 | JGI IMG/M metagenome (GOLD analysis project Ga0157379, IMG submission 121802) | Switchgrass rhizosphere microbial communities from Kellogg Biological Station, Michigan, USA - S2-5 metaG | ecosystem: Host-associated > Plants > Roots > Rhizosphere > Soil | place: USA... | reverse complement strand
GGGCGTATTTCGACTTGCGGATCGACCAGCCCGGTCGGGCGCACAACGAGTTCGACGATGTTGCCTTGCGTGTGCGCGAGCTCGTACTTGCCGGGCGTGGCGGAGACAAAAATGCAGCGTGGCGCGCGGCGTTCCCATTCCTCGAACTTCAGCGGGCGGTTGTCGAGCGCGGACGGCAGGCGGAAGCCGAACTCGACGAGGGTTTCTTTGCGCGAGCGGTCGCCCTTGTACATCGCGCCGAGCTGCGGCACCGTCACATGCGATTCGTCGACGACGAGCAACGCATCGGCGGGCAGGTAATCGAACAGCGTCGGCGGCGGTTCGCCGGGCGCATGGCCGGTCAGATGCCGCGAATAATTTTCGATGCCATTGCAGTAGCCGATTTCGGCCATCATCTCGAGGTCGAACTGCGTGCGTTGCTGCAACCGCTGTGCCTCAACGAGCTTGTTCGCTTTGTATAATTGTTCCAGGCGCTCCTTGAGCTCGACCTTGATCGTCTCGACCGCTTCGAGCACCGTGCGCCGTGTCGTCACGTAATGCGATCCGGGATAGATCGTGAAGCGCGGGACCTTGCGCAATGCCGCGCCGGTTAGCGGATCGAACAGCGATAGATTTTCGATCATGCCGTCGAACAGTTCGATGCGCACGGCTTCGATTTCGTTTTCTGCCGGGAACACGTCGATCGTTTCGCCGCGTACGCGGTAGCTGCCGCGATGCAACTCGTATTCGCCGCGTTCGTATTGCAGCTCCGTCAGGCGGCGCAGCAGTTCGCGCTGGTCGATGCGGTCACCGCGCACGAGATGCAGCACCATCTTGAAGTATTCACCAGGATCGCCGAGGCCGTAGATTGCCGACACGGTCGAAACGATGATCGCGTCACGGCGCTCGATCAACGCCTTCGTCGCCGACAAGCGCATCTGCTCGATGTGCTCGTTGATGCTGGAATCCTTCTCGATGTACGTGTCGCTCGACGGCACGTACGCTTCGGGCTGGTAATAATCGTAATAGCTGACGAAGTATTCCACCGCGTTGTGCGGGAAGAAATCCTTGAACTCACCGTAGAGTTGCGCCGCGAGCGTCTTGTTCGGCGCAAGCACCAGCGTTGGCCTCTGCACGGCCTGAACGACGTTCGCGATCGTGAACGTTTTGCCCGAACCGGTCACGCCGAGCAGCGTCTGGTGTGCCAATCCGGCCTCGAATCCGGCGATGAGGCGCTGGATCGCATCCGGCTGATCGCCGGCCGGCTGGAATGGCGAAACAAGCTGGAAACGATCGGACATGCGTGACTCCGCGAGCGAACCGATAATTATAACCCTGTGGGCGAAAGCGCGGCGCCCTCACACGACTGGCGAGTGTGTGGCGTTTCGGTCCGATCAATGACCATAGCAATCGCAGTTTTCACCGAGTTCTCGGATTAATGAATTCGTTGGCTTGGCGCCTTTGATGCACTGCGGAACGCAGCTTCGTCGTTTAATGTTAGAGTTTTAGATCGATCCAAAAACATCGACGATTCCGCCAAAGGGAGCGCGCTGCATGGCAACACGAATTGTTGTATCGATGCTGTTGTTGATACTTATCGGTTGGCAGCCTGCGTCTGCTGACCCGGCTCCAGCAGGCAACCTCGTGCCTGTGCCGGCGCACCTGCAAGCGCGGAATGGCCAATTCACGCCGGGTCCGGAGATCGCGATCGTACTTGCCGATCCGCGCGATGCGGACCTGCAAGCACTCGGCGAGCTTACCGCGCAGATCGTGCACGAGTCATGGCAAGTGCCGTCGAGTGTACAAGTCCACAATGCGGCAAAGCGCGAGATCGCGCTGAAGCTCGCGCCAACGGCGCGCGCGGATGCGGAAAGCTACACGCTCGATTTCGACGCGCAACGCATCGCGCTCACCGCGCCCGCGCCGGCCGGCTTGTTCTATGCCGTGCAGACGCTGCGCCAACTGATCACGCCGGAAACAGCCAAGAGCGGCATCGCCGCCGTGCACATCGACGACGCGCCGCGCTTCAAGTATCGCGGCATGCATCTGGACGTCGGCCGGCATCTGTATCCGGTGGCTTTCATCAAACGCTACATCGATCTGATGGCGCGCTACAAGTTCAACACGTTCCACTGGCATCTGACCGAAGACCAGGGCTGGCGCATCGAGATCAAGCGCTATCCGAAGCTCACTGAAGTCGGCGCGTGGCGCAAGGAGACGATCTGGGGGCGCAACTTCGATCCGTATTTCGGCGATGGCGTGCGTTACGGCGGGTTCTACACGCAGGATCAGGTGCGCGACATCGTTGCTTACGCGCAGGCGCGGCACGTGACGATCCTTCCCGAGATCGATCTGCCCGGCCACATGAAAGCCGCGCTCGCCGCGTATCCGGAACTGGCGTGCACGCCGGGGCCGTTCGAGGTGTCGACGATCTGGGGCGTGGAAGACGACGTGCTGTGCCCGAGCGAAACGACGTTCCAATTTCTCGAAGGCGTGTTGGGCGAAGTCATTGATCTGTTCCCCGGCCGTTATATTCATCTGGGCGGCGACGAAGCGCCGACGAAACGTTGGAAGGAGAGCAAACTCGCGCAGGAGATCATGCGGCGTGAGCGCTACACCAAGGAAGTCGAGCTGCAGGGCTATTTCCTGCGCCGTCTGGAGAAATTCCTTGCCGCGCATCATCGCCAATTGATCGGTTGGGACGAAATCCTCGCCGGCGGCCTGTCGCCCAATGCGACGGTGATGTCATGGCGCGGCATGGAGGGCGGCACTGAAGCTGCGCAGCAGAATCACGATGTGATCATGACGCCGGGCGAGTTTGCCTATTTCGATCATTGCGAGGGCGATCCGAAACAGGATCCGATGTGTCTTGCGGGCGACCATCTGCCGCTCGCGCAGGTGTACCGCTTCGAACCGGTGCCGCCGCAGCTCGCGACAGCCCAAGCGCGCCATATCCTCGGCGCGCAAGCGAACGTGTGGACCGAGTTTCTACCGACGTCGCAGACCGTGGAGTACATGACGTTTCCGCGCGAACTGGCGATGGCCGAGGTGCTGTGGTCACCGCGCGAACGCCGCGACTGGCATGATTTCGAGGCGCGGCTTGCCGCACAGCTGCCGGAACTGGATCGCCTTGGCGTGCGCTATCGCATTCCGGATGTCGACGGCCTCGATGCAGACATCGCGAGTCTCGAGGCGCGCATGACGCTCACACTGCGATCGCCGATTCCTGGCGCGGCAATACGCTATACGCTCGATGGCGACGATCCTGATGCGAGCTCATCGCGTTACGAACGTGCCATCGACCTCGCGCTCACCACCGAAGGCACACCGGTCGCGGCACGCCTGGTTCTCGCCGACGGACGCATGGGACCGATCAGCCGCGCGACGTTACGCCGTGAGACGCTGCATGCGGCAATCAAGATCGATGATCCGACCGTACTCAAGCCCGGATTGGCCCGTGCCTACTTCGAACATGAAGTATTTACGACGCGCGCGCTCGCGCAGCTCGAACCGAATCGGCATGACATTGCAAAGCAAATCGAGATTCCGGGCTATGCGCGGCCAGAGCGATTCGGACTCACGTTCGAGGGCTATCTGCGCTTACCGGCCGACGGCCTGTACGATTTCCGTCTGGAATCCGATGACGGCGCCGTGCTGCGCATCGACGGCGACGTCGTGGTCGATCGTGACGGCCCGCAATCGCTCGCCGAAAGCAGCGGCCAGATCGGACTCGCCGCCGGACTGCATGCGATCTCGCTCAAGTATTTCCAGGGTGGTGGTGGCAAGGGCTTGAATCTGCGTCTGCGGCAAGGCGATGGCGCGCCGCAGCCACTCGCAGAAAATGGGTTTTTGCACAAGCCGGAAAAATGAGAGCAGCCTTGCTCGCCGCATTACTCGCCGGCGCCGCGCACGCGGGGCCGGCGGATTCGCGTGCGCTCGATGCGGTTTGGGAATTCCGCCTCGTGCCGAGCGACGCGCAGGCACCTCAACACGCCGAGGCTGCGATCTGGCGTCGCGCGCAAGTACCCGGCAACGTGCATACCGATCTGCTCGCCGCGGGCCTCATTCCCGACCCCTACGGTGGCGCCGCGGAAAGCGAACTGCAATGGATTGGCCTGGGCCAATGGGAATACCGCACGACGTTCGACGTCGATGCGGCGACGCTGCACCGTACGCATGCGGAACTTGTGTTCGACGGCCTCGACACGTTCGCACACATCGAACTCAACGGCGCCAAACTGCTCGATGCCGACAACGCGTTCCGCACATGGCGTGTGGCGGTGCAGGGTAAATTGCGCGCACGCGGCAACGCCTTGCACATCGTGTTCGATTCGCCGATTGCGCGATTGTTGCCGCATGTACAAGCAATGCCGCACAAGCTCGCGGGGAATTATCCATCTCCATACGACGACGAGCCGAAAGACGCGATGACCGGTAACTTCGTACGCAAGCCCGGCTATCACTACGGGTGGGACTGGGGGCCGCGCTATGTCACAGCGGGCATATGGCGTGCGCTGAAGCTGGAAAGTTGGGATGCGCTGCGAGTGAGCGATTTCAATATCCGCCAGCGCGGATTGAGCGACGACAGCGCACGGCTGGACGCGGAATTGCAGATCGACAGCGATCGTGCCGAGAATATCGCCGTCGAGCTCGCGGTGCGTGACTCGGACGGCAAATCGCTCGAAGCGGTGAAGCAGCGCGCGAAGCTGCGCGCCGGTTCCAATACGCTCACGCTTCCGGTCGTGCTCGCCAATCCGCGGCGCTGGTGGCCGAACGGCTACGGCCGGCAGGATATGTATACATTTTCCGCGAACATCGCCGATGCGCACGGCGTGCAAGCCGCGACGTCGCGTCGCACCGGATTGCGCACGGTAGAGTTGCGTCGCGACAAGGATGCGAACGGTCAGGGCTTTGCGCTCGTCGTCAACGGTGTACCGATCTTCGCCAAAGGCGCCAACGTCATCCCGTTCGACGCGTTCCCTGCGCGCGTGCCGCCCGGGCGCATAGGTCACGTGCTCGCCTCCGCGCGCGATGCGAACATGAATCTGCTGCGCAACTGGGGCGGTGGCTATTACGAAAGCGACGAGTTCTTCGATCTGGCCGACGAACTTGGGCTGATGATCTGGCAGGACTTCATGTTCGGCGGCGGCACGCCGCCGGCCTACGATCCGCAGTTCCGCGCCAGCGTGCGCGCTGAGGCGCGCGACAACCTGCGCCGCCTGCGCAGTCATCCGAGCCTGGTCTTGTGGAACGGCAACAATGAAGAGGAAACCGCGTGGAAAGACTGGGGCATCGGCAAACAACTGACGCAAGAGGATTCCGCGTTCGCGCAGAAAGCCTGGGACGGATACGTCCAGCTGTTCGGCCACGATCTGCGCGAGGTTGTCGCGCAGGAAGGCAACGGCGTGCCGTACTGGTCGAGTTCGCCGAGCAACGATCTTGCCGCCAAGGCGAACGATTCGGACAACGGCGACAAGCATTACTGGTTCGTATGGGGTAATCCTGCACTGCCCGCCGACGCATACTTGGACGAGACGCCGCGTTTCATGTCCGAATACGGGCTGCAATCGTGGCCGTCACTGCGCACGATTGCGACGGTCGCCGCGCCACAGGATCTGGCAATCGGTTCGCGTGTGCTGCGCGCGCACCAGAAATTCATGGCCGGCGCCGGCGATGCTCGTCTTATGCTCTACGTCGCGCGCGAATACGGCGCGCCGCGCGATTTCGCCGATTTCGTCTATTTGAGCCAAGTAATGCAGGCCGAAGGCATCGAACTCGCCGCGCTGCATCACCGCGCTTCGCGGCCGCGCACGATGGGCTCGCTGTACTGGCAGCTCAACGACGTATGGCCCGGCGCATCGTGGTCGAGCATCGATTTTTACGGCCGTTGGAAGCCGCTGCAGTTCCACGCGCGGCGTTTCTTCGCGCCACTGGCAGTCGCCGCATTGCGCCATGACGGCAAGACGCAGGTGAGCTTGATTTCCGATCGCACCGTGCCCGTTGCGGCTCAATGGCGTGTGACCGTGCTCGACCTTGCTGGTAGGCGCTTGCGTGAGGAACGGCACGATGCAAGTTTGTCGGCCTTGAGCGCAACAGTCGCAGCGAACTTCAGCGATGCCGAACTGTTGCACGGCGCCGATCCTAAACACACCGCCGCGGCGTTCGAGCTGTTGATTGACGGCCAGCGCGTCTCGCGCAGCGTCGTCTATTTCGATGCTGCGAAAAATCTCGCGCTGGCAGATCCGGAACTGCATCCTGACTTGCAGCGTGATGGCGACGGTTATGCGCTTACGCTGACGGCAAAGCATCTTGCGCGTGCCGTCTGGGTCGACTTCGGCGCGCCGGATGCGGCGTTGTCCGACAATGCGTTGACGCTGCTGCCCGGCGAAACCGCAAAGCTCCACGTGACGTCCGCTGTCGCGCTCGATGACCTGCGCCGCACGCTCACGGTGCGCCCCTACATCCCCAATTCCTGACGCCACCTTTATGTCTACGCCCAATTTCCGCAGCGCCGATTTCCTGCTCGATCATATCCGCCACACGATGGCATTCTACGATCCGGTCGCGCGCGACCCCAAGGGTGGATTTTTCCACTATTTCAAGGATGACGGCACGGTATACGACGCGAGTCACCGGCATCTCGTCAGCAGCACACGCTTCGTCTTCAACTACGCAATGGCCGCGCGCGAGTTTCGACGCGACGATTACCGCGCACTCGCGGAGCACGGCTTGCGTTTCCTGCGCGAAGCGCATCGCGACTCACAGAGCGGCGGCTATGCGTGGACATTGCGCGACGGCAAGCCGGAGGATCGCACGAATCATTGCTATGGCGTCGCCTTCGTCCTGCTCGCCTACGCAACCGCGCGCAAGGCCGGCATCGACACGCGCGCATGGATGGACGAAACCTGGAATCTGCTGGAGAGCCGCTACTGGGACATGCGTGCCGGCCTGTATCGCGATGAAGCAGATCCGCAGTGGAATTTTTCGACGTATCGCGGCCAGAACGCGAATATGCACATGTGCGAAGCGATGCTCGCGGCGTTCGAAGCGAGCAATGAGTCGCGCTACCTGCAACGTGCCGCTTTGCTTGCCGACAATATGACGCGGCGCCAAGCGGGCAAGGCCGGCGGACTCGTCTGGGAACATTACGATGCGAACTGGGAAGTCGACTGGGAATACCACAAGGACGATCCGAAGCACCTGTTCCGGCCGTGGGGATTCCAACCGGGACATCAGACGGAATGGGCCAAGCTGCTGATGATTCTCGAACGCTATGCGCCGGCCCCGTGGCACCTCCCGACCGCGCAGCACCTGTTTGACACGTCCCTGGCGCGCTCCTGGGATCAGGAATTCGGCGGCATGGCCTACGGCTTCGCGCCGGATGGTTCGGTCTGCGACTCCGACAAATATTTCTGGGTGCAGGCCGAATCGCTGGCCGCCGCGGCACTGCTCGCACAGCGCAGCAGCGATGCGAAATACTGGGACTGGTACGACAAATTGTGGGCGTACTCGTGGCAGCACTTTGTCGATCACCGCTACGGCGCCTGGTACCGCATCCTGGATCGGCAGAATCGCAAGTACAGCGATGAGAAAAGCCCGGCCGGCAAAACCGACTACCACACGATGGGCGCCTGCTACGAAGTATTGAATGTCGTGCGTGGAGAGACGAGAAAATGAAAAAGTGTTTTTTTGTGCTCGCTGCCCTGTGCACCGGCTGCGTGCAACACGCAATCAAGCCCACGGAGGCGCCCGCGATCGATGCGGCCGCCAGTGCCAAGCTCGCCACGCAGGTGCGCGAGGAAGTGCGGCACGCCTGGCAGGGCTACAAACGCTATGCCTGGGGACACGACGACCTCGCGCCATTGAGCAAAGGCGCACACGACTGGTATGCCGCGCCTTTGCTGATGACGCCGGTCGATGCGCTCGATACTCTGGTACTGCTCGGTCTGAACGATGAGGCGAACGAAGCACGTGAACTGATCGCGACGAAACTCGATTTCGATCGCGATATCTACGTGAAGCATTTCGAGATCACGATCCGCCTGCTCGGCGGTCTGCTGTCGAGTTATCAGATCACGCACGACCCACGCCTGATCAAACTCGCGGACGATCTCGGCACGCGCATGCTCCCCGCGTTCGACACGCCGACCGGCTTGCCCTGGGTCGAGGTGAATCTGAAGACCGGCGCGACGCGTGGGCGCGACAGCAACCCTGCGGAAACCGGCACTTTGCTGCTCGAATACGGCACGCTGGCGCGGCTTACCGGCAAGCAAATCTACTACGACAAGGCCAAACGCGCGCTCGTCGAAACGTTCAAGCGTCGCTCCAAGCTCGATCTGGTCGGCGGCGGGATCGATGTCGTCACTGGCGCTTGGACCGATCGCGATGCCAGCGTCGCAGGTGGAATCGATTCGTACTACGAATACTTGTGGAAATGCTGGAAGCTGTTTGGCGACGAAGATTGTCTGGCAATGTGGAAAACGTCGATTGCCGCGATCGATGCACATCTCGCCGACGAACGCGCCGGTGAGATGTGGTACGGCCACTTCGACATGACGACCGGTGCGCGCCTCAAGACCGAGTACGGCGCGCTCGATGCCTTCTTCGCCGGCTTGCTCGCGTATTCGGGCGACGTCGCGCGCGCGCGGCGGCTGGAAGAATCCGGATTTCGCATGTGGCAGCTGCAGGGTATCGAGCCGGAAACTCTCGACTACGCGACGATGCAGGTGACGAGTCCTGGTTATGCGCTGCGGCCCGAAATCATCGAGTCGGCGTTTTATCTCGATCGCCTCGATGGCGCGCCGCGCTGGCGCTCAATCGGCGCCGTGATGTTCGCTGATTTCACGCGTTACTGCCGCACCGATGCCGGCTACGCTGCGCTAACCAGCGTGATCACGAAGCAGCAGAAAGACAGCATGGAAAGTTTCGTCATGGCCGAAACGTTCAAATATTTCTGGCTGTTGTTCGCGCCGCATGATGCGCTCGATCTCGACACCGTGGTGTTCAATACCGAGGCGCATCCGCTGCGGCGAGTCAAATAGGTCTCACCGGCTGCCGCATGGCGCCGGCGGCGGCGTGTCGGCGCCCCACTGCGAGGGCGAATCGCTCAGGCCGAAGCGCAGGCGCGCACCGGCCTGGATGTCCTCCCAGGTGATCCAAGCCTTGTCGAGTACGGTGTCGTTGATTTTCGCCGAGGCAACATAGGAAATCGCATCGCCGCGCGCGCCGGGTGCTTCGATCGCCAGCGTCTTGCCGTTTTCCAGCGCGATGTACACTTTTGCAAAACGCGGCGTATTGAGCGCGAAGTCGCCGCTGCCCGGGATCACCGGATATAGGCCGATCGCGCTGAACAGGTACCACGCCGACATCGTGCCGAGATCATCATTGCCGGTGACGCCGTTCGGCGCATTCGTGAACAACGCCTGCGCGGCGCGCAGCACGGTATCGGTTTTCCACGGTGCGCCGATCAGCACGTACATCCACGGCACGTGGATGTCGGGTTCGTTATCGGGGTTGTAGCGGAACTGTCCGTAGTAATCGTACGGTCCGACCACCCAGTTCTTGCGCGCCGCGTGCAGCGGATCCTTGACCAGCTCGTCATACGCGAAAAATGCATCGAGCCGGCGCAGCGCTTGCTCTTTGCCGCCCATCGCCTGGACTAGCCCCGGTACGTCCTGTTGCACGAGCCACTGATATTGCCACGCCGTGCCTTCGTGGAAACCGTGTTGCGAGCGCGGGCTGTAGCCGCCATCGGGGCCGACGTACCAGTCACCGTTCGCGAGCTTGGGCCGCGGGAAGCCGCGCAGGTCGGATTCCTTGTCCAGCGTGTTCGCGTCCCAGAGATTCTTCCAATTGCTGCCCCGTGCACGCAGAGTTTGTGCATCGTCGTCATGTCCGAGTGCATGCGCCATCGTCGCCAGCGCGCAATCGCCCTGCGCGTATTCGAACGTCGCCGAGCCGCCATGATGCTGATCGACGTCCATGCTCTTGGTCGGCATCGTGCGGTCGTACTCGACGAAACCGTGCGCCAGATAATTCGGATTGCCGGCGCGGCCTTCGCTGCGCACGAGCGGCGTCGGCACGCCGAACGCATTTTCGCGCAGCGCCGCGTACGCTTCTTGTTCGTGTTCTTGCAATGCACCGAAACGCCATAGATCGACGAGATACGGCGTAACCGGATCGCCGGTCATCACATTCGTGTCGAAATTCGCATAGCCCCAGCGCGGCAGCCAGCCGTTCTGCTCGCGCACCTTGATCAGCGACAGCGCGATGTCGCGCGCCCGCTGTGGATGCAGCAGCGCGACGAACTGGTTCTGCGCGCGGTACACGTCCCACAGCGAGAAGTATTCGTAGTAGGTGAAGCCGTCGGCATGGTGAACCTGCTCGTCGTAACCGCGATAGCGACCATCGGCGTCGCTGCCGGTGAGCGGCTGCAATAGCGTGCGGTACAGCGCCGAATAGAACACGATGCGATCGTCGCCAACGCCGCCATCGACACGCACGCGGCGGAACTCGTTGCGCCACAGCGCCTGCGCCGCCCGCTTCACGTCGTCGAAACCGAGCAACTTCCCGTCGCGCATGCCGTCGCTGCGCAGATTGCCGCGAGCACCTTCGGCATCGACGTGGGAGATCGCGCTGGTGATCGTCACTGCGTGATCCTTTCTCAGATCGAACGCGAGCCACGCCCCGTGCGGCTTGCCATCGCCCTGCATGCTTGCGTGTGCGCCCGCATGCGGACCTTCCTGGTCGAACGTGCCGAAGGTGCGGAACGGACGGTCGAATTCGAGCCGGAACCAGGTCGTATAGGCTTGGCCGCCGCAGAAGCTGTGCGTAGTGATGCGGCCTTCGACGGTGCGGTCGCCGACGACTTGCAACGCACTGCCGATCACGCCGTGCTTCTCGTTCGCCTGCCCGGTGTTGATGAGGATCAGACCTTCTGTTGTGGTAGCAGAAAACTTGTAACGTTCCGCTGCCGCGCGCGTCAGCGCAGCCGCTTCGGCATCGATGCCGCCGTAGTCGACGAGATGCACCTTGTAGTAACCGGCATTGCCGACCTCGCCGTCGTGCGTGTACTTCGCCGCATATTTCTTGTGGTCGAAGTCTTCCGCCTTAGCAAATGCGCCGCTGCCGATCGTGCCGGTGAGCGGCAGGATCGAGAGCTGGCCGCCTTGCTCCCAGCACCCGGCACCGGAAATGAAGGAGTGGCCGAAACCGCGGATCTTGTCGTCGTCGTAACGATAGCCCGCGTAATGCGAGCCGATCGGACTGACCTGGATCAGGCCGAATGGCGCGGAGGCGCCGGGAAAAGTGTTGCCTTCGTCTTTCGTGCCGATGAACGTGTTGACGAGCGTGACCGGATCGCGGTTCATGTCGCCGCCACCTGGCGGCGCCGCTGTTGCGCCGAGGGTGCAGAAGGCGATGGCAAGAACGAAACGTGGGTTCATGAGGTGGTCTCCCGATTCAATCTTCGAGCGCGCGAAACAGCGGCTGCAGTTTTTCGGCGTAGGGTTCCCAGGCGGGCTTGCCGGGCGGGCGGATGCCGTCGCGGATTTGCGCGGCACTGGCGGTGGTGATGGCACGCTGCGCATCCGGGTCCAACATGGCCGGCTCGAATGGCACGCGGAGGAAATCGCAGACGCCACGCACGACCCGCTCGGTATCGGTGACGAGTTCGCGGTAAGGCACATCGAGCATGCGGCCCGGCAGCACGCGGTGCCAGTGCGCCATCAGCAGGCGATACCCACGATGGAAGTCGGCGAGCTCGCGTTGATCGTAACTGTAGCCGTTGACGTGCGAGTACAGCATGCGCAGGTTCGAGAAACAGACATCGCGCGCATCGCGCACGAGATGCAGGAACTTCGCGCGCGGCAGCGCCTTGGCGATGAATCCGGCATTGAGGAAATTCGACGGCAGCTTCTCGGTGAAGAGCGGGCGCTCGCGGTGGCGCACGCGCGACTGCGCGAGGTATTGCGCGCCAATCGTTGCGAAATCGAGATTCGCGGCACGCGCAACGATCGTAGGATCGAGGTCGCCGGCGCAATAGTGATCGGCGGCCAGGCGCAGCTGCGCCGTGAACGCGTAGTTTTCGCCGATATCGGCGATCTGCGAATGACCGCTGAGCACGCCTTCGAGCACGCTGGTGCCCGAGCGAAACATCCCGATGATGAAAACCGGCACGATGTCGTCATCGAGGACACCCGTCTGCGCGCAGAACTCGAGCGAGCATCGTGCGATCAGATCGTCGAATAGCGCCAGCGCCGCACGGTGATCGTAGGGCACGCGCCCGCGCTTGAGCGCACAGCCGCGTTCCAGCGCGTTCCAGGCCTCGTCGTAGCGTTCGAGCCGGTGCAATTCGTGATGCAGTGCGAACTGCAGATAGATCTCCGCATCGCCGCCGCTCGCGACGCGCGTGAGTTGCGCGATGATGCGTTCAGCGCGCTGCGCATCCGCCACGCCGATCTGCGCGAGCGCCCAATGCGCAGGTGCATAGGCCGGCGCGAGTGCGAGCGCGCGTTCGAAGCCTGCCACTGCGGCGGAAATATCTCCGGAAAAAACCTGCAGGGTCGCTGCGACGTGATGGGCAGCAGCGTCGGCAGGTTTTTTCCGCAGCGCTTGCGTACTGAACGTGCGCGCGAGTTCCTGATCGCCGAACGTGCTGGCGATCATCGCGCATTCGAGCAGCCAAGGTGCGGGCCATTGCGCGGCGTCGGCTCCACGCATCGCTTCCAGCGCGCGCTGCTCCTCGCCGAACGCACTGAGCAGGCGCAGGTATTCGAGTTGGGTGTTCGGCTCGGCGTGGGATCCGGCCACCGCCAGCACGCATTCACGCCCGGCGCGGTAGCGGCCGGCGCGCAGATGGGTGCGCGCCTGCGCCAGCAAGGCTGCGGCATGCGACTCGTTGCTGCTGCGTGGCGCTGGCGGAGCGGGTATGTTCACGGCTTTAGCGTGCGCGACCGTATCTTCGCGTGCAAGAAAAAAAGCCCGGGGGGAGGGGCCGCCCGGGCTCAAGCGACTTTTCGCGTTGGAGGTGCGTCAGTCGAATTTGTACGAAAATTCGAGCGAATACGCGCGCCCGATCTGGTTGTACAGGTTGTCCCAGGTGAACGTGTAGTCGAGCTTGTACGGATCTTGTACTGCGGCGTTGTCGAACACGTCGGTGACGTAGCCGCTGAGACGCATCTGCTCGTTGAGCTGGTAAGCGATCCCAAGGTTCCAGAAGATTGCCGGCCCACCGCGGAATCTTGTGGATTGCGCCTGCAGGCCGGTCAACGGATCAACGCAGTGGTTCGCAGCGTGCGGCCCGTCGCCATAGCCTGGAATGAAACCGTCGGACAGCGGCGCGCAGTTGCTGTAGTTCACCGTGCGTAGACCGCCGGTTCGCGTGCCGAGCACGGTTGTCGTCCACGGTCCGGTCTGCCACTCGACGGAGCCGCGCACACGGCTGCGCACGTTGTCCTCGCGATGGTTCTCCCACGGCACGTCCGGATGCGGCTGCGTCTCGAACTTGGTCGAGATCGTGTAATCGAGGTTGAGGTTGAAATTGCCGAAGCGTGCGGTATCGATGCGGTATTTGAGCGACGCGTCGATGCCGCCGGCACGCTGGCCGCCCTGGTTGATCGGACCTTTCTCGATCGAGACGATGTTGCCGGCCGCATCGCGATGGATGCGCGTCTTGACGAAGTCGCAATCCGAGGCGCTCGGTGCCGGGCCGCTGATCGGTCCGAACGCACAGGCGCGCTCGATGTTGAGCTCGTCCTGGGGGCCGATGTCCTGAATGATATCCTTGAGATAGATGTACCAGTAGTCCACCGACGTCGACAAGTTGTCGAGCGCGTTCCAGACGAATCCGTACGTGAAGGAGTGGCCCTTCTCATAGTTGAGCTCGGTGGAACCCTGGCGGGTGACGGTGGCCTGGTGCGTGTACGAGGTGTCGATGCCGCAGTTGTCCAGGTTGCCCTGTTCCTTCTGGCAAAGATACGTGTCGGTGATGCGCTCCGACGCGGAACTGGCGCGCGCATACGTGTAATGCATGTCCGGCGCGCGGAAGCTTGTCGCGTAGGTGCCGCGCAGCAGCAGCGAGTCGATTGGACGGTATTCGAGGCCCGCCATGTAGCTTACGTTGCTGGCGTCGCGCACGGCGTTGTACTTGTCCCAGCGCGCGCCCAGGTTGGCGGTGAACGTGGAGACGATCGGCACGCGGAACTCGGTGCCGAGCGCGAAGCGGTCGCGCGAGCCGCCGCCCTGATCGCTGAAGTACAGGTCCTCGTTGTTGCCGAATTCGCCGGCCAGTTCGCGCTTGTCGAAATCCAGCGAGTAACCCTGGCGCGCGGCTTCGGCCTCGATCGCAAAGCCGATCGGCCCGGCACCCCAGCCCTGGAACAGGTCGCCGGTGACGCTGGCCTGTGCGGCGTCGAGCCAGGCATCGGCTTCGTTGACCGCGTGCGTGGCAATGCTGGCGAATTCCGTCGGTGTCAGCGGACGCAGGAACTTGCTCTGATCCATCCGGTAGATCGGATAACCGTCAGCGGTCGTGCCGAGCAGCTGGCCGAGGAAAAACGCATCGGCGACTCCCGGCAGAATCTGCAGGTAGCTCGAATGCGTCTTGTCCTGCGAGCGGCGGATCGAGACGTCCCAGTCGTAGCGATCGTCCCACAGCTTGCCGCGCAGGCCGGCGGTGAAGTCGACGTAGCGGTCGCGCGTATGGTTGCGGAAATCCTGGAAGTCGCCGACCTCACCCTTGGTGAACTGGCGGATGACGTTGGTGAGGTAGCGGCCATTCGGGTGATCCGCATCGGTAAAGCCGGGATCGAACCAGGTGTAGGCGTTGTTGAGGAACGTGAACGGCGCGTCGGTCTGGTGCTCGGTCAATGTCTCGTAGACGGCCAGGCTCGCGTAGCCTTGCAGGTCCGGCGTGAAGTTGTACGTTCCGTACACATACGCCTGCTGGTTGTTGTTGCCGTTGTCGAGCGTGTTGTAGCCGAAGCCGCCGGTCAAACCGCATTCCCATCCGCGATCAGACAGATAGCCTTCGCCGAGCCCGGTGCGGTGATACGTCTGGCGGTGATAGTAGTCGTAGTCGCGACCGAACTTGTCGCAGGTTGCGGCACCGCCCGGGATGAAGCGTTGGCCGCTCTCGCCGTCGAATATCGCCAGTCCGATGTTTTGGATCGGACCCTGCACGCGGTCGCTCTCGTTCCAGATCGTCTTCGGCCGGTCGGTCACATCGTCCATGAATGGACGGTCGAAGCCCATGATCGGCTTGCGGTGGAAGTTCTCGAGCACCCAGGTCAGGCTCCAGTTGTCGCCCGTGCGGCCGCCGGTCAGCGATTCATCGTTGAATGCGCCACCACCACGCTCGGTGCCGCCGACGCGCACGTTGACCTGGTCGCCGTTGTAATTCTTCTTGAGGATGATGTTGACGACGCCAGCCACCGCGTCGGAACCGTAGATCGCCGACGCGCCGGTCGCGAGCACTTCGATGCGGTCGACTGCTGCGGCCGGAATATTGCCGTAGTTGGAGAAGTTGCTCTGACCGCCGAACGGTTCCGGATAATCGGAAACGCGCTGGCCGTTGACGAGCAGCAGGCTGCGGCCCGGACCGAAGTAACGCAGGTTGAGCGGCTTGGCGCCGGGAATACGCGAACCGTACAGCACGTCGGGCTGCGGATTCGGCGCGGCCGCGGTCAACGATTGCAGCGCCTCGATAACGGTGGAAAAACCCTCGCGCTTGAGCTCGTCGCCGGTGATCGTCACGACCGGCGTCGGCCCTTCGATCTCCACGCGCTTGATGCGCGAACCGGTGACGACGATTTTTTCCAGTTCCTGCGTCTTCTTCTGCTGATCGGTCGTCGAAGGCGACGACGGTTCGGTGTTGCTGGTCTGCCCGAACGCAGACGCGGATAAGGCACAGGCCAGCGCGCTGGCCAATGCGGTACGACGAAATGCGGTGTGTGACATCGAATGCTTTCCCCAACGAATCGGAACAATGCTTGGCTGATTCATGACTGCCTCCCAATTCAGCTATGATTGAAATTGTAATTAGAACGATCTACTAGATCGATCTAATAGGCCGACACTACCATTATCTCCAATTGCTTGCATGCTGCAGTGCGATATGACTTTTTAACGCGAGTCCGGCAGGATCACGGAAGTTAGATCGTTCTAATCCACACAATTAGAAATTTTTATACAAAGGCTTATGGCCGACAAGCTCGCTCAACACCGCAAGATCACGCTAAACGACATCGCCGAAGCGGCGGGCGTGTCACGCGCAACGGTGTCGCTCGTGTTGCGCAACAGCCCGCTCGTGCACGCCGACACGCGGTCGCGCATCGAACAGCAGATCGACAAGCTCGGCTATGTCTACAACCGCGCAGCGGCGAATTTGCGCCGACAGGTATCGTCGAGCGTCGCCCTGATCATCAATGATCTGTCCAACCCGTTCTTTGCCGAATTTGCAGCGGGCGTCGACGAGGCCCTGGCCGCAGCCGGGTATGTGACGCTGCTCGGTGGTACGGGTGAATCCGTGGAACGCCAGGATGCTGTGCTCGCTTCGCTGATGGAGCACGATCCGGCTGCGATCATTCTTTCCCCGGCCGAAGGCACCGACGCCATGCGCATTGCACGCGCCGTCGGCAAGCGCACGCCGGTGCTCGTGTTCAACCGGGAATTGGAAGGCGCCGAATTCGATTTTCTCGGGTTGGAAAATCGCCGCGGCGCTTATCTGGCCACCGAGCACCTGCTCACCCGTGGCCATCGGCGCATCGCTTTCTTTGGCGGTCACGCCGACTCCAGCTCCTGCCGCCAGCGCAGACAGGGATATGCCGACGCGCTTGCGGTCGCAGGCATCACACCCGAGCCGCAGTGGCTGATCGAATGCGCGCCGACGCGTCTGGAAGCGGCGACGCAAACGGGAGCGTTGTTCGTACGCGATCCCGCGCCGACCGCGGCCGTCGCCTACAACGACGCTGTCGCGCTCGGGCTGATGCTCGGCCTGGCGCGCCGCGGCCGCCGCCCGGGTCACGATTTCGCCGTGACCGGATTCGACGATATTCCGGAAAGCTCGATGAGCGTGCCGCCGCTGACGACGCTTGCCGTGGACCCGCGCGCCCGCGGGCGCCAGGCGGCTGCGCTCGCGCTGGCGCGTGCGCAACATTCGGCTGACGCGCGCTTGCACACGATCGCGCCGGTCAAGCTCGTCGTGCGCGAAAGCAGCGGCGGCATCGCCTGATCACCAAGCCGACTTTCGGATCAGACCCATGAATTCGCAACGCCCCGTCGACAACCGCTACGCGCTGATCGTGATGACTGCGATCTTCTTCATGTGGGGTTTCATCACTGAGCTCAACGACGTGTTGATCCCGCATCTGAAGGCGGTATTCACCCTCAATTACTGGCAGGCGATGTTCGTGCAGTTCTGCTTCTTCGGCGCTTATCTGGTCATGGCCGTTCCGGCCGGGCGCGTCGTCGCGCGCGTGGGGTACAAGCTCGGCATCGTGACCGGACTGCTCGTCGCCGGCGGCGGTGCGCTGGCGATCCTGCCGGCGTCGCAGGCGGGTTCGTTCGTTCTGTTCCTGCCGGCGCTGTTCGTGCTTGCCAGCGGCGTGGTGCTGCTGCAGGCATCGGCGAATCCGTATGTCGCGTTGCTCGGTGCGCCGGCGCTCGCGCCGAGCCGGCTCAACTTCGCGCAGGCGATCAATTCGCTCGGTCATACGATCGGCCCGGCGGTCGGTGGCGCAATCATTTTTGCCGCCACCGCGCTCAGCGCCGAGCAGTTGGCGCAATTGCCAGCGGCGCAGCGCGCAGCGACGGTGCAGCCGCTGTATCTGGGCGTTGCGCTGGCCTTGATCGCGCTTGCCGTCGGCATTTTTCTGTTTCGTCTGCCGGCGCACACCGAGGCGACGGAAAAATCCGACCCGCAGCGGCACACGTTCGCCGAAACCCTCAAACATCGCCACGTGCGCTTCGGCGTGCTCGCGATCTTCCTCTACGTCGGTGCCGAAGTAGCGATCGGCAGTTTTCTCGCGAATTATCTGATGCGTCCGGACATCGGCGCGATTGCGAAAGCCGATATCGGCAGTTACATCTCGATGTACTGGGGTTCGGCGATGCTCGGGCGTTTCGTCGGCGCCGCGCTGCTGCTGCGTGCGGATCCGCGCCGTCTGCTGGCCTTGTATGCGAGTGCGAACATCGTGCTGCTCGCGACGACTGCGCTGAGCACCGGCCATATGGCAATGTGGAGCGTGATCGCGATCGGGTTTTTCAACTCGATCATGTTTCCGACGATCTTCACGCTCGTCATCGACCGCCTCGGCCCGCTGACGCAGAAGGCCTCGAGCCTGCTCGTCATGGCGATCTTCGGTGGCGCGGTGATTCCGCCGTTGCAGGGCTTCATCGCCGATCATCTGCTGGCGGTGAGCGGCAACGAAACCAGCGCGTTGCAATATGCGTTCGCGCTGCCCATGCTGTGTTACGCGTACATCGTCTGGTACGGTCGGAGCGGCGCCCACCGCGAAGTGGCGCAGTCCGCACGGCTCGTGACGGACTATGAGCAAGGGACGGTTACGTGAAATCCATTGTTTGTTTCGGCGAAGCCCTGGTCGACTTTATCGGCGACCCTGATGCCGAATCGCATGGTGAGCACGTGTTTCATCAGCACGCCGGTGGCGCACCCGCCAATGCCGCGGTGGCGGTCGCCCGGCTCGGCGGCCGCAGCGAATTCGTCGGCATGTTCGGACAAGACATGTTCGGGGATTTCCTGCTCGAACGCCTGAGCGTGGCCGGTGTGAGCACGCGCTACGCGGTGCGTACCAGCGCCGCGAAGACTGCGTTGGCCTTTATTGCGCTCGATGCGCGCGGCGAACGTAGCTTCAGTTTTTACCGTCCGCCGGCGGCGGACCTGCTGTTTCGCGCGGAACATTTCAGCGACGATTGTTTTGCGCAAGCCGCCGTATTCCACGTCTGCAGCAACAGTCTGACCGAAGAACCGATCGCGCAGACGACCTTACAAGGCATGGCCAGGGCGCGCCAGCATGGCGCTCTGGTCAGCATCGACTTGAACCTGCGGCCATCGCTGTGGCCACACGATGTCGATCCGTTGCCGCGCCTGTGGCAAGCGTTGCGCGCTGCCGATCTGGTCAAGCTCGCGGCCGACGAACTTGCCTATCTGATGGCCCGCGATCGTGGCGAGGCAGCCGTGATCGACGAGCTGTTGCGCAGCGCGCGCGCTGTGGTCGTTACCGATGGCGCGGCACCGGTGCGCTGGTTCGCGCGCGGGCGCAACGGTACCTTGCCGGCCTTCGGCGTTGCAGCCGTGGATACCACTGCGGCGGGCGACGCGTTCATCGGCGGACTGCTGTTCGAACTCGCCGAACGCGACATCACGGCTGCGCGTCTGGATGCGTTGCTCGCCGATGAAGCGGCGTGGGCGCGCGCTTTGCGCTTTGCCGCGGCGTGCGGTGCGCTCACCGTGACGCGTCATGGTGCGTTCGCCGCAATGCCAGCACGCGCCGAAGTCGAAGCACTGCTGGCGTAAAGGCACGCCTGTGCGCAGGCGTGCCGAGCCTACGGCGCAGCGCGCAGAGCACTCACGAGCGCGCGCACCTGCTCGACATCGCTGCGTAGTTCTCCCGCATCCATGCCCGACCCTGCGAAGGCGACGTGACGCATCGCGGACGGCAAAGCGCGCTTGGCCGACGCATGGAACTCGCGTGCACCAGTAGCTGCACGCACGGCGGTGATGGTGTGCTCGTCGATGCCGGCGCCGGGCATAACCACGATGCGGTCCGCCGCTTGCGCGATCAGCGCCGCGATCAGATTCACGCCCACGAGCGCACGCGCCCGCGCGCCCGAGGTCAGCACGCGCTCGCAACCCAGCGCGATCACATCTTCCAGCGCCAGGCGCAGATCGCGCGTGACATCGAATGCCCGGTGGAAAGTCACGCCGAGGTTGCCCGCGGCGGAGATCAACGAGCGGCTGCGCACAATATCGACGTTGCCGTCCGCATCCAGCGCGCCGATCACCACGCCATCGCAGCCGAGCGCCTTGCACGTCTCTATGTCGCGCGCCATCGTCTCGCATTCGAGATCGTTGTACAGAAAATCGCCGTCGCGCGGCCGGATCAGCACGTAAACCGGAATGCGCAGGCGTTCGCGCGCCAACGCGATCGTCGCGTGCGAAGGCGTCAGGCCGCCTAATTCGAGCGCGGCGCAAAGCTCGATGCGATCTGCGCCGCCTTCCTGCGCGGCTAGCGCGGACGCGACGGAGTTTGCGGCGATCTCGAGCAGGGGTGTTTTCATTTCTGTTCGGTGGCGTAAACCGAGCGCGCATCGAGCAGAGCGTCTTGCCGGTGCGCATCGCACACCGCGTAGACAAAGCCCTTGTGCAGCGCGAATGCGCCGACCTCGCCGCGCTTGTTGAGCGCGAGAAAACACACTTGCAGGTGCTTGCTCGCGTCGGGGCGCTTGTGTACGACGCGTGCGATTGCCAGGCGGCACGCGTCCAGCGGCGCATGGCCTTGGCGCATCAGCTCGACGACCAGAAAACTCGCGGCGTTGCGCAGCATCTCCTCGCCGACGCCCGAGGCGGTCGCCGCACCGACTTCGTTGTCCACGTACAAGCCGGCGCCCACGATCGGACTGTCGCCGACGCGCCCGTGCAGCTTGAACGCCATGCCGCTGGTCGTGCAGGCGCCCGCCAGGCGGCCCTGCGCATCAAGCGCGAGGATGCCGAGCGTGTCGTGATTGCGCGCGTCGCCGGGCTTCGCGCCGTCGCCACGTTCGGCATTGATCTGCGGCTGATACTGCGCCGTCTTGAGCCACTCTCGCCAAGCCTGCCGCGCGGTTTCGGTCAGCAATGCGGTCTTTTCGAAACCTTGTTGCAGCGCGAACTGCTGCGCACCCTGGCCGACCAGCAACACGTGCGGCGATTTCTCCATGACGGCGCGGGCCACCGATACCGGATGCGCGATGTCTTCGATCGCCGCCACGGCGCCGCAGCGGCCATCGCCATCCATGATGCTGGCATCGAGCGTCAATACGCCGTCGCGATCCGGATTGCCGCAGTGACCGACCGTGCTGTTGCACAACTCGCTCTCGACCCAGCGCGCGCCGGCTTCCACCGCATCGAGCGCATGTCCGCCTTCACCCAGCACGGCCCAGGCGGCACGGTTGGCGCCGACGCCGAAGTCCCAGGTCGAGACCACGCGGGCCTGGGCTGCACCCGAAGCGGCGATTCCGGAGCGGGCGAAGGCGAGAGCCGGCAGCACGCTTAAAGTCGTGCCCAGGAACTGGCGGCGATTGGTCATGATTGACACCCGGAGGAAAACCTCAGTGTGCCATATTCGCTCAGAGAGATTTCCGATGTCACAGGTGCATTGCTGCGAGGAGAATAGTGGCTGCCAGGGTGACGTTTAAGAGGCGCTCGGTCTGTGGCCGCAACTCCGCGCGCTGCAGCCTTACGCCAACGAACAGCCAAGCGAGGTCGACAAGGATCGCCACTATCACGCAAATGGACCACTTGAGCAGGACGTCGAGCGGACGATTGTGCTCGACTAAAGTCTGGGAAGCCAACAGTGACGCGAAGGCGACATAGGCTTTTGGATTCGCGATGCCCAGTACAAATCCGGATATTGGGGATGAGCGCACCTGCATGCCACGTAACGTCGATCCGGCAGGCGCCGTGGCAATCTGGTAGGCCAGATAAATGAGATATCCGGTAGCTACGAGCGTCATTGCTTTCGCTGCGAAGGGAACAGCCTCCAGAAGTGACAGCAGGCCCACCGCGGTTGCGCCAAAGGCGATGGCCAAACCCAATTGCAGCCCGGCGTAGAAGCGAAGCCCGCCCCAGCCTTCCACACGGCCGACCGCGAGCAGGCCAGCAATCCCGGGACCTGGCGAACCCAGCAGGCCAACCGCTGAGGCCAGGAATAACCAGCAAGCAATGCTATACATGTCAATGGTCCTTACTTGAGCAAGAAGATCTGTCCTCGCCAAGCGTAGGTGGACGATTTTCATTAGACAAACTAATATTTCTATTGACTGTCATTAGAGTTACTAGAATGTCGGACGCGCAAAATATCGATGTCGCCCTGTTACGCGCGTTCGTCGCTGTCGCGGAAACCGGGCGGATGACAACCGCCGCAAAGGTCATCCATCGGACGCAAGGTGCTGTTAGTCAGCAGATCAAACGCCTTGAGTCACTATTCGAAGCGCGACTATTCGATCGAAAGGCCGACGCTGCCCGCCTGACGCGCGAGGGCGAGAAGCTGCTTGTCAAGGCTCATCGCCTGATCTCGCTCAACGATGAAGTCATGGATCAGATGCGGGCTGTCGACTTTACCGGCGAGGTGCGTCTCGGCGTCGCGCACGATATTGTTCGCGCCATGATGCCGCCTATCTTGCGCCGCTTCCGACAGGCGCATCCCAACGTACTTATTACGCTGGTGAGCGACACAACCCAGGTGCTTCGCGCAGCGCTACGCGATCGGAAGATTGACCTGGCACTCGTGACGGAGCCCGAGCGCGGCGATCGAGATCAGTTTCTGCTCACAGACAGGCTGATATGGGTGGGCGCCAAAGGCGGAGACGCTTACCGACGTCGTCCGCTTTCGGTGGCGCTCGGTCAGGAGAACTGCGGATTCAGGGCAGCGGCAATCAAAGCACTGACAAAAGCAAGAATGCCATGGCGCGCGATTTGCCAGGTTGGCAGTTTGGAGTCTGTGTTCGCGACATTGGAGGCGGACATGGCGATCGCCTTATTTCTTTCACGGACCGTACCGGATCGTCTGGCGGTACTTCGTGTTCGGGAGCTACCCGAGCTGCCGCACTTCCACTTCAATCTTCGTCTTCCATCCACCGGTGTGACATCGGTGGTAATGGAATTTGCACGCCACATTCGAGAAGGATTCTCGCGCCGGTATACATAACAGTAACGACAGGCGTGGTTGCCGCAGGTGATCGCGAGGATCGACAGTGTCCTATTCGCGCCACCAGATCGACGCACGGTACAACATCACGGACGGCGCTTTCGCGATTGCGCCGCACCCGATATGCTTGCACACATGATCAAGCCGACGTTTAGCCATCTAGCCGCCTTTTCCCTACTCATGGTTTCCGCCATTGCCGCGGCTGATGACGCTCCCGCGCCCTGGCTGCCGAAAGATCCCGGCAAGGCACAATGCCGCGTCACGCGCGACGGCGGCGAACTCGCCAACAGCGCATTGCGTTTCGCAGTGGCCGCGCAGGATGGCGAGCTGAAGCCCGCCGCATTCGACAATCGCTATACCGCGAGCCCGCACGCGCTGTCCGGCAACCTGTTCGCACTGAACTGGCGTGACAAGACCAAAGCGCCGCTCATCCTGCATCTCGACGGCAAGCTTGCGTGCACCGCGCTCAAACCCGAGCGCAACTCGGCGCGTGCGGCGGACCGC
>Ga0157379_10000955_pt1 | contig 23432 bp, 20 predicted proteins | sample S25metaG_FD_121802 | JGI IMG/M metagenome (GOLD analysis project Ga0157379, IMG submission 121802) | Switchgrass rhizosphere microbial communities from Kellogg Biological Station, Michigan, USA - S2-5 metaG | ecosystem: Host-associated > Plants > Roots > Rhizosphere > Soil | place: USA... | reverse complement strand
GCTTCTACGCTATGCGGCGGCGTTCGGTGAACATCCTGCGCAGAACCTGTTGGCGAAATGGGAACAACTTTTTCGCCGCTTCGCGCCGCCGAACCTCGGCCAGCGCCATTTCCCGCTTTACGAGGCTTCTCTCCTGTCCAAGCGGACGGTGGAGTCGCCATTTATTTCTCTTCTTGTTTTGGCTCTTCTTTTTTCCTGCGGAAAATTCGACGTTTCTTCGGGTCTTCCGGCGCAGCCGCGGGCGTCGTCGCATCAGCCTTTGGTTCTGCTGCCGATTTGACCTGAACAACAAGTTGCGCCGTCACATCGTGATGCAGCTTAATGGCGATCTCGTGCTCGCCGGTGTCTTTGATCGGCCGCTCCAGAACAATTTTATGCCGATCGATCTCTGCACCGAGTTCGTTTTTCAGCCGGTTCACGATGTCCTGCGTCGTCACTGATCCAAATGCTTTGCCGGTCTCGCCAGTCTCCAATGTGAAAATAAACCGCGCCTTGCCGATGCGACGCGCCAGTTCCTGGGCCTCGTTCAACTCGCGTGTTTCGCGTTCAGCGCGCTTCTGTTTAAGCGCATCGATCTGGCGCAGGGCACCGGGCGTGACCTCGTACGCCATTTTGCGCGGCAGGAGATAATTGCGGGCATAACCGCGACGCACCTTGACCACATCAGCTTCAGCGCCGAGGCCGGGAACGTTTTCGGTTAAGATGAGTTCAGTCAATGGCATATCGATGTGTGTATAAAAGCTCCGGGGGCGACGAGTATAAAACTACAGTGCGTACTGTCAATGCACGATTGAAAATTTGCCTGCAATTTTTGTTTTACCATCCTCATTTGTCATGTTGAGCGAAGCGAAACATCTCGGATTCGCTCTGGGTGCCGCGGACAACTGATTAGAGATTCTTCGCTTCGCTCAGAATGACACCGACCAGGTTAGAAGTGCCTCCCGCCCAACTGGAAAAAAAGCAAAGAGTTATTCGTCGATCTAGCGCATCGCAACTAGACGAACGTTAGCTGCGATGCGCAGATCAGGCGCACAATCTCTAGTGCTCGCGCCTCGTCGAGCCGAGACTTGAGATCACCCCTTGCCATGGGAGAACAAAGGACGGCGGGTTCGTTGTGAAGTCCAGTTGCCCGCCCAACTCGAAATGGCCGGTGGCATTGGCGAAGCGACCTGAGCCGCCTGTCACCTCCGCGGTCTCATGGTTGTCGTACACTCCCGGCGTTTCCGTCGGGCACAGGTACCCCTCGAAAGTGCCGGAGATTTCGTCGCCGTTGGCCGCAAACCAGTCAAAGGTGCCAGTGTAGGGAATATTGTTTTCACAAAGATCGGGATTGGGTTCGCACGGGCGCGGGAAGAATTCCGCGGTTCCCGTGAAGGCTCCCAATTGGTTCGCGTGTCCGAAGTTGACCACACTAATTATAGGCTCGCACTCCGTACCGGACGGAGGGTTATTGTACCCCGCGACGACGCCATTGAACGGCACCTGGTCGCGAGCTGACGCCAGATTAGGTGCCGAGATAGACATTGCTGCAAGGCATGCGAGCAGCAGCGGGATCAGAACCCCTGCTGTTGGTTTGAACTGAATGTTTTGATTTTTCATAACTTGATTTCCTTTTCTTGTTTTGGGTTTGTGGTCTTCGTTCCGCGTAATCCGGAGACGCAGACCGTTTCCTATTTCTTCCCGAAACTTTTTGCCGTATTGCAAAGAAATTTTGGAACCCATGGTGGCCTATGCGCCGGCTGCCTGTATGTGTTCGGCTTAGTCAGCCGAGAATGAATTAACACCGCCGCTTGCTGAATCGGGAGGAGGCAGGTCCCTTTAGCATCACGCATCGCACCTGAACGACATCAAGTGCGATGCGGATAGCATCCGGACGTCACGTACTAATTGTTAGCGAGTCCGAAATAGGTCAGCGTCCCGTAGCTGCGCTGGGTGCAGTTGTCGTCAAATACGACGTGCCACTCGAACGTCGCGGGAGTCGTATTCGTATCGAGCGTCGCCGTTACCTGAAGTCCCCACGTGTAAGTGTAAATGCCGTCTTCGAGCGAGACTGGCGTCAACTCGATGTGCGGGAACAGTCGGTATTGGCTGCCGTCGCGGAAGACGATCATTGTGAGGCTAGCTGGCGGCGGGACTTGTGGTTGCGTCATCATGTCGATGTTCAGAACCCACGTGCCACCAACTGAGTACGCCGGCGGAAGGATCTGACCCTCACACGAGACGAACTGGCCGTGCGTAAGGCTGCCGGTGTAGTTTCGCGGAGGCTGCAGCGGAGGCACGCCCAGGGATGAACTCGCCGAGATCCCGAAAATGGAGAACGCGACAAGGATGTAAGTCAGGATATTCTTTCTGTTTTTCATAATCTGATTTCTTTCTTGTTTTGGGTTTGTGGTCTTCGTTCCGGTTACCGGATACGCAGACCGTTTCCCGTTTCTTCCCGAAAGTTCCCGCCGCGCTGCAAAAAAAATGTGGAGCCTCCCATCGTCGACGGGAATTACGGAGGCGCTTCCCCTGTCCTAGCCAGTAAGGCGCTGAGCCGACTTACTACAGGACGATTGCCTAATAACTTGTCTTCGCGCTGGAGGATGAAGAATCTTGGGCCAACAGCTTTTGGAAGCGCGCATCGCCGCGCAGCGAGTCAAATAGCGGATGCAAGCGCAGATAGGTGCGCGCTGGCCGCCATGTTGAGACGAGTTGCTCAAGCAGCGGGAAGGCGGAGTCATAATCGCCAAGAACAGTAAAAAAAGATGCCATCTGCCCGGGGTCCGGCTTTTTGTAGGCGCGGGCAATTTCTGCTTTGGCGGCATCGCTCCAACCCATCGCCGCATAGGTTAACGCAAGGTGATAATGTGCTTCTGCTTGGCCAGCGCTTTCCTGGGTCTCGACTTCCAGCAACCAGCGAGCGGAATCCAAGCTCGCATACGCCTTCTGCGAATGACCGGCCCAGAAGTGAATCAAGCCCTCGACAACGCCTTTTGGCACGAAATAGCCAAGGCCAAAGCTTCCGTCGAGAAACGGAACGCGCTCGACTTTGCATTCAGCTAATAATCGCAAAGCTTCAGAAAAATCTCGCTCGAAAAGAGCGATGGTGCAGTGTGCTGCCGCCACCCGCCCATCCGGATCCTTTCCGGCAGGTAACCCAGCCAAAATCGCCTTGGCCCGATCGACTTCGCCAGTCCAATCGATTTCCCATGACGCGCGATTTAACCGGAAGAAAATAGAGTCCTGAGATAATTCCAACGCTCGATCCGAAGCCCACCGCGACCGTGGGATATCTTTCTCGACAAGAAGAGCAGCGTAATTATAGAAGACCTTTCCTTCACGAGGATTGAGAACCATCGCGCGTTCAAAGGATGCAGCAGCCTCGTCATTCCAGCCCATATCCCACTGAAGCATTGCTGCAGCTAAAACGATGTAGCCATCATTCGGAAGGAGGCGTACAGCATCGGCGACTTCGCGTCTCATTGCTGCTGGACTGTCAACGGCGTCCTGTTTCCCGTGGGTTAGATATTTGGCCATCATACACGCCGCCAGAGCCATGTGCGCCTGCCCGCAATCTGGATCCAATCGCAGTGCCTCTTCGGCGTTGCGACGCGCTTCAGCTAGCTTGGCGGGCCGCGTGTCAAAGTCACGGTAGTAAATCCACTGCTGCATCTCTGCGAGGCGCGCACGGGCCAGGGCAAAGCCGGGATCTAACGCGACTGCCTGTTTGTAGAAGTTTTCCGCAGCCAAATAGTTGTCCTTAGACACTTCAGGACGCATTTGGTATTCGCGGCCCCGAAGGTAAAGCACATAGGCATCTGGGTTGCGTGTCGTTTGCGTTTGCAGGCGGGCCTTTTCTGCCGGGGCCAGCGTCGCCCGGAGAGCACTTGCGATGTCGGCCGCCAGTTCACCTTGCAGCCCAGTCGAATCGGCAATCGTCCGATCATAACGTTCAGCAAACAGGGTTCGACCGTCGCGCGTGTCGGTGAGTTTCACATAGACAAGCAACCTGTTCGCGACGCGCTGCACACTTCCCTCGAGGACGTGGCTAACGTTGAGCTGCTGGCCGATGTCACGCAAGTTACGGTTCGCCGCGTCGCGATAGCTCATTACCGAAGAGCTGCCAATGACCTTGAGATCCTTAACCTGGACCAGGCTGGTTAGCACGTCGTCTTGCATGCCATCCGCCAGGAAGGCGTTCTCCTTGTCCTCGCTTCGGTTTTCGAATGGCAGAATGGCAATGCTCTTCTCCGGGATGTTCGCAGGCGCCGCGTTGTGCGACGTGGCTTGGTTGTTCCACCGGGGGAACAGCACAAAGCCCGCAGCAGCGATGCCGATCAGACCAGCCGCAATAGCCAATCGGCGCGCCGATTTCCAACGGTCGAGAATCTGTGCGCGGCAATTCTGCAATTGCAACGTGAGTGCACGGACACTCGGTCGCGCGGCTGGTTCGGGGGCAAGCATCGACACGAGCAGCGAAATAAGGCGACTTGGAACCCGTGCCGCCTTCAACTGTTCGATAGGCAGAGCTCGCGATTGCTGGCTCGCGCGAATCTGTTCGATGGTCGTACCTTGGAAGGGCCTTTTGCCGGTAAGCAGATACCAGAGAGTTGCGCCTAACGAATAGATGTCCGAGCGAACATCGACCTGTGCATTAGTGAATTGTTCTGGACTCGCGAAAGCCGGGGTGCCGACAAATCCTCCGTGGGTCAAGCCCATCGCATCCGGCTTCTCGACAAGTGCTTTCGCCACACCGAAATCGATCACCTTCACCACGATTCCGGGTACCTCCGCCTGGATTGACTTTGGCGCGTCCGCCTCCGAGTCTGCCGCAACCTGCATTAGATTTGCCGGTTTCAAATCGCGATGCACCAAACCCTGCTTTTCAGCTGCGGTAAGTGCGCTGCTGACCTGCAAGGCGATCTCGATCGTGGTGAGCGCGTCGAGCGGCCCGGTCCGGCGGACACGCGTCTCCAGTGTTTCGCCTTCCACCAGTTCCATCGCGCAGAAACACTGCCCGTTCTCTTCGCGGATACCGAAATGGTAAACGGTCGCAACATTTGGATGCCGCAAAGATGCGGCCGTCCGCGCTTCGCGCATGAACCGTTCGCGTGCTTCCGCTCCGCGTTTCGCCCATTCCGAATCGATGAGCTTCAGCGCGACCGGCCGTTGGAGCGAGGTGTCAACCGCGCGATACGTCACCCCCATCGCGCCGCGGCCGAGTTCCCAATGCGTCCCGTCGTCGTGGCGCTCGATCCTGTAATTCCCGAGTCGATCCGTTACAGGAGCGAACAATGTTTCATCTGGTTCTTTCGCGTCGTCGAATCCGACGCGCAGCAGGCAAATCATGCAGCGCCCAAGATTGCGGGAGAATGCTCCCTCCAACCGCGTCCCGCACTCAGGACACACCGCCACGCTAGTCACCTGTGTCTGCATTAATCCGCTGCCAGCACTTCGCAAAGATGTCGCAGCTCCGCATCAATCTCGGACGCTTCCGCCACGGTGCCACTTACTTCCTCCCGCAAAATCGCGCGATACCTCGAACGCAGCCGAGCCACATCACTGCGCAGCGTTGTGATCGGCCGGCCCAGCTGGAGCGACATTTCTTCGTAGGGAACTGCTCCTTCGCTGGTGACCGAAAGGTGTGAGTTCAATTGCTTGAACAGCTCATCTTTTCCGGCCAACGCGCATTCCTCGGCCAGCCGATCAAGCGCAGTGCGGAGCAGCGTCTCTGCCCACTCACGTTCGTAAATATGTTCAGCACTCCAAGCCTGCGAGCCCATGGCTCGTGCGTCTGCTTCGGCGATGGCGGCCGTGTCGAGCGGCCCCAGAATCATGCCTCCGCCGCGCTTCTGCGTCCGATCGTGCGCACGCACGTGGGCTACGAAATGTTTGAGAGCGCCGAGGAGAAAGGAACGGAAGCGTCCCTTATCTGGATCGGCACGGGCGTAGGCACGTGACTCGATCAGATGCGCGAAAAAGCCTTGTGTCAGATCTTGCGCATCGTCCGGGTTTGAGCCCTGGCGCCGCAGGAAGAGAAAGATTGGTCGCCAATAAATTCGGCATAGTTCCGACAGAGCCCTTAACGCCTCATCGGGCGGTGTTTGCGATTCGCTGGCGTTGAGCACCATCGTCCAGCGAGTGGAGGTGAACAGACCTTCGCGCGTCGTCTCGGTGGGGGAGACCGCAGGCATGCCATGTTCTTATTCGGGCGGGGCAAAATAAGCAAGTCAAACGCCCAAGAGATGCGCTGACTCCTCTACCGGACGACGCAACCGGCTGACCGGCGCGCACGGGAGTGACGCGCCCTACCACGACCTCAACCGTCCGCAGTTGAAAAATTGAAAGGAATCAGACCATGCCGAGCTTCATTCGGCCGGCTTCGCTGATCATGTTTTGGTTCCACGGCGGATCCCAAACGAGCTGCACATCGGCTTCATCGATGCCATCAATGCTTAGAATTTTGCTTTGCGCATCGTGTGCGATTGCCGGTCCCATTCCGCAGCCCGGCGCGGTCAAAGTCATTTTTACTTCCACGCGCGTCCCGCCATCATCCTTCTTCGTCAAGCGACAATCGTACACCAGGCCAAGGTCGACGATATTAACTGGGATCTCGGGATCATAACATTGCCGGAGCTGGTTCCAGACGTCGTCCTCTGAAACTTCGCCATCGGTGGGCGCAGATTTTTGCGTTTGCTGCGGCTCCGGTTTTTCCAAGCCGAGCGCGTCGAGGTCGTTCTCCGCCACTCGCGCAAGGCCCTGATAAGTTGCGACCGTATAGCTGCCTCCGAGGCTTTGCGTGATCACGCCCTGGGTTCCGGCCGGAATGGTCGTTTTCTGGCCACTGGGAATCTGGATCGCCTCGCAATCACGTTTCAATGTGAATTCAGTGTTCTCGTACATGGTGTGCTGTCTTTGTCATTCCGAGCGAAGTCGAGGAATCTCTGGATGTATGGACGAGCGAGTTCTCCCCGCGCTCGGAACAGTTGCAAACTACTATGCCATAAACCGAGAAAATCACGAACCGATGCCGCGCTAAAACCGTTGAAGGGTCAATTCCAGAGATTCCTCGACTCCGCTGCGCCTCGCTCGGAATGACAAGACTCACTAATACACATCCCGTTTGTAGCGTTTCTCGCTTTTCAGCTTTTCAACGTATTCGTTCGCCTGATCGATGGTTTTGCCGCCGTGCTCCTGCACAATTTTGCGCAGGGTTCCATCCACATCCTTCGCCATGCGGCGCGCGTCACCGCACACGAAAAACTGCGCGCCCTCGGCATCAATCCATTTCCAGATCTCGGCCGCATTGTCAGCCAGCTTGTGTTGGACATAGACTTTGTGAGCCTGATCGCGTGACCAGGCGCAGTCGAGCCGTGTGAGAATCCCCTCTTTCATGGATCTGTCGAAATCCTCCTCATAAGCGAAGTCGCAGTTCACGTGCTGCGCTCCGAAGAAGAGCCAGTTTTTTCCCTTTGCGCCGGTGACCTGGCGTTCCTGCAAGTACGCTCGAAACGGCGCAATGCCTGTGCCCGGCCCCACCATAATAATCGGTGTATCGGGATTTTCCGGCAGATGAAAATGTTTTGCGTTGCTCGGGAAAACCGGAACCGGCACGGCGTCCGCGCGTTCGGCGAGAAATGACGAGGCCACGCCCTTGCGCAGGCGCCCGTTACTCTCGTAACGAACGACATCCACGATCAGATGCACTTGGTCGGGAAACGCCTTTAGGCTCGAAGCGACCGAGTACAGTCGCGGCTGTAATTTTGACAGCAACCCGACAAATTCTTCCGGACTGAAGTGCGCTGATCGATGATCAACGAGAAAATCGATCACTTCCATGCCCCAGAGATATTGCTGGAGATCCTGTTTGCGGTCCGGCGCCAGAAGATAACTCAGCGTAGGCGCAGCATCGGCGCGCTGGGCGATGGCCTTTAAAAACTTCGGCGTCGGCTGGGTGATGCTGTAGTCGCGCAGCAGGGCTTCTCGCAACGTTGTTGGCTCGCCTTTCAGCCGCGGCACTTGTTCATTGCCCGTGGCGCCAAGGGCGCGAATGATTTCATCCACCAACTCGGGATCGTTTGTCGGATAGACGCCGACGGAATCGCCTACCTCGAAATTCAATCCCCAGCCGGTGAGATCCAGTTCGAAATGGCGCGTGTCCTTTTCCGATTCCGCCCCGCTCATCCGTCGGTTGACCAGCATTGTGGCCGGGAAAGGGTTCGTCCGCGAATAGGCCGCGGCGGAAACAGTGAGGCTAGCTTCAGTCATAGCAGAGCCCATTTGTAGCGGCGATCCGTTCTTCTCGCAAATCTTCACCCGTCATTCCCGATCGCGAGCATTGGGCAAACTTCAAGCGTTCTTTGAGGAACCTTTCGATCGGCGGCTTGCTTTCGATCTTTCTGTGGCCGCTGCGATCGCGAAGTCCACCTGCCGTTTGAAGACATCAACACGCGCGACAAGAACTGACAGCTTGTCGCCAATGCTAAACCTCTTGCGTGATCGTCTACCAATGAGTTGGCGCCTCGCGGGCTCAAACACATAGAAGTCGTCTGTAAGCGACGAAACATGGATAAGACCTGTGAGGAGGGCGTCGGGTAATTCGACCATCAATCCGTAATTCCGGACGTCCACAACTGTCGCTGAAAAGATCTGCGGCTCGCGACCGACGAGTTGCTGTTGGAAAAACTCGAGCTTTTTCATCTGCGTTGCGTCGATCTCGGCATCGGCCGCATTTCGCTCGGTTGTTGAAATGTGCTCGGCGATAGAAGCGATTTCCGCCATGCCCATGTGGTAAGAGCGACGCTTGGCAGCGTCGCTGCCAAGCGCACGGTGCACAACGAGATCGGCATAACGCCGGATCGGACTGGTGAAATGCAAGTAATTCGTCTTTGCCAAACCGTAGTGCCCGAGCGGCTGGGGGTCGTAGCGCGCGCGTTTAAGACTTTTCAGCAAACCGACCTTCAGCGCCTGCTCGTCGGGTTTTCCGCTGATTTCGGCGAGCAATCGCTGCAATTCAGCGCGATGCGTCAGATCGCCAACTTTATAACCAAAACTGAGCGCGAACTCACGGTACTCTCCGAGCTTTTCCGGATCCGGATTTTCGTGAACGCGATAGATTGTTGGAATTGCGCGCTTTTTCAGTTCCCGCGCCACCGCTTCATTTGCCGCCAGCATGAATTCTTCGATCAACTGATGCGATTCATCGTTCTCGACGCGCTCCAATCGAACTGGTTTGCCCTGTGAATCGACCGAAACTTTTACTTCTGGAAAATCAAGATCCAGCGCGCCGCGTTCGAATCTTCTTCGCCGCACTAGCACGCCGAGCTCCCAGGCAAGATGAAGCCGTTCGCCCAATCGGTCCCGGGGCGGCGACGTTAAAATGGCGTATGCTTCTTTGTACGTAAGCCGGTGCGCGCTGCGAATCACGCTCCGCGCAAAGCGCGCGCTCTTGGCCACGCCACGTTTGTCGAACTGAATAAAAACCGAGTGCGTGAGCCGATCGACTTGCGGCTTGAGGCTGCAAACGCCGTTGCTCAACCGCTCCGGCAACATCGGGATGACGCGGTCTGGCAGATAGACGCTGTTGCCGCGCCACCGCGCCTCGCGGTCTAACGCACTGCCTGGCTCCACGTATGCTGCAACATCTGCGATGTGCACGCCCAGCTGCCAACCGCCATTTGCAAGTTTCTCCACGTTAATGGCATCGTCGAAATCTCGCGCGTCGTCGGGGTCAATGGTGACGATGAATTGGTTACGCAAATCTTCGCGTCCGGCGATTTGCTGCGCATCAACACTTTCCGGAATACGCCCCGCCTGCTCCAACACGTCTGACGGAAATTCCGTTGGCAGATGATACTTCCGAACAATCGAAAGCACGTCCACGCCTGGCGCCGACGCGGGTCCGAGCACTTCGATGATTTCGCCCTCGGGATTCACATGGCGCGATTGCCAGTCGTCGAGGCGCACCACGACTTTGTCACCAACCGTAGCGGCGGTTTCCAACCGCCGATCTTCCAGCGCCCCCGCTACAGGGCGCACGTAAATATCGTGCACGAAACGCGGATCATCCGGCACCACGTAATAAAAATTCCGTGACCGCTGCAAGGTGCCGACGACGGTATCGTGCGCGCGTACCAGGATTCGAATCACGCGCCCTTCGCGCCGTCCTTTTATTCGCCCGGCAGGGGGTTCAGGTGAAATGCGCGCAACGACACGATCTCCATGCATCGCTGTGCCGACGTTTTCCGCCGCAATGAAAACGTCGGACTCGCCCGACTTTTCCGACGTGAGAAAACCGTAGCCGGCTGGATGGACCGATAACTTCCCGGTTATCAAGTCAGCCTCAGCCGGCAAGACATATCGATCCTTCCGGATGCGAGCGATCTCACCACCGCGTTCGAGGTCGCGCAATGTTCTGCGTAAGGCGACTAGCGCCCTGCCGCTCATGCCAAGTTTGTTGGCGATCTCGATCTTGTTCAGCGGCCGGTAATCTTTCCTGGACAGCAGCGAGAGAAGTTGTTCTCTAATCTTGGTTTCGTTTACGCTCATTTGGGCGAAACAATATGCTCAGGTTTGTTCATTTGACGCGATTTCAATCGGAGGTCTGACAATGGAAAAAGCGATAACCGGTGCGGCGTTCGCGATGCTATTCATTGCGATCACTTCATTTGCCGCAGGAGAAGCGAAAATGAAGATCACAAGTTCGGCTTTCCAACAAGGCGGCAATATCCCATCGAAATTCACATGCGACGAGTCGGATACCAGCCCGCCTTTGCAGATAACCGGTATTCCCTCGAACGCAAGAACGCTTGTCTTGATTGCCGATGATCCGGATGCGCCCGGCGGATTGTTTACTCATTGGCTCGTGTGGAACATCCCGGCGCAGACCAATTCAATTGCGGAAGGCAGTGCGCTAAAAGGCGTGCACGGCACAAATGATTTCGGCAAATCAGGTTACAGGGGTCCGTGTCCGCCGCCAGGCACACATCGTTATTCGTTCAAAATTTTCGCGCTCGATCGTGAACTGGATTTGCGTTCTGGTGCAAAGCGGAGCCAACTGGATGCCGCGATGAAAGGTCACGTGGTCGCACAGGGCGAACTCGTCGGGCGCTACGCTAGAAAGAAATAACTGTAGCGGCGGTCTGCGACCGCCGAGAGAAGCCAAGTTCGGCGCTCGCAGAGCGCCGCTACAAGATTCGAATAATCGCGCGGCTGCGTTAGTCTGACTTATAATGCGCGAGAGGACCTGGAAAATCGGTAAGCGGGTCTTCGATGTATCCCGCCATGGGTTAATCATGGGGGTGTTGAACGTAACGCCGGATTCATTTTCGGATGGCGGTGAATTTCTTACTGCAGACAAAGCAATACAACACGGCTTAGAAATGGCAGCGCAAGGCGCTCACATCATCGACATCGGCGGCGAATCGACGCATCCCGGCTCGCAGCCTGTCACTATTGCGGAGGAACTGCGTCGCGTGATTCCAGTGATAGAATCCTTGCGCCGAAAGCTTGATGTTCCCATTTCAATTGATACGTCGAAGGCGGAGGTGGCGCGCGCTGCGATTAAGGCAGGCGCTTCGATTGTGAACGATATCACCGGCGGCCGAGGAGATGACCAAATGCTGCCGCTCGTTGCCGAAACCAAATCGGCGTTCATCATCATGCACATGCAAGGAACTCCCCGCACGATGCAGCTCGAGCCACGATACACGGACGTCGTTGGAGAAATTTCTGAATTTTTTCGACAACAATATGCGCGCGCCATAGGTTCAAACATTGATCCCATGGCGATTGCGTTTGATCCGGGTATTGGTTTCGGGAAAACGCTCGAACACAATCTCGAATTGCTCGCGCAATTGGAGCGACTGCGCGCGCATGATCGAGTCCTGGTGGTTGGCGTTTCCCGCAAATCGTCGCTCGGCAAGTTGATCGGATCGCCAGACATCAAGGAACGGCTCGCACCCGGCCTCGCGCTGACTGCGCTCCTGCGCGCGCGGGGCGCGGACGTGTTCCGTGTTCATGATGTGAAGGAGAATGTGTATGCATTACAGGTAACCGAAGCGGTTTTGCAGAGGGCAAAATGATTCACCAACTCATTGATCTCTGGCTCAGAGGCTGGCGCAGCCTGGTGGAAATTCTTCTGCTATGGGTGGCCATCTATTACGGTTACCTCTATTTCCGCGGGACGCGCGGGGCGAAAGTGTTGACGGGATTGGCGATTGTTTTTCTTACGCTGACCCTGATCTCCACGCTGCTGAATTTGGTGGTGATTGGATGGATCGTCCGGAGCTTCTCGGTCTTCCTCGCCATCGCGTTGGTGGTGATTTTTCAGCCGGAACTGCGACGTGGCCTGGCTGCGCTTGGCGGACATCCAATTTTCTCCCTCACGAGCGAGAGACGCGAAACCGTTCATGATTTGGCAGAGGCGGTGACGCAGTTGGCAAACAAGCAGTACGGCGCACTGATTGCGATCGAGCGCGACACGTCCATTCGCATTTACGAGGAAACAGGCGTAATCATCGACGGCGAGTTTTCTGTCGAACTGATCCTGACGATCTTTCATCCAAAAGCCGCATTGCATGACGGCGGAGTGATTATTCGGAACGGACGAATCGCAGCCGCAGCATGCATCTTTCCCGTAAGCCAGCGAGAAACGTTGGACCGTAGTCTGGGATTACGTCACCGCGCGGGACTCGGAATCACCGAGGAATCGGATGCGGTCGCCGTCGTAGTCTCCGAAGAGACTGGCGCTATTTCCATTTGTCACCGGCGCCGAATCGAGCGCAATTTCACTCCAGAGACCTTCCGTCAACGCATTGCCGAAATTTTGTTGCACAGCAAGTATGAAGAGACTGATTCTGAAAAACTGGCACGCGAAGTTGATCTCGCTTCTACTGGCGACGACGCTTTGGTTCCTCGTCAAAAAGAACGTAGCGACGACGTCATCGCCGTCTGAAAGACCATACCGGCCACAGGTGACGGAAACGCGGTAAGAGCTGTCCTGTACCCACAGCCATGCAACCGGCACAGGCCGGCGGCTACCTTCGGTGGCGCTGTTTCAGCGCAAGAATCGCGAAAGATTTTCGTCTTCCCAGCGGCGTGCTCGCCGATAATCAGGAAATTTGCGTTCGCGACGATTGAATTCTTCCGTGTGAACTCGCCGTCGATTTCGCGAAAGCGTTTCGTCCGGCACAACTGAATGCAGCATCTCGTGATAAAGCACGTATCGCAAAAACCACAGCGGCACGAATGGTTGGTCCAGTGCAGGGTTGATCCGAATCATCCGATCTTCTTCCTGGATTGTGCCAAAAACGAATTGTTCTCTCGGTCGATGTTTTCGCCGGCGTCCCCAGACGACGTTGTAACCGCGGAGACGATTGCGAAAGTGCCGCCGGTTTAAATCTTCGAAGACCGCGCGTAGATCGAAATGCGTCCCCTCGTGGCGCAAGTTTAGCTGCTGCTGCATCGGCAATTTCGGGTGCGCCAGTTTTCGTTTCGTGGTCGTCTTTTTCCTTCCCATTGCCATGCTCCAAAGTAAACGCGACAGAGTAATGTAGTGGTCTCTAAATCTAGTGACAAGCGAAGCGCCCATTTTGACGCGAAATTGTTGTAAATTGCTGGTGTTCAGCTTGTTGAATGACAGTGACCGAGCAAAGCGCCGAACGAGCTCAGCGCTATTCACCAGACCTTGAACTACCGGCAAGTTTCACCCTCCCGCGAGGTGGTTAACGTGGGTCTCGCGTTCTTCGGGATTCAACGTTTTGCGGCAAACGCAAACTGCGTATAATCGTTCCAAGTTTCCGGAAAGATCACCGAAATCGATCAAGGACAGTAAATGACACCTTTTCTCCGAAAATTGCTTGGCCAAAACTGGATCTTATTACTGACCATGCTGGCCCTCGCTGTGTTTGGCGTCGTGGCAATCTACAGCGCGACATCCACGCGCAGCGACCCGTATGCCGCCGATTTCTGGCGAAAACAAGCGAACTGGGTGGTCGTCGGTGTCTTCGCGTTCATGCTGACCAGTTTGGTCCACTACCGTTGGGTTCGCTGGGGCGCGCTGCCGATGTACCTGGCAGGCATTGTGTTCCTGATCATGACGAAGTTTATAGGGGTCAAAGTTTATGGAGCGCGCAGTTGGTTGCATCTGGGGCCGATCAATTTTCAGCCCGCGCAGCTTGCGGTCGTCGCAGGAATTATGGTGTTGGCGCTGTTCCTGACTCAGTTTCGCCAGATGCATCCCGCACTGCGTTTACTGCTCTCCGCAGCGATTGCGGGCGCACCATGTCTTTTGATCTTGATGCAACCAGACTTGGGCGAAACCATTATCTGGGTTCCTGTGATGCTTGCGTTGTGGTTCGTTGCCGGTCTGCCACTGCGTTATTTGCTTTGCATCATTCTGATCGGGATCGCGTTCGTCCCGATTGCCATTAATTTCGGCCTCAAACCGTACCAGCAACAGCGGATCACCGCTTTTACGCATCCCGACATTGATAAGCAGGGTTCGGCGTGGGCGATTAATCAATCGCTGATTGCGATCGGCTCAGGCGGCTGGTCTGGCAAAGGGTTCAAGGCGCCGAATACCCAGATCGAGCTTGGCTTTCTGCCGGCGACAGCTGTGCATAATGACTACATTTTCTCGGCCGTCGCCGAACAATGGGGATTTGTCGGAGGAATAGTTCTCATCGGTGCGTTTGCCTTGCTTCTGCTAACGTGTCTTTTCGTCGCTTTTTTCGCCGGAGACCAATTGGGTCTTCTTCTCGTGGTAGGCGTCACCGCGCTTGTCTTCACGCACATCTTCCAAAATGTAGGAATGACAATCGCTATGCTGCCAATTACCGGCGTGCCATTGCCATTAATCAGCTACAGCGGTTCGTTCGTGCTGATGATCATGTTCGGCCTGGGCTTGGTGAACAGCGTCTGGATTCATCGCAACGTTCCCGCGTAACGAGAACTGGTAGGGCGCGACCGCAGGCTGCGTTGCCTTAGCGGCCTGGTCGTGCTGAAACAATTTACTTTGGCTCGTGCTTGCCTGTAGAGTCGGTCGCGCAGAAATGGACGCCGATTATAAGGTCAAGCTCGAAGTCTTCGAAGGGCCGCTCGATCTGTTGCTCTACCTGATCAAACAGGACGAAATCGACATCTACGATATTTCGCTCGAGCGAATCACCAGCCAGTACCTCGAGTATCTTCAGGCTTTCAAAGAGTTGAACATAGAGGTGGCAGGCGAATTCATCGTGATGGCGGCCAACCTCATTTATCTAAAAAGCAGAAGTCTGCTGCCGCGCGATCAACAGCCTCCCGAAGAAGATGCCGCGGAGGACGACCCGCGTTGGGAATTAATTCGGCAACTGATCGAGTATAAGAAATTCAAGGAGGCCGCCGCGGAACTCAATCTACGTGCGCTGGAGCAAGAGAGAATCTTCGTCCGGGAAGCTGGATCGTCGCCGGAATTGCAGGAACCATTACGCCTGGGCGAAGTTGGAATTTTCCAGCTAATCAGTGCCTTCCAAACCGTGATGAAACGAATGGAGGCACGCCAGGACATACAGGAAATCTTCAGTGAACGTTATAGTGTGTCGGAAAAGATCGATTCGATCTTGCAGCGCGTCGCGACCGGCACTCGCTTCCGCTTTTCTGATTTGTTTAGCGGCGCTGCATCCAGAATCGAAGTGGTTGTCACCTTTCTCGCGCTCCTTGAACTAATCAGGCTGAAGCAGGTCCGAGCTCTTCAGAAAAACGTGTTTGACGAGATTGAAATCACGGCCGCCACAGCTTAACCCGGGAACTGCTGTAGCGCGCGCTGCCTGCCGAGTCGTAGCGGAGCGAAGACTGGTCCTCAGCGCGTCCAGCATCGGCTACTGGATTCTCCGTTGAGGACAGCGGACTCTACAACTAATGCCGCGAATTTTGATCGCAGGGTGTGGTTACGTCGGGGAGGCGACGGCTGATCTCTTTCATTCCGCCGGCTGGGACGTCGAAGGTTGGGTGCACTTGAACGAATCGGCAGCGCGGCTTTCAGCAAAGCCATATTCGATCGACTCGATCGATATCTCAAAACGCGGTGAGATTGCTAAACGGGCAGGGGCATTCGATGCAGTGATCCATTGCGCCAGCTCGCGTGGCGGTGATGCGGAAGCTTATCGTGAGATTTACCTAAAAGGCGCGCGCCATCTCCTTGAAGCTTTTCCTAAAGCAAGAATTCTGTTTACCGGTAGCACCAGCGTTTATGCGCAGCGTGACGGTTCGTGGGTAACGGAAGAGAGCGAGACCAAACCACTCCGCGAGACGAGCCGGATCCTTTTAGAAGTGGAACGGTTAATTTCCGAAAAAGGTGGGATCATGGCGCGTCTCGCCGGGATCTACGGGCCGCAACGTTCGGCGCTGTTGAGCAAATTCCTAAACGGCACGGCGACCATTGATCCAGACAACGACCGCTTTGTTAATCAGGTACATCGGGACGATATCGCGTCCGCCCTTTTCCTTTTGTTAGATCGAGAACCGCAGCGGGCAGCGCAGATTTACAACGTCGTTGATGACCAACCGCTTTTGCAGAGCGAATGCTATCGCTGGCTTGCCCAGAAACTCAATCGACCTCTTCCCGCGATGAGAAAATCCGAGCAACCCCGCAAACGCGGCGATACCAACAAACGCGTGAGCAATGCAAAATTGCGACGCTTGGGGTGGACGCCGCAATATCCGACATTCGCCGACGCCATGGGGAAGAGCATCCTGCCGAGTTTCCCAGCCACGGATTCTTGATTGTTACCTACATCTTGTCATTTCAATGTTGTTACGTAGCCTGGCTGTTTCTGCAGTGGCGAGCTCGCCAAACCGTGCTCGTGCGAATCGCCAGCGGTGCGACGTCGCTAACCGACTGGCGCAGCTTCCGCGGCAAGCGCACCGGATCCAGAGCGATCCCCGTGTGTTTCGCCAAACAGCTGGCGGATCACGTCTTCGACCGGCACCTCCTGCACGTTTATGTCGCTGACGTCGCAGGCCTCGAGAAGTCGACGGCAGGTTTCAGTAACCTTCGCGCGTGGAACCTTCAGTTGCACCGAGACAGGTGTTTGTTCGGTGATTTCGCCAAATGCAGACAGATCGCGTGCCTCTTCTTTTTCGAAAGTAAGACTCAGAATTTTATAGCCCGAAAAACGATCGACGATCTGTGTCAGCGGGCCGTCGAAAAAGATTTTGCCGTGATCGATCACCAACACGCGGTGACACAACTCCTCGATGTCCTGCATGTAATGGCTGGTGAGCAGTGTGACGATGCGATGTTCCTCATTGTAGATCCGCAAGAATTCACGCACTCGTTGTTGGCTGACCACGTCCAGGCCGATGGTGGGTTCGTCAAGAAATAGCACACGCGGCTCATGGATGAGCGCCGCGATCAGCTCCATTTTCATTCGTTCGCCTAACGAAAGCTCGCGCACCATCACGTTCATCTTGTCCCGCACTTCCAGAAGTTCTGATAGTCCGTCCACCACCTTCTTAAACCGTTCGCGGTCGATGCCATAGATCGCACGATTTAGCTCGAGCGATTCCTGCGCTGGGAGATCCCACCAGAGCGCGTTCTTTTGTCCCATTAGCAAACTGAACTGCCGTTTCATTTCGTTGCGCCTTTCCCAGGGAACAAAGCCGAGCACGCGGGCGTCTCCTGAAGTCGGGTTCAGCAGTCCGGAAAGCATTTTGAGCACAGTGGTTTTGCCGGCGCCATTCGGGCCCAGGAATCCGACAAACTCGCCTTCCTCGATTTGAAATGTGACCTGATCGGCCGCTCGCGTTTCGTCGTACCGCCGCCAGCCGAGACCTTTCACCGCGCCCCAGAGGCCGCGCTCTTTGCGGTAAGTCCGATAGACCTTCGTCAGTTTGGACGCTTCAATTGCCGGCATACGGAGTTTTGGAGAGGAAGCTATCAGCTTCCCCTACAGAACATCGTCGAGACACGCCAGCAAATGCGAAACAGTTTGCTCTGTCTCGTCTCCCATGTTCGACAGCCGAAAAGTTTGGCCGCGGATCTTGCCGTAACCGGGATCAATCACCAGGTGATGTTTTTCCCGCAGCCTTCTGGCGAAGTCGAGAACGTCGATGCCTTTATTGTTTTTCACGCAGGTCAGCGTCTTCGTGCGAAATCCTTCCTCGGCAAAAAAATCAAATCCCGCACGGCGCACCCAATCGTGCACGAGCGCATTCGTGCGTGCGTGACGAGCGTAACGCGCTTCGAGACCTTCCTGGAAAATTTCATCGAGCTTGGACTCGAGCGCATGGACGTGCCCGATGCTCGGCGTACTCGGGGTCATGTACTGAGCCTGCTCGCTCTTGAACTCCAGGAAATCAAAATAAAACCCGCGATTCGGTACTTTCCCGGCGCGTGCAAATGCTTTTTCCGAAACGGAGAACAACGAAAAGCCCGGCGGCAGCGCGAGTGCTTTTTGCGCACCGGTAAGCATCACGTCGATCCCAAGCGCGTCCATCTCGATTTTCATGCCAGAGAATGACGACACGGTATCAACAATGAGCACGACATCAGGATATTTGGCCAGGACGCAGCAAATTTCCGGCAGCGGATTCATCACGCCGGTCGAGGTTTCACTGTGGGTCAGGGTGACTGTATCGAATTTTCCAGTGGCTAGTTGCCGATCAAGATCCTTCTGGTCGATGTGCTTCCCCCATTCCACCTGAAGGGGTTCCGCGTTTTTCCCGCAACGCTTCGCCACATCGAACCATTTGTCCGAAAACGCGCCGCACATGCAGCAAAGCACACCACGGTCGACCTGATTGCGGATGGACGCTTCCATGACGCCCCACGCCGACGATGTGGAAAGAAACACTGGCTGCTTTGTTTCGAACAACGCCTGAAGCTTTGGATGAATGTCCCTGTAAAGATTCCTGAAATCTTCGCTGCGATGCCCGATCAATGGACGCGAAAATGCCTCCCATGTTTTTTCGGAAACTTCAACCGGACCGGGAATGAAAAGCTTATCGTGCCGAGTCATGCAGAAACGTCCAACGTCCAACGTCCAACGTCCAACGCTCAATTTGCCCGCTCAACGCAGCGCGATTTAGTTGGGGATATGAGATTTCGCCGTTTTGTGGTCTCCGCGATCCTGCTTGCCGCAGGCACAGTTTCCGTTTGTGCCGAATCCCCAAACTATCTCGTGTTCATAAGCAACGAACGGTCGGACGATATCACGGTGATCGATGGCGCGAGCGAGGAGGTGGTCGCAACTTTTCGTGTCGGCAAGCGGCCGCGTGGCATTCATGCCGCGCCCGATGGAAATCGGGTTTTTGTTGCGTTGAGCGGCTCGCCGCGAATGGCGCCCGGCGTGGATGAAAATCGCGCGCCTGCGGACAAGGCAGCGGACGGTCTTGGCGTGATCGATCCCGTGGCGCGCAAATTAGTCGATCGCTGGCACGTCGGCTCAGACCCCGAGCAATTCGCAATCAGCAGAGGCGGAAAGCTCGCCTTCGTAGCTAACGAAGACGATGCGAGTATCTCGATTATCGACCTCAGCTCCGGGCAAATTCGCGGCAAGGTAAAGGTGTCGGAGGAGCCTGAAGGCGTCGGCGTTAACCCCGCAAATGGCGAAGTGTACGTGACGTGCGAGGAAAAAGGCGAAGTGTTCGCGATTGACCCCGACGCACAGCGTGTAGTCGCAAAGATCGAGACGGGCGGGCGTCCACGTTCCGTTGCATTTCTCCCGGACGGCTCCCGTGCTTATGTCGCATGTGAGAATACGGGATACGTGGCTGCCATCGACGCGAAGTCGCACAAGTTGTTGTCGAAAATCCAACTGCCCACAGGCTCGCTGCCAATGGGCACTGCAGTCTCGCGTGACGGAAAAGAACTTTACGTTTCAACAGGCCGCGGCAACGCAATTGCGATCATCGACACGCAAAAGAATGAACCAGCGACGACAATTCCCGTTGGAAATCGGGTCTGGGGCATCGCCCTCGATTCCGCAGGCTCCAAGTTGTACACCGCAAACGGCGCATCAAACGACGTTTCCGTTGTCGATGTAAAATCGCGCAAAGAACTGCGTCGCATCAAAGTCGGCGACGGCCCATGGGGTATCGCGATTGTCCCCAAGTAACGACAGTTTGGGAACGATGCTAACGCCCTTTTATCCGCTGACGTAATTCGGGTAACGTTCGCGCAACTCCCGCGAGAGGCGGTCTGCTTCCTCGGTGTTACCCGCCTGGCGAAATGACACCGCGGCTTTGTCCAGCGCGCGCGGAGTGATGGCTGGATCGTCGTAAAGCAGAGCGACGCCTTTGAACGCTTTGCCGGCGTCATCGAAGTGCCCGCGCTCGAGCTGGACTTCACCGGCGAGCAGGCGCGCTTCCGCGTTCACGCGGCCCTCGGGCTGCAGCACCATGATTTCTTCAGCAATCTTCTGCGCCTCATCGGGTTTATGAGCGCTGATCTTAACCGCACCGAGTGTCAGTAACACTTTCGCCTTTCCCGCGGGATCCTTGGCAGTTTGCAGATACTTCGCGAACGCCTCCTCGGCTTCGGGCAAATTTTTCAGCTTCGTAGCCGCGTCGCCAAGATAAAAAAGGTAATCGGGTTTAACCTTGCCTGCGGTGTCGGTTTTTCGAAGCGCGCTGAGATATTTTTCCGCGGCCTGGAAATTTTTCTCGTTGTAATATTCAATTCCAAGCCACTCCAAAACCTCCGGCGGCACATTGGAACCAGGACTATCCGCCATGAAATTGTTCACTTCTTTGGTGAGCGCAGGCCGATCTCTCAAGTAAAACTGGCAAAGAATGATCCGAACGGACGCGAGATTGTAGTACTGCTCCTTGTTCAGTTGACGGGCAGTGTTCAGCGCGGGCAATGCCGCCTTATAATCCTTCGCCTCGAACGCGGTTTTCCCGATATAATATTGCGCCTGCGCCGCGACAGAACTTTTTGGGAATTCCTTCAGGAGCTGCCGAAAAGTATCGACCATCCCTTTGGTATTGTCCTGTTGCCCGAGAATCAAAGCCTTCAATTGCAACGCCGCCTCGCGCTCGTGCGCCTTCGGGTATTTGGCAAGGATAATGGTTAGATCCGTAAGCGCGGCAGCGTAATTTTTGCTCTGCTCGTAGGCCAAAGCGCGCTGAGCCAGGGCGGCCGGAATTTGCGGAGTGTCGGGAAACGTCTGCAGGTAATACGTAAAAGCTTCGATGACGCCGGGAGTGTTTTTCGTCTGGACGTGGCACAACCCAAGTTTGTACGCCGCTTCGGCGCGCAGCCGCGGAGAAAGCTCAGACGCTCGCAGTTCGCCGTACAATGCCGCTGCATCGGTATAACTCTGTTGTTTGTAAAGCGCCTCGGCCTTTAACAGCTTGGCTTGATCGGCACGCTCGTTCGTGGGGTTTGTTGCGAGGAATTGGTCCACGGCGGCGGAGAGCGCCGACGGATCGGAGTTATAAACGTTAATCAGTTGCTGGTAAGCGGCGTCCTTTGCTTCCTCGCGATCCGGGAACTTCGCAGTGATCTGGTGATAAAGCGTCTCGGCTTCCTTTGGATGGTTAAGTTGGCGTTCACTGTTTGCGGCGAGCAACAACACCTCTGCCTGAGCAGCCTCGGGGAGCTTGTCCAATTCCTTTTTATAGTCGGCCAACAAAGGCGCGTATTGACCAGTCTGAAATTGCAACCGGCGAAAACCGACTTGCGCAATCGCACGGAACTTTCCCGCGTCAGGCAGAGTGCGCCCCTTTTGAAACAATGCGGCGGCTCGATCTGCCATGGCTTTGTCTGGCTTGCTTTTGTCCGCTTGGACAAGTTCGAGCGCGATCAAGCCCCCACGCACCGCGCACTCTGCTTTCAACGCCGGTTTCTGTGCTTCATTAGCCAGCGCTTCGTACTGCTTCAGCGCATCGAGTTTTTTTCCCCGTGTAGCGAAGATGGTTGCCGCCGTCACTCGGGAATCTTCGCGATATGGATTTGGATTCCCCACCTCGGCGACCTGCGCGTAAATATCGGCTGCTTCGTCTTTTTTGCCGAGAGCTTCAAGGCAGCGCGCTTCGAAATAGCGCGCCGCGAGCGCCACCGCCGGTTCCTTCGACTTGCCGGCGGAACGATGAAAAAGCGGAAGCGCCGTGGAGTAGTCTTTATCTGTGAACGCCGTCTCCGCGAGCGCGAATGCCGCAGGCCCGGCGAATTCGCTGTCGCCGTACTCGGTGAGCACTTTCTGGAGATTGGTACGAGCATTCGAATCGCGATGGAGATTTCGATAACATTCCCCGAGTGAAAAATAAGCATTCGCCCGGCCAGCGCGGCCCGGGTAGTCCTCGAGATATTTTTGATATTCAGGGATCGCCAGGTCGTACAATTTGCGAGTAAACAAGCCGTTGGCGTACTCGAGTTGACGCTGATCCGCCCCTTCAGTTTCGCGCGATGATGGTTCTGCATTCTCGTCTTTTAAAGAGCGGAGAACTCTGTCGATGGATTCGTCTGCTGGGGCCGCGCGCCGAACAGGCGGTTCATCTACCGGACGAGCACGGCGCACTTCCGGGTCCGACTGAGCAATGGCGATGCTCGCGGTCCAAAGCAGCATCGCCAGTCCGAAAAGACTGGCCGCGCCGCGCGTGATGTTCATCTTGCAGTGGCGAAAGCTACGTTGGTTACCCCTGCTTCGGTGCAAATGTTCAGCACCTCGACAATGTTCTTGTAGGCGCCAGCTTCGTCGCCGCGAATCACCACGGCTTGCTCGGGATTCAGTTGAACCATGTTTTTCAGTAATTCCTGGAGATCGGGACCGCTCAAGGTGCGGCGGTTCACAACGACGTTGCCGTCCGCCTTAACATTGACGATCACATCCCCGATCGGAGCCGACTTCTCCTTCGCCGCCGACGCCTTTGGCACTTTCACGTCAAGCTCGTTCTCAGTGCGCGCTGCATTCCAGGTGAGCAAGAAGAAAATTAGAAGAAGCAGCAACACATCGACCAAGGGCGCAAGCTGAATGCCGGGATGATGTAAAGGCGCGCGACCGCGAAGATTCATGATAGCAACCGAGTTAGAGTTCGTCCTCGATCAGAGCAGGCATTCGCTCCGCGCGTCTGCCGTATTGCAATGAAAGCAACGCGAGGACGTGCGTTGAAGCTGCCTCCAACTCGGAGATCAATTTCTGCGACCTGCCGCGGAAGAAGGCGTAAAAAATCATGGCCGGAATGCCGATCGCCAAGCCCGCAGCGGTGTTGACAAGCGCTTCACTAATTCCGCGCGAGAGCGCCGCGTAACGCGCCGACCCGACATCAGCACCTAACGCACCAAAAGAGCGAATGATTCCAAAAACCGTGCCCAGCAAACCCAGCAGTGGCGCAATCATGCCAATATCTGCCAGATAAATTACTCGATTGTTCAAACTCGCCGCGACGCGTGTTCCTTCTGTCTCGGCGATTTCGCGGACCTGCTGCAAATCTGCGTGTGGATTCTTGGTTGTGAAATCGAGCATCTT
>Ga0157379_10000954_pt1 | contig 23464 bp, 19 predicted proteins | sample S25metaG_FD_121802 | JGI IMG/M metagenome (GOLD analysis project Ga0157379, IMG submission 121802) | Switchgrass rhizosphere microbial communities from Kellogg Biological Station, Michigan, USA - S2-5 metaG | ecosystem: Host-associated > Plants > Roots > Rhizosphere > Soil | place: USA... | reverse complement strand
GCCTGGACGAGCTCCTTCGTGTTCTGGCTGATAAAAAGAATGCAACCCAACCTCTGCTTCTGTAAGCCCGCTCTTACTAATTATTCAAGTTTATTCCAAATATTCAAGTTGAAATCAGGTTAGCAAACAAGCAAGACAATGAAAAGAAATCTTCTGTCCCCGAAATCATTCAGTATTTCTCTCCGGCTCTCAAGAAGATCAAGGGCCCTTTCCAGATTTTCCCAGTCTCCGCTACAGTACCGCTCGCCAAGTCTGGGCTGCCGGAGGCTCTTCAATGGCTGAAAGACGTCCTTACAAAATCTGCAGACCCTACAAACCCTTCAGCAGTATCGTCATATAAAGTAGACGAAACCCCTGCTGCGTCCTCAGATATCAAGGCCCCTGGCGGTCTCCAGACGTTGAGCGAAAGGGTAGAATTATACTTACTGAGGGCCGAAAAGGATATGGATTCTGAGGAATTTTATCAACGATTCCTTAAATACGACCTTCCAGAATGGGATCATTATACGCATGTCCGACTTGCATTTATTGTTTTAACGAAATTTGGCCGTCAGAAAGGTACTCCCCCCTCCTCCTAACCCCCCCCCCCCTTCGTCTTTATTAATTTAATTATTCTTTTAGGCAAAGATATCCTCTTCGAAGGAATAAACTCCTATATCACCAACGCCTCCAACTCCTCCGGCCGCAAATTCCACGTGACAATGACTTACTTCTGGATTCAACTCGTCCATTTCGGAATTCGCAGCATGCCCCCTCAATACACTGAAAAGGCCTCCTTCGACACTGTCCCAGAAATTGGAGCAGACGATTTCTCGAGGTTCCTCCTTATAAACCCGTACGTCGCTGACGGACAACTATGGGCAGATTATTATTCGAAGGAGGTTATGATGACGCCAAAGGCGAAGGAAGAGATGGTTTTACCTGATAAGAAGCCTTTGCCTAATTTAGTTTCAAGGGAGACTGTTCGGGGGGGTCAATCGTAGATATCAGTCACATCTGCACAATAAATCCTTATATTCGACTCGAAAATCCATTTCATAAAAATATCTCCAGTTCCTGAGAAAATGTGAAATCTGGGTATCACTTGGTCGTTTTGACGCGAAGGTAAGGGGGCTGGAAAGGAGTCTCAACTGAAACATTCGAGATGGCACAACTGCCTCCGGTGAAAGGGAACTTTCAAATATGTAACCATACTGTAGGGATGCAGGGACCTATTGCTAAAAATTTGACGTTAAAAGGGATCCTTTTACAAGGAGAAGAATCGGGTCCTGAAGGTAAAACAAGAAGAAATGGAAGAACTTAGCAATGCCTACGACTGCATCTATGTTTTACCGCTTTGATTTATTTGGTAAAAATTTCCAAGAGTGCATTTACTTATCACATCCTCAAATTAAACCGACTAATACGTCTATTCCTTGTTCAATAAATATAACAGAAAAAGCAGCTAACAATTAAAACAATGACCCAACCAAACACAAAACCACCGAGAGAGAGGAATGCAAGGTTAAGCTACAGGTATGATATGGGAGAAAAAGAGGTAAAGAAAAATAATCGCCTAGGATACAGTGGGAGTACGAGCAATTGGGAATAAAATAGGGGCTCCTTTTATGGGAAATGAAGCCGAGTGTAGATGGTGAGATATGGGTTTTCATGAAATTATTAGGTAGAAGCGAGGCATAATTCGTTTGATGGAGACAGAGATAGGAATAGATAGGAGCTAGGTTCATAACGCGTGAATTTCGGGGGCCGGACGTGTCGTCATTCGAGTTTGGTGCGTTCATTCGTTATTGACTTGATAATCGAATTGAACTTGGGATCCCCAGAAGGTGGGAACACAGGCATCCAGAGTAATCGCAGAACTGCCTCCAAGGTTGATTGTCTTGGTATCCGAAGCAGTGGCAGGACTCCAGGACTTGTAGTTTCCTGAGTTAGGATTACTCGTCCTCACAAAGGCCTTGTACCTCGCCTGCAACTCCGCAGTCAAAGGAGACGTAATCGGGCCCGTTCCAAACAAGACTTGAATATCATCTTGATGACAAACAACACCAGGGTCGAGACAGCGGTACACGCTGCTATTATCGGGATAGGTAATGCCTTTGGTAATGACACCACTGTATTGCTTCGAGCTTCCATGTGCAGCCCAATCACGGACAAGCTTGTAGGAAGCGCAACGCCAGGCTGAGTCTGTTCCCATTGTGCTTAGGGATATGCGGATATCGTCGTTGATGGGTTGGTAGAAACTAGAATTGAGGACTTGAGAAGTGCGGTCAGGTCCAATATTACCGTTGAGGAATGGGACGAGGAAGCCTGGATCGGGGAGTGCCGGGAAGAAACCGTAGATGGAGGGGACGGCCTCATCCTTAACAGTTGTGACGACGATGGGCTTCAGTGATCCCGAAGGAGCGAATGAACTGGAGGATGTGAAGCGGCTGGTCATGAAAACGTTGTCGGGTGAAGGCCTGAAAGGCTCCGCAAAGTAGAATTCAGGATCGATTCCAGAAGCGTCGCTGAAGAGGGTATCTGCATGGTCCAAAAGGGTAGGAAGGTCCATTGTTTGGCCACAGTTGTCAGTGCAACCAAGTTCTTCGTTCCATGATTGACGGAGGATTTCGAGGCCGCCTGGGGTGAGGAATCCGTAGTTGACGGGGTCGGAATGGAGCCAGGCGTTTGTGAACAGTGGGAGGGCAGCGGGAGTTCCGAGCAGGGCGCGGATGAGACTAGCACCACTGGATTGACCGGCCAAAGTGAGGTAGGGAGTACCAGGTTGGCCTCCAAAGGTGGGGAGAACACCATGCAAGAAGGTCAAAGCGGTGATCACATCTTGCAAAGCGAGGTTTCCATTGGTTGCGCTTGCAGCCGGAGGGATAAGCCCAAGCTGAAAGGGAACAGTGTCAATTTAATTCGGCGTGTGAAACGAACAAAATGACTTACTGCACCGAGACGGTACTGAATGACAGCGACAATCTGGTGATGAAGGAGATTAGACTATGAAATTGGGTGGCTGAAAGAAGAACGCACAGAGCCAGTCGCGACAGCCAGCTTTGACCCATCCAAAGCGGGATCCGAAGCAGAGCCAAATCTGAAGGAGCCTCCATGGATCCACACAATAGTTGGGACGCCACCAGAAGTAGTCTTTGCCGCAGGCGGAACGTACAAAACGAGATCAAGGCAGTCTTCTGAATATTTGGAAGGGTCCACAATGCTTTGAGGACACGCCATAGGGAGCGCTGTCGGGTTAGAAGCCACACTAGGCGCGGGGGAGAACAATAAGCTAATGAAGTCATGAAACGCGAATTCAGTAGTCACTTACGCAGGAGTCCATACGGTAGAAATAACAGGTGACTGCCATCGGCCAGCAGTTGCGTACTTGACGGAGTAGCGGACGACACCAGCGGTGGTGTTCAGGCCGACTGGGTTGGTGACCGTGATACGAAGTGGAGGAACCGATCTCTTGCAGAGTTCCTTGACGGGGAAGAATTTCTGCAAAATGGTGATCTGGCAGAGACTGGCGAGGATGGTGGAGATGGAGTAGTTCTCGATAGCTGGAGTTGGGGCCGCGAGGACGAGGGGGAGCACAAGAAGTAACCAGGAGGAACGCATATTGGTCTGCTCTGCAGAAAAAACGAGTGTTTAGGATGGGGAGTATTTATACAAAAAGAGGGGGAAAGAGTAGTGTGGACGAGGCAGGGGCAAGAGCAGATAGAAGAAGCCTCCCAGTCCCATTGTGTATGCTGCAGAAGCGGCGCCGGGCGTCTACGCTGCCATTGTTAGCCACGCGAGCAGGCACGGAGGTATAATTACGCAAGCAGCCAATCAGCGTAGAGTAAACACATGTGAGAACTCTCGATCACAGACCACTAATGAAGAGCCTCTTCTCTCCCCTTTGTTGGACCGAGTGCTTTCTGATTGACCTCGAAAGGAGTTCCGAATATGAACACCATGTCCTCGTCGTCCCACTTGGCTGAGGTTCACTCTACTTGCATAAGATATGTTTACATCGACTAGCTGCAATCATATAATATGGCAGCGAAATCATACGGGGTACCTACTAATATGTCGCGGAATCCACAGACAGGCACATTCCCAGTGATCCATTTCTCACAGCGTTAGATCTGCACCCCCTTCTATTTCCTCACTCTCAGGTATAATAACCTAGTGCACATGTGCGCGCAGTCTGTTTTTCTTAGAACAGACGTCACAACGCTCTTTCACGATCACATCCCGCTTCAATCCTCTCCTCCTCTCCCACTCGGCATCGTACCTCGGAATAATCTGTCAAACTAGTCAAAATAAACTTGCCAAATTTAATTATCAGCCTGGGACTAGCCGCAGAATCGAGGGCTACATACCCCCTGTCCTGTCCCCTCCCACCTCAACTCCTGAACTTTATTTAACTTGAAACCTTAGAACAGATTTAATTCCATCGACCTCATGATCACTGACCCGAGACTTAGATCCTACCTTTGCGACGATGACCACCAGTGATGCTGGGAACCGTTCCTCATCCATCAGAGGCCTGAGATTCACCACTTGATGATACATTTGAGTAACATTGCGTTTTGCCTCGGGAAATACCATGAATCCAGAGAGCATCCCAGTAGGCAGTTCTTCGCCCAATGCAAGCAGGTGAATAAAATCCACCCGTCTAAACCATCGTTGTCACTCACCAGACACCGTTTGATACCCTAATCCCCATCTTAAGGAAACAAAAAATCCGCCCCAAAATATAAACGATGCGTCGGAGGAATACCCATCCAATCAGATCCATGTCCTAATTACTTCTTCCCTGCAGAACCAGCTTCAAGGCCAGGGAAACCTGGGACCAGAATCGGGAAGGCGCCGAAAGGAAGAAAAGAATACAAGGGGAACATGCCGAAGATCCCAAGGATTTTTGTATCATTGTTCGTTTCGCCATCAGGAACGTGAGGTATGTTAGCTCAGGCCTCCATGCGACTCGGTAAGGAATAATGCAAAGCCTTTTGAAAAATGTCTTGATTTGCTGTGAATTAAACCAGGCTCCAGCGAAAAGAAGAAGCTCGGAGTTCCGCTGGGTCGAGGGATGCTGTGATTCCGAAGAACAAATGTATAGTGGCAGTGGCACGTTCGGGTCAGTCACCAATTCACTGTATATGCTCACTCGTAATGATATGAGGCTCACTGAACGGAGAACCGACATTCTTCATACGTTCCTGTGATAGATTAGATGAATGTCTAAGGTGCGTAGAAATAAAAGAAGAAGGCAGTCAAGATCTGAAAATAAGAGGGTAGAATGAATGGGAGAAGATGAGGCGCAGACGCTATGGCACCGCCTCCCATGTGAATAGTATGTGAGCATGCATTCCAGGAAATTTTTAATTCACCAAATTAGCAAATTGCTCCGTGTCAATGGCGTTGGGGCGGTCTCGTGTCGAAGGGGTTCCGAGCTGAGATGAAGAAAATCATTTAGGGTCGAAACAGATCGAAATAACATGATAAAGCAATGACCACTTGTATTTTCATCAACGTGGAAAGGTTGCTTTGATAGGGGAGTGCAATGAGATATCAGACAAAGTTACTACTCACGGCAAAACACAATATAAATAAAACAGATCCCATTTTACGCTTTGTTTGGACGAGCGGCGGTGAAGGGGATGTCTAGGTGCCAATTATAATTTTGAAAGGGACGCCGTGTCAGGCCTTGAGGTGGTAAGCGGGGGGTTCTTTAGAAATGTTTTAAAATGAGACTTACCATCAAGTGTGTGTGATTTGATCCTCAGGAGGGAGACGTCCACTCTGGTCCGACGAGAGGCTTTTTAGTACTTACCGATTTCCTTGTCGTTGAGCAAGATATTGGCTCCTTTCCTCCCCATCCATAACTTCCTCTTGGCCCTCTTGAGTCCATCACCCGTCTCCGAGAGACTCCACTTCTCACGAAGTGTCGTGAAGCATCTCCTATCTCCCACCTCAGACCACCAAACACCGCCCCCCCCTCGCAACATCTGGCAAAGCCGTTTCTGAAACAAAGAACTTGCCCTACTTCTAGGGATCAATAATAAGAGAACTGCCACCCTTTAATTCGTGGAGGGGGTAAGAATGGGAGGAATGATGTTGAGGGTTGAAGGTAAAGGGCAGCGAGCCAGAACATACTTCGGGGCCTTAACCTCAACCGTAACCCATGGATACTGTTCACAAATCGTGTGGAAGTGACACCTCGTCCAGCCATCTCCCACTTTGAAGTCCCACTCATGTCAGGCAAAAGTTGACTCACGAAGAAAATATATTTCCTGCACCAGAATAACCACAGTCTCTTAACCCCCTCCCCCTCTTCCTTTCCCCCTCCACCAAATTCCCAGCTTGTCCTGGACAGATTGCCATACGCTTAGTCTAGCATCGATAAGACTTGGTTAATCTTCTGTATGGGATGCCAGCCCAGGCGCAGTAATGACGATTAATCCCCTCTACGCATTCCGCACCGTTTAAACAAAGTTGGTACCTGTGGACTCCTACAACGAAAAAGAAGGCACCGCTGGGGAGCTATTCGAACAACTAATTCATTATATGTGGCGTATAATTGACTGTGAATGTCTACTACAGAGGTTAGTTTCGAGAAGAAGAAGAAACGTTGCAAGCACAACTATATAGATACCTTCGGTAAATACGAGCTATAAACATACCTTGGATGGACCAACATTTTATATGGATAAGTAAATCATCCGAGTCATGGACAGTGCCTACCTGTGACCATGGATATGGGAGGGGAATGGTCAAAAAACCGACATACATCTCAAGGATTAGAGCTGCAGGGGTTCAGTGAGCTTGCGTAAATCCGTCACGAAGGATCGAGTGACTACGAGTCTCATGTATGACTTGATGCTAGGTCGGCGTGATACCTAACAGAGAATACAACAGAGGAGAGCATATCTCATAATAATCGAGAAGCGTTACCGAACAAGCCTTAGCGAACGCGAACATGAATTCACGACTTGAGAGGGGATAATACGACGACTTGTGGTGAAGAGGAGGTATAAGGATACCAGAAAGTTTTAAGAGCGTGGAGGATAGAGAGTAAATGGGAAAAAGAGACGTACTAAGGCTCTACCAGTGGTAGAAGGGTGGTGAGAGGGTACAACGAGGGGATAGATGGCGACAGACTGAAAGATAGAAGCGGAGAAAGCATACCGCATCTGACGGCTTGGGATTATGGATCGTCGAGAGAAAGTCATAACAGGGGCTTCGGGCAGGGGTGGGCTCAAAATTTTCCAAGCTAAGTGGAGAATTGGACTCCATTCAAGGACGTACAAGTGGTTTATGTAGACGCTACACTCTGAATTCGACGACAGATAACAAGCCAATAGACCTAGCCTCTCTCGTCCGAACTCAATGTAAACGCTTTGACCACATGTTTGGGCTCCACCACATCATCTGGAGAGTTTGCCTGAAGTGCTAGGCGAATACATTCGAAGGACCAAGCATAGACCACAGAAACCACAAGTAATTAGTGCTATTTTTAGAAATACTGTCTTAGGGATAGCCTGCAGTCTTGCACAAAGGGAAGTTTGTTCAGCTTCGGGCAGGATGATCAAATGACATGATGCGCTGTCTTCTGTTACTGTAAACTGTAAACCTTATTGAGTTGCGTTGATAAGAAGAAAATACTGAGTTGAGGATTTTATGAGGATTTTAGGAGGATTTAAGATGTTTTGAGAGTGAAGTGTCGCTTTGACAGACATATAAAATCGATCCATCGACTATATCTTCTTCGGAAAACACGATGAAAGACCCATCCCATGGTTACGAGAGCTTTAGCACGTTTGGGAACGTCGATTCACCTCCCATTGTTCATGGCCCATTGTCATGCGGCACCGTGGCGGAGTTTGAATTCGCGTCCATTATGCTTGTGCGACTTCTGTAGGAACAAAAGGGTATCGTCTACGCCGACTATAGGTTCAGTTATAAGACAAAAGAATAGGAGAGAATGTGTATACTATTGTGCTCATTCATATATTTGCTTGCGTCCGCTGGCTGACCTGTCCTCACCAACCCCGGTCTTCGACACCCTCCTCTGCTACTTAATCCATCTGTCGAACGTACTACTTACATATCTATCAGCTACATAGTAATAATGTCTTCTCAGCCTGGTGAGTATTTATGAATGGGCTTAAGGCCGCGAATTGACGAAGTTCACAGTACCCGCAATGCTCTTCAGAGGCCCTGTAATTTCAATGCAGCGCGGCCCTGTAGTTTCACGACCAAAATTTGACAAGACACCTGCTCTACCTTCCCCCTCTCAAGCTGGTGCTGGATTACAGCGCCGATCACACACCCGACGACTCCAGGCTGTCACGCCGGGTCTCGAACCAGTGTCTGAGGAGGAGGAAGTAGAAACGACCGAGGAAGAAGAACAACCGGTTGTATCCAAAGCACGACGTCGTCCACGGCCTACCCCTCTAATCGCTTGCCGCTCCTACCCCTTGCCAGGCCTCCCCATTATTTCAGAGACACCAGATTCCGCCTTGTCTTTCCAGGAGAAATTGGAAGAAATTCAAAGGAGTGGTTTCGCTCTCTCGCCTTCCACCCTCTTTGACCGACGACCTTCGGAAACTATCTTTGATTTCCCTTCTCCCCCTTCGACGACTTCTCCTGTTCCCCCTCCCGTCCCTCCAAAGTCGGTGCCCCCCCCCGTTACACCACCCCGCTACTCACCGACTCTTTCGAACGCGTCAACATCCTCAATCCCGTACCCTCGCACACCCAGCACATCAGATGACGATGAAGACCAGAAGAGTCCCAGTTCATACCGCTTTGAACTCGAGGCTTCTTCGCCAAGCACAAGCCCGAGTTCCCAGTCCGACGAAGCCGACATGACCTTCCTCGACTTCAGTAGTGACCACGACGATCCTTCCCTTCCCTCCCTTCCCTCGAGTCCTCTTCCAAGACAATGTCGACGCACAGCGAGCTCGATGAGCCTTCGCAGTTTCGGTACTATGGAATTTGACACACAAGTTGAACCTATTTATGCTATGATGCGTCCCAAACTTCATATCACCCCGCCCCCATTACCTGTCGAGAAGCCTGAACTCGTCAAAGAGATTATGGCTTTACGAGGCGACTCGGCTGAAGATCTTCACGAAGAACGAATGAATGTTCCTGGAGGAGATCGGGTCCTTTCGGTTTTGAACACGGGAGATGGTTCATCGTTTGAAGTACCTTTGGTTTTGGGCAGCTTCCTCTCGCCACCTTCGAGTCCTGGAGCATCCAACGATGAAGATGAATCCAGCGACTGGGAGGGAATTACAATCGAATCTGATTCGGAATCTGAGTATTCTGGACCTAGTGGGGGTCCTGTCTCTTCGAGCGAAGAGGAGGAAGACAGCGATATTGAAATGCATGGGCCGAGCCGTGTTATGGATCCCATCATCTCTGCCGTCTCTCTTCGTCGACGCAAGGCTCCAGTACGGCCGGCTCGTCCAGATACTCCATCAATTTACTCCGTCCTCTCTGTTTCTGAAGCATCACTCCCTTCATCCCGCCCACTTCCCCGTGAATCCCTTATCCCATTAGACGTCTTCGAATATCCTTACACCCATCGTGTCTCTCAATTCCCAGTCTCCCCTCTCACTCCAGCGTCCCCCATGGATTTCCCATCTCATCCTCCACTCAGGTCTCGTTTCTCCACTTCAACTCTCAACTCGATCCCGGAACCGCCCAATACCGCATCATCATCATTCTTCTCTCGTCTCAGAGGTCGATCAAGCAAGACCCCTTCCAACCCTGTCCGGGCCCCGTCAAAGACCGAATCTTTATCTCGCCGTCCTTCGAATCCTTCATCGCCCCGCACACCAAGTCGCGGCACACGCAAGGCGTCTTATATGCCTCCGTCACCTGCTCCATCGTCGTTCTCCTATTCTTCTCGTTCATCTTTAGAGCGCGAGAGAGATTTGGATTCGGATGCGTGCAGCTGCGTCTCTGGCACTAGTAGCACTGGCAGTAATGGATTGCGTCGACCACCTATCCCCATTGAGCTCTTTATCAAGAATTGAAGACTTACACCAATGTTAGCATTTATTCGATTTCATAAATTCTGATGATATCACGTTTCTTTCCTTTTGTACTCTTCAACTACTATATCGACCCTACAATATCTCTTCTCAAACATATACTTATCCTATATCATTAGGCTCTACTGTATCATTATCATATCTCCAGTGTTTTTACGAGTTGAAAATAGAAGTTCTTTTCTCATTTCTACACCAATCTGGAGTGACACTGGAAAATAAATATGGGTTTATTGGGTATTTAAAGTACATTGATACTAAACGAGGGGAATTATCCTACGGTTAAGTTCTATGAAGAAAGGCAGTAAAATGACGATACAACCAAAGTACAGGAGTCTCTTAAATAATTTAGAATTCTACAATAAAAGGGAGATGAATGGAACGTTATGAAGGAGAAAAAATTGTGAAGGGAGAAAGGAACAGAATTCTTGCGGATAAACGTTCATAGATAACCATCTAATATGATGTGATTAATCGACAATACCGTTCTTCACAGCCGCCATTTCCTTGGCCCGAGATGGCGACATCAACAATTGTTGAGGAAACTGTGGAATTTCTCCAAGCTCAGGACGCTGAAGGCAGGAATCAACATCATGGAATCAAAAAGAGACTGTTATCAAACACACCTCTCCTGGATATGTTCCATGAGGTTGAAGCCATACACGAAATTCTATTCCCTGTCGCTCGCAAGCTATGCGCAGATCCTTGTGCAGTAGACCACAATCATGTACCCATGTAAAAGTAGTAAGTAGGGAATTTGAGCTTTCAAGGTACCGTATTAGCTCTGCTTTAATATTGTATGACCGGACAGCGGTCTCGGTGAGTGCGTCACGACCTGGTTGGACTTGCAAGTGTTCAAGTGTATCTGGTAATTGATGTATGACAGCCCCTGAGACTGGACCGTCATAGATCAACTCTTCCAACTGTTCGCAGTGTCGCAAAGACCGCGCCTGCATGTCCGACAGATTTGGGACATGGAGGGAGCGGAGATTCGGACCGACAAGCTCCATAATACGCTCAAAAGCTTCCGTCTCGTATGTGGGGTGCAGTCCAGAAGGGGATTGTAAACTAAGAATTTCAAGGGAATCTGTGGAATTCTGCAGGACCCATTCAAGGACCTCATGGAGAGGTCCAGGCCAATAGATTTGGACTAGTTTACAGGCTGGGCCAGTTTGAGGGACATGACCAATGTGTATATGTTCAAGCTGCTTAAAATGAATATATTTGAGGGAGGGAAAGACGCGAAGGAACCCCAGCGCTGTGTGAGTTGGTCCGGCGATACGAAGAGCCTGGATTGGGGAAGCTCGAGATATGAATACTGTAGTAAATGGACCCATGTCAAAGCCATAGGGTACGTCCAAATCCAACTCATAGAGACTGGGACAAGCGAGGAGAGCAGCGGTGAACCTACAAAAAATGGGGCTATTGAGTGACTGCCATACAACGGAATCAAAGAACGAGCGTACAGCTGCTGTGTAAGAAATCCTCGATCGTTGCGGACGCGTGCCTTCAAGGTATGCACCAGACTAGCTAACCAACGTCCTTTCTCGGTGCCAGGACTGACAGCATTCCCAAATGCAAGTGCATGGCGGTTCTTGGATAGACAAACACAACCGAAAAGAGCCTTCTGGGTATGACGCGCGAAATTCTTCGATACTAGGGCCAGATTTCGTAGAGTTTTATAATCTGGAAGAGCGATGTTAAGGGGGTTAATAGCAGCATAGTCGATGCATTCAAGGAGGAGTTCATAAGGGAGGCGGACAGACATTGAAATCAGACTCCGCCCTCCATTAGGAATCTCAATGTCTGGTCCGATGCTTTGGGCGCTCGATCTTCATGACCTTTCGTGACGTCCATCTCAGGCAACTAATGTCGTCCACATCTTTTTCTTCTTCTCCCCCATGGCCTCCTTGAAACCTCCAGCGCAAGCATTCGAATTTACCAAGAGAAAGAGATGGACCGAGACCTTATTTTCTGAAGTTTCGGAAACACTTTTCCTCATAGTGTCGGCGTCTTGCAAGGTTCTGTATTGTGGAGCAGCTGTAGTCGAATTGTTAGGCTGGAAAGAGGATCAGCTTATAGACACTGATTTGAGTAATATTATCGAGCGTGAGTTTGTTGCATTTCTTCATGACTCACAACCAAAAAACAAATCTAGGCGATGATGTTGACAACTTTGTTTGGTGTTTCAACGAGGCCCTTCGTTCGGGCAAAGACTTGTTCACGTATGCTCGATTCAAGTACGAGCAACCTCCATCTCCGTCCCAAAATACAGGATCCAGTTTGCTATTTGAGATAAAGGGCCATTCCCATTATTTTCCTGGAGATCCGCCTTCGCAATGTTTTTTCCTGTCCGCTATGCCATATCCGACGCGTGACATAGCCCTGTATGTGCCATTGGTTGAGCTAAATTTCAGTATGGCTTACTTGCGACAGTATGAACTCTTTTCTTGATCTAAAGATCGAAAATGAACGCCTAACGCGGTATATTCGGGTATGTACTTTGAACCACCTTCCTCTCCTGGGCTCATCCTTGTAAACAGAGCCTAAAACAAGCTTCAGAAGCGTCGTCACAACCTTCTGATTACCTTGCCATGTCTTATAATGCATCATATGGGCATGCGTCCGATGCCTCTCAAATGTATGGAACAGGGTCACAAGCTACATCCTTTTTCGGCCAGGCGGACAGCGAATCTACACCAATACGGGATAACGCTGCACCATCCAATTGCACCATGAATTCTTTCGGTATCGGCGCAGAGGATGACTACGAGGACCACCAAAGAAGGAAAAAGGTGTTTATTGCCTGTTAATTATATACTCTTGATTTTATCAGCTCACCGAATTATCAGTTCAAGAAAACAGCTCTTGGTGATGATCAGCGGGTTTGTATGACCTGTGGTCGTACTGATTCTCCGGAGTGGCGAAAGGTATGTATTGGATGCTAATTTTGTCCTGCCTTTATCTTCATGTTTCTTTTCACAGGGACCTCATGGGCCCAAGACGCTTTGTAATGCATGTGGGCTCCGTTGGGCTAAGCGGACTCGAAGACCCGAGTCTGAAATGGCTGCTCCTTCCAACTCGACATCCCTAGACGCTGCTGAACCGGAAACCGAAGACTCGCCATTGACAGCAGGTTTTCCTAATCTCCCGCCCCACATGATGTTCTAGAATCAAATGCTCGACCTCCTAAACTTGTTTTTCGGCAGGCTACTTTCATGCTTCATGTCCGTTTCTAATTCTGCTTGTAATTTGGGTGAGATCCGAACTTTCTACGTTTTGTTTTGTAATGACGAAATGCCTGGACATTGCCGAATATATCGCTACTGCATATCTTGTTTTACCCTTTAGGCATTTTTAGTCCATGGTTCTTACTATTTAGGCTTTTTAGCTTGGTCGTCCGCTCATTTGTGCGGGTTTGCACTTATCATTCCTTTTTCGAGTCGGGCGACCCAATAATATGACACACCCCAGTGACGCCCTTGATATGTACTTGTACGTGACCGCGTGGCATCTGCCCTTCGCATGGACGGCTTCATTCTGGGTCCTCCTCTTTGATTCAAACTGCTTCGTGACGTATTTTTGGCTCTTGACTTCGTCGTACTGCTGGCAACAAGCAACCCCTATCATGCCTTATCATTGGCTAATGACACTGTGACCTCGAAACGTACCAATGAAAGAGCGAGGAATCTACAACGACTCTCTTCAGGACCATCCGTTCGAGACATCTGCATCCGTATTTAGGTCCATTCTGCGACTTCTCCTATGTTATCGGGTTATTATCGCTCCCTTTATCCTCGATTGGACTTCTGGCGAAGAAATTCGAGCATACGAGCCTTCTTACTCTGCACATGGTGACCCAGTCGATTCAGAAAGCGGGGTGACGAAGATTACCATTCTGGCTGAACGTAGAGAAATATAAAAACGCGTTCGAAATGTAACTCTGGAAAATCTGCTACGCTGTACGCTCAGTACGGTATCAGTCTTGAACTTCTACTTCTCTCCCCTCGATTCTTCTCATGGCACTTCGCGCTTTAGGATATGCTCTATGTCTTCTTGGAGTCGTCGATGCGACGCAAGTCATGCGTCGGCCTGACGATTATAAGACGCTGTTGAAACCTCACGTCCATCCCTCATACCTGAACACATCTATTATTCCTACCGAACGAGCTCTCTTTGGTTCTTCCGTGGAGAAGCGTGCCGGGGGTAAGGTTTCCATTGGCTATTTCACTAATTGGTCAGTTGTATCTTCTGCCTCCTTTCCGTTTACAATCTAACTTGATATTTGCTCAGGGGTATCTATGCCCGCAATTTTCAGCCCACGGATATTAATACTGCGACTCTAACCCACATTCTCTACTCCTTCGCGGATGTCGATCCAAATTCTGGCACAATTTCACTGACTGATAGCTATGCCGATGAGCAGGTTTGATAAATTAAAATTGGTCGAAACGAATCACTGAAGCGACATGTCACAGAAACATTTCGCCACGGACTCATGGTCTGATACAGTGTGTATTCCTCACTTGATATTTCTTCATTACCTTACCCACAGTCAAGGGAAACAACCTTTATGGTTGTCTGAAGCAAATGTATTTGCTCAAGATGAAGCAAAGGTTGGTTTTTCCCCCTCGAGAGACCATAATGTAGCGATTCATCCCCTGGATCTAGAAACCTCAAGGTCTTATTATCAGTGGGGGGTTGGACGTACTCACAGAGTGGACACTTTAACTTCGTCACGAATGCGGCTTCGCGGGCAACCTTCGTGAGCAGTGCTGTGCAAATTGTCGAAGGTTGGACATACTTGGTTCCTGTTCCACTAATGCCTACTAACTGTATACTTGCAGATTACGGTCTCGACGGAATGTTAGCTATTTCCATCCAAAAGTCGCTGCACTGCTAATACTCTTTCAGAGATATTGATTTTGAGTATCCTGCGAATTCCGCTCAAGGATCTGGGCTAGCCTCCCTTTTGACAGCTCTCAGGACTGGATTTGATCAATTAGCGGCGAGAAAAGGAGATACAGTTCCTTACCAAATTACGGTACACCCTTTCACGTCGTCACACTTGACTATTTACTGAGGGATGTCAAGGTCGCTGTATCGGCGGGAGCGCTAAACAATGCAGTACGCTCGGTCTTTACTAGATCACACAAGTCCCTGGTTCATTAACAAAACGTCTAGAACCTGGTTGTCCCCCAGATGAATAGTGCTCTTTCCTACTGGAATTTAATGGTGAGTAATATCTTGATTGTTCTACATGAAGCTCTCGAAGTTTAACTCAACGATTAAAGGCATACGATTATGCTGGATCTTGGTCCAACGTTGTAAGTCATGAAACTAGGTAATTATAGCAGAGGAACCAACGCTGTGATTCAGAGCGACGATCAAGCGAATTTGTATGGTGGACAAATATCGAATGTTAGCACGGATTCGGCATTCAAGAGCTATGTTTCCCGAGGGGCAACTGCTTCAAAGATTACAATGGGTTAGCTCGGTCCACGAAATAATTGTAGTACGAGGTTTAACCATCCGAGTAGGTATCCCCCTCTATGGCCGAGGATTTGAAAACACCACTGGTATTCGTCAACCTTTCACCGGGGTATGTTATCTTGACTGCTGTGAATTGCTGAGGCTTGCCAACATTTATATGCAGATTGGCGTTGGCACTTGGGAAGCTGGGTAAGTTGACAAGCTTCATTCCCGAGTCCTTGCATATTTACACAAGGTTTAGTGTCTACGATTACAAGGTCCTTCCATTCTCAGGAGCCCAAGTGATCGAAGAGGCGAATAATGTGGCCAGTTATTCGTATGACCCTTCGCTTAAGGAGCTCATTTCATACGACACACCGAACATTGTGAAAACCAAGTCACAGTATATAGTATCGAATGGAATGGCGGTGAGCGATCTCCTCCTCTCGCTCGATGGGATGCTGATTCAGTGTTCTGCATAAGGGCTCAATGTTCTGGTCTCTTGATTCAGACAAGACTGGCGCAAGCTCTCTGGTCAGTACCAGTGTTGGCGTTTTGGGCGCACTGGACCAAACGCAGGTACGCGTTGTATCGCGATTACTGCAAATTTGTTTTGATAGTCCCACTATAGAACCATTTAAGGAAAGTTGACCCAAATGGTTGGTACCTAAACCTGACATTTTCTTTGCAGTTACCCTGACAGTAAGTGGGCGAATATTGCTAATAATATGGGAACTAGCAGTAGTGGGTCTGTCCCAACATCCACCGCTCCTGGTGGCTCTACCCCGACTGCTGGTACTTGCAAAGGTGTCGCTGCATGGAGCTCCACTGTGAGTGCAGGAGAAAGGATATGAAAGCATTTAATATCTTACCTTTATTCGATAGGCTATATATACTGGAGGTCTAACAGCCACTTACAGTATGGAAATTGATACCAGTTTTCACCCTGTTGAGCTCAATTTTTTTTTGTTCTAGATGGTCACCTATGGACCGCGAAATGGTGGACACAAGGCGATACACGTGAGTCATTATATGCTTCTGGGCTCTATTCTACTTATTTGGTTTTAGCCGGAGGACCAGCAGGTGTTTGGACCGATAATGGGCCGTGTTAGTATATCGAAATGGTCCTTTTACGTTTCAAGGAGGCTTCCTCGGCTTCATGCTTTGATTACTTTGTTGTTCATTATGTCTATTATATGTTCCCTCACAACGTCTGGAAAGGGAATTCTCTACGGAATTATTATTGTATCTCTATTCCAGTCAGAGCCATCGTTGCTTGTTAGAACCCATTGTTCATTTACGTCGAGTTAACACATTATGTAATTAATTAATAAATTCTCGTTTTTTTTTTCACATCATCGTACAGTAAATCTCGCTTGAGCTGTTGGCTCTTAGTAGATTTCAGTGTTATTTGAGTGATTTTTGCCACTAAATCAAAGTCTGACGTCACAGCAGTAACGCGTCACGAAAGTGGTTGAGCACGATCACATCGATCATGGACCAACTCGAAGTCCAAACCGAATCAAAGAGAGATACTCAAGAGGAGAAGATGATTATTGAAGAGCCTGGTGTACCCCCGACGATCGCTGACGCCATTCTCCAGGGGGAGGAAGAGTGGATTTCGCTGAAATTCACGCATAGCGGCAAGGAGTTTACTCTCTCTATGGAGAAGTCTGACAGGTACGAATCTTCACTATATAGTACTGCAATGCCTTGTGCGTGTAACTTTAATCACGGCCTTTTCAGAGTTTTTGATTTAAAGAGTACACTCTTTGATCTTACGAATGTCCCACCTGAACGACAAAAGGTTTGTCAGGTTGAAAACCGCATTCGGTATTCCTAATGCATGGGTTGGCAGATTCTAGGTCTTGTTAAAGGACAACTTCCACAGGACGACGTACGCATGTACGTATGAGGTTCAGTTACTAGGCGAATGACTGACGTGTAGGGGTGCCCGTATAGAGGAGATCTTAAGCTTGGCAGGAAATTCACGTTAGGTAAGTCATTACTCTCCCGTTCCTTTACATCTCTAATTGGAGCAGTCGGCACACCCCAAGGAGCAGAGTTCAAGGATCCATACGGTATGCCGTTCAATATGTCCCATTCAACGCCTCTAACGCATGCGCAGAGCTGGAGGATCTCCCAGAAGTCTTCAACGATTTTGATGTCGACTACTCCGCCGACCCTAATGCTGCCAACAAGTATATCGCAGATATGCGGAATCTTCGTAAAATCAGAGAAGCAGCACAAAAGCTGAAAATCGACTTCATGAACCCATTGCGAGATGGGAAGAGACTTCTGGTACTGGATTTAGACTACAGTATGTCCACAGTCGCTTCTCATAAACATTAATCTTTTGCTAACTGTATGACTAGCGATTCTTGACACAAAGCCCTTGACATCGGGGGCTTTGCCACCTTCCGAATGTGCTAGACCTGGCTTACATGAGTTCCTTGAAGCAGTGTATCCTCATTATGACATTTGCATATGGTCCCAGACAAGTTGGATTTGGCTAGAGACCAAACTGGTCGAGCTAGGAATGGTGGGGTCTGACAGAAATTACAAAGTACGACGCCTTCTCTCCTTTTCCGAGTTCTGATCCGGATATGTCCTGAGTAGATCTCTTTCGGTAAGTTCAGGTTTTGTTGCTCTGGAACTTAAAAGATCAAGTACCTCATTTCTTTTAGTTCTGGACAAGACGATAATGTTTCGCGTCTTTTCTACGCGAGATGGCAAGCCCTTCCAACATGCTGTAAAGGCACTTGGGATTATCTGGCGATGTTTGCCGCAATTGTAAGTCTTATCTTTTTTTTGAGACCGATGTCATCCTGAGTGATATGGGCATGCAGTAGCGCGAAGAACACAATACATATCGACGACTTGGTATGTATCCACAAATCTACATGTAGAAATTATTAAACATCCATAAAAGGGACGTAATTTTGCTCTAAATCCTGGAGAAGGGCTTAAAATCTCAGCTTTCAAAGACGCTCATACACCTCGCGCAGCACAAGACCGAGAGTTGAGTAAACTTGCACGATACCTTGTACACATTGCTGGCATTGATGACTTTAGGACGCTTAATCATAAGGTAACGTAGTGGATGGGGTTGCTTATTAGCCGAATGTAAATTTCTGATAGTGCTTCAGGATTGGAAGAAGTCACTTCCTTGAGGGCAAAGGGTAATCGAAAACTTTGGACAAAGTACACAGTTTGTAGCCGTATGATACATTAATGGTATTGGATATCAGCAGCAGTTAGATTAGAAAAGCGTGATGCAGTGTGATTGAGAGAAAAGGCATTAGATACCGCTTTCTAATGTTGCAGTTCCAATGGTTATGTTCTTGAAGGTTTCGAGAGTAGAAGGAGAGGCAAACATATCTGCAGCCAAATGTGAGTGAGACATGTTTTTATCAGAACAGTAAAAAGGGCACCTTTCGCTTGAGCTGTTTGACGGACTGGATTGAGAACTCGAGTAGCAGCATTGTATTGCCAGCTCTTTTGTTGAGCGACTGAGGAATAATGGTTTAGCCAACGATCATTTCGTACTAGGAGACCGCTTACCTGCTAAAATACGCTCCGCAGGAAGATCACCAAGGTATTGTTGTAATTGCTCAATAGAAATTGAGGTATAAGCACGGGATACGAGAACGAAAGTCCTCTCTCGAAATTCCTCTAGGAAAGGTGGTTAGAATTCACTCTTTGACTAATAACTGCTAGAACTTACGAGTAAATTTCTCCGTCAATGTTCTCACCAAAGTAGCCAACGGAGCACTGAAGAAGGAAGAAGCAGAGACCAAGTTCATCAGCTCCTGAGAGCGTTGGTAAACGAGGGCATGCTTGCGGTGCCAAGTCGTCGCTAGTAGGTTTAACAGGGTTACTGCGAGAGGGTTTCCCAATAGATTAGCGGGGAGTCTCGTCAAAGCATAGCGTGCAGGTGACCTAAGATAACGATAACTCAATGAAATCCACAAAGGAATAATGAGCTTGCATCGTACAGATCGTCGAGGATAAGGTATCCTAACACAAGTGGAGCAACAATGAAGAACCTATTTACGTCTTCTTTATCCTTGACATCAATCTTAAGAATAACAAGATGAAGTTATCATTCCCTATGAACCATAGCATCCACTCACAGTGAGAGACTCCATTTCTGCCACTCTCACCAAATCTTGGATGGACTCTTGCTGAGAAAGTTTAGCTAGCGATATCTGAAAGGGTCCATGAACAGGTCTATCTGATTCAGTCGTTGGAGGAGTGAGAGGGCGATCTGGAGTGTCCATTGCGAAAGAGCACAAGAGCGACGATCTGGACTTGATCTGGATTGTGGCGGTACAAAGCGTCGGAGGTATAATACTAGGCGACGCTTACCTTCTGAGTTGAATAGCTCTCCACCCTCCTCCACGTCAGCTTCAACATGGATCTTACATCTCTCGAAGATGAAATTGAGTCTATCCTCTATATCGCCAGAGAAATATCAGGTGAATGGTAGCAGCATCGCACGGCAATCCCTTCGTAACGAGCTATTTAGTCTTCAAGGTTCCACCATTGACATCAAACGAAGGTTATCGAGCAGCAGAATGGGGAGATTTGGGACAACCCTTATGGAAAGGACGCATGAGGGTAGTTGAGGCATCGAAAGGAGTAACGATCCGTCTCGAAGATGCTCAGACTGGTTTGTCGTGGTGGCTCACGTGTCTCTCTCATATCTTGACAACCCACAGGTGAAGGTTCGACTGGAGTACAGCTTTCCGTTCTCAAAGTCTGATGTGATGTGTTTCGATCAGCGTTCGCATTAGCACCATATGATCCCTTGAAGCCCGCCGTCGAGGCTGTGCTAGATTCGTCTCGTTATTTCGTACTGCGGGTAGAAGATAGTGCTTCTGGTAAGAAAGCATACATAGGCATTGGATTCGCAGAACGTACGGATAGCTTTGACTTCAGTAAGTGACTGTGAATATTCTTAGAGGGTGAAGAACTCACTCAGGCGGTAAGATGTCGCGTTGCAAGACTATACAAAGTAAGCCCTTCGTTATCTTGATTTTTGAACATTGTTGATTATTCGTGAACCGCGATTATTAGACGATACAAAGCTAGTCTTAATCCGCCATCTCCTACTTCTTCCAAATCTCCACATCTTCCTGCTGGCCCAAAGAAGGACTATAGCCTGAAGGAGGGCCAAACTTTCTCTATCAACTTGAACTTGGGACAGAAGAAGTCGACCTCGAATATCCTTGGATCCAGCACCTCCGACACCTCCGGTAATCAAACAGGAGGGGGGATTCCTCTCTTGCCTCCTCCTCCTAGTGCCCCAAAGCGAAGATAGATCGCACTGGGCCCTCTTTCTGTGGGATTGAATGTTGTAGTACCATAATATTTATTGAAAGTAGTTATTTGGATATAGGATATGTTCATATCGACGAGCGGCTGGTTTGTTCTAATCCAAGTGATGCGGGCGCTACGTCGCTTGGTAATCTGTTCTTTTGCCTTCGACTCCTCAAGCAACGATGTTGCTACGTGCCTCAAGAAATCTTACTCGTTCGTCAGCGAGGGCTGTTACGAAGACAGCTGGCTCTCGTAGAGGTTTTGTTCAACCATCAAGTTTGAGCAGAGCGAGTGTCATCGACCCTCCTCCACCGGCCGTTCGAGATGGTGAAGAAGTATTCCGCCCCAGAGCAGGTGAGTTGGAAAGATATCTGACTACAATAGTTTTATCTTAAGATTTGTACTTTTAGACATGCTTGGTTTTCAACTTGGAAAACGCGAAAGCACAGAGAAAGCTCGGCCCATTTACCTGGACTTTCAAGTGGGTTCTTTCCTCTTTTCACCCGGTAGCTTAATGTCTGAGATTGTTATCATAGGCCACCACTCCTCTTGACCCCCGTGTTCTTGATAAAATGTTATTCTATATGACAGATCAATATGGCAACCCACATAGTCGGACACATGCATACGGTTGGGAAGCTGAAGCCGCTGTAGATGAGGCGAGGAAGGTACGGTAGCACAGTATCCTATTTCACGCATTTCTCATGTCGCCCGTGAGGTAGTATGTTGCAGAAATGATTGGTGCCGATGCGAAGGATATCATCTATACTTCTGGAGCAACAGAAAGTAACAACATGTGCATTAAAGGTATCGCCCGTTTCCACCGGGAGAAGAAAAGGCACATTATTACAACGCAGACGGTTTGTTTCGATGATATATCATCTGTTTCGAGTGCTGATATCACTGTAGGAACACAAATGTGTCCTGGATTCCTTCAGAAAGCTTTCCGAGGAAGGCTTCGAAGTAACTTATTTACCAGTTCAGACCAATGGTATCATCTCGCTCGAGGAGTTAGAAGCTGCTATTCGTCCTGATACCTCTCTTGTCTCAATAATGGCTGTCAATAACGAAACGGGCGTTATCCAGCCTATAAAAGAAATCGGCTCCATTGTTCGCAAGCACCGTGGCTGCTATTTTCATACCGATGCGGCCCAGGCCTTCGGAAAAATACCACTCGATGTAGAAGAGATGAACATTGACTTAATGAGTATATCCGGTCACAAAATTTACGGACCCAAAGGCATTGGCGCTGCCTATGTTAGGCGTAGACCGCGTGTCCGTTTGGAGCCCATTTTGAGTGGCGGTGGCCAAGAGCGAGGTCTTCGTAGCGGCACTGTTCCAAGTTTCTTGGTTGTTGGTTTGGGTGAAGCTGCAAGGCTAGCCAAGGTCGAAATGCCGGTAAGTCCACGGTGATTTATTTCTCATCTGATTATACGTGCACCGGACCTTTGTCCATGGGAGCGGGTGGCGTTGAACGTCCTTTCTCCGTGAAGGTGACGTACCTGACCTTGCAATGACCCCCGTGCAGGGGTAATGATATTTTTTGGGAGTGAATGGTCGTTGAACACTGGACTGACTCTGGCCTTTCAGGCCGACACCGAACGGATCAAGAAGCTTTCCGATCGTCTCATCAAGGGAATCACATCCCAGGTAGAACATGTCATCCGAAATGGGGACTCTAACGGTTACCCGGGTTGTGTCAATCTCAGCTTTGCTTACGTTGAGGTAAGTGTATCTTACTGCGATCAGTAATAGACACTTAATTGCATTCTAGGGTGAAAGCCTATTGATGGCTCTGAAAGATATTGCTCTATCGTCTGGTAGCGCATGCACATCGGCTTCTCTGGAACCCTCATATGTTCTACGAGCTTTGGGTACGTTTGGTGGCTTGGTATTCAGTGTTACGTTACTCATATTCCTGTAGGTGCTGCTGAAGATCTAGCTCACTCCTCTCTTCGATTTGGTATTGGTCGCTTCACCACCGAAGCTGAGATCGACTATGTAGTTGATAAGGCAGTATCGACTGTGCAGAAATTGCGAGATATGAGGTATTATTATCTTCTCCCCAGTCTGAACGTTCATTAACTTTTTCTCAAGTCCCTTATGGGAAATGGTTCAGGAAGGAATCGACATTAGCACCATTAACTGGTCACAACATTGAGTTATTCCCTTCGCTTTGTATACTCAGCGATTGTAGTCCATGTACAATATTTTTAGTTGCTTCCATGGTGATCTGTGCACGCGCGAGACCCCAGCTGGAAGAGGAGGTTGGATTTCCACCCTCGTAGTGGCCTATGCAATGTTACTTTAATAGATATTGTATAATTTTTGAACACTTCTGTCTGTATCTAGCTCCTTAGCCACGTTGGGTTGCTCTGAAGATAGATATTGAACAATGAGGATGGGTGCACGGGGTCATATGGGGTGATAAGCTGTGACATGTTCAAACTCCGCAACGAAACTTTTCTCTCTCGTACCACCATGGCTCGTCGTCTTTATCTAGGAAGTACGTCTTTCATCGCTTCCTTCTTCTGTATTCTTACTCATTTTGTTCCAAGAACTTCCCCATGATGTTCGTCAGGAAGAACTCTCAAAGTTCTTCGAAGGCTACGGCAGGATTGTCGATTGCCGTG
>Ga0157379_10000952_pt1 | contig 23484 bp, 23 predicted proteins | sample S25metaG_FD_121802 | JGI IMG/M metagenome (GOLD analysis project Ga0157379, IMG submission 121802) | Switchgrass rhizosphere microbial communities from Kellogg Biological Station, Michigan, USA - S2-5 metaG | ecosystem: Host-associated > Plants > Roots > Rhizosphere > Soil | place: USA... | reverse complement strand
TTATAACAATGCACACCCAACAGGTATGGCATTAAGCGACAACATCGTAGCCGGCGGTGCCCCAATCGGTTACCAAAGTGCCGATGGTAACGTACCTGGTTGTTTCCAGTTCGTTAACCTCGTTACTATTCGTGTCAAAATTTCTACTCCTAGCCTGAAAGTCGAAAAGACTGTTCGCAAAGCTGGTGAAAAGGATTGGAAAGAAGAAGTCACAGCTAAAAAAGGCGAGACTGTCGAATACCAGATCCGTGTAGAAAACACTGGCATGACCCAAGTTGATCATGTTGTAGTTGGCGATAACTTGCCTCCTTACATGACCTATGTTGCAAACTCTACCAAAATAAAGGACAGTAATTTCCCTAACGGTACTAATATCCCAAGTAACAATGTTACAACTGGCGGTATCGAAATTGGGCCTTCTGCTCCTGGTGGTGTAGCTTACATTTTGTTCCAGGCCAAAGTTGCTGATTCCTTTGATAAGGGATGTGGCGTTTTGACTCTGACAAATGTTGGTATCGCAAAGAGTGACCAAACAAGTCCTGTAGAAGACACTGCTGTTGTCAAAGTTGACAGCGGTAAGGCTTGCACAACTCCAACACCTACTCCAACACATGTAACCGTCGTACATCCTGCATCTTTGCCAAACACTGGTGCTGGCGATATGTTCGGTGTCTTTGCTGGTGTAAGTGCCGCTGGTGCAGCAATGCACTCAGTTGTTAGCCGACGCCGCCTCGGCCGTAAATAAGGCCACCTGTGGATAAACACTAGCGCTAGAGTCACATCTGTGCTAGTGTTTATAGCAGAAAAGCGCGTTTGACTGACCGCTCGTTCTTTACATAAGCTAAGCACTCCCTTTAACCGGGGAGTGTTTTAGTTTGTGATTTTAATACTTCAGAGGGGTAGATTATATCTGTTATTTATGATATTATCGCTACTGTTTCTCCTGTAGGAATCACACAAATATGCCTTGATGGGGGTCCCGCCCATTTGCCCATTCTAACGGGTTAAAATGGGGTCCCGTCGTCTAGTGGTTAGGACATCAGGTTTTCATCCTGAAGATCGCGGGTTCGAGTCCCGCCGGGATCACCATGAGGACATATTTGTTAATTTCCCTGCGGGGCTGCACGCACTAACACTTTAAACATAAACGTTAAACAGGTACACTAGTAAGATGAATAGTACAAATAAGGCACCAAACGTGCCTCTAAAAGAGTTTAAAAAAACGAAGATCATTGCCACGGTAGGGCCGGCCACTGATTCATACGACGCCATCCATGATCTTATCGACGCTGGTGCCAATGGGATCAGACTCAACTTTAGCCATGGAGCTTATGACGAACGCGAAAAACAGATTGCCTGGATTCGTAAGGCTAGCCATGCGCTGGCTAAACCCGTAGCCATCATTATGGACTTACAAGGCCCTAAGATTCGTTTGGGCGATTTCGAAGGAGTTGTGACCATCCAGAATGGCCAGTCCTTGCGCTTTAAATACAAGGCCGATTATGAACGCGAAGGTATTTTGCCAACACAGTACGACCTCAGCAAAAAGATGAAGCGCGGTGAACGGCTGTATCTGTATGATGGCAAGGTCAAAACAATAGTGACGAGTATTCAGGATGATGTGGTGCACGCCCGGGCAGAAAATGACGGGATAGTGATCAAGCGTAAAGGCATTAACCTACCTGATACTGACTTTGGTGGGGATATTATTACCAAAAAAGACAAAGCTGACCTGGTTTTTGGCTCGACGCAAGATATCGACTATGTAGCTCAGAGCTTTGTGCAAACAGCTGATGACTTGCGGAATATGCGCAAACTGATGAAGAACCTTGGCATGGACACCAAGCTGATAGTTAAATTCGAAACTAGCGCTGCTGTAGAACATATGGAAGAAATTGTGCAGGAAGCTGATGTAGTGATGATTGCTCGCGGTGACTTGGCTGTGGAGACACCAGCCGAAAGTGTACCAATTGTCCAGCGTCAGCTGATTGGTATGGGCCAGCACTTCCAGAAACCTACAATTGTCGCGACCCAAATGCTATTTAGTATGACCGAGGCTCCCGAACCGACCCGTGCTGAAGTATCTGATGTAGCGACAGCTGTTATTGTTGGATCAGATTGCGTCATGCTTAGCGATGAAACAGCCAACGGTAAGTACCCTCTTGAAGCAGTTCGCATTATGAAACGCGTTATTTTGTACACAGAAGCGCACAGTCCGGTAAAGGCAGTATTTGTCGACCCCAATACCAAACCAGAAAAAAGTACCTCACAAGCGGCTATTTCCTCAGCCATTATTGGTCTAGCTAATGCGCTTGATGCCCAAGCAATTGTGCCTGAAACCAAAAGTGGCGCCACTGCTCTGTACATTGCTTCTCTGAGACCTAAGCAGCCGATTATTGCTGTGACAAGTAGTGCTCGTGTAGCTCAGCAACTAGCGCTTTTATATGGCACCAAGAGCTATGTACGCCCTGATGACAAGCTAGCTGCTCAGAAATTAACTGATTGGTTACTGCAAGAAAAACTCTTCCATAGCGGCGATACAATTGTGGCCACCATGGGACAATATCCAGGAGTCGTGGGAACAACTGATACAATAAAGGTCAGAGTACTAAAATAAGGGGAAAAAGCGGTGGGCTTTAACAAAAAAACCATACGGGATATTGATCTGGCTGGCAAAACAGTCCTGCTGCGTGCCGACTATAATGTGCCAGTCGAGGACGGTCAATTAACCGACGACTACCGTATCAAACAATCCATCCCCACAGTACAGTATTTGCTCGACCAAAATTGCAAAGTAATCATCTGTTCACACCTTGGCCGTCCCAAAGGCCCTGATGACAAAGAAGCCAGTTTAGAACCTGTTGCTGTTCGCTTGGGCGAGATTATGAGCCGCCATGTCGCCTTCGTTCATGATTGTATTGGCGATGATGTGAAGTGGGCTGCTGGTGAGTTGCAACAAGGTCAGATTTTATTGCTAGAAAATGTCCGTTATCACCCCGAAGAAGAGGAAAATGACGAAGGTTTTGCTCGGGCGATTGTAGATGCTACCGGTGCCGAAATCTTTGTCCAAGATGGTTTTGGGGTGGTGCACCGAGCGCATGCCACGACCGATGCGATTGCTCGGATGCTTCCCAGTGTTGCCGGCTTTTTGCTAGAAAAAGAAGTGGATGCCATCACCAGCGCCATGCACGATCCAGTCCGGCCGCTCATGACCATCATTGGTGGAGCCAAGATCGCTGACAAAATCGATGTTTTGAAGAAATTCGTCGAAATTAGTGATTTTGTGGCTGTGATTGGGGGCATGGCTAATACCTTTTTACTGGCTGAGGGACACAAGATGGGCAAGAGTTTGGTGGATGCCGAAGATGTAGGTATGGCTCACGAGATTATGGAAATGGCCAAAACCAAGTCCGAAAATCAAAAGTTTACTTTTTTGATACCGATTGATGTTGTAGTCTCGACAGATATCGAGGGCAAACAGCCGACGCGGATTATTGATATTTCCGGGCACACCTTTGCCGACATTACCACTTATCCCAAGCAGCCGCCGCCCGAAGCCTACAGCCTGCAGGATGACGAGGCAATCTATGATATTGGCCCTATGACGGCGGCGATGATTGCCGGAGCGATTAAGATCACTGGCACGGCAATTTGGAACGGAGCCGCCGGAGTAACCGAAACCGAAGGATTAGCTGGTGCTCAGCCGCCTTTTGAACACGGTACCAAAGTGATTGTCGAGAGTTTAATAGGGGCGCACCGCCAAGATAAAAACAAACCCATAACTGTGGTAGGCGGTGGAGATACTATTGGCTATGTCGAAAGCAAAGGATTAGTAGAAGATTTTACTCATGTTTCTACCGGTGGCGGAGCTAGTTTAGAGCTGATGGCTGGCAAAGAATTACCAGGTGTCACAGTCCTATGGGACAAGTAAGAAGATAAGTAAAGATTTACAACAACCCTAAGCACAAGTATTATAGAGACAATGGCAGACAGAATCCTCGTTGTAGGCAACTGGAAAATGCACCTGAACACCTCTCAGGCTAGTTTACTGGTGCATCGTTTGCAGGAACGGATCAAAATTCACCGTGATATCGAAGTAGTGCTAGCACCCAGCATGTTAGTTCTCCAACCCCTCAGTGTCCAATTAGACAGGCGTAAGTTCCGTTTGGCTGCTCAGAATGCGTATCAAAAGGATGAAGGAGCATTTACGGGCGAAGTGAGTTTTACGATGCTGCGTGACTTGGTACATTACGTGATCATTGGCCACTCCGAACGCCGCCTCTACTTTGGTGAAGATAACGTTATGACCCGCGAAAAAGTTGCTGCTGCTGTCCGCAATGGTATTACACCGATTTTATGTGTGGGCGAAACTAAAAAAGAGCGGGTCAACGGCGAAACACGGCGAGTCTTGCATGCCCAGATAACCACAGCACTCAGTGACCTGACGGCTACAGAAATCGCTAGTATCGTCATCGCCTACGAACCAGTGTGGGCCATCAGTACTTTTGGCGGTGAATTAGCCGAGCCCGAAGCTATCCAGAAGGATATGGTCTATATTCGTAAGCAAGTTGAAGATCTGTATAGTGCCCGGGCAGCTCAAAAAATGCGCATCTTGTACGGCGGCAGTGTGGACGATCAAACGGCCCGCGCTTACCTGGAACTTGATGACTGTAATGGTGTCCTGGTTGGTGGTGCGAGTATTAATTATGCTAAATTTTCGGGCATTGTAGATGCGGCCCATAAACTATTGAGGGAAAAAGGTGGCGACGAAGACTCGTAAAAAGAAAACTATGGCACCCAAAGACTCATCTGACAGTAAGATCATGGACGTAGCCAAACCGAGCCAGAAAAAACCGGACAATACGGCGCGTCCAGTGATTGTTGGGCATACCAATACGATGGCGCAAGATCCAATGATGTCCAAACCTGTTGCCACAACAGCTCCAGAAATATCTAAAGCTGCAGAACCGATTTCTAAAACAGGCAAAACTGTCGAGGTTCCCGAAGCACCTAAAGAGGAGGCTAAAAAGCCACAAATTGTTATTATCAAAGATGCCTCTGAATCAGAAGAAGAGCCTGTGGCGGTAGAGAAGCCAGAAGTGCCCGCTGTTGCTGAAGAACCTGCGAAAGTAGAAGAACTGGCACCTGAAGCGGAGGCCGAAAAGGCAGCCGAAGCTTCTCCAGAAGAACCGGCAACCCCCGCAGCAGAAGTAACCGAAGAACCTGCTTTGGCTGGCGAAACCACAGAAACTGATACCGTAGAAACGACCGAAGAAACACCTGCTGATGGCGAAGCCAAAGCTAAAGCGGAGCCAATTAATGCCGAAAACGAAAAGGTTAACAAACTCATTGTTAGTAAAGAGTATTTTCTGCCCATCAAAAAAAGCCGCAGTAAAGCCAGTGGCCATCACCATACCAAGCTGGTGTGGGTGCTCCTCCTCATCGCTATTTTAGTAGGTGCTTATGTGGCCATCGATGCCCAACTCGTCAAAAACGACATCAAGCTGCCTTACCACGTCTTCAAGAACATCAAGTCCTAAGAAAGGAATTTATGCAAAAACTAAAACAAAAGGGTATGGGTATCCTCGAAGTACTTTTAGTTATTGTGGTCATTAGTGTAATTGGTTTAGTAAGTCTGCTGGTGTATAAGCGAAATCATATAACAAAATCACAAATACCAACAGGGTCGCTGTCGTATCCTAATTCAGCTTCAACACCTTCCCCAACCCCAACTCCCACAGTAGCTGATCCATATGCCGGCTGGAAGTCCTATACTTCAAAACAAGAACCAGGCCTTTCATTTAAGTACCCTAATGATTGGAAAGCCGAGAACACCGGATCTGCTGACCCTGAGGGTGAGGGCATGCAAGTGACAAGTGCAAGCGGGACAAATGTTAGGTGGGATTCAAATGTCTCAGGAATAGGTGGTGGATGCGGCACTGATCATACAATTGTCACTGCTATAGAGGCATTGCCTTCAGCTAGCGGGCTATATTTGATTGTGACTGCTACAGGCAATCAACCACCACACTACGGTGTTATTGATGGTCCCCCACCTTCTGTGGGTCATGATTTTGGTACCTGTGCCTTTTACACTTCTTTTAAGAGTAATAAATATAGCAGCCGTGATCTGTGGCTGAACACAAATGGGCCGACCCATGCTTCTGATGAAGCTACTATTAAATTAATTCTTAAGTCCTTAAACTACTAGATCAAAAACCAACACACCATCTAATTAACAACAGATTAAACGCCGCTAAATTGGTACAATAGGGGTTATGTCTGTAAATATGATAGATCCTTGGGCTGAGGCACCGGCAGTTGATGTTGGGTATTTGTTGCAGGGTCTAAACCCGGAGCAACAACGGGCAGTAGAGGCTACTGAAGGGCCGCTGCTGATTCAGGCGGGAGCAGGCAGCGGTAAGACCAAGACGCTGACTCATCGGATCGCTTATCTCATCGCTAAACACTTGGCGACACCATACAACATTTTGGCTGTAACTTTTACCAACAAAGCGGCTAAGGAAATGCGCAGCCGGGTGGCTAATTTGCTGGGCGAGAATGCCGACAGCCGGTCTTTTATGCCGTACATGGGAACCTTCCACAGTATTTGCGTGCGACTGCTGCGGCAGGATGGCGAATACATTGGAGTGCCTAAGAACTTTATTATTTGGGATGAGTCGGACCGCACCACGGCTGTACGGCAAGCCAGCAAACTGCTTGGAGTGGACGAGAAGAGCTTCCCAGCTCGTATGATTTCCGGCCAGATTAGCAGTGCCAAGAATGAGCTGATTGATCCGGACGAATATGCCTCAATAGCGGCAAGCCCCTCCCAGCAAGTGACCGCCGAAGTGTACCCGAGCTACCAAAAAGCCCTCAAAGATGCAGGGGCACTGGATTTTGATGACTTGATTAGTAAAACAGTAGAGTTGCTGTCGACAGTGCCAGGAATTCGCACCAAGTGGCAGCAGCAGTTTAAGTACATCATGATTGATGAGTATCAGGACACGAATGGCGCGCAGTATAAACTGGTCAAGCTGCTCACTGGTTCGGCAAATAATATTGCTGTTGTCGGGGATGATTGGCAATCAATTTATAGTTGGAGGGGTGCTGACTTCAAGAATATCCTCAATTTTGAGCGCGATTACCCTAACACCACTGTCATTAAACTCGAGCAAAATTACCGGAGTACCAAGTCGATTTTGGATGCTGCTCATGGCGTAATTACCAAGAATTTACAGCGCAGTGATAAAGAGCTGTGGACAGAAGCCGGCACCGGCAAACCAGTCCAAATTATGCAGGTGGTTAACGAGCGGGCTGAGGGCGAAACAGTCATCCGCTACATAAAACGAGCCGTAGATGCTGGCCTACGGCCTTATCGAGATTTTGCGATTTTGTACCGCACTAATGCTCAGAGCCGCTCGCTGGAAGAAGCGTTTATGCGGTTTGGCGTGCCATACAAAGTGGTTGGCGGCACGCGCTTTTATGACCGCAAAGAAATCAAAGATATTTTGGCCTACATGCGGCTCATTTATCAGCCAGAAGACCGCGCAAGTTTTGAGCGGATTGTGAATGTACCGACTCGAGGCTTGGGTGCAACTTCGGTTACCAAATTTTTGAACTGGCGGTCGCAGACGGGCAAAGGGTTGCTAGAAGCTCTGGAATCAGTTTCAGCCTGTACGGATATCACCCCCAAAGCTCGAGCAGCTTTTACGGAAATCGCCGGGTTCATCCTGACTTACCAAGATATTAAAGATGACACGACTCCTGCTGCGCTCATCGACAGCATAATCCGCCGCATCGACTACATGGGTTTTTTGGATGACGGCACACTGCAGGGCGAAACCCGCCAGGAAAACGTGAAGGAGCTCATGAGTGTGGCTGAGGCATATCAAGAAGCTGGCCTAGACAGTTTCTTAGAAGAAGTTGCCCTTGTGAGTGATCTGGATAGTTTTGACGGAGAGGGCGATTCCGTAACGCTCATGACCTTGCACGCTGCCAAGGGCTTGGAATTTCCAGTGGTCTTTATGGTGGGCATGGAAGAGACAATTTTCCCGCATTCCAGAGCGCTGTACGACCCGCACGAGATGGAAGAAGAACGCCGCTTGTGTTACGTAGGCATGACCCGGGCGCGCGAGGAACTGTACATGGTCTATGCCACCACGCGTATGCTGTATGGCGGCATGCAGCACAATGTGCCGTCACGCTTTTTGGCTGAGATTGACGGAGAGTTTGCTGCAACGCCCGAGCCACTGTATTCATCTAGTTTTTCTTCTACTCAGAATGAGGGGTGGGCTACAAAACTGGACACCAAGAATGAGGAGCCGCACTATGTACCAGAACTCAGTGAAGGCGATACTGTACAGCACGAAAGTTTTGGAGTTGGTGCGGTATTGGAAGTATCAGGTGATAATGTGACTGTTTACTTCAAAAAAGCCGGTGTCAAAAAACTTAACCTCGGCTTTGCCAAGCTCGACAAGCTGGAGTAACACCCTTGTCGTGGTATAATAGAAGCTGCATTTTTGACAGTTTTTAAGGGTGGGAGTGCAGACAAGGACCACTTTTTATGGCTAGAAAAAAGCTTTTTCCTATGAAGAAATATACTTTGGACGAGTTTCAAGAAAAACTCGATTTACCGCAGAGGACACCAACCTTTTTTAAACACCACGTGTACATTCTGCCGGTGACCATCTTTGTTGTTGGCATTTTTGCTTTGCTTATTGCGCTGGTAGCTTTTAATTCGCAAACTGTTGGGCCAAGCGACTCACGCATTGTAAATGTCTATGTGGATGGCAAACAGCAAGTCGTTCCAACACGGGCCGAAACGGTAGGGGCTGTAATCAAAACTTTGCCACTCGATATATCGAAACAAGATATTGTTGAGCCGGCCCAGGACACGCCCATTACAGATACCGATTTTAATATTAATGTTTATAAAGCGCGGAATGTGACGATTGTTGATAATGGTCATAGGACTGTGGTTACAAGTGCTGAGCAAGATCCGCGCACTCTCGTCCAAAAGGCCGGCACAACTGTTTATCCTGAAGATAAAGTAACCAAAGCCGAGGTGGCTGACCCTGTTGCCGAAGGAGCTTTGGGCGATAAAGTTGTAATAGACAGGGCGACACCGCTGAATCTGAATATTTATGGGACGCCCGTGGTAGTCCGGACACACTCCACTACTCTCAAAGATGTGCTCAAAGAAAAAAATGTCCAGATTGCTGCCGATGACACAGTCCAGCCTAGCCTGGATACGCCAGTTACCGCTAACTTGCAGGTTTTTATTGTTAGAGTAGGCCACCAGGTGACTTCTGTTGAGGAGTCCATCGATCCACCTGTGCAATATGTTGATAGTCCAAATCTCAACAAAGGGACAAACCAGGTTCAATCAGCCGGTGCCCCAGGTAAAAAACTCGTGACATATGAAATAGAGCTCCAAAATGGCAAAGAAGTGAGTCGTAAAAAGATCCAAGAAGTAACAGCTGTGGAGCCGGTGACAAAAGTAGTCTTAAGAGGAACAAAAGTTGAAGCAGCATTAGTGTTGGCTGGTGATAAATCTGGCGTCCTAATGGCTGCCGGCGTGAGTGCTGCAGAGGCGCCGTATGCTGATTTTGTGATTGCCCATGAATCAGGCTGGCGACTTGGTGCACGTAATGCTAGTGGCTGTTTGGGTCTGGGTCAGGCTTGCCCTGGCAGCAAACTGATCAATGCTTGTCCTAATTATGGGACAGACGTAACTTGCCAAATTCAATTCTTTACCCGCTACGCCGCTAAATATGGCGGCTGGCACGGAGCTTACAATTTTTGGCAAGTCAACAGATGGTGGTGATCCTTGTAGCGCACTGTTACAATACTTTTAAATGAGTGAACCATTTACCAAGAAAAGTTTAGGCCAGCACTGGCTGTATGATGACGATGCATTAGAAGCTATGTGCGAGGCTGCTGAGGTCGGTAAAGGGGATGTAGTTTTAGAAATCGGTCCTGGATTGGGGACACTTACCAAGAAATTAGTAACCAAAGCCCAGAGAGTTGTGGCAATCGAGTTTGATGACGAGCTGGCTCACGATTTACCCGCTAGAGTGACAGCAGATAATTTAGAAGTTCATCATTTTGATATTTTGAGCTTTGACCTAACTACTTTGCCAAAGGGTTACAAAGTTGTTGCCAATATCCCCTACTACTTAACAAGTAAGTTGCTACGGACTTTGTGTGAATCAACCAATCCACCCAGTAAGATTGCTCTTTTGGTACAAAAAGAGGTAGCTGAGCGAGTAGCGAGTAGTGCAGGGGACATGAGTTTGCTGAGCGTCAGCGTGCAATTTTACTGCGATGTAAGTCTGGGTCAAGTTGTCCCAGCCAAACTTTTTACGCCGCCGCCTAAAGTCGACTCACAAATATTGATTTTGAATTACCGCGGTCCTAAATTCACAGATGTTGAGGCGGATGATTTCTTCCGCCTGGTCAAAGCCGGCTTTAGCGAGCGGCGCAAAAAACTCCGCAGCAGTTTGAGCGGAGGATTAAGAATTACCAAAGAAGAGGCTGACGCACTGCTTGCAAAAGCTGGCATCGACCAAAACTTACGCGCTCAAGAACTCAACCTGGAAGACTGGCATAAACTCTATAACACTCATCTGATATAATTCGCCCATGCAAGTAGATTTTACACTGCCGCTAGATGGTAAAGAGCATCGTTTTTGTGTTGATTGCCGTGCAGAAGATGTGAATCAAGTCCGAGAAAATGGCAAAGCTGTATACCACTGTAATGTTTGCGGACATACAAATCCACGGGCTATTTACTTTTACCGTCATAAATCTTGGGAAGATGAAACCGGCGAATTGTGGCATGAATCTAGTGGCGTATTTGTCAAAAACCAAGACAATAAGTATCTATTTTTTAAGCGCACTGAATTTCCGATTTTATTGACCATTCCTTCCGGACATGTAGACACAGGTGAGTCACCAGAACTAGCCGGGAAAAGGGAACTAGAAGAAGAGTCGGGTATTGTGGCTGATAGACTTGTAAAACTAGGAACTGAGAAGGTGATTGGAGATTCTTGCAGCTCAGGAGCAGATAGCCATGTCTGTCATACATATTTTTTGAAGTTGGATAAAGATGAAAAAGTGACACTAAGTGATGAAGGCGAAAAAGCCCTGTGGCTCACACTTGATGAAGTAGAGTCACGAGGCCTTGTGTTCGGCATTGACCACATTATTAAAATCTACAGACAAGAACTGGATAGTCTGTAAGTAAAATTAGCTTTCGATGAAGGTCAGAGCGTAACCGAGTTGGCCAGCGCGGCCAGTTCGGCCAATGCGGTGGGTGTAGTCAGCGTAGGTTTGTGGCAAGTCATAGTTGATGACGTGCGAGACATTCTTAATGTCGATGCCACGGGCAGCGACATCTGTGGCAACTAGGATGCTTACTTGGCCGCGTTTGAAGTTTTCGATTGCGCGAGAGCGTTGGCTCTGTGATTTGTTGCCGTGGATAGCTTCGGTCTTGTGACCTTTTTGAGCTAAATTCTTAGCCAGGCGTTCGACGCCGTATTTGGTTTCGCCAAATACTAGGACTTTATCAAAAGCTGGTTGCTTGAGCAGTTCATGTAAAACATCAAACTTGTCCATACCGTAGCCAATGCGTACAACGTCTTGTTCGACATTATCAGAAGTTTCCTCGGTCTTCACTTTGACCGTGATTGGATCGTTCATGAAAGTCTGGATGAGAGTACTAATCTGCGGCGATACTGTTGCTGAGAAGAATAGTGACTGGCGCTCTTTAGGAAGCTCAGCCAAAATACGCTTTACCGGTTCGATAAAGCCCATGTCCAGCATACGGTCAACTTCGTCGAGTACAATGGCGGAGACGTTGTGGAGGCGCATAGCATCTCGTTCGAGTAAGTCGATGATACGGCCAGGTGTCCCGATAATAAAGTGTGGATTCTTAGAAAGGTCACGGATCTGTGGACCAATTGGCGCACCGCCAATAGCAGTGACTGAGCCCATACGCATACCAGCTGTGAAAGCTACGAGTTCGGCACGAATTTGCTCAGCAAGTTCGCGCACGGGAGCGATGATCAACACGGTAGCCTTTTCTGGGTCATTAACAATCTGGTCGATTAACGGTAGCAAGAAAGCGGCTGTTTTACCGGTACCAGTGTTGGCTATGCCAATGACATCTTTGCCTTCCATGGCCAGCTTAATGGTTTGGTCTTGGATAGGTGTTGGTGTGGTATAGCCTTTGCGTACGACATTAGCGAGCAGGTGAGGGCTCAGGCCAAAGTCAGCAAAAGAGTTGGTTGGGATGTATTCTTCGGTATCAGCGGCTAGGACTGCTTTTTTGATGAAGCGTCGATAGTCGATGTTTTCGCCACGGCGCTTGCCACCGCGTCCACCGCTACTGCGATTTCCACCACTACGAAAGCCACCACCGCTACGGTTAGAATTACTAAAACTAGAACGGCCATTGCTTGGTCGGCGTGCATTTTGATATGCCATAAATATATTATTTCCTTATTGTGACCTTGGCTATTTCAATTCTTTGCTCGCCCTGGCAGGGAGATAGCTGGTCTAGTTGTGTTGTTATGAAAGGCGATTAACTGTTCCGGTGAGGTAGCAATTAATCGAGAGTATATGCCATTCACAAGTCAAGTTAGGCTAATTGTAGCAGCAAATGAACAAATAGTCAACAAACATATGCATATTACTGCCAATAAACAATACTTGACATGTTAAGTGACGAGCGTGGTACACTGGCTTAGTAAGAGGATTTTAAACCCCGTGAAGCCCACCAATAACATCGGTTACCTCATCAATCACCTGGCTTCGGTCATGTCTCGTCAGGCGGACCAGATTTTGCAGGAACGGTTGGGCGTGGGGATGTCACAGTTTAAACTCCTCATGATCCTTAAATGGGACAAAAACGTCCAGCAGAAGTTCATTGCTACCAGCTTAGGGCAGACAGAAGCGAGCATCAGCCGCCAGATTAAGCTGCTGCATGAGCAAAACCTGTTGCACACCACAATTAACCCCAAGAATCGTCGGCAGCATATGACGACGCTCACGGCCAAGGGCGACAGGCTCACCGAACAGGCGTTTGAAGTACTGGATACCTATAGTCAACCAGTATTGAGCCGTTTAAGTGAAAAGCAGCAAAAACAGCTGATCGAAATGCTCAGCATCATGCATGCCGAAGTTTGTACGGGCGATAAACCAGGTGCTTGCCACCAGCCAATAGGAATATAAAGAAAGGAACAAATATGGAACAGAAAGAATCAAAACGTCAGGGCAAGGCATTGCCAATTGTTATCTTCACCATCTTTTTGGATGTGCTGGGTGTAGGAATTTTGCTGCCGATTATTCCGCAATTACTTGGCAATCCTAACTCAAGTTACTATCTATTGCCTGCCGGATGGACCTATGCCGAAGGTCTGATACTCCTCGGATGGCTCGTCGGTATTTACCCACTCATGCAATTTATCGCCACGCCAATATTAGGACAGTTGTCTGACCGTTTTGGGCGCAAGAAGGTCTTAGGTTTTAGCTTGGCTGGAACTTCTGTAGGCTATGTTTTGTTTGCGATTGGGATTATTACCCGCAGCTTGCCACTCTTGTTCTTTAGCCGGGCACTAGATGGAATCACCGGTGGTAACTTAAGTGTTGCCCAGGCGGTCATTGCTGATGTTTCAAAGCCAGAAGACCGTACCAAAAACTTCGCTAAAATCGGTGCCGCCTTTGGAATTGGCTTTGTGCTGGGGCCATACATTGGGGCTAAACTAGCAACTCCGGGCTTAAGCTTCTTTGGCTTATTCCACACGCCACATTGGTTTAACCCAGCTACTCCATTTTGGTTTACGGCTATCCTGAGTGCGATTAATACACTGCTAGTGCTGCTTATTTTGCCTGAGACTCACAAACACATGCATAAAGTTAAGATTAAGGTTAGCCAGTCTTTGCAGAACATTGCCAAGGCGGCTAGCTACCCAGGTTTACGCGTTATCTTCCCATCGGTATTCCTGTTTTGGGCTGGTTTTAGCTTCTTCCAGACTTTCTTTACAGTTCTGCTGATTGATAAGCTCCACTTCACAGCGAGCAACATTGGGGACTACTTTGCCTACATTGGGATATGGATTGCCTTTACCCAGGCGGTAATTACGCCGTGGGTGGCGCACAAATACAAGAACTACCAAGTACTGAGGGTCAGTATGGTGGCGGTTGGCATTGGCTTGCTGCTCAACTTATGGGCACACAATACCGCTCAGCTTCTGCTGGTGACACCCTTATTTGCTATTTTTGTGGGGCAGACTATCGCTAACAGTACGGCACTGGTCAGCCGGTCTGTCGGGCCCGAGATTCAGGGAGAAGTACTGGGTATAAACTCCTCAGTTCAGGCACTGGCACAGGCCATCCCAGCAATTATGAGCGGTTACTTGGCCAGTATGGGCGTTAGTGTACCGGTCATTGTTGGTGCTACCAGCATTATCTTTGGCGGCTTACTCTTTATCGGAATATACAAGCCATCCAAGCACCAACTGCACCAAGAAGTAGGCGAACCTGTCGCCATCAGCCACTAGACATAAGCACTATTATTTGCTATAATATGTTTACCCTTTAAGAGGGAAGTCACGGGGCTGAATTTAAGCTTGACGACGGAACCTTTACAATATGGTGTATGCAGGTCGCTTGTCAGCGTTATAGACAAAACTCAAATAGTTGCTAAAACTTTTGACCGCGAAGGTGCGATTGCAAGCCTGAAAAGTCTTGTTAATCAACCCTTTGCACTTGCAGTTTAATTTTAGACTGCCATCAGCCGGATGACTTCAGATAGTCCGTAGTTGGTGTTATATTCATCTGATTGCTCACATTCCGTGACCCATGGAAAGTGCTAAGACCAGGGTTGCTGCTATAACTTATTTTGATCATCTTGATAGTTACAGCCTAAGACAACTAAATGATCTAAGCCTGTAGAAAGCCATATGTAAACCGATCGGACCCGGAGGCGGTATCCGGCAGCTCCTCCAAAAACGCATCAGAGAAATCTGGTGCTTTTTTGTTATTTAGATTTCGTCAGTTTCGTCTTCTATTTCTTGGCCGAGGATTTCTTCCAGCAAGTCTTCGATGGTTACGATCCCGATAATTTTATCGTCTTTTTCAACTGGGATAAGGTGTGTCCGCCCTGTAATAAATCGGCGGAACATGGTGTCGAGGGCGGTCATACTTCCAACAGACTGGCAGACCCTAACCGGTAAAGCGCTGATAGGGTAGGGCTGCTCATCAAAATCAATGTCTACCAAATCTTTCATGAGCAATATACCGTGGCACTCAGTTTTAGCTTTGTTAATAATAGGAATACGGCTCCAGTTGGCGGCTTTAATATCATCGATCGTTTGAGCATCAATAATATCTGTGGGCTGCAAGCAAAAAACTTTATGGATGGGTGTCATAATATCGCGAACTCGTTTTTCGCTCAGCTGCAACGCCCCTCGAATGATACTGACTTCGTCACGGTCTAGTTCACTCTCTTTGTGGTCCATATGTTCGCTTATGATGAGACCAAGCTCCAAACGGTTGTGTAGTGGTGTACTGCGCTGAGCTAAGAATTTGTCGAGGAGTAGCTGCAGGGGTTTGGCAATTGGGTAGGTAATTATGATCATAACTTTGAGCAGCGGTGCTAGACGAGCGCAAAAATGCAGCGCATTGCGGGCAAATAGAGCCTGAGGAATGACTTCACCAAAAATAACGATCAATAGAGTGCTGGTAATGCCTGCTACCAAACCATTGAATTTTTTATCGAGTACAAGTGAAGTTGCTGATATAACTCCAACATTCGTAAGGAGAATAGCTGCCAGCGTTAGGTGACTATTTTTGCGGAGCGGGAGGACGCGTTTAGCTTCACTATTTCCCAGTTTACTCTTGCGTGTTAAGTCGGCAATACCCAAGGACATGAGGGCAATGTTAAGCCCCGAACACATGGCTGATATGGCCACCAGAATTATTACCTCAAAAAGTAGCAGGGATATTTCCATAAGCTGTTACATATATCATACGGTACTTTGCCAACAGAGAAAACAAAAGTGTATTTCCTATAATTTAATAATGTGACATAATTTGTCTTTATGAGTTACTTGCAACCAGGTTATTGCCGATGGGAAGATTATAGAGACGGTGAAAGTTCCCGACTGATGGCCGATCAGCTAGTGACTGATGAGTTATATTTTATGATGATGGCGTTAAAAGCCCTTCGGAAGCAGCCTGATGCTTACCTGTGGCCTGCTCGTGTGAAGGAAGTAACAGCAGCCGATAACGGCTTGCATATAGTACGCTTCGCATTTGTTAATCCCAAAAATATGGATGAACAACCATATCGTGTCAGTGATTCTAAAGAAGGATACTTGACGAATATTAATGGCCCCGTTGTGATAGGCAAACAATCTGTTAAAAGTGCTTACTTAAGCCACTATGATAACGATTTTGATGGTGAATTTGCTAAGCTAGTTGAGTCGATAGATTTAACTGCTGATATGTTTGTAAATGCCTAACTCGGCAGTGCCGCGGTATAATAAAAGTCTATGGAGAGTAGACCACTAGTATTTTTGGATGTAGAGACAACCGGAGCGAGCAGTACATCGTCGCGTATTCTAGAAGTTGGGGCACTACGAGTTGAGGATGGCAAAGTTACTAAGAAGTTCAAACAGCTGATTGACCCTACCGAATATGTTCCTAGCTTCATTACTAGCCTCACAGGCATTACCAATGATGATATCTATGGCCAGCCAATCTTTGCACAAATTGCTGATGAGCTGGCTGAGATGCTCCATGGTGCGGTATTTGTCGCTCATAACGTCGGCTTTGACTATGCTTTTATGCAGAAAGAATTCAAACTGATTGGTACCAAGTTTACAGCCGATAGGTTGTGTACGGTGCGCTTGTCCCGTAAGTTATTCCCCATGCAGAGAAGCCATCGTTTGGACGAACTTATTCGGATTCATGGGTATAAAGTCGCTAACCGGCACCGGGCTTATGATGATGCAGAGGTTTTGTATAAATTCTATAGTGATATGCTTAAATTGCACGGGCCTGCTCTCAATGACACACTAGATCGATTATTGATACGCGGCAAACTATCTAAGAGCGCTTTTTGAGCATCAATTTGAGATTGGCTATGTAGTGCTCGGGGCTAATTGATGTGTGAGATTTGAGGTAGTTCAAATGACTGTCTACAAAAGAAATACGATGCTCTGGCCACTTATCTAGGTTGGCACGGTATTCTGACTTGGTAATATATGCAGGATCGTCTTCTAGCACTTGCAACGCACTCAAAATCTGCTCTTCGTCCATAACAATCATGCTAAACCTTCGGCTTCTTAGGCTTTTTTATCTCTTTGCGACCCTTATCTTTAGACATTCTTAGATCCTCACCTTAGCCTCTATTATGCGCCTTAACAGGCTATAATCCTAATTTCCAGGATTAAAAAATGCTCATGCTTGCTGGATTAACAGTATGACAGTAAGCTAGAAACAAGCAAATCAGGAGGTAATATGGAAACGACTGATCCACGAGCACGCGAAGTATATCGACAAGCTCTAGAGTCTATATCGACAGTAGACGGACGTGAAGCGTTAATGACTTACGAGTTACGTGAATTTTTATCCGAAGGTGCCTTGCATAGATACCGCGCATTTGTTGACATTGAAGCACTTATTGCCCTTTCGGAAAGTGATTATTCGTCTCGCCCAGAAATTTCTGATGATGAAAAATTTACATTACGAAGTCTAACTTCAAAAGCTAATTTTGACTCGATGGCAGTAGCTGAGTATGACCATTTTGGGCGTAATGGCATTGGACCTCTTGAGCATGACATTAAGGCCGTCGAAATTAATCTTCGTGACGAGCTAGATACTATTGGCCTTGGCAGGCTTAAGGAATGGATTCACTTCCCAATGACTTCTGAGGACACTAATAACATCGCCTTTGATCTTATGCTGCGTGATGCCGTCAATAAAGTCTGGATGCCAAAAACACTCGAAGTAATGGATAAACTGGCAGACTATTCTGTCACATATGCCGAAGTACCTGTACTGGGAATAACTCATGGCATGAAAGCTTCGCCTACTACAATAGGTAAGCGATTTTCGAATACTTTGGCCAGAATGTCAGAAGTTGTGGAAGGTTTCAAAGATGTGCGGCTTAGCGCCAAATTCAGTGGACCCGTTGGTAATCATAATGCCATGCTTGTTGCTGCACCTGATTTTGATTACGAGAGTTTTGCCCGTAATTTTGTAGAAGGTTTTGGTTTTGAGTATGAAGATAATTCCAATCAGCGTAGCTCACATTTAAGTGTGGTGGATTTACTAGGAAAAGTGAAGTTTCTTAATTACTTAGCTGCTGACTTATGTGAAAATGTTAGACACAACGTCATGATGGGATGGTTGTATCAGGAAGGTGATCCAAACCACACTGGTTCTTCTGTAATGCCTAATAAAATCAATCCGTGGTTTTTTGAAGTTGGGCAAGGGTACTTCGAAAAATCAAGCAGCGAAATCGATGGTTCAACCCCTCATCTTTTGCAGAGTGTTTTTGAACGTGATCTGACGGACCATCCCCACGAGAGATCTTATGGCGAAATGCTAGGCAAAAGTCTGATTGGTATGTCATATGTTTCCGATGGTCTGGATACTATACGAATCAATGATAAGAGAGCTTTGGCCGAACTTCGAACCTCACCCGAAGTACTAAGTGAAGCAGTTCAAATTGTAGGACGCATATGTGGTGTTCCAAATATTTACATGACTATCAAGAATTTAACGAGAGGTCGTGTCTTGGATCGGGATCTTCTCGATCAGATCATTCTAGAAAATATCCCAGACCCAGAAAAACAGGCAGACTTGATTAATCTAACACCAGAAGTCTACATAGGAAAAGCCCCGGAAATTGCCGTACGGACAGCAGAAAAATATAAAGCTATGCAATTTACCATAAGGCGCGGCGTATTGGATGAATCCACTAGTATCGATGCTGTGTTACTAGATCTTGATGGAACATTACAGCTTGGAGACAAGGAGGAACTGTATGCCCGGCTTAGCAGCATCAATGATTCAATACACCTTGGGTTTAATGACGAAGAAGTTAAACAATTTGTTGGAAGCAGCCCTGACTATAAGGAAATACGCAAGGCTATGGTTGCTGCTTATAGTGCAAAGTATCCCGACCTACCGATGAATCTAGATATATTCCAAACAGCGAATGATCTGGTTACTGGTAGTTTTGATGATATGTTTTATCTTGCCGATGGTTCGTTAGAAACTATTGATACACTTAAGGCTGCAAATAAAAAAGTTGGTGTCGTCACAACCCGCGGCATAACATCTGCTGGACGTTTGGCAATTCGTCACAAATTTCATGATAAATTAGATACCCTGATAGGTCGGGAGCATTATATTGCACGGAAGCCTTACACCGAACCTCTCCAAGTAGGTTTAGAAATTCTGGGGGTTAGAGATCCGCGGAGGGCCCTGTACGTTGGTAACGAAAATGATGATATTGTTGCGGGCAATGCTCTGGGCATGAAGACTGCCCGTATCTCATCAGAGCCATTAGCTCGCTATGATGCACCGCCAACTTATCACATACAATCTCTCAAACAAATAGCTAAGAAATTTGGACGCTAAGAGCCATGCTCAGGGTTATCATAACCGGTGGGCCGCATAGCGGTAAGAGTACTTTGCTGGAAGCTTTAAAAGGTCAATACACTGATGCGGATTTTGTACCGGAGGCAGCACATCGGGTCATTACGCGTGAGCTGATTGAAGCAGCAGCGGACCCGAGCTATGCTCCACGCTTACCGACATTTGATTACTCTTTGTTTGCACCTCTTGTTTTGGCAGAAACTATAAAATTAGAAGCTGCGACACCGCCACATAAAAAATTAGTATTTCATGACAGAAGCCTGATCGATACAATTGGATATTGTCGCTTAAGCGGAGTAGAAACTTATATTCCTGAAACTCAAAGGCTCATAAAAGACGCAAATTATGCTTTCGCGCTGTTTTGTGAACCGGTTGGGGTGTACCAGGCAACCGAAATACGGCGGGAAACAGCCGAAGAAGCGGCTTTGGCGCATATCTTTCTGGCAGAAGCGTATGACTCATCAGGTATAGAATTAGTGCATCTGCCAAATGTGTCAGTGGGTGAACGTCTGGCAATTATTGCTGAACATTTGCGGGTGGTATGATAAGAAAGATTAACGGAGGATTTGTATGGATAAAAAAGTAATCATCGGCATCGTTATCGCAGCAGTCATTGTGGGGGCCGGAATCGTTGCAGTCGCCAAAAATTCATCAGACAAAACTTCTTCTGATACAGCGACCACCCAGGCAACAGCTACTCCTAGTACAACAGTGACGCCTACCCCCGGTACCTCTGCTACCCCAACTCCAAGTAGCTCTCAACCAGCATCAGCTACAACGATTAGTTATACAAATAACGGATTTACACCTAGTACAATCACAGTTAAAGCGGGCACAGTTATAACTATTACCAATAATTCTTCAAATTCTTTGCAATTTGATTCCGACCCGCACCCAGCTCATACAGATGATCCCGAACTCAATGTTGGAGTTGTAGCACCTGGTAAGAGTATGACTTTTACTCCCACGACAAAGGGTACGTGGGGCTATCACAACCATCTCAATTCCAGCGACACTGGAACAATCGTTGTTCAGTAGATATAAAAAAGCCCCCAACATTCCGTGGGAGTTTCAAAATTCACAAAGGTGGATCGGATGTAGTTGGTTTGTGGTGTGAGGGAGTGGGGTCAATCGCGGGGCGATCAAACTTTACTCGTCTCTTCCAGACCAACTACATCCTACGGAATCGACAATCCTGATCCACCGGGACTTCCTACCACACTGGCGGCTTTGGCATCTGTTCTACGAAGTCTCCCAACTCATTTTGGAGTTGGAGGATGCGCGCATGACGTGCCAACTTCGAGATCTGAACCTCGAGCCAACCGATGGTGTGCTCGAGCGATGCCCGGTACTCTCCAGAGTCAAGGCCTGCCGCCACTAGCGTCTTCGCAGTCAGGTTCAGGCCCTGCCTCATGTCGACGAGCTCGTCGAGATCGATGGGGTAAGCCTCGTTCGTTTGCTTCATCGCCCTGTGAAGAGCTGTCGATATGGGCTGCTTCTTGCCATTTGCAAATGCTTCCGGCAAAGCCGGGTCGTCAGGCTGGAGGGCAAGTACTGCCTCTGCGAACTCCTGCGTGAAACCCTGGACTTGAGTGTCGGTGATCGTCATTTCTACCCTCCGGGATCGGGATTGTCTGCATTGAGGGGATCTCTTTGCAAGTATTATTATACCTCTTAATTGTGCTTAAGTCAATTGAAGGTTATGAAAATAATCATTAGCTTTACTTGACCTGAGCTACATGGTGGCCTACTCTAAAATGTATGTTTGGAAAGGCAAAAAACTCAGTAAAAAAAGCAGCGAGCCTCCCGGTTCCCATACCTTTGCCGGCTACAATTAGTGCTTTTAGAAAAAAACCGCCATTAAATATGGCAGATATTGCGAGTGCGCGCTTGTATATTTCGGAACATTGGCAAAGACTGCTGCGCGAACATCCAACAGACGAGGGAACCCTCATTGGCTTGCCGCATCCATACATCGTCCCCTCAACCGGCAATAAAGATTTTTTGTTTGAAGAACAGTATTACTGGGATAGTTATTTTACTTCACTGGGTTTTGCGCACTCGGATCATCAGGAATTGGTGGAAGGGATGCTGGAGAACCTCATTTATCTTTTTCAGCGTTTTGGGTTAATCCCTAATGCTTCACGTATGTATATGACTAGCCGGTCACACCCGCCATTGCTTACCAGTTTTATTTTCCATGTCTATGATACCTACCAAAAATCTAATGAATGGCTGCAGGAACACATAGCCATTGCTGAGCAGGAATACCAGAATGTCTGGATGCGCAGCACTCATCCGCAGTGGCACAATGTCCACGAAGGCCTCAGCCGCTACTACGACATCAATGTCCTGCACGACCTTGCCGAAGCTGAGAGCGGCTGGGATATGACCCCACGGTTCGAACGTAAATGTTTGGATTTTTTGCCGGTAGATTTAAACGCTCTGCTGTATAAATATGAAATAGATTTTGCCCGGGCAGCAGAAATTCTTGGTAAAAGTGGAGAGGCTAGTGTTTGGCGGGCACAAGCCGAAGAGCGCAAAGAAAACATGAACCGGCTGATGTGGGGGAAGCTGCGCGGCTTTTTCTTTGATTATAACTACGCTAAAGGGGAATTAGGCGGCACGTGGTCGCTAGCTGGCTTCTTCCCAATGTGGGTTGGAATGGTTGATGCTACGCAGGCTAACCGCATGGTAGAAAACTTGATTAAGTTCACCAAAAAAGGCGGCTTAACCACCACGACGAGGCCGCTTATCGACATGACCATTTTTGGCTCACTCAAAACCCAGTGGGCTTACCCTAATGGCTGGGCACCGCTGCACTTGATTGTTATCGAAGCTCTGGAGCGCTATGGCTACCACGAAACCGCCAAAGATATTGCCAATCGCTGGCTCAAAACAAACTTGGATTGGTACAAAAAGCACGGTGTTTTTGCAGAGAAGTATAATGTGGTCAACCCAACCAAGCGCCCTATGGAAGGTATGTACCCAAGCCAAGATGGTTTTGGCTGGACTAATGCCGTATTCGAAAACCTATGTGAAAAATATTTAGATGGAGGTGGGTCGTGAGCAGAAAAAAATACATTTACGGTGCAATTGCAATCGGGGGAACTATTGGTGGTTATTTACCCGTACTGCTGTTCCACGATAATGGATTGTCTTTTTGGAGTATCATTGGCGGGATGATCGGCAGCTTTATCGGAATCTACATGGTCTTCAAGCTAGACCTCGGAGACTAAATGGAACCGAGCGAGGCGCCGGAACTGCCCTGTGCCGACAAACTAGTTTTTGAATCAAAAAAAGCCGCTGAGGCTGCGGCCGCTGCACTGGAATACCAGCGGGGAAGTAAATTAAAAGCTTATCAATGCCGATACTGCCATTTGTGGCATTTGTCTAGCAGTTCGGGTGAATAATGGTGGTATTTCTCCGGTTTCTTTTGCTCCATAAACTGGAACAGGCAAGAAACCGGCAAACAAGCCTTGGACGAGAGTTCTTACAGATTCAGGCCTGATTGGCAGCGATGTAGTCGCGTACGTCTCGGGCCTGTTTCGGGGATATGAAGCTGCGCGCCACATAGTGGTTGAGCAACTCGTCAAGCGTGAAGACAGCGTAGAAAGCGTATCCAGCTTCCTCGACTTGTTTCCGTCCTCCTTGCATCCGATCAACGAGTACGAGAACTCCAGGCACCTGAAGGTTCTGGTGCAGAAGCGCCCGAATAGCCTCCAGTTTGCTGTGTGCTTGCGTGATCAGATCGTCGATGACGATGCACCGATCACCTGGATTCCAGTCTCCGTAGACCTGAAG
>Ga0157379_10000951_pt1 | contig 23496 bp, 26 predicted proteins | sample S25metaG_FD_121802 | JGI IMG/M metagenome (GOLD analysis project Ga0157379, IMG submission 121802) | Switchgrass rhizosphere microbial communities from Kellogg Biological Station, Michigan, USA - S2-5 metaG | ecosystem: Host-associated > Plants > Roots > Rhizosphere > Soil | place: USA... | reverse complement strand
TAGCCGAACACCGGCTTGCGCGAGAAGGTCGAGACGATGTGGCTGATGATGCCGAAGCCCGGCAGGATCAGGATGTAGACCTCGGGGTGGCCGAAGAACCAGAACAGGTGCTGGAACATCACCGGGTCGCCGCCGCCTGACGGACTGAAGAAGTGCGTGTTGAAGTTGCGATCCGTCAGCAACATGGTGATGGCGCCCGCCAGCACCGGCAGCGACAGCAGCAGCAGGAAGACGGTCACCAGGATCGACCACACGAACAGGGGCATCCGGTGCAAGGTCATGCCCGGCGCGCGCATGTTGAAGATGGTGGTGATGAAGTTGATGGCGCCGAGGATCGAGCTGGCGCCCGCCAGGTGCAAGGCCAGGATCGCGCAGTCCATCGCCGGGCCGGCGTGGCCCGTGGTGGAGAGCGGCGGATAGGCGGTCCAGCCGCCGCCGAAGCCCTTGCCGGGCCCGCCGTCGACAAACATCGAGGTGAGCAGCATCACCCACGAGGCCACCAGCAGCCAGAACGAGATGTTGTTCATCCGCGGGAACGCCATGTCCGGCGCGCCGATCATCAGCGGCACGAACCAGTTGCCGAACCCGCCGATCATCGCCGGCATGACCATGAAGAAGATCATGATGAGGGCGTGCGCCGTAACCACCGCGTTGTAGCCGTGCTTGGAGGCCTCGATCAGGCCGATCTGGGACAGCACGCTGCCCTGGCGGAAGACTTGGATGCCCGGCTCGGCCAGCTCCCAGCGGATCAGGCCGGACAGCGCGCCCCCGACAAGGCCCGCCATGATGGCGAACAGCAGGTAGAGGGTGCCGATGTCCTTGTGGTTGGTCGAGAACAGCCACCGCACGAAGAAGCTCGGCTTGTGGTCGTGCCCGTGATCGTGGGCGCTGTCGTGATGTTCGGCGGCGTGTGCCATCGGTACGCGTGTCCTAGGATCAGTGCGCGGCCGGCGCGGGCGCCGGAGTTGCGGAGCTCGACGCGGGGGCGCCTTGCGGCGCCGGCGCGGCGGGGTTGTTCGGAGCGGGCGTCGGAGTCGCCGCAGCGGCAGCCGCCGGCGCGAGCGCTGCGGCAGCCTGGGTCGGCGTGGCGGCGGCGCCATGGCCGGTCTTGGAGGCCACCCAGGCGTCGAAATCGGCCTGGCTCACCACCCGCACCTCGATCGGCATGAAGGCGTGGTCGACGCCGCAGAGCTCACGGCACTGACCGTAGTAGGTGCCGGTCTTCTCGACCTTGAACCAGGTCTCGTTCACCCGCCCAGGGATGGCGTCCATGATGATCCCGAAGGACGGCACGGCGAAGGCGTGGATCACGTCGGCGCCGGTCACCAGCACGCGGACGGTCTTGTTCACCGGCACCACCAGAGGCTCGGTGGCCGCCAGGCGATAGGGGACGCCCTTGGCCTTGGCCTGGTCCTCGGGGAGGATGTTGGAGACGAACTCAGAAACCTTCTGGTCGGGATATTCGTAGCCCCAGTACCACTGATAGCCGGTCGCCTTGATGGTCAGGTCCGGCTTGGGCATGTCGTGGTAGGCGAACAGCAGCTTGAACGAGAAAATGGCGATGAAGACCAGGATCAGGACCGGCCCGAGCGTCCAGATCACCTCCACCGCGGTGTTGTGGCTCCAGCGCGCCGGGACCGGATTGGCGCGCCGGTTGTAGCGCACGATCACCCACAGCAGCAGGCCCAGCACCAGCAAGGTGATCGCGGTGATGATCGGCAGCAGGATGACGTTGTGGAAGAAGATGGCGTCATGCCTGAGCGGGGTGACCCCCGGCTGGAAGTCGATCGCGCCCGGCGTCGGTTGACCGACCAGGTCCTCCGCCAGGGCGGAGGCGCCCCACATGGCCGAAACCGCGCCCGCGGCGAACCCCGTCGCCCGCGCCCGCATACCCTTGAAACTCGACTTCATGTCCCCTCGGTCTCTAAGGCGCGGACGCGTCCCGTCGTACCGACGATCCCGCCGCCTGACAGATTGAGCGCCCGCGGTCGCCTATGGCCGCGCTGGTCCGCCCCTTACAGCGCGCGTGCATACGCGCATCCCCGGAACTTGCCAAGGCGCTTGCGCCAGATAGATCGAGGAGCTGCGCCGGCGGCTTCCGGCGTCCGCCAAGGACCTCTGAGACATGCCAAGCCAGGATGCGCATTCCGGTCCCAAGGGCGCGCTCACGCACGCCCGCGAGCTCTATCGTCAGGGGCGCGCCCGCGAGGGCGAGGCTTTGGTGGGCGAGGCTCTGGGACCTGGCCGCAGGACCCAGGCCTCTGGAACATCCGCGGCGTCTTCCTGCGTGTCCTTCGGCGCCCGGCTTGGCGACGGGGAGGGCTTCGCGCGCGGCTTTTACGGCCTGCTGGCGCAGGAGGCTGGACGACCATGCACCTGAGTCCGGAGGAAGAGGCGGCCCTCCGCGCCGAGTTCCACCGCCTGGTGAACATGTCGCCCGCGGCTCTTCAGGCCTGGCTCGAGACGCCGCAAAGCCGCAAGGTGGGTATGGTGCGTCGGGGCGATTCCGAGTCCGTGGGACGCCAGTCCGGCAAGCGAATCCTCGAGATCCTGCGGACGCCGGTCGCCGAGCTCACCGCGTCCGACTACGCCCATATGCGCAGGGTCGTCGGCTATTGCCGCCGCAGCCTGCCGCAACGGCCCTGGGGCGATATCGCCGAAACCCGCTGGCGCTGGAGCCTGATGAATTGGGGCCATGACCCGCTGGAGCCGCGGAGCTGAGAATGCGCGCAGCAGGTGACGCGGACGGCGCGCCTTCCTATCTTGCCCGCATGAACGCCCACGCCACCGCCCCTTCGCTCCTGGACGCCGCCGGCGTCGATCCTCAGGCCGCCCGCGCCATCCTTGAAGATGCGCTGGCCGGCGCCGACGACGGCGAGCTCTTCGTCGAGCGCTCCGAAAGCGAGTCCTTCCTGTTCGACGATGGCCGGCTGAAGTCCGCGGCCTACGATTCCACGGAGGGATTTGGGCTGCGGGTGGTGGCGGGCGAGACCGCCGGCTACGCCCACTCGAGCGAGGTCTCCGAAGCCGCGATCCGACGCGCCGCCGACAGCGCCCGCCTGGCCAAGCGCGGCTACGAAGGCGTCGCCGCCGAGCCGCCGCGGCCCACCAACGCAAAGCTCTACGGCGAGGAGAACCCGCTGGAGAGCCCCGCCTTCTCCGACAAGGCCGCCCTGCTGCAGGAGATCGACGCCTGGGCGCGCGCCCGCGATCCGCGGGTGGCGCAGGTGATGGCCTCGCTGGTGGGCGAACGGCGCATCGTGGAGATCCTGCGCTCGGACGGCCGGCTGATCCGAGACGTGCGCCCGCTCTGCCGGATCAACGTCCAGGTGACCGTGGAGCGCGACGGCCGACGCGAAAACGGCTCCTCCGGCGCCGGCGGCCGCGCCGGCTTCGAGACCTGGATCACCACCGAGCGCTGGCGGGAACAGGTGGAGGAGGCGCTGCGACAGGCGCTGGTCAACCTCGACGCCGTCCCCTGCCCCGCCGGCGAAATGGACGTGGTCCTGGGCCCCGGCTGGAACGGGGTGCTGCTGCACGAGGCCGTCGGTCACGGCCTGGAAGGCGACTTCAACCGCAAGGGCACCTCGGCCTTCTCGGGCCGCATCGGCGAGCGGGTGGCCGCGCTCGGCGTGACCGTCTTCGACGACGGCACAATCCTGGGCCGTCGCGGCTCGCTGACGGTGGACGACGAGGGCACCCCCACCGAACGCACGATCCTGATCGAGGACGGCATACTGGTGGGCTACATGCACGACCGGATGAGCGCCCGCCTGATGGGCGCCCAGCCCACCGGCAACGCGCGCCGGCAGTCCTACGCCCACATGCCCATGCCGCGCATGACCAACACCGGCATGGTCGGCGGCGACGCCAGCCGCGAGGAGATGATCGCCTCGACCAAGCGCGGCCTCTACTGCGCCAACTTCGGCGGCGGCCAGGTGGACATCACCAACGGCAAGTTCGTCTTTCAGTGCACCGAGGCCTACCTGATCGAGGAGGGCAAGGTGACCGCGCCGGTGAAGGGGGCCACCCTGATCGGCGATGGCCCCACCGCGCTCACCCGGGTCACCATGGTCGGCGACGACTTCGGCTTCGACCCCGGCATCGGCATGTGCGGCAAGTCCGGCCAGAGCGTGCCGGTGGGCGTCGGCCAGCCATCGCTGAAGCTCACTGGCCTGACCGTCGGCGGCACGAGCCTTTAAGCCCGCGGCCCACAGAAAAAGGGGCCAGGCGGTGGTCCGCCTGACCCCTTTCCGCGCCTCGAGGCGCCCTAGTTGTTGATTGCGCTGCCGACGATCAGCCCGATCATGCCAGACGCGATCGCGGCCATGACGATGTCGCCATTGTTGTCCCGATAGTAGCGATAGCCCGGACGCGGCGGCGGCAGGCGATAGGCCCGCCAATCGCTCACCACATAGCGATTGTCCCGCCAGTAGGGGTAACGCTGGCCGACCCGCCAATGGCCGCGGTAGCCCTCATAGCCATAGCGGCCGCCCCAGTAGCGCGTGTGCCCGCGCGACCAGCGGTCCCGGTCGCGCTGCCAGTCTTGGCGCTGCCAGCGCTCGACGCGGTCGGGAACGCCGTCATGGTCACGGTCGCGGCCCTGGTAGCCGTCATGGTCACGGTCGCGGCCCTGGTAGTAGCCGGGCTGGGCCGCGGCCGCCCCGGCCGTCGCCGTGACGCCGGTGACGGCTGTGGCGGCCGCAAGAGCGGCGATGAGCATCTTCTTCATGTCAGGTCTCCTTGCCAGTAGGGCCAGGCTGGACCCGGACGCATGACACGATCGTGTCTGCGCCCTTCATCTGCGGGTCACCTGGCTTGGCCTTGCCGACGAGGAACGTCCGGACGAACGTGAGGTTGCGATCTATTCGGAGCGCCGAAAGTCTCAGCCCGCCACCGACTCGTCGAGATAGGCCCAAGTGGCCGCGCCGTCGAACTGGCGGATCCGCACATGGTTGAAGTCGAACCCGTCGATCATCCGCGCGTTGACCGCCATCCGCGGATAGGCCCCGTTCAGGCTGAGCCAGTGGGTGACGCAGCCGCAGTTGCGGCAACGGTGGAACGCCAGCATCCGATCGCCCCAGACGTAGGGGCGGGTCGAGCCGGGACGGTTGAGCCCCACTTCCGGCCGCTCGTAATAGGCCCATCGCGCGCCCAGCCGCCGGCAGATGGAGCAATTGCACTCCGTCACCTCTGTCGGCGCCTGGGGGACCGTCAGCGAGACGGCCCCGCAATGGCAGGTGACTTCCACCATAGGTCTTCGCCATCTCCCTTTTCGCGCCGAGGTGAGGGGGAAGATAGCATCAGCCGACGATGCGTCGATGCCGCCGCTGCAACCCCTGGCGCCGTTCTTGAACCAAAGGTTGAGGCGGTTGCTTGTCGGCGGCGTCGAATAGGCGGATGGAAACGATCAAGCTCCCAGACGCCCGAGCCGCCGACGACCTGGACCGCGCGCTCGGCAACGCCATACGCCTTCGCCGCCGCTCCCTTGGAATGACGCAGGAGCAGCTCGCCAACGCCTGCGGCATATCCTTCCAGCAAGTCCAGAAATACGAAAACGGCGCCAACCGGGTGTCGTTCTCGCGTCTGATCCAGGTGGCGCGCGCGCTCGGCTGCCGCGTCTCCGAACTGACCAGCGTGCTGGATCAGGCGCAGGTCCAGCCGGCCGACCTCGAGTTCCTCAAGCTGATGACCCTTCCCGGCGCCATCGACCTGCTGCGTCGCTACGAGGCCCTGGGCCACGACTCCCGCCGATTGCTGGTCGATCTGCTGGACAGCCTGGTCCCGCCGCACACCAACGACGAAGCCTGACGGGGGGCGCTTAGGCGCCGGCGGGCATGCGTATCCGCAGCGTACTGACGACGCTGGCCGTCAGGGCGATGCCCGCGGCGATCAACATGGCCGTCCCGGCCGCGCCCACGCCCGCCACGTGGAAGACGACGCCGGTGATCACGGCGCCCGATGTCTGGCCGATCAGGCGCGCGGTCGCGAGCATGCCGCCCGCCGCGCCGCTGCGGGAAAGCGGCGCCGAAGCGATCATCGCGCGGTTGTTCGGCGCCTGGAATAATCCGAACCCAAGACCGCAAAGCGCCAGGCGCCAGATGATGTCGAGATCCGTCGCGCCGACCCGCAAGGTCGAGGCGCAGGCGAGGCCCACGGCCATTATCGCCAGGCCCGCGCCGCCGAGCAGGCCGGCCGGATAGCGGTCGGCCAACCGGCCGCTGAAGGCCGAGGCGAACGCCAGCGCCAGCGGCCAGGGCGTCATCATCAACCCGGTCTCCACAGCGGAACGGCCCAACACGTCCTGGATGAAGAACGGCATGGCGATGAGGGGCAGGGCCAGGGCGCAGAACGCGATGGCGGAGGCGGCCGCCGACAGGCCGAACAGCGGGATGCGCAGCAGGTCGATGGGAAACAACGGGGCCGGCCGGCCGAGCTCGCGCCGCACCAGCGCCGCCGCCGCGGCCGCGCCGATGACGAGCATGACCCAGCCCGAACTCCCGCCCCCCGCGGCCACGCGGCCGGCGCCCAGGATCAGCAAGCCGAACGTCAAGCCGTTCAGGATCGCGGAGATCCAGTCCAACCGCTTGCCCGACCCCGGCGTCCGCGGCAGGGCGCGTCCGGCGATCACGAAGGCCAGGAGGCCGATGGGCACATTGACGGCGAACAGCCATTTCCACGAAGCGTGCGCCAGGATGGCGGCCGCCACGCTCGGCGCGGCGGCGTTCGACATCGAGACCATCACCGCATTGAGCCCGACTCCTCGGCCGAGCAGGCTCCTGGGATAGGTGAAGCGGACCAGTGCGGGGTTGATCGCCATCAGCACGGCGGCGCCCAGCCCCTGGAGCACCCGCGCGGCGACGAGTTCGGGCAGGTTCCGCGAAAGGGCGCACAGCACCGAGGCGAGCGTGAAGAGGGCCAGGCCGAAGAGGAACACCCGGCGGTAGCCCAACTTGTCCCCGAGCGCCGCCAGCGGCAGCAGGGCGACCACCACCGTCAGCTGATAGGCGTTGACCGCCCAGATCGACTGGGCGGCGCTGGCGTGGAGTTCGCGGGCGATGGTGGGCAGGGCGACGCTCACGATCACCTGGTCCATGACCGCCAGCACGATCGCCAAGGCGATGGTCAGCATCGCCCAGTAGCGACGAGGCGTGGGCAGGCCGTCTTCCGCCGGCTGGGCGGCCTCGGCCCGAGAGTTCGTCTCAGTTGAAGATGTCGGGGACATGTCTTCGTTCAGGCCGCGCGCAGAGGATCGAAGGCGACCGAAGGGTCGCAAACAGAGCGAATCGACGCGACGGCGCAGCTTGTTAACGAAACTTTACCCACAATCGATTCGACGAGTGGCGTTATGTCGCAGGCTGGAGTATAAGACGCGTCCATGACCGATCGCTCCTTCAAACCCGACCTCGCGGGATCGGACGAGAGTCTTGACGCGCTCCTCGAACGACTCCGGTCCTTTGGCAAGCGGCCTGCAAAGGGTTGGCGGGACCTGCCCCCTGACTTCGGCCACTTCGTCACCTCCCGCCGCCCCCGTGGCGGCGCCGGCGGGGCGGAAGCGCCGCTGCCTCTGGAACACCCGCTGGCGGATCTGTACGCCCCCGCCTAGCGCCCCAAGCGGCGATGGAAATTTGAAGGCGCGGGCCCCGCGGCGCGCGCCTTCCGCATTCAGATCATGCGCGCGCGAGCTCGGCGGCTTCGGCGGCCTCTTCGGGCGTCAGGACCCAATCGGCGGCGGCGACATTGGCGCGCATCTGCTCCGGGTTGCTCGCCCCGGCGATCACCGAACTGACGACGCCCTGAGCGAGCAACCAGGCGAAGGCGAGTTCCAGCACGCTGTGGCCCCGGGCCTGGGCCCAGGCCTCCAACACCTCGACCCGGGCCAGCTTCGCCGCCTCGGGCGTCTCCCTCATCTTGGCCAGGCGCGTGCCCGCGGCCGGCGCCTCGCCGCGCTTGTACTTGCCCGTGAGCAGGCCCCTGGCGAGCGGGAAATAGGGCAGGAAGCCGATCCCGTAATGCTCGCAGGCGGGCGCCGTTTCGGCCAGGGCGTCCTGCGCCAGCAGGGAGAAGTTGTTCTGCACCGAGACGAAGCGCGTCAGATGCTCCGATCGGGCGATCCAGTCCGCCTCGGCGATCCGCCAGGCCATCATGTTGGAGCTGCCGACGTAACGGACCTTTCCCTGGGCGACCAGGTCGTCGAGCGCCCGCAGGGTCTCATCGATCGGCGTATGAGGGTCGGGCAGGTGGTGCTGGTAGAGGTCGATGTAATCCGTACCCAGACGTTTCAGGCTGCCTTCGACAGCCCGCATGATCCAGCGACGTGACCCGCCGCCGCTGGCCGGCTGGTCCGGTAGGGGCATGCCGAACTTGGTGGCGATCACAGCTTCATGGCGCCGCTTGCCCAGCGCCTTGCCGAGCATCCCTTCCGACTGGGTCGCGCCGTAGTAGTCGGCGGTGTCGAAGAGGTTCACCCCGACGTCCAGAGCTGCGCCCACCACGGCGTCCGCTTGGGCGGAGTCCATGCGGGCCCCGAAGCTGTTGCAGCCCAGGCCGACCTCGCTGACCTTCAGTCCCGAGCGGCCCAATCGCCTCATAAGCATACGCTTCACTCCCATCCTCGCGTGCGGGGCTATCTAGCCGGCAGTTCGCCGCGCGCGCCAGCAAGGCATATCCCGCTATTCAGAATGCTTGCCCGGCGTTCACCGCGTTTGTTGGCGATATCGCAAGTCCGCCTTCGCTAAAGGTGCGAAAGTCAAAGGAAAAACACAGCGGACTTTGGGCAATGCGTGTCGTTACCATCGTCAGCCTCGCGGCTTCCGCGGTGCTGGGCGTGGCGGCCTTGGTGGTCGCCAAAACCGTCCTTCCGAACCAGGCCGCGGCCAAGGCCGCCGCCGCGGCCGCTCGGACGGGCCCCGGCATCCCCGTCGTTATCGCCGCGTCCGCCCTGAAGTACGGCGACAAGGTGGATGCGCAGCATCTGCGCGTCATCCAGGTCCCTGCCGAAGCCGCCCCTGAAGGCGCCTTCCGGACGGTGGCGGCGGTCCTGGCGGCCGACCACGGCGCGCCTCCGGTGGCGCTGGCTCCGATCGCGGTGCGCGAGGCCATCCTTCCGATGAAGCTCTCCGGCCCGGGCGCCCGCCCCTCTGTCGCCGCCGGCATCGCCGAGGGCATGCGCGCCTATACGATCCGTGTCAGCGACGTCTCCGGCGTCGGCGGCCACGCCCTGCCGGGCGACCGGGTGGACGTCGTGCTGCTGCGCGACCTGAACCCCACCAGTCCCTTGCACAACTTCGTCACCGAGGTGGTGCTGCAGGACGTGCGCGTGCTGGCCATCGACCTCAATGCCGACCAGGTGGCCAACAAGCCCGCCACGCCGACCACCGCCACCCTGGAAGTGAACGTCCAGGACAGCCAGAAGCTGGCCGTGGCGGCGGACCTGGGCAAGCTCTCGCTCGCGCTGCGCCGCACCGGCGCGGCGGAGATCGCCGTCACCACCCCGGTGCGCAACAGCCAGTTCGTCGGCGGCGGCGGCGGCGGCCCCGCCCCCGGCCCCGGCCGCGTCCCGCACCGCTACCGCGCGATCCACGTGAGCAGCGGCATCATCATCATCGAAGGCTCCCGCCGCGGAAACGGCGGCGGCCGGTCCCTGCCGCCGCCGGCGTCGCCGCCCGCGGCTCCGGCCCTCACCGCCGCGACCAACGGATAAAGCCATGGCCCGTCAATTCGGAATGCGTCTGCGGCGCGCCGCCGCCGTCCTGGGGCTCGCGCTCCTCACCGGCCTGTCCCCCGTGCTCGCCTCGGCAGAGGTGTTCCACAGCGAGCCCACCCGGCACCGCAGCATCTATGTCCCGCGCGACAAGTCGCTGCCGTTCCGGCTCGACAGCCGGGCGTCCCGGATCGTCATCGCCCAGCCGGACGTCGCCTCCATCACCGCCACCAGCGGCGACAGCTTCTACATCCAGGGCAAGGAGCTTGGGGAAACCAACCTCCTGGTCTACGGGGCCGGCGGCCGGCTGACCGACGTCATCGACGTGCGCGTCGGCTACGACGCCCGCGCGCTGCAGGAAGACTTCGACACGGTGTTCCCGAACGAAGCGATCCGCGTGCAGCCGACGGGCGAGGGCGTGCTGCTGCTAGGCGAAGTGTCCAACAGCGGAGTGGCCAACCGCGCCCGCGCGATCGCCGAGCGCTTCGCCCCCAATTCGGTGACCTCGAACCTGACGTTCCGCAGCTCGCAGCAGGTGGTGCTGGAGGTGCGGGTGCTGGAGGCGAGCCGGTCGCTGATGCGCGACCTAGGCATCGCGTCCTCGATCCGGAACGGCTCCTTCCAATTCATCACCGGCGCGGGCCTGATCGGCCCCGACCCGGCGAAGGGCGTGCTGAACCTGACCGGCGGCTCGGGAAACACCGCGATCGACAACCAGCTTGCGGCCCTGGAGGCCAAGGGCGTCGTGCGCACCCTGGCGCGCCCCAACCTGGTGGCGCTCTCGGGCGAGAAGGCCAGCTTCCTGGCTGGCGGCGAGTTCCCCTACCCGGTGCCGCAGGGCGGATCTGACGGCCAGACCACCATCACCATCATGTTCCGCAAGTACGGGGTGAAGCTCGACTTCAAGCCGGAGGTCCAGGACAACGGCATGATCCGGCTGGAGGTCGAGCCCGAGGTCAGCAAGCTCGACCAGACCAACACCGTCCGAATCGCCGGCTTCAGCATCCCCGGCCTGATCACCCGCAACACCCACACCACGGTAGAGTTGCGCGACGGCTCGGCGCTGGCGATCGGCGGGATGTACCAGCGCGACTACCAGAACGACCTGCAGCAGCTTCCAGGGATCGGCGACCTGCCGGTTCTGGGCGCCCTGTTCCGGTCGGTGCGCTGGCGCAAGGCCGAGACCGAGCTCCTGATCATCGTCACGCCCAGGCTCGCCCAGCCGGCGGACTACCTCCAGGCTCAGGCCACCCAGAGCCTCCCGGGCAAGGAGCCGAGCGCCATGGACCTCGTTCTGCGGGGCAAGGGGCTGGACCGTCCGATCGCCGCCGAACCGGCGCAACGGTGATCCGGATGGCGCGCAAGCTCGACGACTCGACGAACGCCCTCCCCGCCCAAGCTGTCGCGGGGCCGGCCAACCCCGGCCTCGCCGGACGCCGCGTCCTGCTGGTCGGGGGCCGCCTGGCGGAAACCGCCGCGGGCCCGCTCAAGGGCGCGGCCACGGAAAGCGCCGGCCTGGACCGCATGGGCCAGGCGCGGGCCGACCGCTACGACCTGGTGCTGGTGGACGCCGACGCGTGGGACGCCCCGGGCCTGGGCGCTGCGCTGCAGGATCTGGCCGCGGCCGGAGCCGCGCCGCCGGTGCTGCTGACCGGCGAGCGCCTGCCGACCTCGATCGTGCGCAACCTCATGCGCCTGGAGCGGTCTGACGTGCTTGAAGCGCCGTTCGGCCCGGACCAGCTCGCAGCCGCCGCGCTCGCCTTGCTGGCGCTCCGTCCGGCGCCTGCCGCTCCGGCCGAGTCCGCCCCCGCCGCAGCGCCGGCCGCCGCCCGTTGCTGGTCGATCACCGGCGCCGTGGGCGGCGCTGGCGCCACCATGCTGGCCGTGGAGATCGCCAGCGCGCTCGCGGCTCGCGAGGGCGAGGATCGCCGCGTCTGCCTGATCGACCTGAACTTCGCCGACGGCGCCGCGGCCGCCTATCTGGGCCTGACGCCGACCATGCGGCTCGCCGACTTCAACGGCCAGGCCGAGCGCATCGACGCCGACGTGCTGCAGGCCTTCGCCGCTCAGGCCTCCAAGACGCTCGACCTGTTCGCCGCGCCGCGCGACCCCTCCGCCTTCGAGCATGTGAGCCGCGAGACCGTCCTTCGGGTGCTGGAGGTAGCCTGCGAACGCTACGCCTACGTCGTGCTCGACCTCCCACGCCATCGGCGTCCCTGGACGCTGGAGGCGCTGGCGGGGTCGGATGAGGTGCTGGTCGTCTCCGAGCTGACGGTGCCGGCGCTGATCGCCGCGCGATGCCTGGCCGAGGAGATGGAGGCCGCCGTCGAAGCACGGCCCAGGATCATCCTGAACCGCCTGGCCACCCGCATGTTCGGTCCCTCTCCCTCCATGTCGGAGGCCGAGCGCGCTCTGGAGCGCAAGGCCGACGCGGGGATCAGCTCCGACTGGGAGGCGGCGGCAACGGCCGCCAATCTCGGCGGGTCGATCGCCCACCACCGGCCGAAGTCGAAGATCGTCCGCGACGTGGCGCAACTGGTGGAGCGGCTGGCCGAAGGGGCCGCGCCCGCGCCCACCGCCGGCCGCGGTCTTGTGAAGAGGGCCGCCTGATGGGCCGTTTCAGCCTTGCCAGGGTCATCACGCCCGCCCCGGACCCCGTTCCGGAACCGACCCCGGCCGCAACCGCGGTCGCCTCGCCGCCCTCGGCGGCGCCGGCGCCGGAGCCCCGGCCCGTGCGCGCCGAACCCAGGGCGGCCAAGCCTGCGAACAAGCAGCTCGACACCCGGCTGAAGCTGCACGCCCGGCTGATCGAGGAGCTGGACCTCTCCAAGCTCGACAAGCTGGAGGAGACCGACCTGCGCCGGGAGGTGAAGCGGCTGACCGTCGACTTCGCGCGCAGCGAGAAGATGGCCCTCAACTCCGCCGAACTGGACGAGCTGGGCGCCTCGATCTTCGACGAGATGGTGGGCCTGGGGCCGATCGAGCCGCTACTCAATGACGAGACGATCAGCGACATCCTGATCAACGGTCCGCACCAGGTTTATGTGGAGCGCCGCGGCGAGCTTGAGCTGACGCCGATCCACTTCCGCGACAACGACCACCTGCTGCGGATCGTCAACCGCATCGTCGCCGGCGTCGGCCGCCGGATCGACGAAAGCCAGCCCATGGTCGACGCCCGCCTGCCCGACGGCAGCCGCGTGAACGCCGCCATCGCCCCGGTGGCGATCGACGGCGCGGCGGTCTCGATCCGGAAGTTCTCGAAGAAGCCGCTGACGCTGGAGAAGCTGGTGGAGGTCGGGGCCATGCCCCAGGCGGTGGCCGACTTCCTCTATGGCGCGGTGCGCGCGCGAGTCTCGACGGTGATCTCGGGCGGCACCGGCTCGGGCAAAACCACGCTGCTGAACGCCCTTTCGGCCGCCATCTCGGAAGGCGAGCGGCTGATCACCATCGAGGACGCCGCCGAGCTTCAGCTCCAACAGCCGCACGTCGTGCGCATGGAGACCCGGCCGCCGAACATCGAAGGCAAGGGCGAGGTCCGCCAGCGCGAGCTGGTCAAGAACGCCCTGCGGATGCGGCCGGACCGGGTGATCCTGGGCGAAGTCCGTTCGGAAGAAGCCTTCGACATGCTGCAGGCCATGAACACGGGCCACGAGGGCTCGATGGCCACCATCCACGCCAACAACCCGCGCGAGGCCATCAGCCGCCTTGAGCAGATGGTGGCGATGGGCGGGCTGAACATCAGCCCGGAAGCGGTGCGCGCGCAGATCGCCTCGGCCGTCGGCCTGATCGTCCAGGTGATGCGCCTGTCCGACGGCAAGCGGAAGCTGATGTACGTGACCGAGATCGTCGGCATGGAGAGCAACGTGGTGCAGATGCAGGACATCTTCACCTTCAACCGCACCCACACGGACAGCGATGGGACGGTCCGCGGAGAATTCCGCGCCAGCGGGCTGCGGCCGCACTGCCTGGACGAGATGCTGCGCCGCGGCCTGCCCTACGACACGGCCCACTTCGATCCCAGCAAGACCCTGGGAACGTGCTGACCATGGACGCCAACGCTGTCTTCATGGTGCTGGTGGCCGGCGCGGTGGCGACCGCGGCTCAGGCCGGGTTCGGCCTGTTCGCCGTCGCGCGCCAGAAGCGCACGGTCAACAGGCGCCTCAAGGCCGCCGAGCGCGTGGACGGCGTCTCGGCCCTGGTGATGGAGCTGCGCAAGCAGCGCGGCCTGACCGTCGATGGCGAGAAGGGCGAGCGGCTGCGTTGGCTGTCCGACCTAATCGTCGCCTCGGGCCTGGCCTACGAGCCTCAGAAGTGGGCGCTCATGGCCCTAGGCGCGGCCGCGGGCGTAGGCATGTTCGTGGCCGTCATCCTGAAGAACCCGGTCATGGCCCTGCCGGCCGCCGCGGCGACAGGACTGGGCGGCCCGTTCATGGTGCTCAAGTTCAAGGCCGCGCAGCGGGCCAAGGCGCTGGGATTCCAGCTTCCCCAGGCGCTCGACATCATCGTCCGAAGCCTCGAGGCCGGCCACCCGGTGCCGACGGCCGTCGCTTTGGTCGGCCGCGAGATGGCCGATCCGGTCGGCACCGAGTTCGGCATGGCCGCCGACGAGATCTCCTATGGCGCCCCCCTGGAGAAGGCGGTGGAGCGAATGGCCGAGCGATGCCAGCATGCCGACGTGGACCTGTTCGCGGCCACGGTGCGCCTGCAGGAGCGGGCCGGGGGCAACCTCACCGGCCTCCTCAAGCTCAACGCCCAGACCGTCCGCGAGCGGCACAAGATGCGGCTGAAGATCAAGGCCGCCTCTTCCGAAGGACGCGCTTCGGCCATGATCCTGACGGCGGCCCCCATCGTCACCATGGCCTTCATCACCCTGACCTCCCCGCACTTCTACGGCGACGTGATCCATGAGCCGGTCGTGAGGATAGGCCTGGTCGTGATCGCCGTCTGGCTGGTGCTCGGCAACCTTGTCATGCGGCGCATGATCGATATGCGGATCTGAACCGATGGAAGCCAGTCAGATCGAGACCCTGATCACCTGGGCAGGCGCACTTCTGGTCATGGCCGCGCTGGGCGGCGCAGGCTGGCTCGGATTGGCCGAGCTTCGCATGCGTTCGCAGCGCCGCTCGCGCTTCGCCCTGGCCGGCAGCGGGCCTGCCTCCGGCCCGGCCCGGCATCCCGCCGGCTCGGCCCTGGGTGACCAGCTCATGGGCACGGTTAGGCGGCTTGGCCAGCATAGCGCCGTGCGCGACCCGGCGAAGCTGACGGTCTTGCGCACCAAGCTGATGCAGGCCGGCTACTTCAACCGTGAAGCCGCGGTGATCTACCTGGGCGTCAAGGCCGCCGCCATGGCCTTGGCCGCCGGTGGAGTGGTCATGCTGCTTCCGATACTGGCCAAGGGCCAGGGCGGCATGCTGGGCATGATGACCGCCGCCCTCCTGTCCGGAGCGGCCATCCTGGGCCCTGAACAGATCCTGAAGTCCCGCCGTCAAACGCGCGAGCGGGAGTATTCGGAAGGCTTCCCGGACCTGCTCGACCTGCTGGTCGCCTCCGTAGAGGCGGGCCTGAGCCTCGACGCCTCCGTGAGCCGCGTCACCGAGGAGCTGGTGCGGCGCTATCCCAACCTCGCCATCCATCTCCGGATGCTGGTGCTGGAGCTGCGGGCCGGGCGCGCGCGCAAGGACGCCTGGAGCGCGCTGGCCGACCGGCTCGGGATTGACGACGCGCGGGCGCTGGCGACCATGCTGCGGCAGGCCGAGGAGATGGGCACCAGCCTGGGCGAAACCCTGACCGTCTTCTCCCAGGACATGCGCGCCAAACGGATGCTGTACGCCGAGGAGAAGGCGCTCGCCCTGTCGGCCAAGCTCACCCTCCCGCTCATCATGTTCATCTTTCCATGTCTGCTGGGCGCGCTGATGCTGCCAGCGGCGGTGCGCCTGATGCACGTCTTCGGCAAGCACTGAGCCGTTTTATCGGAACCCTCAGCTCTTCGAGCGGCCGGCCAGGATCGCGGCGGGCGGGCGTTCGCTGTAGGGGATGCCGCCCTTCGACTTCATGTCGGCCGCGGCCTCGACGATCTGCACCGTCACCAGGTCCGCATCGACGTTGAAGTTCTTCACCACCGCCTCGGTGACGTCGCGCAGCAGGCCGCGCTTGGCTTCCGCCGAACGGCCGGCGACGGCGTAGATGACGACTTCAGGCATGGCTCTCCTCCACGGTTGACGGGGGCGGCGAGCCCCCGCTCGAGGTGGTGATAGCGACAATCACTGGACGCGCCCAGCCTCAGGCTGGGTCCAGCGGAGTCCAGTGGGCGAAGGCCGCCGCCTGGCCGTGCAGCACGCCAGCCGCGTCCAGGAGGTTCCACACCGTGGCCCGCTCGATGCGGAAGCGGCTTCCGTCCTTGGACACGCGGACCCCTGCGTAGTGGTCGATGAAGCCATCGCGGACCACCGCCTCCAACAGCCGGCCGCGCTCGGCCCGCGCCATGGGTTCGGCCGAGAGCCGCGAAGGCATGCGCAGGATTTCCTCGGCGGTGAGCCCGAAGAGCTCCAGCGCCAGGCGGTTGCCGTAGAAGAACACCGGGTCGGCCTCGAGCCCATGCGCCAGCAGGGCGAACGGCGCGTCCCAAAGGTCCTGGACGCCCGCGACCAGCGGCCGGCCCACGAGACGCAGATGGCTCTCGACGATCAGCGGCAACCGCGAGCCTGCGGACGCCTCCAATCGTCGCTTCGCGTCTAGCTTCATGACTGCGCCCCGTGGCATGCTGGCGAAGAGGCGGCAAGATGGAAGCCCATCTGCCCGCCTGTCCCCGCGATCCGTGAAGGAGCTCCGCCATGGTCAAGGCCTACGGCGTTTTCGCAGCCGACAAATCGTTCCAGCCGATGGACATCGAGCGCAGGGGCGTCGGCCCCAACGACGTGGAGATCCAGATCGCCTACTGCGGGATCTGCCATTCCGACCTGCACACCGCCCGGAACGAATGGGGCGGCGCCCTATACCCCTGCGTGCCCGGCCACGAGATCGTCGGCCATGTCACCGCGGTGGGAGCGCAGGCGACCGGCTTCAAGGTGGGCGAGACCGTCGGCGTGGGCTGCATGGTGGACAGCTGCCTGCGGTGCGAGGCCTGCAACGCAGGTGAGGAGCACTGCTGCGAGCGCATGTTCGTGGCGACCTACAACTCCCCCTCCGCCGACGCGCCGGGCGGGCACACGCTGGGCGGCTATTCCCAACGCATCGTCGTGCGCGACCGCTTCGTGTTGAAGATCCGCCACCCGGAGGCGCAGCTGGCCGCAGTGGCGCCGCTGCTCTGCGCCGGCATCACCACCTATTCGCCATTGCGGCACTGGAAGGTCGGACCCGGGAAGAAGGTGGGAATCGTCGGGATCGGCGGGCTGGGTCACATGGGGCTCAAGCTGGCCCACGCCATGGGCGCCTACGTGGTCGCCTTCACCACCTCGGAGAACAAGCGCCAGGACGCCTTGGACCTGGGCGCGAACGAGGTGGTCGTCTCCCGCAACGCCGACGAGATGGCCAAGCACGCCGGCAGCTTCGACTTCATCCTCGACACCGTGGCCGCCAGCCACAACCTCGACGCTTTCACCGCACTGCTGAGGCGTGACGGCACGCTGTGCCTGGTGGGCGCGCCGGACCATCCGCACCCCTCGCCCAACGTCATGATTCTGCTCTTTGGCCGCAAGTCCATCGCCGGTTCGCTGATCGGCGGCATCCCCGAAACCCAGGAGATGCTGGACTTCTGCGCCGAGCACGGGATCGTCGCCGACATCGAGGTGATCCCGGCGCAGGACATCGACGTGGCCTACGACCGCATGGCGCGGAGCGACGTGAAGTACCGCTTCGTGATCGACAACGCCTCGCTGGGCGCGGCGGCCTGAGTCGAGGCGACCGGAGCAGGAAGGGGTCAGGCCGCCTTCTGCTTCTTGACCTTCTTGACCGCCTGCTCGCGCTTGAGGCGCGACAGGTGGTCGATGAACAGCACGCCGTTCAGGTGGTCCATCTCGTGCTGGATGCAGACGGCGTAAAGGCCCTCGGCCTCCTCCTCCACCGCCTGGCCCTCGTAGTCGAGGTAGCGCAGCCTAACCTTGGCCGGCCGCTCGACCTCGTCGAAATAGTCGGGCACCGAAAGGCAGCCCTCCTCGTAGGGGGCGGTGTCCTCCGAGGCCCAGACGATCTCCGGATTGACGAAATAGCGGGGCTGCCTGTCCTCGCCATCGCGCGCGAGGTCCATGACGATCACCCGCTTGGGCACGCCGACCTGGATGGCGGCGAGGCCGACGCCGGGGGCCGCGTACATGGTCTCCAGCATGTCGTCCATCAGGGCGCGCAGCGCGTCATCCACCGCCGCCGCAGGCTCGGAAACCTGCTTCAGCACCGGGTTGGGAACGACAAGGATTTCACGTACCGCCATGGGTGCGAGGTAGGTCCGCGGCGCCTGAGCGTCAAGGTGGGGCGGCGCCGCGCCCGCTACTCCGCGGCCGACAGCTTCGCCAGCGGGCGGATCGCGCCTTCCACCGCCTCGACCGCGACAATCTCCTTGCTCTCGTGGTCGACCTTCAGGTCCTCGAAACGCTTGGCCTGGGTCAGCACCTGGGTCTCCAGCGAGGCGGCGAAACGGTTGTAACGGTCCACGGCCTGGCCGAGCGACTTGCCCATGGCCGCGGCGTGCTCGCCCATCACCGCGATGCGCTTGTAGAGCTCGCGCCCGAGGTCGGCGACCAGGCGCGCGTTGGCCGCCTGCTCCTCCACCCGCCAGCCGTAGGCCACCGCCTTGCAGAGCGCGAAGAGGGTGGTCGGGGTGACGATCACCACCCGCCGCTCCATCGCCTCGGTCATCAGGTCCGGCGCCCGGTCCAGCGCCGCCGCCAGCGCCGAGTCCAACGGCACGAACATGGCCACGAAGTCCGGCGAGACCTCGAACTGGTCCCAATAGGCCTTGGCGGCCAGTCCCTGGACATGGCCGCGCACGCTCTGCACGTGCCGCTGGCCGGCGAAGTCGCGGGCGGCGTCCTCTCCCGCCTCCTGCAGCTCGAGGAAGGCGTTCAGCGAGCACTTGGCGTCGATGACGAAGACTCCGCCGCCGGGCAGCCGCACAACCACGTCGGGACGCCGGCGGCCATCTTCGCCCTCGGCATGCACCTGCTCGTCGAAGTCGAAGCGATGAGCGAGCCCGGCCGCCTCCAGCACGTTGCGCAGGGTCTGCTCGCCCCACCGGCCCTGAACGCCCGCGCCGCGCCGCAGCGCCTGGGAGAGCTTGCGCGCCTCCTCCTGGGTCTGGACCGAGGCCTGCAGAAGCTGGGCGATCTGCTGCTTCAGGCCGCCGCTCTCCTCGGCGCGGACCTTCTCAACCGCGGCGAGCTGCTCCTGGTACTTGGCGAGGGTCTCAGCCACCGGCTTGAGCTGGGCCTCCAGCCTGGCCTGGGCGAGCTGCTCGCGGTTGCGGAAGGTCTCCTCGGTCTGCTTGACGAGCGCCTCGGCCACCGCCTGGGCGGACTGCGCGGCCTGGGCCTTCAGGAGTTCGCCCTGCACCCCGGCCTGGGCCTCAAGGTGCGCCGCGCGGCCCTCGGCGGCCACCGCCCGCTCCGTCAGCTCCAGGGCGCGCGCCTCGGCGAGGCCGGCGCGGCGGCGCTCCAGCCAGGCCCAGGCGAGCGCCGCCAGGGCGACGAGGGCGCAGGTCAGAGCCGCGAGCAAGGAGGTGTTCATGCTGCGTTCTTAGCGCAACCGCTGAGTCGCCGCGAGAGGGTGCCGCCCGACGCGCGCTAACGCCGCGCCGTGACCGAGATGTCGAGCGGGACCTGCAGCGCCACAGGCTCGGGTCCGGCGAACTGCCCTCGCCCCACGCCGAAGGCCGCGCGGTTCAGCACCAGGCGGGCCTGCATCTTCGCCACCGGCCCCGAGATCGAAAGCTGGAAGGGCAGGACCAACGGCCGCGCCACGCCGCGCAGCGTCAGGACGCCGATCGCCTGGTACCGGCCGCCGCCGAGGTCCTTGAAGCTGCGTGCTGCAAAGGTGGCGTTCGGGAACGCCTTGGCCGCGAACCAGTCGTCGCTCGGCAACGCCTCGTCACGGGTGGCGTCGCCGGTGACGGCGCTGGCCGCATCCACGGTGACGAGGACGCTGGAGCCCGCCAGGTTCTTGGGGTCGAACGCGATCTTGGCGTTCCATCGGCGGAAGGCGCCGTTGAATCGCTGGCCGTTCATTTCGCCCGCGAAGGCCAGGCGCGAGGCCTGCTTGTCCACCGTCCAGGCCGGCGCGGGCGCGCAGACCGCCGGCAGGGCGCCAAGCAGCGCGGCCGCGAACGTCAGCATGGGGACCGCGCGCACCAGGCTCATTCCGTCGCGGAACGGGCGCCCAGACCCGGTATCATCCGCCCCATCAGGCCGTCGCGATCCACGAGCTGATGCTTCAGCGCGGCGGCGACATGCAGCACGAACAGCAGGAGAGCGCCGATGGCCAATGCCATATGCGCCGTATGCGACGCGCCGCCGATGGCTTTGCGGCTGGCTTTCGGCAGCTCATGGAGAAATTCGAAGTGCGGCCAAGGCACGACGCCCCAGACCAGGGTGGGGATGTTCAGGTCGCTGACCGACACCATGATCCAGCCGGTGAGCGGCATGAAGATCATCACCGCGTAAAAGCCCCAGTGGGTGGCTATCGCCGCCGCCCGCTGCCAGGGCGGCATCCCCGCCGGCAGCGGCGGCGGGCGGTTGACCAGGCGCCAGAGGAGTCGAAGGACGCTGAGCGTCAGCACCGTGAAGCCGATCGACTTGTGGAGCTGGAAGATCTCGAACTTCGCCAGCCCCTTGAGGTCCTCCATGCGCCAGGCGACGGCGAAGTTGAGGAGGATCAGGCCGGCGATCGCCCAGTGGAGAAGGATCGCCACCAGGCTGTAGCGTCGCGCTTCCGTCATGCTCATCCGGGCTGCTTCTCGAACGCCGCCGAGATGATCAGCTCCACCTCATCGCCGATCATCGGCACATAGGCCTTCACCCCGAAGTCCGAACGCTTGATCTTGCCCCGGGCGTGGAAGCCCACGGTGTAGACCTTGTTCATTGGGTTCGCGCCCGCGCCGCCCAGCACGGCTTTCAGCACCACCGGCCGGGCGACGCCGTGCAGCGTCAGGTCGCCCGCGACATCCGCCGTCGAGGGGCCGGTGCGGGTGACCTTGGTCGAGACGAACCGGATGGTCGGGAACTTGTCGGCATCGAACCAGTCTGCGCTGCGCAGCTCGCCGTCCAAGGTGGCGTTGGTGGTGCTGACGCTCTTCACCGCGACGGTCACGTCGAGCTTGCTGGCGGCCAGGTTCTTCGGATTCAGAACGAGCGTGCCGGACGTCTCCGTGAACTCGCCGTAATAGTCGTTGAAACCCAGATGGTTGACGGCGAACAGCACCCGCGTGTGCCTGGGCTCCACCTTGTAGGCGCCAGCCTGGACATGAGCGGGATTGGAGTCGGCGGCGGCCGCAAAGCCGGGGACCGAGACGGCCAGCGTCATCGCCGCCGCCACCGCCACGAAAGAGCCCTTCATCCTTGTCTCCACTCTATGCGCACCAAGGCGCGCTGCTCGGTGACAATAGGCCGGTTATGGGGTGGGCGCGCAACAGGACGATGTAAGGCGGCGCTCAGGTCCGCAACGGCCTTCGGTCGGGCCCAAGCGGAAAGACGAGGTCGGCGCGGGCCGGCATTTCGTCCAGGATCCAGCGCGTGAGGCGCTCGTAACAGGCGATGAAGCGCGCCACCTCGGCGTCTTCCATTCCCCGGCCGGTGCGCGCGATCAGCTTGCGCTCCTGCTCGATGCGCCAGCCCAGCACCACCTCGAAGCTCGGCGCCCGCAGCAGGGCCAACAGGTCGAGGCGCGCGAACAGCGCCCGATAAGGTCCGGCGAGCTGGGCGTTCACATAGCCGCGCCAGACCGCCTGCGGGTCGGCCTCGGCCTCCAGGGCGTTGACCGGCGAGGCGAGCGCGGCCTGCGGCTGCGGCTGGGCGCCCACGCACCAGCCTTCCAGCAACACGACGTCGACCGGTCCCGCCACGCGGCGCCAGGCCTCGCGGGGCTTGCGGTCGTCGACGGCCTTGTCGAACGCAGGCAGCGCCACCTCGCCTGGCTCGCGCAGGCGGTCGAGAACCTCCAGGGCCAGGCCGATCTCATGGGTGCCAGGAACGCCTCGGGTGGCGAGCAGCGGGTGCGCCTGCGCCGCCAGACGCCGGCGGGCCTCCCGGGTCAGGTAGACGTCGTCCAGCGACAGGGCCGCGGCGGAGAGCCCTTGCATCGCCAGGAGCCGAACCGTCGCCGCGGCGACGGTGGACTTGCCCGACCCTTGCGCGCCGCAGAGCCCGACGACGACGCCCGGACCAAGCGCGCGGCGCAGCTCGGTCGCCCGCGCGGCCAGCGGCGCACACACGAGCGACACGGTCTCGCCAAAGCTCGCGGGCAGGGTCTCCTGCGCAAGGAAGCCTTCAAGCCAGTCCTGCACCAAAACCGCCTCCGTTTGCGGGTCTTGACGAGCTTAGCCTGAAAGACGCCAGAACAACGCCAAGCCGGCTATCCCGCCCATGTCCGTCACGCTAAGTCGAAGGTCGGCTGGTGGGCTCTCGGGCGTCGCCGAACAAGAACTCCCGCCAAGGGCAGCTAAGAGGAAACCCATGCGCTACATGCTGTTCGGCCGTTCCGGCCTTCGCGTCTCCGAGCTCTGCCTGGGCGCCATGACCTTCGGCGACGGGTCGGGCTACACCGCCGACAGGGCCGGCAGCCAGGAGATATTCGACGCCTTCGCCGAGGCGGGCGGCACTTTCGTGGACACGGCCTCCTCCTATGCGGATGGCAAGAGCGAGGTCTTGCTGGGCGAGTTCATCCGCAGCGACCGCAATCACTTCGTGGTCTCCACCAAATACACCCAGATGGGCGAGTTCACGGCCACCGGGAACAGCCGGCGGAGCATGATCGTGTCGGTGGAGCGGAGCCTCAAGCGCATGCAGATCGAGCACATCGATCTGCTGTGGCTGCACATCTGGGACTTCACCACCCCGATCGAAGAGCTCATGGCGGCCTTCGAGCATCTCGTCTCGTCGGGGAAGGTCCACTACGTCGGGGCCTCCAACATGCCCGCCTGGGAGGTGAGCCGGGGGAACATGCTGGCGGACCTGCGCGGCTGGGCGCCCTTCATCGGGCTGCAGATTGAATACAACCTGCTCGCGCGGACGGTGGAGCGCGAATACCTGCCGATGGCGCGCAAGCTCGACCTCGGCGTCGTGGCCTGGTCGCCGCTCGCGACGGGACTGTTGAGCCGCCCCTATGATCCCGACGAGGCGCGCAAGCGCCACCAGGGGCCGGTCATCCAGTCGCCGCCCAGCCAAAAGGACCAGGCGGTCATTGCCGCCGTGATCGAGATCGCCGCCAAGATGGGCCGCAGTCCGGCCGAGGTCAGTCTGGCGTGGCTGCGCTCGCGGCGCTCGTCGCACCCGGTGATCCCGATCCTCGGCGCAAGCCGCGTCTCCCAGCTTCGGGCGAACCTCGCCTCCCTGGACCTGAAGCTCGACGACGCGGATATGACCCGGCTCGACACGCTCAGCGCCCCCGAGCTCAACTACCCCTTGGACATCCTGTCGAAACCGACTCTTCGCGAACGGCTGTTCCTCGACGACTTCGACAACCACCGCGAGAGGTAATGGGCTTCAGTCGGCTTGCGCCTTCACCTTCTGGCGATAGGCGTGCAGCAGGGGCTCGGTGTAGCCGTTGGGCTGCTCGAGGCCCTCGAACACCAGGGCGCGGGCGGCCTGGTAGGC
>Ga0157379_10000949_pt1 | contig 23517 bp, 18 predicted proteins | sample S25metaG_FD_121802 | JGI IMG/M metagenome (GOLD analysis project Ga0157379, IMG submission 121802) | Switchgrass rhizosphere microbial communities from Kellogg Biological Station, Michigan, USA - S2-5 metaG | ecosystem: Host-associated > Plants > Roots > Rhizosphere > Soil | place: USA... | reverse complement strand
GGCGCGCATCGAAGCGATGGCCGCCGGCGTCGAGCAGGTGGCCGACCTTCCCGATCCCGTCGGCGAGACGATCACCGAATGGACGCGCCCGAACGGGATCCGCATCACGCAGGTGCGCGTACCTCTCGGCGTCATCGGCATCATCTACGAGTCCCGACCGAACGTCACCGCCGATGCCGCGGCACTCTGCCTCAAGTCGGGGAACGCCGTGGTGCTGCGCGGCGGCAAGGAGGCGTTCCGCACGAGCCGCGTCATCGCCGACACCCTGCGCGACGCCGGGGGCGAGCTGCCGCGCGACGCGCTCGCCTTCGTCGACACTACAGATCGCGAGGCCGTGCGCGTGCTGCTGCGCCAGGCGGACTTCATCGACGTGATCATTCCGCGCGGCGGCGAGGACCTCATCCGCGCCATCACCGAGGGCTCGCGCATCCCCGTGATTCAGCACTTCAGCGGCATCTGCCACGTCTACGTCGACCGTGCCGCCGACCTCGGCATCGCCGAGCGCATCTGCATGAACGCCAAGGCGCAGCGCCCCGGCGTGTGCAACGCCATGGAAAACCTGCTGGTGCACCGCGAGGTCGCCGCGCGCTTCCTGCCGGCAATCGGCGAGCAGCTGCGCGCCGCCGGGGTCGAGCTGCGCGGCTGCCCCGAGACGCTGCGCCTGCTGCCCTATGCCAAACCGGCGACCGACGCCGACTGGGACACGGAGTACCTCGATCTCATCCTCGCGGTGAAGATCGTCGACTCGGTGGACGACGCGATCGCGTTCATCCGCCGCCACGGGTCGGGCCTCGCCGACGCGATCGTCACCGCCGACGCCGCCGCCGCGGAGTGCTTCACGCGCGCGATCGACTCGGCGGCCGTGTTCGTGAACGCCTCGACCCGCTTCACCGACGGCTTCGAGTTCGGCTTCGGCGCGGAGATCGGCATCAGCACGAACCGCCTCCACGCGCGCGGCCCGATGGGCCTGCGGGAGCTCACGACCTACAAGTACGTGGTGCACGGCAGCGGGCAGGTCCGCACGTGAGCGGGACGCGGACGGAGCGGCCGTGCGGGTAGGCCTCTTCGGAGGCACCTTCAACCCCGTGCACGTCGCCCACCTGCGCGCGGCCGAGGAGGCGCGCGAGGCCTGCGCGCTCGATCGCGTCGAGTTCGTGCTGGCGGCGATTCCGCCCCACAAGCCCGGCGCCGCGATCGCCTCGGTCGCCCACCGCCAGCGCATGCTCGAGCTGGCGATCGCCGGCAACCCCGCGTTCACCATCAACACGAGCGAGGTCGAGCGTCCCGGCCTCTCCTACTCGATCGATACGATCCTCGCCGCGCAGTCCCGTGCGCCGTCGACCCGCTTCACCTTCCTGCTCGGCGGCGACGCCTTCGCCGAGATCGAGAGCTGGAGGCGCTTCGACGAGATTTTTGCGCAGTGCGACGTGTGCGTGCTTTCCCGCCCCGGCAGCGCGGTCGCACGACCGCCGATTGCGATAGAGGCCGCGTTCTGTTACGATTCTACTCGTCGCGTGTATGTCCACGTCTCCGGAAACGCGCTCAGTTTCGTCTCCATCACACCCTTGATGATCTCTGCGTCCGACATTCGGCAGCGTTGCGCCGAGGGGCGATCGATCCGCTTCCTCGTGCCGCGCGAGGTCGAAGTGTACGCGCTGGAGCACGGGGTCTACGCTGGAGGGACCGCGGCATCTTGACCTCGCCTGACGGCCTGCAGAAAGCGCTCATCTGCATCCGGGCGGCGTTGGACAAGAAGGCTCTCGACGTTGTCGCGCTGGATGTCGGCAAGCTGACGTCGATCGCCGACTTTCTCATCGTCTGCACCGGCCGCTCCGACCGTCAGGTGCAGAGCATCGCGCAGGCCGTCCAGGACGCGCTCGGGGCCGAAGGCGAGCATCCCATCTCGATCGAGGGCATGCAGCGTGGCCAATGGGTCCTGCTCGACTGCGTTGACGTGATCGTCCACGTGTTTTATCAGCCGGTTCGGGAGTTCTACGACCTCGAGCGGCTGTGGGAACACGCGCCCCGCGTGCAGCTTCCCGAGCCGCTTCGTACCCAAGCGCTCGCGGGTCACTGAACCACCGAGCTCGGACCACGATGCTCAGGCTGACGATCATCCTCGCCACCATTGCCGCCGCGCTCGTCGGGCTGGGCTACCTCTTCTATCTGAACCCCGAGGCGGTGACGGTGCAGCTCTCGCGCTCGACGCAGTGGAGCGCGCCGCTGCCGCTCGTGCTGCTCGCGGCGTTCAGCGTCGGCGCCGCGCTCACGTTCGCGGTCGCGCTGATCCGCGAGAGCCGCCACGCGGTGCTCGGCTGGCGCTCGCAACGCGGCGCCCGCCGTTCGCGCCGCCAGCAGGTGCGGAAAGAGCACGGCCTCGGCCTCGCGTGGCTCGGCGAGCACGACAAGGCGCGGGCCCTGCTCGCGAAGGCGCTGCGTGATCGCCCGGACGACCTCGCGGCGTTTCTCCTCTTCGCGCGGACGTTCCTCGACGCCGAAGACCATCGCCGCGCCCTGAGCGTGCTGCAGGAGGGCCTCGATCGCCGCGGCCCCGATCCGAAGCTGCTCCTCTTCCTCGCCGAGGCGCAACGCGGCCTCGGCGATCACCGCGCCGCCGTCGCGACGCTGGAGCGCGCCCGGCAGTCCGATCCGATGAGCCCGCGCATCCTCACCGCGCTGCGCGACGCCTATGTCGCGGCAGGGAGCTGGCCCGACGCCGCACGCGTGCAGGAGAGCTACCTGCTCGCGACGCGCGAGCCGCGAGCGCACGCCGACGCCGAGCGACGCCTCGTCGGCATGCGCTACCAAAGCGCGCTCGCGGTACAGGATGCGAGCGGACGCGCCAGCGAGCTGCGCACCCTGCTGCGCGCGTTTCCCGACTTCGAGCCGGCCGCCGTCAGCCTCGGCGACGTGCTCGTCGAGATGGGACAGGTGCGGCCGGCCGAGCGCGTCTGGCGCCGCGCGCTGGCCCGCGGCGCACGCGCCGGCGTGCTCGATCGCCTGGAGCGCCTGCTGCGCGGCGGGCCGCGCGTGAAGCGTCTCGACTCGCTCACCCGCCGCCTCGTGCAGCGCCGCCCCGAGGACGGCACCGCACGCCTCTTCCGCGCCCGGCAGCTCATCCGCGACGGCCGGCTCGACGAGGCCGGCAACGAGCTCTCCAACGTCCCCGAGCCCTGGAACTCGCTGCCGGGCTACCATGCGCTGCTCGCCGAGCTGCACGTGCGCCGCGGCGCCCACGAGGACGCGGTCACGGCGTTCCGTCATGCCCTCGCCGCCGGCGCGATCGGCGCGTTCCACTGCCGCGTCTGCGACGCGGAGGCCGACGAGTGGCGCGGCTTCTGCCAGAGCTGCGGTAGCTGGAGCAGCTACCGCTCGAGCTTCGAGCTCGACGGCGCGGTGCCGACCGCCGTGCCGGCGCTCCCCGCCCGCTGACGCGCGCTCAGCGTGAGCGCCGGCCGCGGCGCGGACGTGCGGCGGCCGCGGGCACGGCGGGCTCGCTGAAGAGGAAGTGGTGCATGCGCCGCAGCCCGGCAACGTCGTGCAAATCGGACTCGAAGTTCGGCACGGTCACGAACGGCACCTTGCGCGACAGGCCGCCGCGAAACTGCTCCATGCGGAGCGCCTCGCCGCGGGCCAGCATCTGGTAGTCGACGAAATTGCGTGCCAGCCAGCGCGCCGTCTCGGCGTCGACCCCGGCATCCGCGAGGGCCTCCTCGACGGCGGCCTCGTCGCCCTGCGCGACGGTGCCGGCGCTGAAGGCCTTCGGGTCGGCGGAGAACTCGTCGTGCACGCGATTGAACACGACCCCCTTGAGCGGCATGTGCAGCGCACGGATGCGCTCGGAGAAGAACTCCGCCTCGGTCAGCACCTGCTCCTCGGGTCCGGTCACGAGGAGGAAGGCGGTGTTCGCGGCGCGCAGGATGTCGTGGATCGTATCGGTGCGGGCGGAGAAGGCGTCGAACATGCCGCTCATCGCCGAGAAGAAGTCCGAGATCTCGGCGAGCGCGGCGATGCCGGTCGCCTCCTCGAGCTTGCGGAAGAGGAACCCAGCGGTGCGGTTCATCGCCTTCGCCGCGACCCAGCCGCGCGAGAGGTACGGCATCACCAGCCAGCGGACGAGGCGGCGGTCGAGGAAGTCGCGGATGCGCTCCGGGGCCTCGAAGAAATCGAGCGCGTGCTTCGTCGGCGGGGTGTCGAGCACGATCAGATCGTACGCGCCGCTCTCGGCGAGGACGCAGAGCTGCTCGATTGCCATGTACTCGTACGAGCCGGCGAAGTTCTCTGACAGGTTGAGATAGAAACGGTTGCGCAGAATGCGCTCGCGGGCCTCGTCGGAGGGGGCGTGGCGCGCGATCAGCCGGTCCCACGATCCCTTCTGGTCGAGCATCATCGCCGAGAGCGTGCCGCGCGCCTCGACGCCGTGGCGCGCCAGCACCGCGTTGTCCACCAGGCGCGGCTCGTCGCCGAGTGCGCCGAGGCCCAGCGAGTCGGCGAGCCGGCGCGCGGGGTCGATCGTGAGCACCACCGCGCGCCGTCCCTGGACGGCACCCCAGAGCGCGATCGCGGCCGACGTCGTCGTCTTGCCGACGCCACCCGAGCCGACGCAGATCACCACCCGATGATCGCGGACGAGTGCGTCGAGCATCAGCGCGTCTCCGCCGGCGCCGCCGCGCCGAGCGCCGCGAGCTGCCGCTCGGCTCCCGCGAGCAGCTCGCGCACCTCCCCGAGGCCGAACTCCTCGCAGAAGAGAAACGGCAGCTCGACGGTCGGCATCGGCACGTCGGAGCGCAAGCGCGCCAGGTAGTGGGCGTTGATCGCTGCCCACCCGGCTTCCTCGCGCCCGCAGCGCAGCACGTCGGCGACGAGCGGCGGCGTGCCGTCCGACGGCGCCGGCACGGCGTCGGGCGCGAGCGGCGCGGCGTGCACGCGGTTCACGAAGAGCACCCCGAGCGGGATCTGCAGGCGGTCGCGGAGCGCGACGTACATCTCGCCTGTCTCGTTGACCGGCATCTCCTCCGCCGTCGTGACCGGACACACGGCCGTGCGCCCGGGGTCGCGTAATAGATCCAGCACCTTCCGCGCCTCACGCTGCACGAGGCCGGCACCGAAGGCGTCGGCCGCCGCCGCTGGCATGCGGAGGTATTGCAGGCTGTGCCCCGTCGCCGGCGCGTCGACGACGATCGCGTCCCACTTCTTGCCGCGCGCTGACTCGAGCTGCTCCTCGTACCAGATCTTGCCGACGGTCATGAGCTCCTTCAGCCCCGGGGCCGCGGCGACGAAGTGGTGGTACAGCTTGCTGCTCACCACCATCTTGTGCACGCGCTTCACTGGCAGCACGAGGCCGAGATACTCGGAGAGCGCGAGCTCCCCATCGATGGTGAGGAAGCAGAGCCCCGGCAGGACCTGCGCCGGCGCCTCGGTGCCACCGTCGACGCCCAGCACCTCGCCGAGCCGGCGTCCGGGCCCCATCTGCGCCAGCAGCACGCGCTTGCCGCGCTCCGCCAGCGCCACCGCGAGAAGCGCGGCGACGGTGCTCTTGCCGACCCCGCCCTTTCCCACGACGAAGAGCACCCGGCGCTCGAAGAGGTCCTCGGTCATTCGACGTCCCGCGTCGGGTCACGCTATCATCGCGTCCGATGACGGACCACCGACCGCGTGCCGACGTGACCGGGTGAGCATCGCGGCCGGGCTGGTCGTCTTCGTCGCCGGCGTCGCCGCGGGTCTCGTCAACGCCGTTGCCGGCGGCGGCACCCTGCTCTCGTTTCCGACGCTCGTGTGGCTCGGGCGTGACCCCATCGTCGCCAACGTGACCAACACGATCGCGCTCTGGCCCGGATCGCTGACCGGCATGCTGGGCTTTCGCCGCGAGCTGCGCGGGGGCCGGCCGCTGCTGATCTTCCTCGCCGTGCCGACCGTGCTCGGCGGCATGGCGGGCGCGGCGCTCCTGCTGCACACGCCATCGGCGACCTTCGGCCGCATCGTGCCGTGGTTGATCCTGTTCGCGACCGCCCTTTTTGCCGCGCAAGGCCCGATCATGCGCGCCCTGCCCCACTCGCCGCTGCGCGCGGATGCGGATCGTCCGGCCGCGCCGCTCTCGATCGCGTCACACCCGCAATGGGCCGTCGGCGCCGCGATCTTCCAGTTCGCCGTGGCCGTCTACGGCGGCTACTTCGGCGCGGGCATGGGCATCATCACGCTCGCCGCGCTCGGGCTCCTCGGCATCACCGACATCTTCCAGATGAACGGCCTGAAGAACGCCCTCGTATTCGCGATCAACGCCGTCGCCGCGGCATACTTCATCCTGCACGCGGAGGTCCGCTGGGGCGACGCCGCGGTACTCGGGTTGGGCGCCATCGCCGGCGGCTGGGGTGGCGCCGCCGTCGCGCGTCGCCTCGGCCGCACCGCCATCCGCCGCGCCGTGATCGTCATCGGCCTCGCGATGGCGGCGTCGCTCGCGTGGCGACATCCCTAACCGGCACTCGGCCTCGTCAAAACAGGAGTGGGACCAACCTCCAGGTGCCAGAGGGTGCGGCGCGGCTTGCGCACGCTCGCCCCAGCTAGCAAGCAGAGTCGCCGACCGTCAAAGGAATCAGTGGCAGGTGAGCTTGGCGGTGGTGCCGGTGCAGCGCGGCTTGGCGCCCGCCGGCGGATTCCATGCCCAAATGGCGCACTCGAGGGGTGCGCCGAGAACGACTGCCGTCCGAACCATCGAGACGTCGGGTAGCGCGAGCGTCGCGGCGCTCTTGCCGGTGATCGACCACTGCAGGAGGCCGTCGGTCTTCTGCGAGCGGTTCTTCACGACGGCCTTGGTGATGCCGCCGTGCGTGCCGGCCTTGTCACGATAGGTCCACGTGGTGCCGGAGCCGTTGATCGACCAGCCGACGCCGTTCACGGCGGCGCCGCCCGGCAGCGTGACGTCGAGGCCGCCGGGACCCGTGACGGCGTCCACCGCGAGCCGAATGCCGTTGGCGATCGGGTCGACGCCCGTCCACGGCTTGGGAACGACGGCCTGGCCCTTGGCGCTCAGCGAGAACGGCGTGGCACGCAGGCGGAGCGACGGCTTCAGGATGCCGATCCCGCTCGCACAGGCGGACGCGTTGACGCACGCACAGCCGCTGCACGTCTCGCCGGCGCCGCAATCGCCGTCGCTCTCGCACTGCTCGCCGCCGCAGACGAGCGCGTCGCCGCAGACGGGCGCGGGCGTGACGCAGGTGCAGCCGGAGCACTGCGTGCATGGATCGGCACACGAGAGGCCGGGCTCGCCGCACTGCTCGCCCGCGTCGACGTTGCCATCGCCGCAATGGAGCAACTGGCGCTCGTACGCGCCGACGTCGACGCCGCTGCCGACGGGCCGCGGCGCCCCGTCGAGATCCTCCGACGGTGCCTGATTGATCGTCCCCGCGTCGAGCGCGGGGCTCGTCGGCGCGAGATGGAAGTCGCTCGTCGGCACGACGAACAGATCTGACGGGGTGGCGATGAACGAGTGCAGGTCGTAGCCGAGCCCCTGCCAGCTAGCGAGGCTGATGACCGTATCGCCCTGATCCGTGCTGAAGCGGCTCATGACGCTGTTGTAATCGCTCACGAAGCTGGCGCGGCTCGAGCTGTCGATGGCGATGGCGCCATGGAACGAATGGTAGTTGTAGAGGATGTTGTTGAGGACGTGGTTGCCCGTCGAGCCGGTGTTGATGTTGACGCACCAACGCGCGTCGTCGGCCTCGATGATCGTGTTGTTGACGACGAGGTTGTTGGTCGAGCCGGTGGCCCCGTCGATCTGGTAGAGGCTGATGCCGCTCGCGTGGTTGTCGTAGAGCAGGTTGTTGCGGACGACGCTGTCGGTCACGCCGTCCATGTTGATGCCGGAGCCGCCGCCGACACCGTTGCCGTAGATGACGTTCCGCTCGACGACCGCGTTCGAGATGAGGCCGTCCTCGCCCGGGTCCTCCTCGCTCGCATCGCCGTTCATGTGGATGCCGTTGGCGTGGTTGTCGTGCACGACGTTGCCGCGGATGATCGGGCGGTCACCGCTGTTCGACACGTAGATGCCGTGCTCGATCACCGAGTCGTGCGCCTCGTTGTTCTCGATCGTGAAGTCATAGGCATGGCCGCTGAAGATGCCCCAATGGCCGTTGTGGCCCGTGTGGCAGTTGCGCACGGTCACGAACTGCGACACCGCAACGCGGATGCCGGCGCGCGTGCGGTCGTTCACGATGAAGCCGTCGATGACGACGTCGTGCGTGTTCTCGACGTTGATGCCGTCCGGCGTGGTTCCGTTGTCGGCGGTGATCTGCACCGCGGCGCCATCGGCCACGAACGTGATCGGACTGCCTGGCGCCCCGGCACGGTCGAGATAGAAGCCCTGGTAGCTGCCGTCCTGCACGTGGACCGTATCGCCCGGATTGACGACGTCGGCCGCGTGCCCGAGCGTCGCCCAGGCGGTGCCGAGCGTGAGCCCGTCGGCACCGTCGGCACCGCCGTTCTTCACGAAGTAGTTGGTCGCGGCCGCGCGACCGGCGAAGGAGAGGACCAACGCAAACGACAAGGCGAGACGGAGCAGGGAGGCCATCGGTAGAGCTTTACGGCCGCGCTCCGCGCGCGGTCAAGCCACGAACTCAGACGCGGGCGGCGCCCATGCCGCCGTCCGCCAGGGACGCGGCGTCCGCCGCCGCCCGCCGCCGGCTGCGGCTCATGCGCCACCAACTCTCGAGCACGACGCCGATCGACCCCGCGAGCTCGCGGAAGCGTCGCTCGTCGGTCGCGTCGAACGGCGTCCCCGTCGTCTTGTTGAGGAGCTGCGCCACGGCGAACACGCCGCCCGACGTGTCGCGAATCGGCGCGCACAGCACGTGCCGCGTCTGGAAGCCGGTGCGCGTGTCGACGTCGCGGTGGAACGTCGGATCCTGGTAGGCGTCCTGGATGTTCACGACCTCGCCGGTGCGGGCGACGCGTCCGGCGATGCCGGCATCGATCGGCACGCGGATCTCCAGCGCGTGCTCGCCCTCGGCCTGCGCCACGGTCGACCACAGCTCGCCGCGCTCGGCGTCGACGAGGAAGAGCGTGGCGCGCTCCGCCTGGAGCATCTCGCCGACCTTCAGCGTGAAGGCCTCGATCACCTGCTCGAGCATGCTGTCGAAAGCGTCGCCGTTGCTCATCTCGAGGATGTGGGTGAACTGCTGGAACTCCGCCGTCACCTGGTCGAGCAGCGCCGCGAAGTGCTCCATCGGCAGCGCCCGCACACGGCGCCCGAGCTCGCCCTTGCGATTGCCCTGCGCCCACAGCGCCATGAGCTGGCGCGTGTTCGACAGGACCGCGTTGGTGAAGGACGCGAGTCGCCCGTCCTCCAGATGGAGGATGCGATCGGCGACGTCGAGGATGCGGTTGTCGTGCGTGACCAGCAGGACGGCGCAGCCCTGCTCCTTCGCGAGGCGCTGCATCAGCTCGACGACCTCGCGCCCGGAGTGCTTGTCGAGGGAGGCGGTGGGCTCGTCCGCGAGGATCAGCCGCGGCGCATTGACCAGCGCACGCGCGATTGCAACCCGCTGTTTCTGCCCGCCCGAGAGCTGATCGGGGTAGTGCTCGACGCGCTGCCCGAGGCCGACCGCCTCCAGCGCGCCACGAGCCTTCTCGTGCATCTCGCGGCGCGAGGTCTGCGGATGCAGCTGCATCGCCATCTGCACGTTCTGACTCGCGGTGAGCGAGTCGAGGAGGTTGTGCGACTGGAAGATGTAGCCGATGTCCTTGCGCACGCCGACCAGGACATTCTCGGTCGCGCCGCGCAGCTCCTGCCCGAGGACGCGCAGGCTCCCCTCCTGGGTCGAGCGCAGGCCGCCGACGAGTGTCAGGAAGGTCGTCTTTCCGGAGCCGGACGGTCCCGTCAGGATGATGATCTCGCCCGGCAGGATCGCCGTCGTCACCTCGAAGAGGATCTGCCGGCGGATGGATCCCGCGCCGTAGTAGTGGCTCACGCCCTCCGCGGCGACGAGCGGCTCGGTCGCCACCTAGAAGATCTCCGCGGGATCGGCGGAACGCACCTTGCGGAGCGCGATCGCGCCGGAGAAGCAGCACATGGCGACGGTGAGGCCGAGGACCAGCATGCCCGTCGCGGGGCTCATCTGCATCGGCAGGCGGGTGGCGTTCTCGGTCAACCGGTAGAGCTGGACGCAGATGAGCGCTCCCGGGAGGTAACCGAAGATGGCGAGGATGATCGCCTCCTGGAAGACGACCTTGAAGATGTAGCCGTTGGTGTAGCCCATCGCCTTCAACGTGGCGTACTCGGCCAGGTGGCTCGAGATGTCGGCGAAGAGGATCTGGTAGACGATGATCGCGCCCACGACGAACCCCATCACGGCACCGAAGGAGAAGACGTAGCCGATTGCCGTCGCGTTTCCCCAATACGCCTTCTCGCGCGCGACGTAATCGGCTTTCGTCAGTACCTCGACGTCGGGCGGCAGCGCAGCGCGCAGCGCCGTCCGCAGCGCCAGCGGATCGATGCCGCGCTTCAGGCGGATCAGGCCGATGTCGATGAGCCCCGGCTCGCGCAGCGGAAAGAGCCGCAGGAAGTTGAGGTCGCTCGTGATCAGGCTGCCGTCGATGCCGAAGGACGTGCCGAGCGAGAAGAGTCCGCCGACCGTGACGCGCCGGTTCGCGACCTCCACCGACACCGGACCGCTGGCCCGGAAGGCGGCCGGCACCGGCCCGTACTCCGGGCGCGAGGCATCGTCGAAGAGGACGACGTCGGGGTGCAGCAGCGCTTGCCGCCGCTGCTCGACCCCCGGAAGCTCGAACACCTGCTGGCTCGGGTCGAACCCGGCGACGAACATCACCCGCGCGCCGCGCTCGAACGGGTTCTTCCACACCGCGGCGCCGGTATAGACGGCGGCAACCGACTCGACACCGTCGAAGGCCAGCGTTTGATACAGGCGCCGGCGCGCGAACGGCTCCATGCGTGCCAGGAACTCGGACTTCGGATTCACCAGTACGAGGTCGGCTCGGAGGTGCTCGTGCAACCGAACCGCGCTCGCGAAAAGCGCGTCGCGAAAGCCGAGCTGCATGAAGATGAGCGTCACCGCAAACGTGACGCCGGCGATGCCGACGAGGAAACGCAGCCGTTCGCGCTTCAGCTGCAACCAGGCGAGCGGAATGCGCGGGGCCATTGCCTACGGCTCGATCGCCACGTCGACCTCGAGGTTCGTGAGGGCCTGCGCTTCCTCCTGGCCGGGATCGAGGCGGATCTCCACCTCGACGACCCGGGCATCGGTCCGTGCGGCCGGATCGACGTTGAGCACGTCCCGTTTCCCGATCTTGCGATGGATCAGCTCGACGCTGCCGTGCAGCGCATCGTGCAGCGCGACACTCGTCATCGTCGCGCGCTGCCCGACGCGCACCCGCTGGATGTCGGTCTCGTAGACCTCGGCGATGGTGTACATCGAATCGGTCATGGCGAGCTCGGCGATGCCGTCAGCGCCGACCTTCTCCCCGGGACGGGCGTAGATCTCGAGTACCTGTCCCGCGAAGGGCGCGCGCACGACGGCGAGCTTGAGGTCGGCCTGCGCCTGGGCGAGGCTGGCGCGCGCCACGCCGGCCTTCATGTGCCAGGCATCGCGCGTCGAGACGGACGCGATCTTGTCGCGGAAGAGCTCCTCGGTGCGCCGCTCCTCGGCCAGCGCATTGTCGAGCTCCGCCTGCCAGCGCGCGACCTTGGCGGCCGCCGCGTCGTAGACGTCGAGCACCGCGATGGTCTGTCCTTCCTTCACGTGGTCGCCCTGCTCCACCTCGAGCTTCGCGACGACGACCGATGCTTTCGAGGGACCCGCGATGCGGCGCACGCCGTGCTGCGGCTGGATGCGGCCGAGCGCCGTGATCGCTTCCGGGCCGGCTGGTGCCGCGCTGGCGCTAGCCGGCTCCGGCGGCGCCTCGCCGTCCTGCCATTGCCGTGCCCCCATCCACACGGCGGCGGCGCCGAGCGCGGCGAGGACCACGATCACGAAGGGACGGACTCTGCGACGTTCCACGAGACGCTGCCGTTCAGGGGATTGGTTTCGAGCGCGAAACGAATCTACGTCGAGATTGCGAGCCGGTCATAGTCGGTCCCGGCCAACGAGGTCAACGAATTTCACGTGCGCCAGATTGACGCACAATTCGGCGGCTTGCTGCTCGCGTGCCCGACGTCTAGAAGCGCCGCACCGTGAGCGCCCCGCGGCCGCGCCGGCTGGACGTGTTCCTCATCCGGCCCTCGAAATACGACGACGAGGGTTACGTGCTGCGGCACCTCCGCGGCGTGCTGCCGAGCAACACGTTGGCCTGCCTGCATGCCCTGACGCTCGACGTGCGCGACCGCGGCCTGCTCGGCGCGACCGATGTCCGCGCGCACCTCTGCGACGAGTCCGTCCAGCCCGTGCCCGAAGCGGCCATCCGTCGCGCTGCGCGACGCGACGGGGCGACGACCGTCGTCTGCCTGGTCGGGGTGCAGACGAGCCAGTTTGCGCGCGCGACCGACCTGGCGCGGCGCTTCCGCGCGCAGGGCCTGCCGGTGCTGCTCGGGGGCTTCCACGTCTCGGGAGCGCTGGCGATGCTCGCGGAAACACCGCCCGAGCTCACCGCCCTGCTCGCGCTCGGCGTCACACTCGTGAAGGGCGAGGTCGAGGCGACGTGGCCCGCCATCCTGGGCGACGTCCTCGCCGGCACGCTCGCGCCGGCCTACGACGCGATCGACGCCAAGCCCGACCTCTCAGACGCGCCGGTGCCGCGCCTCGACCGCCGGTTGATGCGCCGCTTCGCCTTCCGCCATTTCGGCACGGTCGACACGGGACGCGGTTGTCCGTTCACCTGCTCGTTCTGCACCATCATCAACGTGCAGGGCCGGTCGATGCGGGCGCGTGATCCACGACGGATTCGGACCGCGGTCGTCGAGAACTACCGCACGCTCGGCACGCATCACTACTTCTTCACCGACGACAACTTCGCCCGCAATCCCGAGTGGCGCGCGGTGCTCGAGGATCTGATCCGGGCACGCGACGAGCATGGCGTCCCGCTGCGCTTCCTCATGCAGGTGGACGTGCAGTCGTACCGCATCCCCGGATTCGTCGAGCTGGCGCGCCGCGCCGGTTGCTTCCAGGTCTTCATCGGCATGGAGAGCCTCGACCCGGAGACGCTGCGCGACGCCGGCAAGCGGCAGAACGCCGTCGGGCGCTACGCCGACCTGCTCGCCGCGTGGCGCGACGCCGGTGTGCTCACCCACGTCGGCTACATCATCGGTTTCCCGCACGATACGCCGGCGTCGGTGCGTGACAGCGTGCGCCGCCTGCAGGAGGAGCTGCAGGTCGACATCGCATCCTTCTTCATGTTGACGCCGCTCGCCGGGTCGGCCGACCACGCCGCCATGACGCGTGCCGGCGTCGCCATCGACGCCGACCTGAATCACCACGACACCTTCCATCCGGTGGTCGATCATCCGCGCATGAGCCGCGCCACCTGGAGCGCCCTCTACGAGGAGGCGTGGGCGACCTTCTACGCGCCCGACTATCTGCGTAGCCGGCTCGCCGCCGCGACCCCGGCGAACCGGATGACGTTGCTGCAGATGTACCTCTGGTACCGCACCGCCACCGCCGTCGAGCGTTACCATCCCATGATGACGGGGTTCGGACGGCTCAAGCCACGACGCGACCGCCGGCCGGGAACTGCCGTCGAGAGTCGGCGCGTACACCTCGTGCGCCGCGGGCGCGAGACCGCGGCCATGCTGCACGGCTACCACGAGGTGCTCGTCGAGCTGCGCGCGCTGTGGATGGAGACCTTTGCCGAGGGACGCGCCGTGGCGCAGCGCACCGCGGGCCGGATACGGGCACTTCGCGAGGCCGCGCGTTGGATGCAGTTCGCGCGCGCGCTGCTCGGCGCTCAGGACGGCGAGCCGGATCGCCGCGCCGACCAGGCGAGCGCCACGACGACCAGCGACGCGAGCAAGCACGCGTACGCGAACGCGTCGCCGAACCGCTTGTAGACCGTCTCGATCCGCAGCGGCACGATCGTGCCGCTCAGCACCTCGGCGCGGTCGCTCGGCGCGCGGACAACCACACGGCCGAAAGGGTCGATGATCGCGGAGATGCCGGTGGTCGTGGCGCGCACCACCCAGGTGCGGTTCTCGATCGCCCGCAGTGCCACCATGGCGAGATGCTGCTCGGGGCCGGGGCCGCTGCCGAGCCACGCGTCGTTGGAGAGGTTCACCAGCAGCACGGCCCCGCGCGCCATCTCACGGCGGACGAGCTCGGGAAAGATGCCCTCGAAGCAGATCACGGTCGCGACGTCGCCGATGCCCGTGCGCAGCAGCGCCTCCTCCGCGCCCTCGGTGAAGAAACGCACCCGCTCGAAGTGGCGGCGCAGGAACTCGATCGTGCGCAGCGGAAAGTACTCGGCGAACGGCAGGAGGTGGCGCTTGTCGTAGCGATCGCCGAGGACGCCGTCGGCACCGAGATGGAACGCCGAGTTGAAATAGCGCGGCGCGCGATCGGGATCGCCCTCGTAGTGCGGCGTGCCGACGATCAGCTCGGCATCGAGCTGCCGCAGCATCCCCGCGATGGCCGCGCGATATGCAGGCTCGTAGGCGAGAAAGAAGGTGACGGCGCTCTCGGGCCAGACCAGCAGCTTCGGGTGCGAGGCGGCCGTGCTCGCCGACATGCGCAGATAGGTTTCGAGCCCCTGCCCGTAGTACTCGGAGCGCCACTGCATGCCGAGATCGTTGTTGCCTTGCACGATCGCGATCGGCACCGCCGGCGCGTCCGGCAGCGGGGCGCGCAGCCGATGCTCACCGTACGCGTAACCTGCGAGCACGACGCCCGCCGCGACGGACACGGCCCGCCACGCCGCCGGGGAGCGGTGTGCGACGATCTCGGCCGCGGCCGCGTTGACCAGCACGACCACGAACGACAACAGGTAGACGCCGCCCAGATCAGCGAGCTGCGCCAGGCGCACGTCGGGCAGCAGCGCGTAGCCGAGGAGGAGCCACGGGTCGCCGGTGAGCAAACGGGCACGCGCCAGCTCCCATCCGACCCACAGCGCCGCGACGACCAGCACGCGCCCGACGCCGTGGCGCGGCCGGGTGGAGGCGCAGCAACACGCCGCGAAGCCTCCCGCGTACGTGCCGGCGAACACCACGGAGGCGACGAGCGAAAACAGGACTCCGAACCACGGCGGCTGCTGATAGTAGCGGGCGAGCGCGATCGGCACCCAGAAGCCGAGCCCCCACATCGCAACGGTGCCCCAGCAGAGGCCGAGGAGAAAGCCGCGTCGCGCCCCGACGCCGCGCAGCGCGACCAGGAGCGGGACGAGCGCGATCCCCGCCAGGGGCACGACCTGCCATGGCGGCAGCGCCAGCATCTGCAGCAGCGCGGACGCGAGGATGAGGACGAGGCGTCGAGCCATCACCGTGCCGCGAGCGTCACGTGGCGCGCGCCGCCGCGCGTTGCAACCTCGCGCTCGAATCACTATCACGAACTGGGCAGAGCCCCGCCATGCCTACGGATTCAACCGATCGCGCGAGCGAGCGACGCCAGGCGACGGTGCTCTTCGCCGACATCTCGGGCTTCACGTCGATGTCGGAACGCATGGACCCCGAGGACGTCACCCACATCATGAACGGGTGCTTCCGACTGATGGAGTCGGTCGTCCGCACCCACGGCGGCACCGTCGACAAGTACATCGGTGATTGCATCATGGCGCTCTTCGGCGTGCCCACCGCGATCGAGAACGCGCCCCAGCAGGCGCTCAACTCGGCGATCGAGATGCGCCATCGGCTCGAGGAGTTCAACCGCGAGCACCACTTGGCCGTTCCGCTGAAGGTCCACACGGGGGTGAACACCGGGCTCGTGCTCGCCGGCCATGTCGGCGGCGACGTGAAGCGCGATTTCACGGTGATGGGCGACGCCGTGAATCTGGCCTCGCGCCTGAAGGACGCCGCGCCGAACGGCACGATCTACGTCGGGCCGGACACCTACCACCTGACGCGCAACGTCTTCGAGTTCCGCGCGCTCAAGCCGCTCACGCTGAAGGGCAAGGAGCAGCCGGTCCAGACGTACGAGCTGACGTCCGCCGCCGAGCAGGTGTATCGCGCCCGGCCCGTCCGCACGGAGCGGATGATCTACGCCGACCTGATCGGTCGCGGGCAAGAGCTAGGGCGCCTCGAGCAGGCCATCGCCGACGTGAGCCAGGGACAGGGCGCGATCCTCACTCTCGTGGGCGAGGCCGGCCTCGGCAAGTCACGCTTGATGGCCGAGCTCGCGACGCTCGAGATCACCACCCACGTGCGGCTGCTCGAAGGCCGCTCCCTCTCGATCGGCGACAGCTTGAGCTTCCATCCGTTCATCGATCTCCTGCGACACTGGGCCGGCATCAAGGAGCACGAGTCGGATCACGACGCGCTCGCGAAGCTCCGCCGTGCCGTCGGCGAGCTGCGACCGGACGATGCCGACGAGGTCCTGCCGTTCGTCGCAACCGTCATGGGCGTCCGCCTCGAGGGCGAGAGCGCGGCGCGCGTCGAGGGCATCGAGGGCGAGGCGCTCGAGAAGCTCATCCAGAAGACCATGCGCGAACTCTTCGCGAGCCTGGCCGCGCAGAAGCCGCTGGTGCTGATCTTCGAGGATCTCCATTGGGCCGACCTGTCCTCGGTCGGTCTGCTGGAGAACCTGCTGCGGCTTGCGGCCGAGCACGCGATCCTCTTCCTGCTGGCATTCCGGCCGGACTACGCCGACACCTCCGAGCGCGTCGTCGCCCTGGCGCGCGAGGCGCACGGCGACCGGCTCATCCAGATCGACCTCGAGCCGCTGAGCGAGCATCAGTGCGATCTGCTGGTCGGCAGCCTCCTGCAGATCGACGACCTGCCGCACTCCACCCGCGCCCTCATCGCCAGCAAAGCCGACGGCAACCCCTTCTACATCGAGGAGGTCGTGCGCTCGCTGATCGACAGCGGCATCGTCGAGTCGAAGGACGGCCGCATGCGGGTGACCGAGCGGATCGAGAACGTCGTCATCCCGGAGACAATCCAGGGCGTGATCATGGCGCGCGTCGACCGCCTCGCCGAGCCGACCCGTCAGGTCCTGCAGGTCGCCTCGATCGTCGGGCGGAGCTTCTACCACCGCGTGATCGCCGAGGTGCTGAAGACGGACCGCAACCTCGAGACGGAGCTCAGCTACCTGGAAGAGCGCCAGCTCATCCTGCGCCGCCAGACGCACCGCACCGGCGACGAGCGCCGCAAGATCTTCAAGGCCGAGGTCGAGTACACCTTCAAGCACGCGCTGGTGCAGGAGACGATCTACGAGTCGATTTTGCAGCGGACGCGCAAGGAGCTGCACCTGCGCGTCGCCGAGTCGATCGAAACGACGTTCGCCGATCGTCTCGTCGACTTCTACGGCATGCTCGCCTACCACTTCAGCCGCGCCGAGCGCCTCGAGAAGGCCGAAGAGTACCTCTTCAAGGCGGGCGACGAGGCGGAGCGGGCCTCGGCGTCGAGCGAGGCACTGCAGTTCTTTCGCGAGGCGTCACGCCTCTATCTCGTCATTCACGGGGAGGGCGGCGATCGGGCGAAGAAGGCCCTGCTCGAGAAGAAGATCGGGCTCGCGCTGCTGGCGCGCGGCAAGCTGGGCGAGTCGGTCGAGCATTTCGACCGCGCGCTCGAGTATCTCGGCGAGCGCATCCCGCGCGGCACGCGCGCGGTACGCGCCCGCTTCGCCCTCGACCTGGCGTCGGTGCTGGCGCGTCTGTACCTGCGCCCGGACAGCATCGCGCGCGCCGGGCACAGCAAGCCGTCCGACCGGGAGATCCTCGAGGTGCGCTACAATCGCGCGCGGGCGCAGACGACGAGCGACCCGCAACGCATGTTCTTCGACACGATCGGCACCATCCGGCGCATGAACCAGACGGATCCTTCGGCGATCGAGGAGGCCTGCGGCATGTACGCCGGCGCCGCCCTGCTCTTCTCCTATTCGGGGGTGTCGTTCGGCGTGAGCCGTCGCATCCTCGCAATCGCCGAGCGGCTGGTGCGCACCGACAGCTTCAAGGATCTGTTCGTCTATCGCACGATGCGCTTCATGCACGCCTACCTGGAGGGCGATTGGAGCGACGAGTACGTCATCGAGGATGCGTTGGTGGACCAGAACCTGCGCCACGGACAGATGTGGGACGTCAACACCTATCTCGGCGCTTACTGCGAGCGCACCATCCACCAGGGTCGCTTCGCCACGACCGCGGCACTGCGCCAGAGGCTGACCGACCTGGGCGACGTCTACGGCCTCGACTTCGCGCACGCCAACCACAACTACACGACGGTCCTGCTGCTCATGCAACAGCGCCGCTTCCGCGAGGCGCTGCACGCAGCCGAGACGTACTTCGTGGCGCGGCGCGAGGATCTCGTGAAGATCCTGGCGCTCGGATTGAAGGCGAAGAACCAGGCCCTGCTCGGCGATCGCAGCGGCGCCCTCGCGACCCTGGCCCTGGTCGAAGAGCGGAGCCGGCGCGCGATCGCGATCCCGCCCTACTACCGCAGCGTGTCGCTGCTGGGCCGGTTCCAGCTCGACCTCGACGCCTACGAGGGCTGTCTCGGGAGCGGCGACCGGACCGGGCTCCGTGCCGCCGAGCGCAATTTGCGCAACAGCCAGAAAGCCGCGCTCGGCATCGTCGAGAAGGCGGCGTGGGAGCGCACCGAGGCGCTGCGGCTCGCCGGCCGCGCCGCCTGGCTGCATGGCGCGCACGACAAGGCGATGCAGTGGCTCACGCGCAGCCTCGAGGCGGGGACGCGGCTCCGCGCCCATCCCGAGCTGGCCCGCACGCACATGGAGATCGCGCAACGCATCACCGAACGCGGAGCCTCCGCCGAGGTCGCCGGCCGTGACGCCACCGGGCACCTCGAGGCGGCGCGCGCGCTCCTCGTCGAGATGAACCTGGAACGCGACCTGCAGCAGCTCGCGGAGATCGAGCGCCATGCCGCCTAGCACCGCCTCCGCGATCGCGGCACCCGGCGGCCCTCCGACCCACGCGCCGGCCCGCTGGATCATGAGCCCGTCGATCGACGTCGCGACCGTCCTGCTCCCGGCAGTGACGGGCTACGCCTGTCTCTACGCCCACGCCGGGCTCGGCATCTCATCGCTCCTCATCTGGTGGTTCTGGAACGTCGCGTTCAACGGCGGCCACATGTTCGCGACCCTCTCCCGCACCTACCTCGACCGCGACGAATGGGCGCGGCGCGCGCCGCTGCTCGTCGGGTCGCTCGCGTGGGTGCTCGTCGGCCCCGTGGCGCTGGCCGCGACCCTGGCGCTGCACAGCCCCGGACCCTTCCTCGCCTTCTGGGCGTTCTCGGTGCTCTGGGCCTACTACCACGTGACCCGCCAGCACTACGGCTTCCTCTCGCTGTACCAGAAGCTCAACGGCGAGCCCGCGGGGCGCAGCAATGCCGTCGACTACTGGATCTTCCATCTCCTGATGTTCGGTCCGGTGCTCTCGTGGTTCGTGCAGTACGGCGAGCTGCGCCAGGCGTTCGGCTGGAGTCCGTTCCTCTCGGGAAACGAGCGGCTCCTGGTCGACGGCACGCGCGCCGGCGTCGCGGCGCTGCTCCTCGCGTATCTCGCGCGCGAGCTCTGGGCGACCTACTGCGGCCGCGTCAATCTCCCGAAGGTGCTGCTCTTCGCCGCCTACGTGCCGTTGCATCTCCTGTTGCTGCTGTATCCGACGGTCGTCGGCCGCTACGATATCCTGCTCTTCAACGCCGTCATCACGCTGCCACACAACGTGCAGTACCTGGCGATCGTCTGGTTCCACAACAAGAACCGGTACCACGGGCCCGACGCCCGCGAGCGCTATGGCGTCGCGGCATCCGTGAGCGCGACGTTGCCGTGGTTCCTTCTGCTGGCGACGCTGTACGGCGTCGTCTTCTACTACCTGCGCTGGGTCCTCGAGGCGCAGCAGGTGCCGCTGCTGCCGTGGCGCTGGAGTGGCGCGCACCAGTCGCTCGGCATGACCTATACCATCGCCGACCTCGTCGGCGCCGTGTGGATCGGATTCATCTTCCACCACCAGTACCTCGACCAGCGGATCTGGAAGATCAGCAGCGATCGACGCCTGAATCGGGACCTGGGTTTGACCGCCGACGCGGCGTGAGCGAGAGGTGCGGGCCGTGCACACCCGATACGCCGTCGTCTGCACCCTGGCCGGCCTCGCCCTCTGCTGGGTGCCGACGCTCTTCCACGGCCCGATCGCCTACAAGTTCGACATCCACATGATGCAGGGAAGGTTCGCCGTGTGGGACTGGTACCTGGCGCGCGCCTTCATCGGCTTCTTCGTCGGCATCACCATCTGGCCGCTCCGCTGGTACGTCCGCGGACCCCTGGTCGGCTTCATGATGCTCTTGCCGCCGGGCATGATGTCGCTCGCGAACCCGGAGTGCGGCCCGCGCTGCATGTTCTGGAACGAGGTGACCGGCACCGTGATGGGCCTCCTCGTCGGCGGGGTCGCCTACGCGCTGACGCGCCGGCACAGCGGCATCAGCGAGCCGCGTTGAGCGTCAGCGCCCCTTCCACTGCGGCTTGCGCTTCTGCGTGAACGCGACGACGCCCTCCATCATGTCCTCGGACTGGAAGAGCGTGCCGATCAGCGGATAGTGGCGCGCCATCGCGTCGCCGAGCGGCACGCCGAGACCGTCCATCGCCGCCTGCTTGGTGGCGCGCACGGAGGTCGGCGAGCATTCGAGGATGGTGTCGGCGAGGCGGGCGGCTGCGGCGCGTAGCTCGGCGGCGGGCACGACCTCGTTCACGAGCCCGAGCGCGCGCGCCTCGGGAGCGGTGACCTGCTTGCCGGTGAGCAGCATACCCATCGCGAGCTTCAAGGGGATCTGGCGTGGCAGGCGGTGCACGCCGCCGGCGAGGGCCGCGAGGCCGACGCGCGGCTCGGGGAGGCCGAAGCGCGCGTGCTCGGCGGCGACGATCAGGTCGCACGCCAGCGCCAGCTCGAAGCCGCCGCCGAGCGCGAAGCCGTTCACGGCGGCGATCGTCGGCTTGGCGAGATCGAAGCGCGCGGTGATGCCGCCGAAGCCGCCGCTGCCGAGCGTGATGCCTTTCGTGCCGTGTTCCGCGGTGTACTTGAGATCGTTGCCAGCGGAGAACGCCTTGTCGCCGGCGCCGGTGAGGATCGCGATCCAGCACTCCGGATCGGCGGCGAAATCATCCCACGCGGCCGAGAGCTCGAGGTTGGCCGGTGGATGGAGCGCGTTCATGACGTCGGGGCGGTTGATCGTGATCCACGCCACCCGCTCTTTTTTCTCGTAGGTGATGAACTCGTAGGCCATTGGGATCTCCTCGAAGGCTCCTGCGCCGCCTAGACGTCGAGTAGGACGATCTCGCCCGTGACGGCGCCGTGCTCCACGCGCAACCGCGCCGTCGCGATGGGCAGGCTGAAGCGGCGCGGACCGGCGCTCCCCGGGTTGACGAACAGTACGCCGTCGCGCGTCTCGAGGCGAGGACGGTGCGAGTGGCCGGAGATCACGACCGCCACGCCCTGCTCCACCGGATCGATCGCCAGCGCCTGGCGGTCGTGCAGGACGTAGAGCCGGGCATCACCGACGTCGAGCATCGCCGTCTCGGGAATGGTCTCGGCCCACGCGGCGCGGTCGTTGTTGCCGCGCACCGCCGTGACCGGCGCGATGCGCCGCAGTTCGCTCAGCACCTCGGGCGCGCCGATGTCGCCCGCGTGCACGATGGCGTCGACCCCGGCGAGCGCCGCGAGCGCCTGCGGTCGCAGCAGCCCGTGCGTGTCCGAGATCACGCCGACAGTGCGGACGCTCACCCGTCCCAACGGCGGAACGCGAGGCACACGTTGGCGCCCCCGAAGCCGAACGAGTTGGAGAGCGCGACCCGCGGCGTCGCGGAGCGGGCGACGTTCGGCACGTAGTCGAGATCGCAGGCCGGATCGAGCTCCTCGTAGTTGATGGTCGGCGGCAGAATGCCGCGCTCGAGCGTCAGCACCGTGTACGCGGCCTCGATCCCTCCGGCCGCGCCGAGCGTGTGGCCGGTCATCGATTTCGTCGAGCTGACGCTCAGGCGGGCGGCGTGCTCGCCGAAGACGCGCTTCAGCGCCTCGGTCTCGCTGGCGTCGTTGTACTGCGTCGACGTGCCGTGTGCGTTCACGTAATCGACGTCGGTCGGCACGAGGCCGCCGTCCGCGAGGGCCTGGCGAATGCAGCGCATCGCGCCCTCGCCGCCCGGCGCCGGGGCGGTGATGTGGAACGCGTCCTCGTTCGTGCCGTAGCCGACGACCTCCGCCAGGATCGACGCGCCGCGCGCCTGCGCGTGCTCCAGCGCCTCGAGCACCACGACGCCGGAGCCCTCCGCCATCACGAAACCGTCACGGCCCTTGTCGAACGGCCGACTGGCGCGCTGGGGCTCGTCGTTGCGCGTCGAGAGCGCCCGCATCGCGATGAAGCCACCGATGCCGAGGCCGCACAGCGCAGCCTCCGTACCACCCGCGATGATCGCGTCCTGATAGCCGTGGCGAATGTGCCGCAGGGCCTCGCCGATGGCGTTGCCGCCCGAGGCGCAGGCGCTCGTCGGCGTGAAGTTCACGCCCTTGGCGCCGAGGTGGATGGCGATCTGCCCCGGCGCGAGGTTGGCGATCACCTTCGAGATGAAGAACGGCGACACCTTCCGCAGCCGGCTCTCGAGGAAGAGCAGGTGGAACTGCTCGATGCTCGAGATCCCGCCCATCCCGACGCCGATGATCACGCCGACCCGGTCCTCGTTGTCGGTGGAGATCTTCAACCCCGAGGACGTCACGGCCATGCGCGCGGCGCCCATCGCGTACTGAATGAACGGATCCATCTTCTTGATGTCGCGCCGCTCGATGAAATCCTCGGGCGCGAAGTCGTGGACCTCGCCGGCGATGCGTGACGGGAAGTCGGCGACGGGGAAGCGCGTGATCGGTCCGATCCCGGAGCGGCCGGCGACGAGCGCCGTCCAGTTCTTCTCGACCCCGGTGCCGAGCGGCGTGACAAGCCCGACGCCCGTGATCACCACACGACGCCGGCCACCGTTCTGCACGTCGTTTCCCACGAAGCATTGCATGCTAGGAAGGCCACCCGAGGGAGTCAAGGTGACGGGTCGGACGCGAAATCATGCGACTGCGCCGTGGCACTTGTCGTGGCCGCTGCTCGCGGTTTTTGCGACCGGTGCGCTCGTCTACGTGAATACGCTGTCCCATCAATTCGTCTGGGACGATCTGATCGCGCTGGACCAGCGCGTACGATTCTACCACTCGCCACTCGACGCCTTCATCGAGCCCGCCGACGTTCCCGGCTTCCCCGGCGTCTATCGCCCGCTCACGGTCGCGTCGTTCTGGCTCGATCAGCTCGTGTGGTGGCGCAATCCGTTCGGCTTCCACCTCACCTCCGTCCTGTTGCACGCGCTGAACGGCGTGCTCGTCTACGCGCTCGCGGCCGCCCTCGGTTGCCGGCGCGTCGCGGCATTGGCGGGCGCGCTGCTGTTCGCCGTGCATCCG
>Ga0157379_10000948_pt1 | contig 23523 bp, 18 predicted proteins | sample S25metaG_FD_121802 | JGI IMG/M metagenome (GOLD analysis project Ga0157379, IMG submission 121802) | Switchgrass rhizosphere microbial communities from Kellogg Biological Station, Michigan, USA - S2-5 metaG | ecosystem: Host-associated > Plants > Roots > Rhizosphere > Soil | place: USA... | reverse complement strand
CCTGCACGTGCTGGTGAACAACGCCGGCGTGATGGCGCTGCCGTACCGCACCACCACGGACGGCTTCGAGATGCATTTCGGCACGAACCATCTCGGCCACTTCGCGTTGACGGGCCTTCTCCTCGAGCCGCTGCTCGCGGTGGCCGACGCGCGCGTGGTGACGGTCAGCGCCGGCTTCTACCGGCTCGGGCGCATCCACTTCGACGACCTGCACTGGCAGCAGCGTCGCTATCGCACCTGGCTCGCCTACGCCCAAAGCAAGCTCGCCAACCTGCTCTTCATGTTCGAGCTGCAGCGCCGCGTGGACGCGGCCGGCGCGTCGCTCGTGAGCATCGCCTGCCACCCAGGGTACGCCGCGACCAACTTGCAGTCGGCAGGGCCGCGGATGCGGGGCTCGGGGATGCTCGAGGCGTTGATGCGTGTCGCGAACCGCTGGCTGGCCCAGAGCGCCGCGATGGGAGCGCTGCCGACGCTCTACGCGGCCGCTGCGCCGGAGGCTCGCGGAGGGCAGTACATCGGGCCCGACGGTTTCGCCGAGTCGTCTGGCCATCCGACCGTGGTCGGTTGCAACGCCGCGGCGCGCGACCCCGAGGCCGCGCGCCGGCTCTGGGACGTCTCGGAGGAGCTGACCGGCGTCACCTATCCGGCGCTCGTCCCCGGGAAACCGGTCGCCGTTCTCGATCGCGCTTCGCGGTGACGGCGGATCAGCCGGCCGGCCTCCAGGCGCGCACGTTCGTCCCCCCGTGCACCATCCCCTGGATGGTGCCGCTGAAGAACATGTAGGGATGTGCCGGCTCGAGGGCGCTCGCCTCCTCGAGACGGGCGAACGACTCCGGCGGGAGCGCGAGCGTGAGCGCGGCGAGATTGCTCTCGAGCTGCTTCGTCGACGTCGCGCCGATGATCGTCGACGTGATGCCCGGTCGGTGCGCGACCCAGCCGAGCGCCACCTCCGCGGGCGAGCGGCCGGCGCTCTCCGCGACGGCGCGGACGGCGTCGAGGATGCGCCAGTTGCGCTCGGTGAACTTCTGCACCGACGGATTGGCGCTTCCTTTCATCGTCGCGAGCCGTCCCTCGCCGCTCGCGCCCTGGGCCTCGCGCCGGTACTTGCCGGCGAGGAAGCCGCCGGCGAGCGGGCTCCAGGGACAGATGCCCATGCCGAGCTCCGCGGCCGCGGCGACGTGCTCGCGCTCGATCGTGCGCTCGACCAGCGAGTACTCGAGCTGGAGCGCGATCGGCGTCTCCTTTCCCTGGAGGAGGGCGAGCGTGTGGGCCTTCGCGGCGTACCACGCCGGTACGTCCGAGAAGGCGTAGTGGCGGATCTTGCCGGCCCGGACGAGATCGGAGAGCGTCGCGACGACCTCCTCGACCGGCGTCACCGTGTCCCACGCGTGCAGCCAGTAGAGGTCGACGTAGTCGGTGCCGAGCCGGCGCAGCGATCCCTCGAGCGCCCGGTACACGTTCTTGCGTCCGTTGCCGCCCGCGTTGGGATTGCCGGGCGCGGCGTTGAACGTGAACTTGGTCGCGAGCACGACCCGGTCGCGGATCTTGCGGTCGGCGATCATCGAGCCGAGCAGCGTCTCGCTGCGCCCGTTCGTGTACATGTCGGCGGTGTCGAGGAAGTTCCCGCCCGCCTCGAGGTAGCCATCCAGAATCGCCGCGGCCGTCGTCGCGTCGCTTCCCCAGCCCCATTCGGTGCCGAAGGTCATGGTGCCGAGACAGAAGGGGCTGACGCGCAGTCCCGAGCGCCCGAGTGTCACGTAGTCCGTGATGTGCATGTCCACCTCCCTGAAGTTCGCCAGCATGCCATCGCGGCGAGGCGAGAGCAGCAGGGGCCACGGCGGCAGGGCGGGTGGGTGAGGAGCCGCGCGCGTGCGGCGATCGGCGCTTCCGGAGGTTTGCGGGGCGTCCCGAAGTTTGCTATTCGCGGCGGGACCTTAGCAGCAGGTCCGGGTTTGCCCCACGAGAGGATGGATGCCTGAGGTGTCGTTGTCTGTGGTGGTGTTCTACGCCTTCGCGCTCCTGACGGTCGGTTCGGCCGCCGCGGTCGCCTTTTCCTCGAACATCGTCTACTCCGCGTTCGCGCTCATGGGGACGCTCTTCGGCGTCGCCGCGCTGTACGTCTTCCTCGCCGCCGACTTCGTGGCAGCGGCGCAGGTGCTGATCTACATCGGCGGTATCCTCGTGCTGATCCTCTTCGCGGTCATGCTCACGCACCGCATTGCCAACATCGAGGTGTCCAATCGCTCCGTCGGGCGCCTCTCCGCCGGCATCGTCGTCGGTGGGGTCGGGGGCGTGATGGCCTACGCGGTGCATCACACCGCCTGGCCGGTCGTGGCGAGCCTGCCCGACGCGCCCAGCACCTACGCCGTCGGCAACGGCTTCCTCGGACCGTACGTGCTGCCGTTCGAGTTCGCCTCGTTCGTGCTGCTGTCGGTCCTGATCGGGGCGATCGTCGTGTCACGCAAAGAGCTCAAGAGCTGACCGGATGGAGGGCATCAGCCTCGAGCACTTCCTGATCGTCTCGCTCCTGGTCTTCGCGCTGGGGCTCTACACCGTCCTCACGCGCAAGAACGCGATCGGCATCCTGATGGGCATCGAGCTCATCCTGAACGCCGCCAACATCAACTACATCGCCTTCGCCCGCTACGGCGGCGCCAGCATCGACGGCCAGGTGTTCGCGGTCTTCGTCATCATGCTTGCCGCCGCCGAGGCGGCGATCGGGCTCGCCATCGTCCTCGGCATCTACCAGAACTTCGACAGCATCGACGTCGAGGCGACGGACTCATTGCGCTACTAGACGATGGAGATCACCACCGTCTCGTATCTTCGTTGGATCCCGCTGCTGCCGCTCCTCGGCGCGGCGGTGAACGGCCTCGGCGGCTCGGTCATCCAGCGACGCTTCGGCAAGAGCGCGATCAGCGCGATCGCGGTCACACCGGTCGTGCTGGCGTTCGTGCTCTCGTGCTGTGCCTTCCTCCAGCTGAAGGGTCTCGAGCCGGAGCATCGCTTCCTGCTCGACGACGTCTGGCGCTGGATCGACATCGGCACCCTCAAGGCCGACGTTGCCTTCTGGGTCGATCCGCTGTCGTGCGTGATGATCCTCGTCATCACCGGCATCGGCGGGCTGATCCACATCTACTCGACCGGCTACATGCACGAGGACGAGGCCTACTGGCGCTTCTTCGCGTACCTGAACCTCTTCACGTTCGCGATGCTGACCCTCGTCCTCGGCGACAGCCTGCTGCTGATGTTCGTCGGGTGGGAGGGCGTCGGACTCTGCTCGTTCGCGCTGATCGGCTTCTGGTGGACGGAGCAGATCAACACCACGGCCGGCAACAAGGCGTTCATCGTCAACCGCATCGGCGATTTCGGCTTCATCCTCGGCATCTTCCTGATCTTCTGGAGCCTCGACGCCGCCGGCCACGGCAGCGTCGTCTTCCGCGACATCCAGCATCACGCGGTGAGCCTCGAGGGGCGGACGATCTGGGGGCTGCCCGTCGTCGTCCTGGCGACGCTCTTCTTCTTCGTCGGCGCCACCGGCAAGTCGGCGCAGATTCCGCTCTACGTCTGGCTGCCCGACGCGATGCAGGGCCCGACGCCGGTCTCCGCGCTGATCCACGCCGCCACCATGGTGACGGCCGGCGTGTACATGATCGCACGCCTCAACTTCCTCTTTGCGATGGCGCCGGAGACCCTGGCCGTGGTCGCCGGCATCGGTGCCGCGACGGCGTTCTTCGCCGCGACGATCGGCCTCGTGCAGAACGACATCAAGCGCGTACTGGCGTACTCGACGGTCAGCCAGCTGGGCTACATGTTCGTCGCGATGGGCGTCGGCGCATACGCCGCCGGCGTGTTCCACCTCGTGACGCACGCGTTCTTCAAGGCGTGCCTCTTCCTCGGCTCGGGCAGCGTGATCCACGGCATGAGCGGCGAGCAGGACATGCGGAAGATGGGCGGCTTGAAGGACAAGATGCCGACCACCTTCTGGACGTTCCTCGTCGCCACCCTGGCGCTCACCGGCACGCCGCTCACCTCGGGCTTCTTCTCCAAGGACGAGATCCTCTGGAAGGCGTTCTCGAGCCCGCACGGCAACGCCACCCTGTGGATCATCGGCGTCTGCGGCGCCGGCATGACCGCCTGCTACATGTTCCGCCAGGTCTTCATGACGTTCTTCGGCGAGACGCGTGCCGATCATCACGTGGCCCACCACATCCACGAGTCGCCGCGCAGCATGACGATGCCGCTCGTCATCCTCGCGATCGGCTCGATCCTCGTCGGCTACCTCGGCGTGCCGGAGTTCCTCGGCGGCGGCAACCGCTTCGAGGCCTGGCTGGAGCCCGTGTTCGCCTCCGGACACGAGATGGCGGCGCACGCGAGCCACGACGCCGGCCTCGAGTGGACGCTCATGCTGATCTCGGTGGTCGTCGCCGCGACGGGCTTCTTGATCGCCTACGTCCTCTACTACCGGCACGCGGCCTCGCCCGACGCGATCGCCGACGTCGCGGGCGGCGTGCCGTACCGGCTGCTCTACAACAAGTACTACGTGGACGAGATCTACTGGGCGGTGGTCGTCCGCGGCACGTTGTTGGTGTCGGCGATCTGCTCCTGGTTCGACGGCGCGATCGTGGACGGCATCGTGAACGGCGTCGCCAAGCTCACGGTCGCCCTCTCCTGGCTCGACGGCCTCTTCGACAACCGCGTCATCGACGGCCTCGTGAACCTGATTGCCAACCGCACGTACGATCTCGGCTCGCGGATGCGGCGCGTGCAGACCGGCAGCATCAACGCGTACCTCTACGTGATCGTGGGAACGGTCACGATCGTACTGCTCGCCCGGCTCTTCTAGCAGGGCGGCTGGAGAAAGTGACGATGAGCATCCTCACCTGGATCACGTTCCTGCCGCTGATCGGCGCGGCGGTGATTCTCTGTCTGCCGTCCCGCGCGCACGGCCTGATCAAACAGACGGCGCTGCTGTTCACGCTGCCGCCGCTGGTGATGGGCATCTGGCTCTTCATGAACTTCGACCGCACGACGACCGCCTTCCAGTTCGTGCAGCGCGCGCCGTGGATCGAGTCGTACAACATCAACTACTTCGTCGGCGTCGACGGCATCAGCATCTCGATGATCCTGCTGACGGTGCTGCTCTGCCCGATCTGCATCCTCGCGTCGTGGGGCATCGACAAGGGCATCAAGGGCTACTTCGCGCTCTTCCTGCTGCTCGACACCGGCATGGTCGGCGTCTTCGTCGCGCTCGACTTCTTCCTCTTCTACATCTTCTGGGAGGTCATGCTGCTGCCGATGTACTTCCTCATCGGCATCTGGGGCGGCCCGCGGCGCGAGTATGCCGCGATCAAGTTCTTCCTCTACACCCTCGCGGGCAGCGTGCTCATGCTGATCGCGATGCTGGTGCTGTACTTCTCGAACGAGCCCCACACCTTCGACCTCACGCAGCTCATGGCGCAGAGCGCGACGTACGGCACTGCGCCGGTCATCACCGTCTTCGGCCACGGGCTCGGCATGCAGCACCTCCTCTGGCTGGCGCTCTTCATCGGCTTCGCGATCAAGATCCCCGCGTTTCCCTTCCATACCTGGCTGCCCGACGCGCACGTCGAGGCGCCGACGGCGATCTCGGTCATCCTCGCCGGCGTACTGCTCAAGATGGGCACGTACGGCATCCTGCGCATCAACTACGGCATCCTGCCGATCGCCACCGCCGACCTGGCATTCTGGTTCCTCGCCGCGCTCGGTACCTGGAACATCATCTACGGCGCGCTCTGCGCCATGGCGCAGAAGGATCTGAAGAAGCTCGTCGCCTACTCGAGCATCAGCCACATGGGCTACGTGATGCTCGGCATGGCCGCGTTCACGCCCGAGGGCATCAACGGCGCCGTGTTGCAGATGTTCAACCACGGCACGGTCACGGCGATGCTGTTCCTCCTGGTGGGCGTGATCTACGACCGGGCGCATCACCGTCAGATCGAGGGCTTCGGCGGCCTGGCCGGCATCATGCCGGTCTACACCAGCGTGACCGCGCTCGCGTTCTTCGCCGCCATGGGCCTGCCCGGCCTCTCGGCCTTCATCTCCGAGGTGCTGGTGCTGCTCGGCGCCTGGCAGAAGTACCCGGGCCTCACCATCATCGCTGCCAGCGCCGTCATCCTGACGGCCGGCTACATGCTGTGGACGATGCAGCGCATCTACCTCGGCAAGCCGAACGAGAAGTACCTCGGCCTCCCGGAGATCAACGCGCGCGAGCTCGTCACCCTGATCCCGCTCGGCGTCATCGTCGTCATCCTCGGCGTGTATCCGCACGCCGTCCTCGACCTGATCAACACGTCGCTGCTGAACCTCAACAAAGTGGTCGCGGCGGCGGGCCCGAGCGCGCTCGCGTCCTTGCGATGAGCCGCGGGCACCCGGGGGCAGGACGGCGATGAACCTCACCAACGTCGAGAGTCTGGCGTACTCGTATCCGGAGCTGCTGCTGATGGCGGCGGCGATCATCATCTTCCTCGCCGACCTCGTCATCCGCTCCAAGGAGCATCTGGGCTCGATGGCGCTCTTCGGCTGCGCGTTCGCGCTGCTGGCGGCGATCGGGCTGCGCATGCCGTTCTCCGAGACCTGGCTGGTGCGCGGGCTCTTCGGCTGGGGCGAGGGTTGGCTCTACTCGCGCATGGTCGTCGTCGACGATTTCGCGGTCTTCTTCAAGATCATCTTCTGCCTGGCGGCGTTCGCCACCGTGTGGATGTCGATCGGCTCGAACGAGGTGCGCGGCACGAACGAAGGCGAGTACTACGGCCTCATCCTCGCCTCGACGGTCGGCATGCTCTACATGGCGTCGGCCGCGAATCTCTTGATGGCGTATCTCTCGCTCGAGTTCGTGAGCCTCACGTCCTACGTGCTGACCGGCTACCTGCGTCACAACCGGCGCTCCGGGGAGGCCGCGCTCAAGTATCTCATCTATGGCGGCGTCGCGTCGGGCACGATGATCTACGGCATGAGCTGGCTGTACGGCGCGGCCGGCAGCCTCGACTACGCCTACATCAACGCCGCGCTGTCGCAGGGCTCGATTCCGCCGCTGACCTTGTTCATCGCCGTCCTGCTGATCCTCGCGGGCTTCGGCTACAAGATCGCGTCGGTTCCGTTCCACATGTGGGCGCCGGACGTCTACCAGGGCGCCCCGATCCCGGTGACCGCGTTCCTCTCGGTCGGCTCGAAGGCGGCCGGCTTCGCCATCCTGACGCGGCTTTTCTACCCGGGCCTGTCGCAGGCCGTAGGCGGCGGCGGGTGGCAGTTCCTGCACGGCGTCGAGTGGCCGCAGCTCATGCTCGTCATCTGCATGGTGACCATGACGCTCGGCAACATGGCGGCGCTGAACCAGCAGAACGTGAAGCGCCTCCTCGCGTACTCGAGCATCGCCCACGCCGGCTACACGCTGATGGGCTTCGTCGTGCTGAACGACGAAGGTCTGCGCGCGATGCTCTTCTACCTGGTCACGTACTACCTGATGAACATCGGCGCGTTCCTCGTCGTCATGGTGGTGGCCAACTCGACCGGGCGGGAGGACATCGAGGGCTTCCGCGGCCTCGCCTGGCGCGGCGGCGCCGTGCCGGCGGTGGCGATGGCGATCTTCCTCTTCTCGCTCGCGGGGCTGCCGCCGCTCGCCGGCTTCGTCGGCAAGTTCTATCTCTTCGCCGCGGTGGTGAAGGCGCAGTTCTATCTGCTGGCGCTCGTCGGCCTCGCGAACAGCCTGGTCGCCCTCTACTACTACGCGCGCATCGTCCGCACGATGTTCCTCGACATGCCCGACGGCACCGAGGGCGTGGTCGTGCTCGACGCGCACAATGCCTGCCTGCTGTTCTTCCTGGCGGTGCCGACGCTCGTGCTCGGCGTCTACTGGGCGCCGGTCATCGATCTCGCCGACCGCTCGGTGCACTTCTTCCTCGGCTGACGCTGGCCGCTCGTCGAAGCGAGTAGCGGCGTTTGCCGCCGACTTGCGCCATTCTGGCGCATATTGATGCGGCGCGTCCGTCGTTCGCGCGGCGCGCGATACGTTTTTTGTTGTCGAGGCGTATCAGCCGCGCTAGGGGGGTGTGGCATCCGTCGGCGCCGCGATCGGCACGGCGGCTACCTCCGCAGACCACGAGGGCCCCAATGTCGAAGACCTACCCGTCCTACCGCGGTTCCGTGCGTGCATTCGTGTCCGTAATGGTGCTGATGACGTCCATTCTCGTCGGCGCGACGGCTACCGTCGCTCGAGCGGACGGCACGCCATTTCTCGCCGGGAGCAGCAGGCACGTGGCCAACGCGTCGCCGGACGCTACCGTCGGCGAAGCGTCGGGGGTTCAAGGCGCCGCCGGAGCCGCCGGGGACGGTCCGATCGTCGTCTTCGGCAGGAGCGGCGCGCTCGTGATCACGCCGACTTTCGACAGCACGATCACCGGCAACGTCAACTCCGCCGCGATTCAGGCGATGATCAACAGCGCGATCGCGAACTTCGAGAACCTGTTCAACGATCCGATCACCGTTAGCATCCTGTTCCGCTACGACACGGTGAACGCCGACGGCTCGTCACTGGGCGGCGCGCTCGCCGAAAGCCAGTCCCTCGTCTACGGCGTCTCGTGGAGTACCTACATCAGCGCACTGACCGCGGACGCCACCACCTCGAACGATGCGACGGCGAACGCCAGCCTGCCGGGAGCGCCTCTGTCGACGAACGTCCTGCCCTCGAGCGCGGACGGTCGTGCGCTGGGACTCGTCACCCCGCCGGCGCTGTGCGCGAACGGCACTGTCATGAGCGGCTGCCCGTACGACGGGATCGTCACATTGAATTCCGCTCAACCCTTCAAGTTCACCCGCCCGCCCACCTCCGGCCTCTACGACGCGCTGCGGACGACCGAGCACGAGATGGACGAGGTCCTCGGTCTCGGGTCGGCGATCGGATTCTTCGGCGATGTCCGTCCCCAGGACCTCTTCAGCTGGTCGGCGCCTGGAACGCGTAACCTCTCCAGCAGTGGATCGCGCTACTTCTCGATCAACGGCGGCACGACGAACATCGTCGGGTTCAACCAGACCCCGGGCGGCGATTTCGGCGACTGGCTGAGCGGCTCCTGCCCGCAGGTGAACCCGTACGTGCAGAACGCCTTCGCCTGCGACGGGCAAGCGTCGGACGTGGGAAGCTTCTCGCCGGAGGGCATCAATCTCGACGTCGTCGGCTACGACCTCATAATCGGGACAACGCCGACGCCGACCACGACCGCCACGCCGACGCCGACCGCGACGCCGACCGGGAACCCGCTCGATCACTTCACCTGCTACAAGGCTGGCGCGACGAGCGGATCGGCGAAGTTCGCCGGCATCCCCAACCCGCCAGGCGTCACGCTGGACGACGCGTTCGTCACGGGGACGGTCGAGGTGAAGAAGCCGAAGTTCCTCTGTGCGCCCACCGACAAGAACGGCGAGGATCCGACGGCGCCGACGCACCCGGAGCACCTGAAGGGCTACCAGATCAAGTACGCGGTCAAGCCCGTCCTGCCGACGCACATCAACGTCGTGGATCAGTTCAACCCGTCCGGTCTCTTCGTCGACGCGAAAAAGGCACAGTATCTGTTCGTACCGTCGGCGAAGAGCCTGACCGGTCCGACGCCCGTGCCGACGCCGGGCGCGTTCGTGACCGATCACTTCCAGTGCTACAAGATCGCGGTCTCCAAGAACACACCGAAGTTCGCGCCGGTGCTCGGGGTCGCGCTCGGCGATCAGTTCGGCACGATGACCGTCGACCTGAAGAAGCCGAAGTTCCTCTGCGCCCCCGTCGACAAGAACGGCGAGGACCCGACGGCGCCGTCGGACCTGTCGCATCTCATATGCTACCAGGCGAAGCAGACCGACGTGGTCAAGTTCGCGAAGCTGACCGGCGTCTTCGTGAACAATCAGTTCGGGTCGGAGACGCTCGACGTGAAGAAGCCGGCGCTGCTGTGCGTCCCGGCGCTCGTCACCCCCTAGCGGCAAGCGACGGGCGGCGCTCTTCGCGAAGGGCGCCGCCCGAGCCGTTCAGATGATGGGCGAGCCGGGGTCGAGGCCGAGCAGGACGCGGCCGATCACCTCGAAGCGGCCCGTGCTCAGGACCACGTGCTGCGTGATCGCGTGCACGTCGCGCCAACAGCGCTCGATGTCGCAGGAGGTCTGGATCGAGGTGGCGCCCGCCGCGTCGAAGATGAGATCGACCGCCTGCGCCGCGAGCCGGGCGGCGGTCACGGACGCGAGCCGCGCCGCGGCGCGTGCCGGTGCGTCGAAGGGCTCGTTCACGCTGCCGCGGCGCCAGACCTCGTCGATCGCCGTCGTGAGATAGGCGTGCGCCGCCTCGACCAGTCCCTGCGCCTGGGCGAGCTGGATCTGGCCGAGCGGTCGCTCGCGCAGGGTGGAGCGGGTGCCGACCGGCACCTTCGTCACCGCGAGATCGAGGAAGGCGTCGATCGCGTGGCGGGCGACGCCGATCGCGACCGCGGAGAGGGCGCTGCCGAGCTGCGACGTCAGCGGAATCGTCGCGAGCGGGCCCGTCTGCCACGTTGCGGTCGGGTTCGGCGACTCGTAGGTGAACTCCTCGGGGACGAAGACGTCCTCGAACGTACAGTCGTTGCTGCCCGTGCCGCGCATGCCCGACACCGACCACGTGTCGAGGATGCGGCAGTGGCGCATCGGAAAGAGGCCCGAGCGCATGCGCGGGAAGCCGTCGACGAGCTGCGGCGAGCCGTCGAACAGCAGCATGGCCGTCGCCATCAGCCACTGCGCGTGCGCCGAGCCACTGATGTAGGTGGCCCGGCCGCTGAAGCGGTAGCCGCCGTCGGCGACGGTGGCGCGTGTGCTCAGTGGATTCAGCGAGCCTGCGACGATGGTGCGTGGGTCGGCGAAGATCTCCTCGTACGCCCGGCGCGAGATGAAGCTGCCGAACAGCGGGCCGCCCGAGCAGATCGCGACGTTCCAGCCGGCGGAGCCGTCGAGACGCGCCACCGCCTCGATCACGCGCAGCGACTCAGGGACCGTCACACCGCCGCCGCCGAGATCGCGCGGCAGGAACATGCGGAAGACCCCTGTCTCGTGGAAGGCGTCGACGACCTCGGTCGAGAGCTGGCAATCGCGCTCGGCCCGTGGGCCGTGCTCCCGGATGAGCGGCGCCAGGGCGCGGATGCGGTCGATGTACGGGGCGGCGCGATCGTCCATCGTCTCGACCTCCAGCGCGGGGACTCTAGATTGCGCCCCGGTCAGCCACAACCTTCGAGCGGCGCCAGGTCGGGGGGAACCCACTCGCGTCGTGCGCGCTCCGACATCAGGAGAGGCTGCGACCAGAACCCGAGCAGCACGGCGCGGTCGCCGAGCGGCCCCGCGATCATGCGCTCGACGCGGCGCTCCAGCGGCTCGTCGTCCGCGCAGGCGGCGAGGAAGTCCGCGATGAGACGGACGTACGCGACCGTGATCGTCTCGTGGTAGCCGCTGGTCGGCGAGTTCGGGGTGCCGTGCGCCTCGTTGAGCCGCTGGATGCCGATGCGCAGCATCGCGAGCGTCTTGTCGGCTCCGTAGCGCTGGACGTGCCAGGCCCCGACCCGGAGATGGGCCGTGTGCGTCCACTCGGCGTGGGGGATCGTGCGGGCGCGAAACGCCGCGGCGAGCGCGTCGAGCGGCGTGCCGCTCGATGGAGGGGGTTCGACGCGTCCTCGAGGCATCTGCGGTCCGATGTCCGGACGCTCCGGCTCTCCACGACGTCACGGCGCCCCCGCGTGGCGTCCCGCGGCGGCATCGTGTAGAGCCCACGCCGGCAATGGTCGGTACGCTCTACCTGGTGGCAACGCCGATCGGCAACCTCGAGGACATGACCGCGCGCGCCATCCGCATCCTCGGCGAGGTCGATCTGGTCGCCGCCGAGGACACACGGCGCACCGGGCGGCTGCTGCAGCACATCGGGGTTACGAAGCCACTTCGTAGCTACTACGACGCGGTCGAGCGCGAGCGCGCCCCAGCGCTCGTGCGCGAGCTGCTAGCGGGGAAGAGCGTGGCGCTGGTCTCCGACGCGGGCACGCCCGGCATCGCCGATCCGGGCTATCGCCTGGTGGCCGCGGCGATCGCCGCCGGCATTCGCGTCGTGCCCATTCCGGGGCCGTCGGCGATCGCGGCCTTCCTGCCGATCTCCGGCCTGCCGACGGACCGCTTCGCCTTCGAGGGATTCCTGCCCGCGCGGCAGGGAGAGCGCCGCCGCCGTCTGACTGGGCTCGCGAGCGAGCGCCGGACGCTGGTCTTCTACGAGAGCGGTCGGCGGCTCGCGGCGGCGCTCGCGGACATGGCCGAGGCATTCGGCAGCCGTCCCGCCGCCGTTGGCCGGGAGCTGACCAAGCTGCACGAGGAGGTGGTGCGCGACGACGTGCGCGCGCTGGCGGAGCATTTCGCGCAACGCAGCGTCCCGGGCGAGGTCGTGCTGGGCGTCGGCGGCGCGCCCGAGGCAGCCGCGGCCGTCGCGACGGAGGACCTCGAAGACGAGATCCGGCGCCGGCGGGCGGCGGGTGAGACCGTGCGCGATCTCTCCGACGCGATCGCGCTGGCGCGCGGCGTGCCGCGCCGTGCCGTCTACCGTCTGGCCCTCGAGCTGGAACGCGCGCCGCGCTAGCGGCGGGCTCAGTTGCCGACGGCGAAGAGCGTGGCGTCGTTGATCGCGTACACGGTGCCGTCGGGGCCAATCAGGGTTGGTGTGTAAGCCTCGCCAATTCCGCTCGTGAGCGCGATCGACTGTGACAGCGCGCCGGTGTCCGTGTCCCAGCGGTAGAGCGTGCCGTCCTCGTTGTTGGCGAAGACGGCGCGACCGATCGGATCGACCGCGGCGGTGTTGATGCACCACTCGCGCACGGCGTTCGGGTTGGAGGGGAAATCGTCGTCGTGCGTCGGTCCTGCCACCGTGAGGACCGCGTCCATCACGGTGATGCCGCTGATCGGGTCGGTCATGGTGGCGTTCGGATCGAGCAGTGCGATCTCGTTGACGCCGCTGCCGCCGCCCTCGACGTAGTCGTTGTACTTGACCATGAGGAGGTACGCCGAGCTGCCCGCGTAGGACGACACCATCGCCGCCGGCACGACCGACGGCGTGTCGTCCCATCCGAAGCTGCCGGCCGCGCCCTTCGGCTGCAGCCCGGCGTCGAAGTGCAGCAGCCAGCCGCGGCCGTGGTGCGAGAAGAACGGGGACTCCAGCACGCCGAAGTAGACGTCGCCGTCTGGGCCGACGAGCGGCGAGGCGGTTCCGTCGTCGTGGATGTCGGCGTCGTTGCCGGTCGACGGGTCTTTCAAACGCACGGCGGCGATGGTCGCGAGGGTGCGCGCGTTGAGGGCGACGAGGTAGCCCGTCGCAGCGCCACCGCCGTTGCCGTTGCTCACCGCGACGTAGACGGTGCGGCCGTCGAGGCTCAGGGCCGGCGCGCTGCTGTGGGCGACCTTGGTCATGCTCGGGTCCCCGGTGGCGGTGGCCGCGCTCAGCCAGCGGCCGCGTCCACTCGTGACCACGCGCGCGATCCCGCTCTGCAGGCCGAGCGGCGTCGAGCCGGTCACCTGGAAGCCGAAGAAGAGGGTGCCGTGCAGGTCACTCACGAGGGGCGTGTTGATGAAGACCGCGGCGTCGTACGCGGTGGGATCGGCGGCGTAGACCTTCGGCCCGTAGAACACCTTCTGCCGGACGCGTGCCCGCTCGGGGCGATCGACCTGCGTGCGGGCGTAGAGCGTGCCGCCGACCCCGGGAACCCAGAGCCGCCGGCGCGTGAGCACGGGCGAGAAGCTCGGGATCCAGTCGTGCGGCGGCAGCGCGTAGTCGGTCGGCTGCGTCCACAGCAGCGTGCCGTCCGAGCCGCGACGCCCCTCGACCTGGAAACCGCCGGTGGTACCGATTTTCACCGCAACGACGACCGTGTTCGCCGGCGTGATCAGCGGCGATCCGTAGTGGATCAGGAGATCCGTGCCGCTGTACTGCGGCGCGAGATCGACCGGGGTCTGCCAGTGGATCGCGCTGAGCGACTGCCCCGCCACGGCCGAGAGCGCCGAGTGCTGCGCATTGCCGCCGTATCCCGACCAACCGAGCAGGGGTGCCGCGGCGTGCGCCGCCGACGCGGCCGTGAGGCCGGCGGCGAGCAGCGGAGCGAGCGTCCGCAGGACGAGGTCACGGCACGGCACGATCTCTTCGGCTACCGCATCGCGGCGCCCGAGCGCAACCTCAATCGGCTTTGGCGCTGAAGCGGCCGGGTGGACCGGCGGAGTTGCGCGTCGCAGGCAGGCCGTAGTCCGCTTCCCAGCAGGCACCGCTGCTGCTCTTGAGCTGGACGGTCACCGGCTGCGCGAGGGGGAAGCCCGGCGGCATGTCGAGATGCGAGCCCTTGCCGTCGATCGTGATCATCGCGGCGCCGTCGGCGAGACCGGCCCTCAGGACGAGCTTGCGGATGCCCGAGGGGAGGGCGTCCGTGTTGCTGTACTGGAAGCCTTTCGTCGTCTCCTTCCAGCATGGCTTGGGCTTCACCAGGTGGCAGAGGCCGCCCGCCGGGGCGGTGGCGTGCATGATCACGTTCGACGAGGCGTCGTAGACGCACAGCTCGAAGGTGTCGGTCGCGAGCGGGTTGCCGAAGTCCGACTTCGGCGTGATCGGACCCTTCAGCCATCGCCACGCGAACTGATCGCGGTCGTTGGGCGTGCGGTCGGTGAACGCGAGCGTGGCGCGCCGCCCGACCGACGGCCGCCGGCAGCCGACCTCGGGGGCGACGCCGCAGACGGGCGTGGACACCGGCGTCGGAGTCTCGGGGGTGGAGGATGCGGCCGGGGTCGCGCTCGGCGTGCCGGTCGCGGTCGGCGAGGGCGTCGGCGTCGCGCTCGGCGTGGGCGTGAGGCTTGGCGTCGGCGTCACACTCGGCGTCGGGGTGAGGCTCGGCGTGGGCGTCACGCTCGAGGTCGGAGTAGCGCTCGGCGTCACGGTGGCGCTCGCGGTCGCGGTCGGGCTGGGCGTAGCCGTCTCGGACGGGGTCGGCGTCAGCGACGGCGTCGGCGTCGGCGTGTCGGTCGGGGTGGCGCCGGGGCCGGGCGTGGTCGTCTCGGTGGGTGTCGCGCTCGCGGTCGGTGTCGGGGTCGCGGTCGGACCGGTATCGGTGGCCGTGGGCGTCGTGGTCGGCGTCGCCGTTCTCGTGGCGGTCGGGGTCGGCGTCGGCGTCACGGTCGGCGTGACGGTACGGGTCGGCGTCGGGGTGGCGGTGGCGGTGCGCGTCGCGGTCGGCGTGACGGTCGCCGTCTTCGTCGGCGTAGCCGTGATCGTCGCGGTGGCCGTGATCGTCGCCGTGGCCGTCACGGTTGGCGTGGCGGTGCGGGTCGCCGTGGGTGTCGGGGTCGCGGTCTTGGTCGGCGTCGGCGTGGCGGTCTTGGTCGGCGTCGCTGTCGGCGTGGGCGTCGGCGTCACGGTCGCGACGACGCTCGGATTCCACCCGACGTCCTTCAGCGCCGCCAGGGTCAGCGTCATGTCGTGATTGGGCCCGGTGTACGACGGCTCCATCAGCTCGTTCGGAGTCACGGCCGTGTCGTAGTGGGACACCGACGAGCCGGGTTGCTGCGGATTCGGCGCGAACATGTGGACGTGGCCGCTCGGCCCGACGCCGCCCGAGAGCCCGCCGCTGGCGGCCGAGGCCGTGGCCCCGGTCCAGTGCAGGTTGCCGGTGTCGATGCTGGCCGAGACGCGCTCGCCATCGGTCATGTTGGGGTACTGCTCGCCGGTCGAGGCGTCGGAGAGCCAGCGCATGAACGCGTCGTCGAAGCCGCCGAACTTGGCGCCCGACGACAAGGTCACGAAGGTCGCGAACCCGAGACCGTGGCCGAGCTCGTGCAGGATGATGCTCACGAAGTCGAGCTCGCCGCCCGGCGGGTTGGAGTCGTAGCCGTAGTAGAAGATGCTGGGGAACGCGCACGTGGTGCCGATGGTGCTGTTGAACGTGGCGGTGATGTCGTTGCTGCTCGTGTTGAGATCGGTGCCGGCGCGCGCGTTCGCCAGCGCCGCGGGGTACCAGGTGCTGGCGACGGGTGCGCCGGCGAAGTCGCGCGCGATGGTGGCGGCGCCGGCCTGGCCGAGCACCGCCGACGTGGAGTTGCAGGAAAGCGCCTGGAAGCTCGCGCCAACGCGGATCTCGACGCTGCTGTTCAGAACCGAGCCCCACAGGTTGGCGGCATACTGCATGGCGTTCAGGCGTTGCGCGCCGATCGTCGTCCCCGGATTGCCTCCGGCCGGTGCGAGCGGCGTGGGGTCGTTCAAGCCGTTGCCGGCGCCGTCCAGATTGATGATCGTGATCGTCGCGGAGGCGTGCACGCGCGCGGGGGCGAGCGCCGAGAGAAGCAGCGCCAGGGCCGCGAGGGCGGCGCGGGCGCGCCGGGGCGTGCGAACGGGGCTCATCGGACGGCCGGAGCGGAGTCGGCGCAGCGGGTGCTGACGTGTCCGGCGGCGTCGACCGTCGCGGTGACCTCCGACTGGAACGCTCCCTGGAGATCGACGGTGACCCCGCCGGCGGGCGTCGTCCCCGGCACCTCGACGAAGCGTCGGACGCCGAGCGACTGCCCGGTCCCGGGCGCCGTCGCGTCGGGCGCCGGAACGGCAGGCGGCGGAACGAACGCGCCGGTCGCGGGATCGCGGTAGACGCGCATGCCCGCCGCACCGTCCGGCACGTCGCCCGCGCGTGCGCATGGTGCGGCGGCGAGCAGGATGCCGAGAGCGAGGAGGAAACCGAATCGAAAGCCGGGAGACGCTGCGGGAGTTCGCATAGGGGGTCTCTGCGCGATCGCGTAACCGCGTGCACCTGTTCCAGGCGGATGAAGGGCGATCGCGTCCGACGGGAGATCGGCGCCGCCTGAACGAAACTTGAGCATCTCGCGTCGTCGCGGCGAAGGCTGGTCTCACGCGTGTCATTCGCTATGCTCGACGCCCATCGTGACCGACGCGCCGACGCCCATCATCGAAGCCCGCGGGCTGCGCAAGCGCTACGGCGCGAGCGAGGTCGTGTGCGGTGTGGATTTCAACGTGGGTCCGAGCGAGTGCTTCGGGCTTCTCGGACCGAACGGCGCCGGCAAGACGACCACCATCCGCATGATCACCTGCTTCTCGCCGCCGAGCGCGGGCGACCTCACCGTCTTCGGGTTACCGGTGACGCAGCATCGCGCCATCAAGGCGCGGCTCGGCTTGGCCCCCCAGGAGGAGAATCTCGATCCCGATCTCAGCGTCGAGATGAACCTGATCGTCTACGCCAGCTACTTCGGCATCCCGCGCGCCGAGGCGCGGACGCGCGTGCGCGAGCTGCTCGCCTTCGCGGCGCTGTCGGAGAAGGCCGGGTCGCGCATCGCGACGTTGTCCGGCGGCATGAAGCGGCGCTTGATCCTCGCGCGGGCGCTGATCAATCGTCCGCAACTGCTCGTGCTGGACGAGCCGACGACCGGACTCGACCCGCAGGCGCGGCATCTCGTCTGGGAGCGACTGCGCGACCTGAAGCGTCGCGGTGTCGCGATGCTGCTCACGACGCACTACATGGAGGAGGCCGCGCAGTTGTGCGACCGGCTGGTCGTGATGGATCACGGGCATATCGTCAGCGAGGGCGCGCCCGACGCGCTGGTCGAGCGTCACGTCGGTCGCGACGTCCTCGAGATCGCGACGGACGGCGATCCGGCGCGGCGGGCGCAGATCGAGGCGCTGGTGCGGCCGTTCGGCGCCAGGGTCGAGCCGGTGGGGCGGGGGGTCGTGATCTACGCCCGGAACGGCGCGGACATGCCGGGCATGCTCGGCGCCCTGACCGGAGAGCAGGTCGTGCACCGGCGCGGCACGCTCGAGGACGTGTTCCTGACGCTCACCGGACGGGAGCTGCGCGAATGACGACGATCCTCATCGGCGCGCTGCGCGTGTGGCGGCGCGACATGGAGAGCTGGCGGCGCTACTATCGCGCCTCGCTCGTCGGCGCGCTCGGCGAGCCGATCCTGTCGCTCCTGGCGATCGGCTACGGCCTCGGCAAGTTCGTCACCCTGGGCGGCGTGAGCTACGCCGAGTTCCTGGCGCCCGGCATCCTCGCCTCGGCCGCGATGAACGCGGCGAGCTTCGAGGCGACCTTCGGCGCGTACACCCGCATGGCGGAGCAGAAGACCTATGACGCCATCCTCGCGACACCGATCGGCGTCCCCGAGCTCGTCGCGGGCGACGTGCTGTGGGCGGCGTCCAAGTCGCTGCTCTCGGGCACCGCCGTGCTCGCCGTCGCCACCGTGGCGGGTCTGGTGCAGAGCCCGTGGGCACTCGTGCTGCCCGTGGTCTCGCTGCTCATCGGTATCGTGTTCGGCGCGATGGGCATGGTCGTCGCCTCGCGGGCGAAGGCGTACGACGTCTTCACCTACTACTTCACGCTGGTGATCACCGTGATGTACCTCTTCGGCGGCGTCTTCTTCCCCATCGAGAGCTTGCCGCCATGGGCGCGCCTCGTCGCCTGGACGATGCCGCTCACCCACGCGGTGGCGATCGTTCGCGCCTGCATGGCCGGGACGGTCGATCTGTACGTGCTGCCGCACCTCGCCGTGCTCGTCGTCATGCTGCTCGTGGCATACGCCGTCGCGGTCCGGGCCGTCAGCCGGCGGCTGATCGTTTGACGTCGCTCAATGCCGGATGTCGAAGGCGGTGAACTCGCCCGCCGCCGGGGGCTCGCTTCGCTCGTCGACGCCGCTCACCTGCGCGCCCGATGGTCCCGTGCGACACCAGTCGGCGACGGCGCGCGTCGCCGTGGCCGGCCCTTCGAGCACCGCCTCGACGCTACCGTCGGGCAGGTTTCGCACCCAGCCGCGCACGCCCTGGCGCTGTGCCTCCGCCTGCAGCGCGCCCCGGTACCAGACGCCCTGCACGCGCCCGCGGATGCGCAGGTGTAGACGGAGCGGCTGCTCGCCAGGGTGCGCCATTGCCGCTACGGCGCCTTGTCCCCGAGCAGTGCGAGGAACCCGGCCTCGTCGAGCACGGTCGTGCCGACCTTCTTCGCCTTGGCGAGCTTCGAGCCTGGGTCGGCGCCCGCGACGACGAAGTCGGTCGTCTTGCTGACGCTGCTGCCGACGCGGCCGCCCGCGCCGATGATGCGGCGTTCCGCCTCACCCCGGGTGAGCGTGTCGAGGGCGCCCGTGAGGACGATGGTCTTGCCCGCAAGCGCGCCGCTCGGGGCGGCCGGCGCCCGCGGTGACACGCCGGCACGCAGGAGCCGGGTCACGACGGCGCGATTGTGGCGCTCGGTCGCGAACTGCCGCACGCTCTTGGCGACCTCGGGACCGACGCCGTGCACCGCGAGCAGATCCTCCTCGCTGGCGTCCAGTACCGCCTCGACGTCGCGGAAGCGCTCGGCCAGCACCTGTCCGAGATGCTCGCCGACGTGGCGGATGCCGAGCGCGTAGAGGAAGCGGTCGAGCGCCGGATGCTTGCTGCGCTCGATCTCGGCCGCGAGGTTGGCGGCGGATTTCTCCGCCATGCGCTCGAGGCCGGCAAGATGCTCGGCGTCGAGGGCGTAGAGGTCGGCGAAGTCGTGCACCATGCCCGTCTCGACCAACTGGTCGACCAGCTTCTCGCCGAGCCCGTCGATGTCGAGCGCGTTGCGCGACGCGAAGTGACGCAGCCGCGACTTGAGCTGCGCGGGACACGCCGCGTTGATGCAGCGGTACGCCGCTTCTCCCTCCTCGCGCACCACCTTGCCGCCGCAACCCGCGACCGGGCAGACCGTCGGCATCTTGAACTTGCGCGGGCGGCCCTTGCGCTGCTCCAGCAGGACCCGCACCACGTAGGGGATCACGTCGCCGGCCCGCTCGAGCAGGACGGTGTCGCCGACGCGGACGTCCTTGCGCGTGATCTCGTCCATGTTGTGCAGGGAGGCGTTCCGCACGGTGACGCCGCCGACCACGACGGGCTCCAGCACGGCGACCGGGGTCACGGTGCCGAGGCGGCCGACCGAGGGCTCGATGGCGAGCACGCGGGTGGTGGCCTGCTGCGCCTTGAACTTGTAGGCCACGGCCCAGCGCGGCGAGCGCGACACCTGGCCGAGGCGCTCTTGCAGCGCGACGTCGTCCACCTTGAGCACGACGCCGTCGATCTCGTAGGGCAGCGTCTCGCGGGCGGCCGCGAGCTCCTGGTAGCGGGCGAGCGTCTCGCCGACGTCGGCGCAGCGGCGGTTCTCGTCGCTGACGGGGAATCCCCACGCCGCCAGTGTCGCGAGGAACTCCCACTGCGTCGCGAAGCGGGCGCCGCCGAGGGCGCCGGCGCCGTGACAGAAGATCTCGAGCGGCCGGGAAGCGGTGATGCGCGAGTCGAGCTGGCGCAGCGAGCCGGCGGCGGCGTTCCGTGGATTGGCGAAGACGGACTCGCCGCGCTCGGCACGCCCGGCGTTCAGGCGCTGGAAGCCGGCCTTGGAGAGCAGCACCTCGGCGCGCACCTCGAGACGCGACGGCACGGGCGGCGCGCCCTTGGCGGGCCGCAAGGCGAGCGGGATGCTGCGGATCGTGCGTAGGTTGGCGGTGACGTCCTCGCCGGTGGTGCCGTCGCCGCGCGTCGAGCCCTGGACGAACCTCCCGTCCTGGTAGACCAGCTCGATCGCCAGGCCGTCGAACTTGGGCTCGGCGACGTAGGCGATCGCACCGTCGTCGCGCAGGGTCCGGTGCACGCGCTTGTCGAACTCGCGGACCTCGTCCTCGCTCATGGCGTTGGCGAGGGAGAGCATCGGCTGCGTGTGGCGCACGCTGGCGAAGCGCGTCGCCGGTGCCGCGCCGACGCGCTCGGTCGGCGAGTCGGGGCTGCGCAGATCCGGATGCGCGGCCTCGAGGTCCTGCAGCTTGCGGAAGAGGGCGTCGTACTCGGCGTCGGAGATCTCCGGCGCGTCGAGCTCGTAGTAGCGGCGGTTGTGCTCGGCGATCTCCCGCCGCAGCCGCTCGACCTCCCGCCGGACGGCGGCGGATGCCCCTGCCTTCGCTTGCTCGGCCACGTCCGACAAATGGCGACGCATGGCTTGGATTGCAAGGCGGTACAGGGCAAGATCACGCGTTTCTCGACGCAAGGAGGCCTGATGACCGGTTCGATACGAGCGATGGCGGGAGTGCTCTGCGCCGCGCTGCTGGCGACGCCTCTCGGCGCGGCGGCGGCGCCGACCACGGCGGGCGGGGCGGATGGAGCGGCACGCAACGGCGTCATGCTGGACGTGCAGCGGACGAAGCTCGCCAACGGGCTCACCGTGCTCGTCCACGAGGACCGCTCGACGCCGGTCGTCAGCACGTATCTCTTCTACCGCTCGGGCTCGCGCAACGAGCGCCCCGGCCGTACCGGGATCGCGCATCTCTTCGAGCACATGATGTTCAACGGCGGCGCGCACACCGAGGGCAAGTTCGACGAGGTCATCGAGACCAACGGGGGCTCGACGAACGGTTACACCACGCGCGATTTCACGGCCTACATGGAGACCTTCCCGGTGCCGGCGCTGGAGCGCGTGCTGTGGATCGAGGCCGACCGCATGCGCGCCCTGGCGATCACGCCGAAGAACCTCGAGCAGGAGCGCGGCATCGTCAAGGAGGAGCGGCGTCTGCGCATCGACGACGACCCCGGCTCGAAGCTCTACGAGGAGCTGTACCTCGCCGCCTACGTCGCCAGCACGTACCGCTGGAACACCGTGGGCTTCATGGCCGATCTCGACCAGATCACGCTCGACGACGCGAAGAGCTACTTCCGCACCTACTACGCGCCCAACAACGCCACGCTGGTGCTCGCGGGCGCCATCACGCCCAAGGAGGGGTTCGCGCTCGCTGAGCGCTACTTCGGGGGCATCCCGGCGCAGCAGCCGCCGGAGAAGATCGTCAACGAGGAGCCGCCGCAGCGCGGGCCGAAGACGGTCGTGCTGCGGCAGGCGGCGGAGCTCCCCGCGGTTGCCGTCGCCTACCACGCGGTCGCCGCGCTGCACGCCGATCGTCCGGTGTTCGACGTGCTGCAGTACCTGCTCGGGGAAGGGGAGAGCTCGCGCTTCTATCGCGCGCTCGTGCGCGGCAAGGAGGTGGCGACGACGGTCGACGTGAGCTTCAACTCGGGCGTCGACCCCGAGCTCTTCTGGGTGTACGCGCAGGCCCGGCCGGGGAAGAAGCTCGATGCGGTGAAGGCCGGGATCGCGGCCGAGATCGCTCGGCTGCGCACGCAGCCACCCGACGAGCACGAGCTGCGGAAGGCGAAAAATCTACTCCAGGCGGGCTACGTGCGTGGGCTGAAGACGGTCTCCGGCAAGGCCAACCAGCTCGGCTTCTACGAGACCGTCTATGGTGACTACGCGGAGATGTTCCACGAGGTCGACCGCTGGGAGGCGGTGACCGCCGCCGACATCCAGCGCATCGCGCGGACGTATCTGGTCGAGGACGGGGTGACCACCGTCGAGCTCGTTCCCACCGGCAGGGTCGCTCCCGGCGCCCATCCGGGTGGCGGCGAGGGCGCGCCGCCCGGAGGGGTCGTGCGCAGAGGGGAGGAGCGATGATGATCCAGGGAACGTTCCCGAGGCTGCGCCTGTGTGCCCGCGGTTTCACGGCCCTGGTGGTCCCGATGCTCGCGCTCGCTCTCGGCGGCTGCCGCGGTGGCATGCTGCATCGCCAAGGCGATCTCTCGACGCCGCCGCCTGCCGGCGCCCCGACCGCGGCGTTCAAGCTGCCGCCGATCACGGTGCGCACGTTGCCGAACGGCTTGACCGTCCTGGCGGCCGAGTATCACGAGCTGCCGCTCGTGGTCTTCCATCTGCTGGTGCAGGGTGGCGCCGCCTTCGACCCTGCCGGCAAGGAAGGCGTCGCCGAGCTGACGGCCGACCTCATCCGCCAGGGTACGGCGCATCGCACGGCCGAGGAGCTGGCGCGCGAGATCGAGTTCCTCGGCGGCAGCATCGGCGGCGATGCCGGCTACGATTTCTCTACGGTCTCCGCGGAATTCCTCCGCAAGGACCTCGATCACGGGCTCGAGCTCTTTGCCGACGTCGCGCTGCACCCGGCGTTTCGCCCGGACGAGTTCCGGCGCGTGCAGGGTCTGACGCTCGCGGAGATCGTGGCCTCGCGCGAGAACCCGAGCAGCATCGCCGACCGCTGCTTCCAGGCCTACCTCTACGGCCGCCATCCCTACGGTCATCCCACCGAGGGCACCGAGGCGAGCGTGCACCGCATGACGACCGCCGACGCGCGCGCGTTCTACGACCATCACTACGGCCCGCAGGGCAGCATCCTGGTGATGATCGGCGACGCCAAGGCCGATGAGCTCGTGGCGCGCGCGGAGCAGGCGTTCGGCACCTGGCACTCGGCCGCGACGCCGCCACCGGCGCTGCCCGTGGCGACGGCGGTGCAGGGGCGTAAGGTGCTCCTCGTCGACAAACCCGACGCCACCCAGTCGCACATCCGCGTCGGCAACGTCGCGATCGCGCGTACGGATCCCGTCTACGTCCCAGCGGTCGTGACCGCAACCGTTCTCGGCGGCGGCTTCGG